>Ga0315910_10001442_pt1 | contig 21794 bp, 17 predicted proteins | sample EdamamesoilMG_FD_204470 | JGI IMG/M metagenome (GOLD analysis project Ga0315910, IMG submission 204470) | Garden soil microbial communities collected in Santa Monica, California, United States - Edamame soil | ecosystem: Environmental > Terrestrial > Soil > Garden | place: USA: California... | reverse complement strand
CATCCCAGGATCCCAACCGCGGGCTCACCAGATGGCCAATTCAGGCGACGTGGCTCGTAACACTTCGTGTCGCCTTAGCCAGATCCTGAGGCGTCGCTCTACATGACTTCGCCGTGGGGGCCGACGGCTCGGACGTGAACGGCGCTGAGTCCGGGCTGGTCCGCGTGGTCTCCGGCAAGACCGGCGCGGTCATTCGGAACATTCCTGGTGGTGCTGGAGCTCAGTTCGGCACGTCCATGGCAGCAGTAGGGGACTCGGCAGCTTCAATCATGGTGGGAGCGCCCGCGTCCAACCAGGCGCTTGTCGTCGAGTCGCTCACAGGAGTCGTCACCCGGTGGTTTCCGGGTGCAACCCCCGGCGACCAGTTCGGCATCGCGGTCGCCAGCGGGCGCGATCTGACCGGCGACGGAATCCCTGACCACGCCATCGGCGCTCCGAGCGACGACGTTGGAGCGACGGACTCGGGCAGCGTTGCCATCTACTCGGGCTCCAACGGCTTGCTGGTGCGCACGCTGCGTGGGCTCGCGGCAGGAGATCGCTTCGGTTCGGCAATCGCGCTGGTTCCGGACGCAAACGGCGACGGCAGGGCGGACCTGGTGATCGGAGCGCCGCGAGCAGATGGACCGGGGAGTGATGCCGGAGCGGTGTACGTGTACTCGGGCACGAGCGGCCTCCTGATCTTTTCGCGCGCTGGAGAGGCGGCGGGCGACCAGTTCGGTGGTTCGGTCGCGAGCATCGCCACGCGGACCGGGAATCCCGAGCCTGCGTTCGTGGTCGGCGCGCGCCTGAACGACTTCGCCGGGAGCAACGCAGGTTCGGCCCACGTGTACTCCGCGCTCACAGGCGCTCAACTCCAGGTGCTGCGCGGTCGCGCGCCGGGCGACTGGTTCGGTGGCGCGGTGGGGGGCGGTGACGATGTCGATGGGAACGGGATCGGTGATCTCATCGCGACCGCCCGGCTCGCTGACGTGCAGGGCTTGGACTCAGGCAGCGTGGAGGTCCACTCGTCGCCGGTCGTGCCAAGCACGTGGTACGTGGACGCGGCAGCGACGGGGCTTGGAACGGGAACGCAGGCCAACCCGTACCGTTGGATTCAATACGCGATTGACCATCCGACGACCCGAGCGGGCGACACGCTTCTGATTGCACCGGGCACCTACTACGAGAACGTCGTCATCGACTCCAAGGTGCTGCGGCTTGTCGGCGACAGCATCAACCATCCTGTGATCGACGGTCAGCAACTGACATCGGTACTGACGGTACTCGAGAACCCTCGAGTCGGCACCCTCCTTAGCGGGCTGAAGATTACGAACGGCGAGTTGTACGATCCCGATCCGATCAACGGTGAGGATGGATACGGGGCAGGAGTTTACGCTCCGAGTGGCTGTCTGGAAATCCGGGACAGCATCATCACCGAGAACACTACGCAGTACAGCAATCGTGCACACGGTATTGGCGTGTATGCTGGCGGCCCGAGAGTTCGAATCATCAACTGCGAAGTTGCCAATAATCGGGGCTATAACTGGTCTTCTTACCCCTACGGTGGTGGTGCCGGGATTGCAGCTGGTGGCGAGTACGTCGAGATCATTGACTGCCTGATCAAGCAGAATTACTACCACGGAGTTAATGGAGCCGGCCTGTCAGTCGGCGGGAAGAACGTGATAGTAAGAGGCTGTTCAATTGTCGAGAATTCGACAGCCGAGGGCGAATACGGCGGAGGAATCAGCATCGGCACCTGGGGATCAGCGCTCATTGATGCCTGCGAGATCAGCCGGAACAGTTCTCGGGACTTTGGAGCCGGAATCTGTACGTATGGTCAGGTATTGATTCGAAATTGTCTGATTGACTCAAATGCTTGCGGGGAAGGCAGCTACGATGGTGGCGGCGTCTACGCAGAGGCCCCAGGCACTGAGATCGACAATTGCATCATCAGCCGGAACGTGACTATGAAGGGCGGTGGGACTGCTGGGCCGCTGATCGCAAGGAATTCGACGTTTGTCGGAAACGCTGCCACAAGCCTGGACTCGACGTTTGGAGGCTATTGCGGGAGAGGCGGGGCAATGAGCGGCGGCACGGCCATTCAATGCATATTCGACGCTAACGACTTTGGGGGCGCTCCATATGGGTCGCATTGTCCCGCCAGCGTCGCAGCGGATGCAAGCCTGATCGAGTGCACTGTTGTCAACAACTATGCGCCACCTCCTCCTGACTACGGCACGACGTTTGAGAATTGCGTCCTCGACTCGTGCATCGTCTGGAGCAATCAGGGGGTGTTCGGTGATCCGCTGACCACTGCCATCTACTCGAACGTCGAAGGCGGCCAGCCCGGTGTGGGCAACATCGCCGTCGATCCGTTGTTCCTGGCACCCATCGGCGGCAACTACCACCTCACCTCGCTCTCGCCGTGCATCGACTCCGGCAACCCCGCCCTGCCGCCCGACCCCGACGGCTCCCGCGCCGACATGGGCGCGTACCCATACGACCCGAACTACTGCCCGCCGCCGTTCAGCTACTGCACGGGTAAGACGAACTCCTGCGGCGGAGTGCCAATGATCTCGTCGGTCGGGACGCCGAGTGCGAGCGCAGCGACAGGCTTCACGATCTCGGCCACCGGTGCGCGCGCTGGCAAGAGCGGGCTGCTGATGTACTCGCCCAACGGCCAGTGGAGCGCCGCGTTCCAGGGCGGCACGTTGTGCATTGCACCGCAGGCGCTTCGGCGCGGCCCGCCGATCACGTCCACGGGCGGCACGAGCGCGCTCTGCGACGCGTCGTTCAGCATCGACTGGGCCGCGTTCGCCAACGGCGCGCTCGGCGGCAACCCGCAGGCGTACCTGACCAGCATCGGTCAGCGCGTGAACGTGCAGTGGTGGGGGCGCGACAGCCAGGCGGCCGGTAGCTACCTGTCGAACGCGGTTCAGTATGAGGTGTGCCCGTAGCGTCTCGGTCACTCGACGCCGCTTCAATGGCGCGCGAGCGAGTCTGTCTTCGCCAGCGTCAGCTAGTAGTTGTCTACGGTGTACAACAGACCGTTGGACAGGGTAGTGCCAAATGCGTCACCGGGATCGCGGCCCCACCATTGGCAGTAGACGGAGGCTCCGAGCTGCTGGAGCTCCGGGACGGGCGACCCTGTGAGCGTGCCGGATGCGAGGGAGTTCATGTCGATGGAGTACACACCCGTGCAGTCAGCGGCGGGCAGGGCCGAGCCGCCCGAGTTCACGCCGGGCGCACGGCGAAGCGGGAGGCCGACACAGAGCGTGCCACCCTGGAACGGGGTCGAGCCGCTGCCAGCGACGCTGTAGATCAGCACGCCGAGCTTCTGGTTGCGGACCTGTCCGCATGTCACAACGAATCCTGAACTCTGGGTCGCGCTGGGACTGCCGGTCGATGCGATGGATGGAGTGCACGCGAGCGAATTGGGTTTCGCAATACAGTACGTGCTCGGAGGAGTAGGAGTAAATGTTATGCTGACTGGATAGAACGGTGACGATGACCACCCGCATTGATGCAACACGTAGATCTCGCTGCTGCTGCCTGCCTGCGCGGGCGGAATCTCCACAATTACGGAGTTGATTCCATATCCAAGAATGGTGAGGTCGTCACCCGTATGCTGTGCCGTGTCTCCGAGTCGGGCTATGAACTCGCCCGGGACTAGCGTGCCACAGTCAAGGCTCAACTCGGTGCTTCCGCCGGCCGTTGGAAACTGCACCTGAGAGGCCGTTAAGCGTGGCGATCGTACGGGCCCGCAATGATCAATGCCGAGTTCTCCGCACCAGTATCCCTTGGCCCGGCTCTCTCCGAAGTACTGAACAGCATCGTAGGATTGGTAGTAATCGGGTTCACCGCAAAGCTGCGGAACGTACACATCCATGTACCCATCAAAATAGGAGCCCTGAACAACTCCGGAGGCGCTCGCTTGATCGCCGGAGATCCTGAAGGTCACCGTTGCGTTGGCACCAGGATCGAAGCCCTTGAAGTTGATGCGGTGGATAGCTCCGGCCTCTGCAATACACCCAGGGCCGCCATCGGCATATGGAGTCACCCAACGGTCGGCGAGAACGGTGCCTGGTGATGCGACATTGTTCCCGGGGCTGCCAGCCAGAATATCACTAAGTTGTACGTATGAGTCTCCAGTCCAGGGATCAAGCCATGTCCGTTGGGCAACGCACACCGATTGGCCGTGCAATCCAGCCAGAGTCGCGCCGGACCGTGAAAAACACAACCCACCGTCTGTCTTCGATACGGCGTCGATACGACCCAGAAGCTGTCCGCCGGCTTGAGCGAGGGGTGCGCCAACAACGACCCATCCATGATCGCCATGCTGGTAACTTGCATTGCCAGGAACCCAATCGGCAATGGCCAGGGATGTTCCGAACTGCTCTCCAGGCCCCTGTCCGTCGACCCGGAATCTGACTGCGCCAGTCGTCTCGTACACCCATGTCGAGCCAGAATCCGTACCTGCGTAGTCAGCGAATGGTGCTCCAACTGCTATGCAGCCGTACCAGTTTCCAAACAGGTTCTGACCACCGAAAGCTACCGCCCGACCGAACTGCTGCCCGACGCCTTGACCGTCGAGCACCATGAGCACGACACCATTCGAGGTAACCGCGAGCACGCTCCCGGAGTTGTTCCCACCCTGGTCAGCCTTAGGCGCGCCAACGTAGAGATCCCGCTTCCCGTCTGCGTTCAAGTCAGGCCCAGTGCACAAGGCCGACCCGTACTCGTCGAGTGCGTGCTGCCCATTCGACTGACCGATCAGCGCGCCCGTGAGCGCCGTGAAGACCAGGACGGAACCAGCGTTCGAGCCTCCCGCGTCTCGGAACGGCGCTCCAGCAGCCACGTCCTGAAGCCCATCGCCGTCGAAGTCGCTGCCCTCGGCAATCGCGTAGCCGAGCTGGTCACCAGCGCCAAGCCCTGAAATGGTCTTGAGCTTCGCTCCGGTAGCTCCTGAGCAGACCACCAGAGCCCCGCTGTTGGTGCCCCCAAGGTCGGAGAGCCTCGCGCCGACCGCGAAGTCGGCGACGCCGTCCAAGTTCACGTCGCCAAGGCGAGCTATCGCGCAGCCGAAGTTGTCGCTGTTGGACTGGCCGTAGACGCTGTAGAGCGAGGCCCCGCTTGCCCCGGAGAAGACGACAACGGCCCCACGGTCGGTTCCGCCAACGTCCGCGAGGGGAGCACCCACGGCAATGTCCTCAGCGCCATCGCCGTCGATGTCACCGAGCGCAGCCACGGTCTTTCCGAACTGGTCGCCTGCGCTGAGTCCCTGCATTGAGTAGATCGGGGCTTGCGCGACGGCGAATGTCGAGGCGAGCAGCAGCGCCGCACAGGTCACCGCTTGTCGCTTGAACACTGTGAAGAGCCCGGAAGCCATCTGGGTTGAGGACATGCGCGTGGCGCTGGCGGGCGCGGGGTTGGGGGTAGGCGCTGGAGCGTGCCGCAATGAAATGCTCCAAGCGCGGGGGAAGCCGTTCGAGAAGGACCAGCCTACCCTGGCTCCGTGGCGGTGGGGCGAGATCCCGGCTGCCCCGTGCGTTGGCCCTGGTGCGCCCCGAACGAAAACACCGCGCCCGGAGCCAAAGCCCCGACCACAGTGCGCAGGCGCATGGGCCGCGACCTAGCTCGCCGCCGCCACCGCCCGCTTCGATCACAACTTCGTCAGCGGCGGCCTGAACTCCTTCTTCAGCCGAGACTCGAGGTCGATTGCCTCGGCTTTCGAGTCACAGGCGAGCCACGCGACCTCGCAGCCCACGATCCAGGCGCGGACATCGGCGAGCTGGGCCTCGGTCAGGACAACGGCGCCGGACTTGATCCTGGCCGAGCTGGCGATGCCGAGATGTTCAGCGACATTACGCCGAAATGCGGAGCAGGTCAGGCTGCGACTCGCGCGAAGGTGGTTCCCGAAGACCCGCGCGCGCAGCGAGTCAGCCTTGCCGACGTAAATTCGTTCACCATTTCGGTACCATGCATAAACGCCAGGCTCCACGGGGACCATTTCGCGCGTGACGAGCGACGCTTGCCGACGCGGGGCGGCGTTCATGTCGGTCCAAGTGCGGGTGGTCATCGGTCCTGTTCAAACACTGGTGTTGCCACTCGAAAAAAATGGGCGACCTCGGATCTGCGCGCCAACTTGGCTACGGGCCGAGCGGTACGGAGACCTTCTGAAGGAAGACTTGTAGGGTGTAAGGACAACTCAGCGCACGCATGCGCGCCAGGGTCTCGCCGCGCCATCCCGCCAGTTCGCGAATCCGCTGGTCGATGAGTCGGGAGGCTGATTCCGGGCTCTCGGCCGCTGGTTGTTTGACGGGACGGTCGGCCATGAAGCCGGGCAGCGCGGCCGCCTGCTTCATCCAGGTCGCCATCAAAGCCTCGTAGAGCTCGTCGCCTTCGTGGATGTCGATGGTTCGCGTACCCTTGACCTTGCTGGCGCCGGGCGGGAGCGGTTGCAGCGAGGCTCCGCGGAAGAAGGCGACCTTCACGTAGCGCGTGAAAGTATGGAAGCTCAGGAACCAGCCTTGGCCCTCGCTGCCGTAGAACGGCGAGTTCCATTTCACGGCCTTGCGAACGTTGGGCACGCTGCGCGCGATGAGCGCGTCGAGGCGCTTCCCGAGGTCGCGCTTTCAACCCGGCATGCCGGCGATGTACGCCTGCACCGGGGCGTCGCCGTCCGCCTTCGCGATCTGCGGGTTGCCTCCCGAGAGCAGCACGACCCGCTTCCCTTTCCGCGACTTGATCGGCTCGGTCTCCCTCGCACTCGGCTTGGGCTTCGTGCCTGCCTTGGGCGGGGACTTGGACTTGCCGGCCGACCGGCGTGGCTTGCCAGCGCCCGACATGCCCTTGAGCTTCCGCTTCGCATGCGCGGGCAAACGCCCGGGACTCGGCGAGGACTTCATACGGATGGCGCCTTTGCGCCGAGGTTCATGGTCAGCACTCTCATCCGGGTCTGCTCCCGCGCTGGTCACCTTGGCGGGCCGTGGCCTGTCCGTCGATCGGGAGCTGGGAGGACCAGGCGGCGTGGGGCTCGTGCTCGCCCAGGAGGGGTGGTGCTTCTTGGTCTCGGCACGGGGCAGGCCCCCGTCGCACACCGCGATCCTCGCCGACGCCGGCATGGCACGCACATTGCAGCGGTCGCTTCCATGAAACCCGACGACCACAACGCCCTGCGTGCCCCCGAGGATCGGCCTCTGCGCGTCCTGGTGATCGCGGGCTCGAATCGCCGACAGTACAGCTGCCCCGCCATCGATTCGAAGGCGCGCACCTTGATGTTCCGGCTGGCGGATCGCTTGCCGCAGGAGTGGGAGATCGACGTCGAGGACCTGGGCAACGTCTGGAACCGCGAGCAGATCCGCAGCTGCAACGGCTGCGTCTCGACCTCGCTGGCGCTGTGCGTTTGGCCCTGCAACTGCTACTCGAAGGACAACAAGGGGGCTCCCGACTTGATGTGGAACCTCGACCTGTACGCGCGGCTGGACCTCGCCGATGCGTGGGCGATCATCGGGCCGGTGAACTGGTACGGGCCTTCCAGCAACCTGAAGGTGATGTTCGACCGGCTGGTGTGCATGAGCGGCGGCAACCCGCGCGAGGACTTGATCGACCACAAGGATCCGGCGTTGGCGATCGCGCTCGAGCGAACGGCCGAGTTCGAGCGGATCAGCCAGAATCACCTGGAAGGACGCTCGGCCGCATTCTTCTGCTACGGCGACGGCGGAGGCGACGAGCTCGACCCGGCAGGCAGACCCAAAATCCTCGAACACCCCGAGTGGTTCGATCCGGAGCAGGAGCCCTTCCGCGACATGCGCGAATCCCACGCGGCCCTGGTGTGGCAGTGTCGCTACAGCGGCATCGAGGTGCCCGACGCACTGTGGAGGTACATCGAGTTCGGGCGTGAGAAGAAGTACAGCGAGGCTCAGGCCGAGCACATGCCCAACGAGCCTCAGATGTTGTCCGGTTTCGACGACTGGGCCGACGCGTTCATCAGCCACGTCGCAAGCAAGGGCAAGGTGAAGCCCAATGAGTTCCGCGCGGCAGGTTACGTCCCGCCGCCGCACCTGGGGGCCGACCTGAGGACCAAGTGGCGTGCGGCGCGCATGGCGATCGGGGCGCCGGTTGCTGGGACGTCGCCAGCGATCCAACAGGAGCAGGGCCTCAACCGGGACGTCGGCGTGCTCTACAAGAAGGGCGAGGGCGACAAGCTGCGGGATGCGTGAGCGACGGGCGCGTGCGACGCAGCGCTGGCGCGAGCGGATCGTGGAAGCCCGTGTCTTCCGAGCAGCGCTTCGTGTGCCTTCCATGCCGCCGTCCGAGCGCGGCGCATCGAGACGGAAGCGCGGCGAGCACCCGCTGACCCAGCCTGGCCCGGCTTGCTAGGTTGTGCGCCTCACGCACGAGTTGGGATGCTGCAGGGCGGCATCGCGCTGCTCCGACACTTCACGATCACACCACGAGCCCTTGGAGACCATGCCATGACCTCACGCGCCGTTCGACTTCACCGTGTTCTTCGCACCAAGCCCGCGAAGCTCTATCGCGCATTCCTGGAGCCCGACGCCATGGCGAAGTGGATTCCGCCCTACGGGTTTTTCTGCAAGGTCCACCACATGGACGCCCGCGTCGGTGGCACGTTCAGGATGTCGTTCCACAATTTCTCGACAGGAAAGGGACACGCCTTTGGCGGCGAGTATTTGGAGCTCGTTCCCAACGAGCTGCTTCGCTACACGGACAAGTTCGACGACCCGAAGCTCCCGGGGGTGATGCATGTCTCCGTGACCTTGACGCCGGTGACGTGCGGAACAGAGATCCACATCGTGCAAGATGGGATCCCCGAGGCCATTCCGCTCGAGATGTGCTACCTGGGCTGGCAGGAGTCGCTCGCGCAACTGGCGACGCTGGTCGAACCGGAGATTCCAGGGTAGCGCGGCATGCCGAGCACCTGCTCAGCATCTTTGCGCGGCAGCCGAGGGGGCGCGGTTCCACGAGGCGCGCTCGATCTCGGGGGCCGCGCGGGCGCTCAGGTCGTGCGGCCGCGCGCCGCGCCCTCCAGCACCTCGGGCGCATCCTCGAAACCTCGCTTGCCCAGGATCAGGTCGAGGATCGGCGTCGTGGCAAAGGTCGTGACGATCGCCATCAAGACCAGCATCGTGAACAGCGTCGGCGAGATGACCCCCATGTCCAGCCCCAGGTTGAGCACGATCAGCTCCATCAGGCCGCGGGTGTTCATCAGGATGCCGAGGGCCGAGGACTGCCTCCACGAAAGCCCGACGAGGCGCGCCGCCAGCGTCGAACCGCCGAACTTGCCCAGCGTGGCTACCAGGATGATCAGGCCGCAGACCAGCCAGTCGCGCAACTCGCCGACGAGGCCGATCTGCGTGCGCATTCCGGTGAAGGCGAAAAAGGAAGGCAGGAACAGCACGACGACGACGTCCTCGAGGCGCGAGCGGATCTGCTCGGGCAATCGGCCTTCGTGCGGCAGGATCGCGCCCAGGAGGAAGGCGCCGAACAACGCGTGGATGCCGATCGCCTCCGTGGCGACGGCCGAGAGCAGCAGTCCTGCGAAGACGATCGCCAGCGCCGTGTGCGACAGCGGCCCTCGAGCGGCCTGCTCGCGCGCGACCCAGCGCGCCACCAGCGGTTTCACCACCACGAACATGGCGGCGATGTAGGAGGCGGTCAGCGCGACGGTCCATGCGGCGCTCGACACCTGCGAACTGGCCACGCCAGCGACCAGGGCCAGCAGCGTCCATGCCGTGACGTCGTCGATCGCGGCGCAGGCCAGGGCGGTCACGCCGAGCTTCGTGCCCTGCACATGGCGGTCGGTCAAGATGCGCGCGAGCACCGGGAAGGCGGTAACCGAGAGCGATACGCCCAGGAAGAGCGAGAAGACCGTGAAGGAGACGGCGCTGCTCGAATAGACCGGGTAGAGGCCCAGGGCGAGGCCTGCTCCGAGCAGGAAGGGGAACACGATGCTCGCGTGGGAGATCGCGACCGTCGCGTGCGTGCTGCCGCGCAGGATGCGCGGATTCAGCTCCAGGCCCACCAGGAACATGAAGAGCACGACGCCCACGCGCGAGATCACCCCCAGATACGAGGCCGACTCGGAGGGCAGCAGAAAGTTCTGCGCCGCGGGCCAGATCAGACCCAGCACCGAGGGGCCGAGCACGATGCCCGCCAGGATCTCGCCGATCACCGGCGGCTGGCGCAGGTAGCGGCTGAACAAGCCGCCGACCAGGCGCGCCATCAACGTGATCACGGCCAGCGCCAGGAGCACGTGGGCGAGCAGGCTCGAGTGCGAGGCCGGGGAGGGCGCGGCGCCCAGCTCGTCCGGCGCGGGCGCAACCAGGCCTTCGCCCTTCGCGCGGATCCACAGGTAGATCAGGAGCGCCGAACCGAGCATCAGCCCGTAGCCGACGACGGTGCGCAGGCGTCCGGTCGAAGGGAGCAGGCTAGGCATGGTGGCTTGCCCAGGGAATCCTACGGGATGGAATCGCGACGGGCATGTCCGCGCCGGGGCGGAGGGCCCGCATGCAGCTGCGGAACGGCCGTGCGCGCGGGAGCGGGCTCGAGCAGCGGAGCTCAGTCCGCGTTCGCGTGGCGGCTCACGTCGCGCACCCGCGTCGGTGGGCGGGCGTCCAGCGCCATGGATCCTGCCATGCCCCGAGCCTAGCCGCCTCGGGTGGCCCGGGGCCAGCGGCCGATGGGCGAGCGCTCTGGTCGTTACGCCAAGCGCCCACTCCTGGCCCTTGTTGCACTTCGTCGCGCATGCGGCGCTGCAAAGCGCGGATTCGGCTCTCGCAGCGCTCGCGCGGTCGTGAATCTGCCCGCCTTCCTCGCCGCTCCGCGCCAAGCACGCCGCGATTCGCCGCTCAGTGAATCGGCGGCCAAACCACCATCGCCTCCAGGTAATCCGTGCGGTGCCGGCTCAGGAACAGGGCGTCGCTTTCGCCGGTGAGCCGCTGCGTTTGCACCGATTCCGCTCCCTGGCTCGACGTGTACGCCGTGGTCAGGGTGTTGCCGTTCACCGTGCAGCCCGCCACGGCCTTGTCGTGCCGATCCACCCAATCAGCGATGCTCTGGTTCGGCTCGTGTTCCGTGGTGACGCTGGGGGTCGTGCCGGTGGTGGTGATCGGATGGGGTGTCGACGGACTCATTCCTTATCGCCCTTCGTTGTCGCGAATGCGCTGCTTCAGGTAATTGTTGAAGTTCTCCCGGTGCTTCAACTGATCGGATTCGGACTCGCCCTGGATCGACTGCTCGAATCCCTCTCGCATCTCGCGGATCGGGCTCGGGTTCGCCACACGCGTCGTATCGACGGCGTTCGCGGGCGCGTGGATGCTCAGCGCATCGCTGAAATAGGCCAGCCCTGCGATCAGCAGCACGCCGGTGGCCAGCAGGCGCTGGCGCCCGCTCAGCGCATGGAGTTTCCTCGCTGCGTGGGTGCGCGGCGCGCGCGTGCGCTTGCCGCCCAGGAACAACCTCAGGTCGTCGGCCATCGCCGCGGCGGTTGGATAGCGGTCCTTGGGCCGTTTCGCGATCGCCTTCATGCACACCGCGGCCAGGTCGACGGGGACCTCGGGGTTGGCGACTCTCAGCTGCAGCGGATCGTCGTGGCCAATCGCATGCATCAGGTCGCCGGGCACCGTGGCCTCGAAGGGGCGCTTCAGCGCGAGCAGCTCGAAGAGCACGACGCCCAGTGAATAGACGTCGGTCCGCCGATCCACGGGCGAGCCGATCGCCCGGGCCTGCTCGGGGCTCATGTAATGCGGAGTGCCCGAGATCGCGCCGGTTTTCGTCAGGCCGTTCAGCGCGCAGTCCTTCGCCAGACCGAAGTCGATCAGCCGCGGCTGCAGCTGTTCGTCGATCACGATGTTCTCCGGCTTCACGTCGCGGTGGAGCACGCGGCTCTCGTGGCAGTGGTGCAGTCCGCGCGCGAGCGTTTCCGCCAGGCGCGCGGCCACGCGCGGGTCGCACACATCGAGCGCGGGCGCGGTCCCGGTCTCGGCGGGGCGCGAGTTGCTCGCGATGCGATCCGAGATCAGGTCGCGCAGGTTGCGGCCGGTCACCAGCTCCATCGCGATGTAGAAGGCGCCGCTCTGCTCGCCGAAGGAGTAGATCGAGACGACGGCCTCGTGGCGCAGCTTCGAGGCCGCTTCCGCCTCGCGCCGGAAACGCTCGCGCGCGTGCTCCGAGGCGCACAGGTGGTGCGCCAGGATCTTGACCGCCGCCGCGCGGCCGAGCGAGACGTGCTTGGCGCGGTACACCGTGCCCGAAGCGCCGCGCCCGATCTCGTCGACCAGCTCGTAGTCGCCGATCAGGCAGCCCGTGAAGGCCAGCGAGATCGTGCGCAGCGGCGGACCGATCGTGGTCGTCAGCGGCGGCTCGAGGAATTCCTGCAGGTCGGGCATGCGGTCCAGCAGCTTGGCCACCTCGATCTTGATGTCGGTGTCCGCATGCGGGTACTCGGCCAGGAACCGTTCACGCTGCTCGGGCGGCCGATCGATCAACTCGCCCAGCAGCGCCTTGATCTCCCGCCAGCGCCCCGAGTTCACTGGATCTCCTGCTTGAGCCAGGCCCGCGTCGCGGCCCAGTCGCGCTCGAAGGTGCGCAGCGGCATGCCCAGCGCGGCCGCGGTGCCCTTTGCGTCGAGTCCGGCGAAGAAACGCAGCTCGACCGCGCGCGCCATGCGTTCGTCGAACTTGGCCAGGCGCTCCAGGGCCACGTCGAGCGCCTCCAGGTCGAGCGCGTGCTGCTCGTAGGCGAGCACGACCTGGTCGAGGGCCTCGGCCGTGGGCGCATCGCGGTTCTGCAGCGCTCCGCGGCGCGCGCGCGATCGCGCGTGGTCGACGAGCACGCAGCGCATCGCACGCGCGGCCAGGTTCAGGAAGTGGTTGCGATCGGCGATGCGCTGGGACTGCGAGCGGTTGAGCTTCAGCCAGGCTTCGTGCACGAGCGCGGTCGCCTGCAGGGTCAGGCCCGCGGGGCGCGAGCCGACCAGGGCCGAGGCGATCTCGTGCAGCTCCAGGTACAGGGCGGCCATGACCTCCTCGCCGGCGGTCTGATCGCCCTCGCGGGAACGTTGGAGCAGGCGCTCGATTCGATCTTCGGTGGTGCTAGTCATCGCGCTCGGCGCGGCGTCGACCAGGGACGGGGTGCGCAGGGAATGGCCGCGCCCACGCGTGCTCCAGGGGTCGTTCGCGAATGCGGCTGCCACCTGATCCTGCCACAGGCTCTCGCTGGCGTCTTCCTGTGTCGCTCATGACCCTGCCCGAGAACGGCCGGGCGGAGGGGGACCGCCAGGATTCTGCGGAATCCCGGGCGAAGCCGGAAGGGCGCCGGCCCGTGGCGCGAACCCAGACGTCGCGGCGCGCTTCCGCCGCCGGCGAGCGGGCGGATTTGCGCGGATTTCAGGCGGTCGGCACCAGCGCGGAGCGTTTGTGCACGGCCGCAGTCGCGCGTCGAAGTCCGCGTCGCCCCACCCCTGGATCATGCACCCGCGCCAAGGATCCACGCCGATGGAAGGTCCCGAGCGCGGAGCACGCGTCGCGCGTCGGCGCAGGAGGCGAGCTCTGGGTTGCCGCCTTGCGCCGGGCGCTCACGCCGCCGCGGCGAGCCATCCACTGGCCCGTGCGATCGACCGTGCCGGAGTCCTCCTCCCATGAACGACCCGTACGACCCCTCGACTCGCGGCCCGATCGTGATCGCTGCGGCTTGCAGCCTCGTGCTGCTGGCGGTCTTCTGCGTCATCCGCAGCCTGGGCGGCGGGTCCGGGACGGAAGGGAACTTTCCGATCCTGGGGCTGAGCTGTTCCGGGAGCGCGCGCCCTGCCCCTGCGAGCCCCGATGCCGGCTCGAACCGCGCGGCGCGGCATCGGCCGACTGCCTCCGCCGGAGCCGCCGTGTCGCAGGGATTCGCGAGCGGCGCGCAGCCCAATCCCAGGGTCGGACGGGAAGCGTGGGAGCTCGTCGCGCAGCTCGAGATGCTGGCGAAGACGCCGGCCAGCTTCCACGCGGCCGCGCTGCCGCTGGTCGAGCGCTTGACCGAGCTGTGCTCGCGCGACGTGAACGACGATCGAGTCGACGACGCGGGCCGCGGCATCGCGCAGGAGTTGCACTTCGCGATCGTGCTCGATCCGACGGAGACCACGTTGGTGCGCGGCGCGATTTTCCTTTCGCTGGCCACGCTGCTCTCGGAAGCCGACTTCTGGAGCACGTTCGACGCGTGGTACTCCGGCGATCCGGGTTTCCCCTTGGAATTGATCCGAACCGCCGCGCTGGCGGCGACGCGCATCGGAAGCCCTTCACCCTGCAAGCACGCGCTCGAGCTCGAGAACCTGGCCGCGCTGGGGAAGGGCAAGGACAGCGCGCGGCCCGGCTTCTACCCGCTGACGCTCGAGCGCATCGCGCCCGCGCGCGCCTGCGCGGCGATCCGGCGCTGGCTGGATTCCGGCGCTCGTGGACGCGAGCTGCTGCGAGCGGGTTCCGGCAGTCCTTCGCCGAGCGCGGACACCGCCGCGGCAAGCGACGACTTCGTGACCGCCGAGATCCTGTTCTGCGTCTGGGGCCAGCAGAGCCTGCGAAGCCCCGAGGTCGAGCTCGCGGTGCTGCAGGAAGCGCTGCTGCAGGATCTCGAGTCGCCGGGCCACGATCGGATGTGCGCGCGCGCCGCGAACTTCCTGGTCTGCTCCCTGGCCATGTGCAGCAAGGCCTTCCTCGGCGCGGCCGCGGAGATCGGTTCTTCCAGCGACCCGGTGCTGGCCGCGATGGCGCGCAGCATGCAGGGCCCTACGGGCGACGGGCTCGCGATCACCAGTGTCGCGCGCCTCGAGAGCCTGCGCTTCTCCGAGGATGCCAACGACCATTCGGATTTGATCGTGATGCTGACCCGGATCGGCGAGCGCTTCGGGCGGAGTCACGCAACCGACCTGGAGCAGCGCACGGTCGCCCTCGACTACCTCGGCGGACTGGTCGCGGACATTGGAGTTGCCGAGAGCGCGCGAGCCTGCGCGCTGATGGCGATCGCTCGCGACGGATCCTGGCCGGCGATCCAGCGGGCGGCCAACCTGGGATTGCGCCAGGGCAGCCACTCGCTGCTCTCCGCCATCGCGCTCGATGCGCTCGTGGCGCATGCGCGCTCGAACCCGGCGCGTCGCAGCGAAGTGCTCGAGATGCTGCGCCAGTACTCCAAGCAGGGGCCGCCGAGGCAAATGCGGCAGGCCGTCGATCAGTGCGTCGCCGAGCTGACCCGCTAAGGTTGAGGGCGCCGAGCACGGCGGATCTGCAAGCCGAGCCGCTTCTTGCACGGGGCCTCGAGCCAGGAAGGCCAAGCCAGCCAGATACGCCGCTCGCTGCGGCTGCGGGGAATCGGAGCGCGGTCGCCGCTCCGGCGCCCACCCGCGTCGGACCGCAAAGAGAAAGCCTCTGCCGCGGTCGCGGCCCAGGCAGCAGACCTGCTCCAGCGGCTGCCCGCGGTCCAGCCGTGTAGAGTCGCGCCAGCCGCGGACGGCGCCGCACGACGTCGCCGCGCCTCAGCGTCGGCTCGCCAGCAGCTTCGCCGTCACGGTCTCTGTCAGCCGCACTTCGCCGTGCCGATGCGCACGGTCGAGCGCGGCCGTGTCGACGTGGGCTTGATCACGAAATCGGGCGGGCTGAACTCGCTGCCGCGGCCGGGCTGGCCCGCTCCGCACGCCACACGGCCGGCGAAACACCGACGAGCCGCTTGAAGGCGCGGCTGAACGCGGCTTCGGACTCGTATCCGAGCTCGCGGCCAACGGCCGAGATCTTCGCCGAGGAGGAGGTCAGCTGAAGGGCGGCAAGCTGCATGCGCCAGCGCATCAGGTACTGCATCGGAGGCTCGCCGACCAGGCGCGCGAAGCGCTCGGCGAGCACGGATCGCGAGCAGGCCGTCTCGCGCGCGAGCTCCTCGAGCGACCAGTCGTGCGCAGGCCGCGTGTGCAGCTGCGCGAGCGCCTTGCCGACGATCGCGTCGCGGGCAGCGGCGAGCCAGCCCGTCTCGCTTGCCGGGAGCGACTCGATGTGGCGGCGCACGACTTCGATGAACATCAGCTCGGCAAGCCGGGTGAGCATCAGCGTCCCGCCCGAACGTCCGGAACTGACCTCGTCGAGCGCGCGCTGGCTGAAGATCGAGAGCCAGCCCTGGGCCTCGCCGTGGACCAGCATCACGTCGGGCAGCGCCGCGAGCAGCGGATTGAAGGGCCGCCGGTCGCAGCCCAGGAAACCGCAGACGAAGATCGAGCGCCGTTCGCCGCCGCCGCCGAGGCGCAATTCGAAGGGCAGGCGCTCGCCCTGCGGGTCCCCGAAGGGCGGCATCGGCGTGCGCAGGCCTTTCGCGCTCGACATGTAGTGCGACTTCGCGTGGGGCAAGACAAGCACGTCCCCAGGCTGCATGTGCTGCTGCTCGCCGTTCACCAGGCCGCCCCAGCATTCGCCCTCGACGAGGATGTGGTAGGGGATCAGGTGCTCGCTGCCGGGCAGCGCACGAGGCCTGCGCTCGAGCGCATCGCCCGTCTCCACCCACCAGGGCTCGGTGGCCTCCACGCGATAAAAGAAGGCACCGTCGAGGCGCACGGCGCGGAAGACGTCGGAGAGCAGGTCGACGGTCATGCCGCGGGCCTCGGACGATCGGGCAAGCAGTACGGACGCGCGGTCATGGGCGGCATCACATGCAGAGCCTAGCTTCGCGCCGATCCCAACGCATGGCGGACTGCGCTCCGCCGCGCCCCTCCCGGCCCAGGTCCTTCGGACCTCTTCCAAACCCTCGAACCATGCGCCCTTTCACGAGATTCTGTACCGCTTTTTCGCTCGTCGCCATGCCCCTGCTCGCCGCAACGTCGCGGGCAGACGTCCTGAGCGATTGGAACACGACCGCCGCCGACATCGTCCTCGCGGCCAAGCTGCCCGCGCCCGCCGCGTACCGCGCGATGGCGATTCTGCAGACCGCGGTCCTGGAGGCGGTGGAGGCCGTGCACCAGGCTCCGCGGCCGGCTTCCACAGCGCCGGCCGGGAGCGCGGAGCCCGCCCTCGACTCCGCGGTCGCGGCCGCGAACCGCGCGCTGCTGCTGCAGCTCGCACCGACACAGAAGGACGCTGTCGAGCGGGCCTTTGCGACGGCATTGGCGGCCGTGCCGGATGGACCGTCCAAGCTCGCAGGCAGCGCGTTGGGCGAGCGCGCGGCCGCCCGGGTGCTGGCAGCGCGGGCCGAGGATGGCGCGCTCGCCGCGGAGAGCTACCGGCCCGCCGCCGCGCCGGGTGCCTACGTACCCACGACGCTCCCCGTGTTCCCGCAGTGGGCTTCACGCAAGCCCTGGAACCTGCAGCGCGCCGACCAGTTCCGGCCCGAGCCTCCGCCCGCGCTGGAGGGCACGATCTTCGCGCGCGACTTGAACGAGGTCCGCTCGCTGGGCGCCAGGGACAGCAGCGCGCGCACGGCCGAGCAGACGCAGATCGCGCGCTTCTGGGAGGCGACCGCGCCCTCGGTCTATTTCTCGCTGGTGCAGTCGCTCACGCGCCAGCCGGGCCGTGAAGCGCTGCAGAACGCGCGTCTGTTCGCCCAGGTGGCGCAGGCGATGGACGATGCGTTGATCGCGACTTTCGACGCCAAGTACCACTACGGATTCTGGCGCCCGCTGACCGCGATCCGCAACGCCGACCGCGATGGCAACGAGGCGACGGAGCTCGAGTCCGGCTGGCTGCCCTTCATCGACACGCCGATGCATCCGGAGTATCCCGCGGCGCACTGCGCGCTCGCCGCCGCGGTCAGCGCCGTGCTCGAGGACGAGCTGTCTGGCGCTCCGACTCCGCGCTTGAGCGCCTCGAGCCCGACCGCTCCGAGCGTGGTGCGCAGCTGGGATAGCCTCGAAGACTTCGTGCGCGAAGTGGGCGAGGCGCGCATCTTCGACGGGGTCCACTTCCGCAATTCGACGCAGGTCGGCGCAGCGCTCGGCGCGCGCGTGGGGCGCTGGACGCTGAGCTCGTTCCGCCCCAAGGCCCAAGCGCTGTCGCAGCGCTAGTGTCCTGTCTCAGAAGTACGCTGCATCAGGCGGCCCGAATGCGTCTTCCTGGCAAGGCGCCGCGACGCCGCGTGTTCGCTGCAACACTCGAAAGCTAAGCCCCGGTGCGGCGAAGCCGCACGCGAACGACGCAGTGCGTCGTTCGCGAGGGGATCCCGGCAACGCGGCCAGGGAGGCGCAGGCGGGTCGACTCATGCAGCGAACTTCTGAGACAGGACACTCGTCCTGAGCTGGCCCGAGGCTTGGCTGCTGCGCACCACAGAAGACCCGAGTCTTTCCTCCGCTCAGGAGGGTGCACAGCCGCCAAGCTGCGCCGGCCTCGAGATCAGGCGCTCGAGCGCCAGGAAGACCAGCAGCATCGCGCCCATCGCGACGCGCGTCCAGCCCGCGGAGAGCGTGCCCTGGAACAGGATCAGGTCCGCGATCACGCCGAAGAGCAGCACGCCGAGCAGCGCCCCGCCGAAACCGCCGCGTCCCTTGCCGCTCCACATGCCGCGACCCGGGCCGAGCGCGACGCCGCCGACGACCGCGGCGGCGATGGCTTCGAGCTCGAGGCCGGCGCCGCTGACCGAGCTGCCGGCCGAGGCGGTCAGCGCGAAGGCGATGCCGGCGAGCGCCGCGCAGGCGCTCGAGAGCGTGTAGGCGAGCAGGGTCGTGCGCCGCACGGGCACGCCCAGCAGGAAGGCCGCGCGCGCATCGCCGCCGATCGCGTGCACATGGCGGAAGAAGACGGCGCGGCGCGCGAGCAGGGCGAACACGGCGAAGGCGAGCACGAACAGCAGTCCAGGGGCACGCAGCGCGGCCGGGCCCAGGCGCAGCGACAGGCCCGAGAGCTCGGCCCAGGCCGGATCGCGGATCGCGATCGATTCCGCGGCGATCGAGAGTGCGAGGCCGCGGAACAGGAACATGCCGGCGAGCGTGACCAGGAAGGGAGGCAGCGCGAGGAAGTGGATGCACGCTCCCTGCGCGAGTCCGCAAACGGCGCCCGCGGCGAGCACGATCAGGACGGCGGCTGTCGGACCGAGGCCCGCGTGTTCGAGCAGCACGGCCAGCAGCACGCTCGACGCGGCCATCAGCGAGCCGATCGAGAGGTCGAGGCCTCCCGCGAGCAGCACGCAAGTCGCTCCGAGCGCCGCGATGCCGAGCACGGCTCCGTCGGAGAACAGGTTGAGCGCGACACGCGCGGAGAAAAAGCCCGGATGCAGCATCGACCCGGCCGCGGCGAGCAGCACGAGCGCGAGCAGGGCCGGGGCGCGGCGGATGAGCTTCACGCGCGTGCCTCCGCCGTGCGCCGCGCGGCATGCTGGAGCGCGACCACCAGCAGGACCGCGGCGGCCTTGAGGCACAGTGCCGTCTCCGTGCCCAGCCCTTCCAGCAGCAGCGTCGTGGTCAGCGCCTGGTTCGCGAGCGCGCCGAGCAGGGCTCCGGCGATGCACATGCGTCCGCCGCTGAGCGCGGCACCGCCGATCACCGCGGCCAGGATCGCGTCGAGCTCGAGGTACAGCCCGACGTGGCTCGCGTCCGCGGCGCCGACGTCGGCGCACACCACCAGGCCTGCGAGCGCGGCGAGCGCGCCGCACAGCGCGTAGGCCAGGAGCTGGATCCGGCCGACGCGCAGGCCCGAGAGCCGCGCCGCACGCTCGTTCGAGCCGATCGCCTCGAGGTGGAAGCCCAGCGTCGTGCGTCGCACGAGCAGCCCGACGCCGACGTAGATCGCCGCGACCAGGAACAGCGTCGTCGGCAGTCCGAGGAAGCCGCCGCCGGCCAGCGCGCCGAAATCGGAGCGGCGGAAGCTCAGGATGCCGCCTCCCGAGATCAACTGCGCGATCCCGCGGCCCGCGGTCAGCAGCACCAGGGTCGCGACGATCGGCTGGATGCGCAGCCAGGCGACCAGCGCCCCGTTCCACAAGCCCAACGCGAGCCCCGCGGCGATCGCGATCGCGATCACCGCCTCCGCCGGGAGCCCGGTCTGCGTCAGCAGGATCGCGGCCAGCGAAGAGGCGAGCGCCATCACGGCGCCGACCGAGAGATCGACGCCGCCGGTGGCCAGCACCAGCGCCTGCCCCAGCGCCAGCAGCATCACCGGCGTTCCGCGGTGGCCGATGTCCACGAGCACGCCGGCGAAATGCTGCTGGAAGATCGCGTTCCAGCCCAACAGCACGAGCAGCGCGGCCGCGGCCGGGAAGGCGCGCGCGCGCGCGAACTTGCGCAGCGTGTCGCTCACGCCGGGCGCTCCGACCCGGAGCCGGCCATCGCTTCCAGAACGCGCTCCTCGCAGAGCCGCTCGTCGCGCAACACGCCCACGGGCCGGCGCGCATGCAGCACCAGGACGCTGTCCGAGCCGGCCAGGACTTCGTCGAGGTCCGAGGAGACCAGCAGCACGGCCAGCCCCTCGTCCGCGAGCTGCGCCACGAGCGCATCGATCTCCTCGCGCGCGCCGACGTCGACGCCGCGCGTCGGCTCGTCGAGCAGCAGGGCCTTCGGGCGCGCCGCAAGCCAACGCGCGAGGATCACCTTCTGCTGGTTGCCGCCCGAAAGGCTGCGCACGGGCTGGTCGAGATCGGCGCAGGCGATGCGCAGGCGTCGCGCGAGCTCGAGCGCGAGCGCCCGCTCGGCGGCAGGCGAGCGGCGAGCGAAGGCCCGCGACACGACCAGCAGCAGGTTCTCGCGCACGGACAGATCGAGCAGCAGAGCGTCGCTCTGGCGTTCCTCGGGCGAGCAGCCCAGCCCGGCGTCGACCGCGCCGCGCACGTCGCCGGCGCGCAGCTCGACGCCCGCGAGGCTGACGCTTCCGGCCGTGCGCCGCTCAGCGCCAAACAAGAGGCGCACGAGCTCGCTGCGGCCCGAGCCCAGCAGGCCGGCGAGTCCCAGGACCTCGCCCTGGTGCAGCGCGAGCTCGCAGGTCGCCTCGAGCCCCGGCCCGCCCAGGCCGCGGGCCGCGAGCAACTCGCGGGGCTCGCGCGCGCCGGGCGATGCGCGCCGCGCGCGCCGCACCAGCGAAGGCTCGCGGCCGAGCATGTGCGCGACCAGTTCGAGCCGCGTGACCGATTCGCGCGTGAAGCTGCCGACTTTCCTGCCGTTGCGCAGCACGCTGATCCGGTCCGCGACGGTGAGGATCTCGTCCAGTCGATGCCCGATGAAGACCAGCGCGAGGCCGCCGCGTTTCAGGCGCTCGAGCAGCGCCAGCAGCGCCTGCGCCTCCTTGCGGTCGAGGCTCGCCGTCGGTTCGTCGAGCACGAGGACGCGTGCGTCGAGGTCGAGCGCGCGCGCGATCGAGACCTGCTGCTGCACCGCGTAGGCGAGCGCTCCCAGCGGCCGATCGACGTCGAGATCGAGCGCGAGCCGCGCCAGCGCGGTGCGCGCGCGCTGCCGCAGCGCGCGGCGGTCGATGCCCCACGCGCCGCGCGGCTCGCGGCCCAAGAGCAGGTTCTCGGCGACCGACAGGCCGGGGATGCGCGTCAGCTCTTGGTGGATCGCGGCGATCCCGTCCTGCTGCGCAGCACGCGGATCGGCGAAGCGGCGTTCGCGGCCGTCGAGCACGATCGCGCCGCGATCCTGCGCGAGCGCGCCGGTCAGGATCTTGATCAGCGTGCTCTTGCCCGCGCCATTCTCGCCGACCAGCGCGTGCACCTCGCCCGCGCGCAGGTCGAGGTCGACGCGATCGAGCGCGACGACGCCGGGAAAACGCTTCTCGATGCCTCGCATCTCGAGCAGCATCGACGTGGCGCTCACTCCACCTGCCACTCCAGGACGCCGGCGGAGAAGTCCTTCTGCAACTGGATCT
>Ga0315910_10001441_pt1 | contig 21800 bp, 18 predicted proteins | sample EdamamesoilMG_FD_204470 | JGI IMG/M metagenome (GOLD analysis project Ga0315910, IMG submission 204470) | Garden soil microbial communities collected in Santa Monica, California, United States - Edamame soil | ecosystem: Environmental > Terrestrial > Soil > Garden | place: USA: California... | reverse complement strand
AAGTTTGATTTGCAGATTTTCAGCCTTGGCTCCAGGAACGACGTGCAGACGGATTTGGCCCGCAACCTAGTCGATTCATTCGTTGAAAATGCCGGTGCTCTTAAAGAGTGGGCGTCGAGCATCGTAGAGAGCCGGCTGGACGTGCTCGTTTATCCGGAGGTTGGTATGGACGCGCTGACCGCAAAACTGGCCAACCTGCGCCTTGCTCCCCTGCAGATTGCTGCTTGGGGGCATCCCGAAACCACCGGGCTTGAAACGCTCGACTATTATTTATCGGCCGATTTACTCGAGCCAGTCGGTGCGGAGTCTAACTACACCGAAACCCTTGTGAAGTTGCCGAATCTCGGCTGTACCTATGCTCCGTTACAAGTCACGCCGGGCAGTCTGGATCTGACCAAACTGGGGTTAAGCGGTGCGCGGCCTTTGTTGCTTTGTCCGGGCGAAACCTGCAAGTACGCGCCAAAAAATGACGACGTTTTTCCGCGAATAGCGCAGCTTCTCGGCGAGTGCACATTGGTATTCTTTGATAAGAGGCCTCACTGGACGAATGTGCTGCGGGCTCGATTGAAGATCGCGTTCGACAGGCGCAAGTTGGCAATGGACGACTACGTGAAATTCATACCGTGGCAGAGCCAGGAAAATTTCTTTGGTTTGATGAAAGCGGCGGATGTGTTTCTAGATACTATCGGCTTCTCTGGATTCAATACTGCCATGCAAGCCATTGAATGTTCACTGCCGGTAGTGACAATAGACGGGCGCTTTATGCGTGGTAGGTTGGCGAGCGGCATTCTTAAGCGCTTGGGTCTGCACGAATTGGTGTGCGATTCCGAAAAGGCATATTGCGAGGCCGTTGTCCGCCTTGCGAAAGACAAAGAGTTCCGGACTCAAACCGTTGCAACGATCAATAGTCGTCGAGCTGTTCTTTACGGCGATGTGGAGCCGACGCGGGCCTTGGAAAGATTCTTGCTGAGCAAATGTGTCGTATAGCTGCCGCTAGGATATGAGGCGAGCGATATGTCAGAACTGCATTTGTCGCAATAGCTGCAGCACGTCTCGCGCATGATCTTTCCGCGCTATTAATAGATCAGGCATATACACATCCTTGTTGTTGTATCTAAGTGGGCTGCCGTCGATACGCGAGCAATGCAGTCCGTACGCTTGTGCAACGGCGACAGGTGCGGCGCTATCCCATTCATATTGACCGCCCGAGTGCAGGTAGATATCGGCTTCGCCGCGAAGGATCGCCATCGCTTTGGCACCGGAGGAACCCATGGGGACGAGTTCGGCGCCAAGTTTCTGCGCCACGTCGACAGCCTCTTTCGCCGGTCTTGTGCGACTGACAACCATACGCAGCGGTTTGCCTGATTGCGGTAGAGCGGCGGGACGATCTGTTCGCATAACGACGCCCACGCCCGGCAGCGCAACGGCGCCGATGGTTGCAACGCCGTCGATAGCTAAAGCCACATGCACAGCCCAATCGGCACGGCCTTCGCCATACTCACGCGTGCCGTCGACCGGGTCCACGATCCAAACGCGACTCTGCGTCAGGCGCGCGCCGTCGTCCTTCATTTCTTCGGACAACAAGCCGTCGTTCGGGCGATTCGCGCGAATAGCATGCACAAGAAATTGATTTGCAGTCGCATCGCCGGCCTTGCCTAGCGCTTTGTCCGCAAACAAATTCGCCGTGCGCACTTGTAGAAGCAGCTTGCCGGCCGTTTCTGCCAAGTGCGCGGCCAACTCTGCATCGTTCATGGCTGCGTCATTCAGCGCGTTGCTCATGGAATCAACTTCTTCACGATTTCCTCGGCGGCTTCTTCGGCTGTCATCTTGGTCGTGTCGATGCGTAGCTCGGGCGCTGTTGGCGCTTCATACGGGCTATCGATACCCGTGAAGTTTTTGAGCTGCCCGGAACGAGCCTTCTTATATAGGCCCTTCACATCGCGCGATTCAGCCGTTGCAAGCGGTGTGTCCACGAAGACTTCGAAGAACTCGCCCGGTTTCATCATCTGGCGGACCATGTCGCGTTCGGCACGGAACGGCGAGATGAAGGCCGTGACGACGATGAGACCCGCATCGGTCATGAGCTTGGCCACTTCGCCGACGCGACGAATGTTTTCGATGCGATCGGCTTCGGTGAAGCCCAAATCTTTATTCAAGCCATGACGCACGTTGTCGCCGTCGAGCAAGAAGGTATGGCGATTCATGCGCGCCAACTTCTTCTCGACCAAGTTCGCAATGGTCGACTTGCCCGCACCGGACAATCCGGTTAGCCACAACACCGCGGGTTTTTGATTCTTCAGGTTGGAGTGATGATCACGAGTGATATCGGTGGCTTGCCAATGCACGTTTTCGGAACGACGCAGCGCGAAATGAATCATACCGGCCGCGACCGTGGCGTTGGTCATCTTGTCGATCAAGATGAAGCCGCCGAGATTGCGGTTGTCGTTATACGGTTCGAACGGAATCTGTCGGTCCGTCGTGATGTTTGCAATACCGATCGCATTGAGCTCCAGCGTCTTGGTCGCCAGATGTTCCATCGTGTTGACGCTGACTTGATACTTCGGCTGATGCACGGTTGCGGACACGGTTTGCGCACCGATCTTCAGCCAATACGGGCGTCCCGGCAGCATCTCGTTTTCGTCCATCCATACAATGGTGGTTTCGAATTGATCCGCTGCTTGGACCGGGCTTTGGGCCGCGCAAATGACGTCGCCGCGTGAGCAGTCGACTTCATCGGCAAAGCACACTGTGACGGACTGACCGGCGACGGCTTTATCCAGGTCGCCATCGAGTGTCACGACACGAGTGATCTTCGAAGTCTTGCCGGATGGCAATACACGAATGGCATCGCCCGGTTTCACAGTGCCGCTGGAGATAAGGCCGGAGAAACCGCGGAAATCCAGGTTCGGGCGATTTACCCATTGCACTGCCATGCGGAACGGCTGGTCTTGCATCGCGGTGGTGTCGAGTTCGACCGCTTCCAGATGGGGAAGCAGAGCAGGGCCTTTGTACCAAGGCATGCTCGGCGATTGCGTCGTGATGTTGTCGCCCTTGAAGCCACTGATGGGCATGGCGACAAACTCGTTAATGCCGATGCTATTTGCAAAGGCGGTGTAGTCGGCGACGATCTTGTCGAACGTGGCTTGATCGTAGCCGACCAAATCCATTTTGTTCACGGCCAACACGATGTTGCGGATGCCGATCAAGTGCGCGAGGTAGCTGTGACGCTTGGTTTGCACCAGTACGCCCTTGCGCGCATCGATAAGAATGACGGCGAGATCCGCAGTGGAGGCGCCGGTGACCATGTTGCGCGTGTATTGCTCGTGGCCGGGTGTGTCGGCAACGATGAACTTGCGCTTCTCTGTCGCGAAGAAGCGATAAGCAACATCGATGGTGATGCCTTGTTCGCGTTCGGCGGCCAAGCCGTCAACGAGCAGCGCGAAGTCAATGTTTTGACCCTGCGTGCCGACGCGCTTGCTGTCCGCTTCGAGTGCGGCCAGCTGGTCTTCGAAGATCATCTTCGAGTCATATAACAAACGGCCGATCAGTGTTGATTTTCCGTCGTCGACGGAGCCGCAAGTGATGAAGCGCAACAGCGTCTTGTGTTGATGCTGCTTGAGATACGCGTCGATGTCATCGGCGATCAGCTGATCGGTTTTGTAGACGACGTCTTTCTGGGCGTCGCCAGAGGCTTTAGAGGTGCTCATTAGAAGTACCCCTCTTGCTTCTTCTTTTCCATGCTGGCGGCTTGATCGTGATCGATCGCGCGGCCTTGTCGTTCCGAGGTCGTGGTCAGCAACATTTCTTGAATCACTTCGGGCAATGTCTTGGCTTGGCTTTCGACTGCGCCGGTTAACGGATAGCAGCCGAGAGTGCGGAAGCGCACCGAGCGCATTTCGGGCTTTTCGCCGGGTTTTAGTTTGAAGCGGTCGTCATCCACCATAAGAATGAGGCCGTCGCGTTTCACGGTCGGGCGCGGCGCAGAGAAGTACAGCGGCACGATTTCGATGCCTTCGAGATGGATGTACTGCCAGATATCGAGCTCGGTCCAATTGGAAATCGGGAACACGCGAATGCTTTCGCCTTTCGCTTTGCGTGCGTTATAAAGATTCCATAATTCGGGACGCTGTTTCTTCGGGTCCCAACGATGATTGGCGCTGCGGAAGCTGAAGATGCGTTCCTTTGCGCGGCTCTTCTCTTCATCGCGACGCGCGCCGCCGAAGGCCGCATCGAAACCGTACTTGTCGAGTGCTTGCTTTAAACCCTCGGTCTTCCACATGTCAGTGTGCAACGAGCCGTGATCGAACGGATTGATGCCTTTTTCCACCGCTTCGGGGTTGTGATACACCAGCAATTCCATACCCGCTTGTTTCGCGGCTTTATCGCGCAGCTCGTACATCGCTTTGAACTTCCACGTCGTATCGACATGCAAGAGCGGGAACGGCGGCTTCGATGGGAAGAAGGCTTTCTTCGCCAAGTGCAGCATTACTGCACTGTCCTTACCGACCGAATACAACATGACGGGCTTTTCGACCTCGGCAACCACTTCACGCAGGATGTGGATGCTTTCGGCTTCGAGCCGTTGAAGATGAGTAAGTTTCTGGCGCACTGGCGCGTCCACCTTTTTGTCAGTCAAACGTTGCTGTTTCGTGGCCGACGATTCGCGCGCGAATCGTCCGACCGTCGTTGCAGTGAGTTAAGGGCCCAAGTCCTTCAAAATCTTGGCGTAACGTGCGCGAGCCGCCTCGCGTTTGGTCGGAATATGTTCGCTTGGGAACAGACCCGGTGCCGGCTTTACATCGCGCAGTAGCGCTTTGGCAATCTGCACCTTGTGTACTTCGGTGGGCCCATCGGCCACCGCCAGCATCGGTGCACCCATCCACAACTTCGCCAAGGGCGTGTCGCGTGAGGTTCCTAGCGCGCCGTGCAAATGTACAGCGCGCTGCGCAATGTCGTGATACACCTTGGCCATAGCGACCTTCGCCATGGCTATATGCGTACGCGCCGCGCCATGCGGCTCGTTATCGATAATCCACGCGGTTTTGAGAACCAGTAAGCGGAATTGCTCTAGTTCGATGGCCGAGTCGGCAATCATGCCCTGTACGAATTGATGGTCGGCAAAGAGCTTGCCCTGTGTCCGCCGAGAGACCGCCCGTTCCAGCATCATTTCCATCGCTCGATTGCACAGGCCCACCGTCCGCATAGCATGGTGAATGCGACCGCCGCCGAGACGAGCTTGCGCGACCTTAAAAGCTTCGCCTGGTTTGCCCAGCATGGAATCGAGCGGCACGCGCACGCGATCATATTGAATGTAGGCGTGACTGCCTTCTTCTTCAGTGTCGTTCATGCCGCCGACGTTGCGCTTGATGACGATGCCCGGCGTTTCCGACGGCACAATAAACATCGACATGCGTTCGTGCGGTTTATTTTCCGGGTTGGTTATTGCCATCACGATCAAGAACGACGCGTAGCGCGCGTTTGACGAATACCATTTCTCGCCTTCAATCACCCATTCATTACCTTCTTGCCGTGCCGTGCAGGTAAATTCTTTGGGATCGGCGCCGGCCTGCGGTTCAGTCATCGAGAAAGTAGAGACGATGTCGCCGTCGAGCAGCGGTTGTAGATAGCGTTTCTTTTGCGCGTCGGTGCCGAACATCGCGAGAATTTCCGCATTGCCGGTATCAGGCGCTGCGCAGCCAAACACGGTCGGGGACCACGAACAACGGCCGATGATTTCGTTCATCAGCGCCAGCTTGAGTTGCCCATAGCCCTTGCCGCCAAGTTCGGGCGGCAAATGGCAGGCCCACAGGCCGCGTTCCTTAACCTGTTTTTGCAGTGGTTTTACCAACGCGCGCGCTTTTGCGTTCTTGGTGTCGTAGGGCGCGCCAGAACTGGGGAATAATAAATCGAGCGGCTCTACTTCTTCGCGGATGAACTGTTTCATCCAGTCGAGCTGCTTCTGAAATTCGGGGTCGACTCTCAAGTCCATCGTTTATTCCTCAGCTCGCCATCGTCTGTGTTGCTTTGTTCATGAGCCATACCGCGTAGCTATGGACCGATGCGCCGATGTCTGCAGGCACTTGTCCCGATTTCGACCGCGCGTAGGTACCTTCCAGCAAGCAAGCGAGCTTGTAGCACGCCAGCGTGAAGTACCACGGCATCGCATCCATATTGCGCCCGCTAAGTTCGCCATAGCGTTGCACGAGTTCCGCTCGCGAGCGAAAGCCTTCCCACGGTTTAACCAGTGGATTCTTGCCGTCAGGGTCGCCTTCTTCCCACCAACTGCTCAGTATCCAACCGAGATCGAGGAGGGGATCGCCAAGCGAAGCCAGCTCCCAATCTACAACACCGGAAATTTTTGGCGCGTGCGACGAAAACATTACATTCGGGAACTGCAGATCGCCGTGCACGATGCCGATGCGTTGATTGCCGGGCAGATGGTCGGTGAGCCACTGACCTACTTTATCTACGTGCGGCAGAGAGCTGTCGTAATTGGGCATTGAACGATAGCCGTCCAGTTGCGAACGCCAGCGGGATACTTGTCGTGTATGCCAGTCGTCCGGCTTACCTAAGTCGGCAAGATCCGCCGCTTTGTAGTCGACGGTACCCAGAGCGGCCGCCGCACCGACCAGTTCGTCACCCATAGCGGCTCGCCATTTGGGATCGGTCCCGTACTCGCCCGGCAACTGACCGCGGGGCGCGAATCCCTCGAGCGGTTCCATTAAATAGAAGCAAGCACCGACGACTGAAGGGTCATCGCATACCGCGTAAAACCGCGGATGCGGCACCGCACTACCGGCAAGCGCTTTAAGAATGCGAGCCTCGCGCAACATGGTGTCGTTGCTGTCCGGGCGCAGATGTTTCGTTGGGCGGCGCAGCACGAAGGAGCCGCCGTCCCGCTCTAGTAAATAGACGTTATTTTGTAGGCCGCCCTGTAACTTACGCGCGCCGGTCACCGGCCCGGAGCCCGGAAGGTCTTGGTTGGCGATCCAGGCCTGCAGCGGGGGCCAGTTGAGCAGGCCTTTAAAATCGTCCAATACCGCCTTGCTGGCTTCCGCCGACATTCAACCCCCTAAAATTCGCTTGTTAGTTCGAACGTTAAGTCTCGACGAGCAATGTACACCCGGCAACACGCTAGAATGCCGAGAGCTAGCCTTAATGATGATTACGGGACGAGACGTAGCACGATTTATAGACCCAGCCCGCCGGAAGTGGAACTGGGTCGTCTGGATGATAGTCCTACAGGGGCCACGATGCAGACCAACGAAGTAATGACGATCGATGCGGAGATTCGCGTTCCGGTGGCGACTGCCCGGTTGGCGCGTTTTCACATGAATGCTCCGGCCGACAACGTAATGCGCCAGCAAGAAGACTATTGGCTGGACCTTTGTCTCACGCCCCGGCCTCGCAACGCGCGAGCCTGCTATCGCGATCATTGGGGACCGCATCGCTTCGAGCACATCGGCAATGTGTTTTTATTGCCGCCGCGAGAAACGCTACAGGCTAAGAGCGAAGGCGGACCCACGCAGACCTCCATCCTGTGTCACCTGCGTCCGGAACCGATGCGCGAATGGTTCGACGGGGATTTGCAGTGGACCGATCGACATTTGGAAGCCAGTCTCGATATCCCCGATGCCAATGTTCGCCGATTGATGCTACGTCTTGCGGAAGAAGCGCGCAGCCCTGGTTTCGCTAGCGAAGCGCTTGTCGAATTGATTGCCGCGCAGCTGGCGATTGAATTGAGCCGCTACTGCGCCAAGGTTTCGGAAGGGCATACCGGCGGCGGCTTGCCGACATGGCGACTCCGAATGATCGACGAGCGGTTGCGAGAAGTGCGCGCGGCGCCCACCTTGTCCGAGCTCGCCACGCTCTGCAATTTGTCGGTACGTCAGTTGACGCGCGGGTTTCGCGCTAGTCGCGGCAGATCGATCGGCGACCACATTGCCCAATGCCGCATCGACAACGCAAAGCGCTTGTTGAGCACCGATCAAAGCGTAAAAGCCATCGCTTACTCGCTGGGATTTGCATCGCCATCGAGTTTTTCATTTGCATTTCGGCGCGCGACCGGCGAGACACCGCGTGAATTTCGCCAGCGCGTGATGACCGGCAATTGAAGCGAGATTAACGCTTCAATTGACGTTTCAATTTATAGGCGACCACCGAATCACCTTTGGTCGATCCGTACATACTGTGGCCACCCGCAGCCAGCACCACATATTGTTCGCCGTTTACCTCATAGGTGATCGGCGTAGCCGTCCCGGCGGCGGGTAAGTCGGCTTTCCAAATCGTTTCGCCATTGCGCAAATCGAAAGCGCGAATCTGATCATCCAACGTGTAGCCAATGAAGACCAGCCCACCGGCTGTAACGAGTGGGCCGCCGGCACCGGGTGTGCCTGCTTCCCACGAAATCGGAATCGGCATTAGCTTGCCGATATTGCCGAGCGGGACTTCCCAACGTTTGGTGCCGGAAACCATATCCACGGCAGTGAGCGTTGCCCAGGGCGGTGCAGTGCAGGGCGCGCCGAGCGGGGACATCAACGGCTCTATTTTGGAAACATACGGGGTGCCTTCGTGCGCGAAGCTCATCGCAGACCGTGTCTCGATCGGTTGAGTCGGATCTAATTTAGCCTCCGCGCGCGGTACTAATGTGATGACCATCGATACGTGATTCGCGGGCACTATCATCAGATTAGTATTGGGATCGAACGCGCCGCCGCCCCAGTTTGGTCCGCCTCCGGCAGAGGGCTGTAGGATCGTGCCTTTTAAACTTGGCGGTGTGTAAATGGGGCCGTGATTCAATTCTTCGATGCGCTTGCTGCACATCCAACGATCGATGGGAGTAAAGCCCCACGCATCGTCCGGTGTGATGTATTGCTTTGCCAGCGTCGGCATGCCGACCGGGAAGGGCTGTGTCGGCGATAGCCATTCGCCGGGCGCAGCACCTGTTTGTGGGACGGGCCGCTCGACGAAGGGTACGAGCGGTTCGCCCGTTTGGCGGTTGAAGACGAAGATCAAGCCCGTTTTGGTGTTTTGCACGAGCGCCGGAATCATTTTGCCGTTATAGGGCAGGTCCATCAGGATAGGTTGCGCCGGCGTGTCGTAGTCCCAAATGTTGTGATGCGTGAACTGAAAGTGCCACATCACTTTTCCGGTCGACCCTTGCAATGCCACGATGGAGTCGGCGTAGGAATTGTTGCCCGGTCGTGCGCCGCCGTAAAAATCCGCGGATGGGCTCGTGGTCGGCAAGTACACGAGGTCCAGCTTTTCATCCACTGCCATTTCCGACCACACGTTGCCGCCGCCTTGCTTGCCGGCAGTGCCGTTTAACCAAGTTGCCGCCGCGGGATCGGAAGGCGATCTCGGTAACGGGTCGAACTCCCAAACCGGTTTGCCGCTACGCGCGTCATATGCAAGTACGCGTCCGCTTGGCGATTCGCGGCGCTGATTGTCGGCAACCGCCGAGCCCACCACGACGACGCCGTTTACTACGGCGGGCCTTGAGCCGGCGGCAACTTCACCGGGGAATATCTCCGGTATCGTGACCGGCATTTTCACTTCGCCTTGCGTGCCGAAGTCGGCGCAAGGTTTGCCCGTTTTTGCGTCGATAGCGATCAGGCGATAATCCGCCGTGCCCAGAAAAATCCTGATTTTGCAGGCGGCGGTATCGAGCGCAGCGCCGTCCGTCCATGCGGAGATACCACGACATTTTTTCATGCCGTTTGCTTGCGTTTTTGGATCGTAGGTCCAACGCGCCGCACCAGTGGCCGGATCGAGTGCGATCAACCGGCGCGTGGGCGTGCAGATCACCAGATTGCCGGCGATCATGCTTGGCTCGTCTTCAAATGCATCGAGCGCTTGCTTATTGGTGTCGAGTTCGCCGGTATGAAACTCCCACGCCCGATCCAATTGCTGAACGTTGCCGGCGTTGATCTGCTTCAACGGCGAATACTTGAGTCCCAATTGACGTTGATCGGTAAACGGCTCGCCGGCGCTGAGCGGAGTGATGTACCCGGCGAAACATAATGTCAGCGCCGCTAAGGCGCCCAAGCGCGGAACACGCCGGCGGATAGCTTCGCAAGGCGTCTGCGTTTTCTTTCGAGTCGGTGACATTCGTGTACCCCTGCTGTAATCGTGAGCGCGCGGACGCGATGCTAGCGATAATGGACACGCGTGTCTATTAAGGTCGGCCCCGTTTTGCCATTGTTAACGGGTGTTCGGCTTATGTCGCAGCGCTATCGAGTTGGGCTTTAGGTGCGAGGTTGCGGCGCGCCGTCGCCGCTTGCTCGGGATAGGCCCGTCGGCTACGAAGACCCCCTCGCGTAAGATTCGGCTCCACTCCCGAGTGAAGCGCCGGGCCAAATCTTCGATATCGCCGCCGCTATGCTGCTGACCCAACATAAGAATCGTGGCTACCGAGCCCAGCATAATGAAAGACAAAATTTCCACGTCCACGTCTTTGCGAGAGCCGCCGCTGATTCGGAATTCTTCGAGCGTCTCCACCACCAATTTGTAAAGCGGATGGTTGCGTTCGAGGCCTTTGCCGGCCAACGCATCCGTCACCAATAGTTTTGAAGCTTCCGGGTGTCCTAATACCAGCTTGGCGACTTGATTTACGCGTTCCTCAATCGAAGTGGGGCTGATGTCGGTAACGAATTCCAATAGCCGGTCGGAAATCCAATTCTTGGCCTCGCGCAGCAAATGATTCCGGTCCTTGAAGTGCTGATAGGCTACCGCTCGACTGACTTTGGCAATTTTCGCCGCCTCTTTTAGCGACAGCGCGTCGACCCCCTTTGCGGCCACCAAATCGGCAGTTGCTTGCAGGAGCTTTGCTCGAGTTTGTATGGGGTTACGTACCCGCTGCTTCGCTGGCAAACTGCGGGTCCCGTTAGTTTTACGATTGGGCATTGTCGGCAGTCATAGAGGTAGGTTGGCGCTCGCAAGTATGTCGGGCGGGCCTGGGTGCGGTTGTTCCACCCGCGGCCGGAATGCGGCATTGTGGCTTACGCTCGAATCCGATAGGCGTTGCCTGATGGCGGCTTGGAGCACCAAGATGCAATATCGGCCGCCGCGTCGGTAACGCGGGCCAATTGTAGTGGGGGAATCGAGATGTCACAGAAGTTTGTTGCCGACGAATTAGTCGACACGGCACGCAAGGCCACGGGATTGCAGCACTTCGATAGCGAGAGCTTTCGCGAAGGCCTTGAAGTACTGCTGGCGGATGCAAACAAAGTGGATTATCCCGACATGGGTGTCCAACGTTTCAAGGGAACGGTCGTAGCCGCGCTGGCGAATCGCCTCAAGACCACGGCATATCTTGCTCAGCGTCCCGAGTTATTGAAACGCCCGATCGAGCGGCCGGTATTCGTCTTCGGTGTGCCGCGTACCGGCACTACGTTATTAAGCAATTTGTTGGCGGCCGACCCCGCGCGCCGTTCGCCGCTGAGTTGGGAAATCGACGATCCGGTTCCGCCGCCGACGACCGCGACACTGTATACCGATCCGCGCGCGCTGGCTCGATTGGAGCAAGAGCGTCAGATGCTCGCCGCGCGTCCAGAAGTGGGTAAGTACTATCGCTTCTCGGCAATCTATCCGAATGAATGCATGTTTTTCATCAACAGCGATTTCAAAGCGTTGATGTGGGAAGGACGCGGCAAGCTGCCGGGATATCGGGATTGGCTGTACCACAAAGCCGATCTCACCTCGACGTATCAATATCACAAGCGCTTTCTGCAGTTGTTGCAGGCCGATGCACCGGGTGTGTGGAATCTCAAGCAGCCATCGCATGGTCTATGGTTGGAAACGCTCCTCAAGACCTATCCCGACGCGCGGCTGATTTGGACGCATCGCGATCCGCTCACGGCTACGGGTTCTTTCTGTAGTTTGATGACGATGGGCAGCAGCTCATTTGGATTGAAGCCCGATATTGAGTGGCTCGGCACAAACTATCCGTGGCAAGCCGTCGAGCACGCCAATCGCATAATGGATGCGCGCGCCAAGCTCGGTCACGACCGAATCATCGACGTGCACTATGCCGACCTAATGCGCAATCCGATTCCCGAGATGCGCAAGCTTTATACGGCGCTGGGCGATGAATTCACTCCCGCCGCCGAGCAGAGCATGTCGAAATGGTTGGCGGATAATCCGCAGGAAAAATTCGGCAAGCACGAATACAAACTCGCACAGTACGGCCTCACGCCGGACAAGGTGCGCGGCATGTTCGAACGTTACTTGTCGAACTATCAAGTCGAAGCAGAGGGTTGAAGTTGCTGCAGTGCCTGACGCTAATCGGGCACTGCGAATTTGCGAGGCCGTATGTTTTTAGAAAATCATTATCAGAATGCTTATGTGACACGCGATCTAGATAGGGCGATCGAGTTCTTTCGCACTGAGCACGGCTTCGCAGGATTTCAAAAGCATGAGGTCACGTACGAGCTGACGACGCCAAAGGGTCGCGGCACGGCGTCATCAAAGTTGGCACTCGGTTGGATCGGTAATCTTCAATACGAATTGATTCAACCGGTGTCGGGTCTCGTTGATGTATTTACCCAAGACCTGCCCGACAAATATCCGCTGCGCTTTCATCACATCTGCATGCGCGTGCAGGATTGGGACGCGTTTCGCGTCGATCTTGCCCGGCAGAAGCGGCCGGTTGTGGCGGAGGGCGGAACGCCCGGCCATTTAATGTGGGTCTATGTCGATGCGCGCGATACCGTCGGTCATTACCTTGAGTACTGCTGGGCGTCGCCGGAACGTTGGAAGTTGATGGGCGGGAAGTAACAGGCCACCAACTTGCCGCGTTCTTCCACGTCGAGCGGAGCGCCAGTTTTCCCGCCTCGATGCCCCGTTCGATAAACGGTTATCGCGCTCAATCCTTGCACGGAATTTCGAATTGACGGCAGTACTCGCGGAAATGTTCCCGCACCTGTTCTTTGCTAAGTCCGTACTCTTCCAGCGTATAGGCATGCTTGCCGTGCTTTCCTTGCGGATTGTTTGCCAGGTATGCCCGCATCGCTGTCTCCGCAGCGGGAGTCAACGGCTCGCCGAAATGTTGGTATAGCTTCTTCATCTCTCCAATCGGGTCGTGCACTACGGCGGCGTACTGCAAATCGTAGATCGAATTCCAGCCGTGCTTTTGCTTGTAGGCGAGAGTGCGTTCGATCATCTTGTCGAATGTCTTGAGCAAGGTTTCACCGACGGTGACCGGATCGACCTTGTCGCTGAACATTGCTCGTACGGCCTTGACCAAACTGCATGCGGACGCCACTACATCGACTGGATCGCGGTGAGTCATCACGAGTTGAGCGTCCGGATATATCGTTTTCAGATCGTCAAGAAACAGCGCGTGCCAGGGATTCTTGAGCGTCCAGCGGCCGGTCACTTCGCTCTGCAGCATTTGCAGCAGGCGTTTGTGGTAGCGAAAAGCGGGTAGATAGCTGGTTTCGTGAAACCACTTGCTGTAACTCGGGACGTACGCGTTCGATTCGTATATCTGAGCGCAAAACGTAGGCGCCATAGCGAACTGACACTCGGTGGGACTGTCGGCATTCTCGAAATGCATGGCGGCGATGTGCGGTGCGTACTTAATGCTCATCTCGAGTCGCGCTTGTTCTTTCACGTATCGAGGATCGGTTTTTATTTCGCCGGTCTTGGGCGGTGGAACCGAATCGAGCGCTTCCCAGCGCAGTAGCGAGCGCCGCATTGGATCTTCATTCAGTAAGTTGATGACCAGGGTCGTACCCGTGCGCGGCAAGCCAAACACAAACATCGGCCGATCTATCGGACGCTGCAGTAATTCCGGATGCTTGGCGAGATGATCTTCGACGCGTAGGCGATTAACCAACGTACCAACGATGTTCGCCTCCATGCGTTTCTCGCCGTTGTCGGAGAGCTTGGCTTCTGTGTTGAGCGCGTTCACAAGTTGGTTCAAACCTTCGAGTACCTTGGGGTCGCCCCAGTTACTGAGGCCCGCTTGTTGCTCGGCCGCGGCGATCAGATTTTGAATATTCATATCGATGGCTAAGTATGTGGGTAAGCGACTATACGACGAATGATAGGCGCGGTAATCCCCAGGCCGAACCTGTTAACAGACTCTTCAATGCCGGGCCGTTCGCCTCGCTCGCCTTGCAAGGTACGATACGCTCGCACAGGAGAGGCCGTATATTGCGATGCCTTGGATTAGATGGTCTTGATTCATCACACTCGTTATATGACCGAGTCGCTCATCATTTCGACGCCGGACGTCAAGTTTCGCGCAATTGCGCAGGGCACGCAGCCGCGTGCGGTATTCGTGCATGGAGTGGGCGATGACCTGCATACATGGGATACCGTGTGGGCGGCGTTGGGAGAGGGCATTGCCGCGCTACGCTACGATTTGCGAGGCCACGGTGCGTCCATTTGCAAACAGCATGAACCGTTTAAGCACGCCGATGACTTACTGGTGCTTCTCAACGCATTGGGAATCGAGCGTTGCGACCTCATTGGGGTCTCGTTGGGCGGTGGCATTGTGTTGAACTTCGCGCTCGATCATCCTGAGCGAGTTAGAAACCTGGTCCTTATCAGTCCGCATCTTGTCGCGTGGGAGTGGTCGGAAGACTGGCGCCGGCGGTGGGGCGCGATAGTCGATCATGCGCGCGCCGGCCGCATGGATGCGGCGAAGCAGCTGTGGTGGGAACACCCGCTATTCGCGACAACTCGTGCGAGCGCCGCGGGGCCTGAGCTATTTGCGTCGATCATGCATTCCTCCGGCGAGCAGTGGCTTCGCGACGACCACGTACCCATGATGCCCGACGTCGAGCGATTACATCTTCTCAGCGCGCGCACCTTGTTGTTAACAGGCAGTCGCGATCTTGACGACTTCCGCTTGATTGCCGACCTGATCGAGGCAAGCGCCTCCGACTTGGAGCGCACCGACTATCCTGCCCACGGACACTTGTTGCATCTCGAAGATCCGGAAACGTGTGCTAAAAAGATCGGCGCATTTTTGTCTGCATCTCTGTGATCGGTTAGGAGTATTCATGAAAGCGTTGGTCGCTCGAACCGCCAAAGGCCCGGAGTCGCTAGCGATTGAAAACATTGCGTCGCCGGGTCCGCTGGGATCTGGCTGCGTGCGTATCGCCATGCGCGCGGCGTCGCTTAACTATCGTGACTGGTTGTTCTTATCCGGCGTTTTCGGCGAGCCGGGGCCGCAGGGGCTGATTCCCTGTTCGGACGGTGCGGGCGATGTGATTGAGGTCGCGCCCGACGTGATCAAATTCAAAGTGGGCGACCGAGTCGCGCCGATCTTCAATCCGGAATGGATAGGCGGTCCCTACCATCCGCGGATGGGCGGACTCGGGCGCGGCAGCATGAAGTTGCAAGGCATCATGTGCGAACAACTCGCGTTGCATCACAGCGAGCTTGTGCATTTACCGGCGCATCTAAGTTATGAAGAAGGCGCATCGTATGCGTGTGCCGGAGTGACTGCGTGGCATGCGCTATGCGGATCGACGGCATTGCTTCCCGGGATGACCGTGCTAACGCAAGGCGGCGGGGGTGTGTCTTTATTCGCTTTGCAATTCGCCAAGTTATTCGGTGCGCGCGTAATCATGACTTCCTCAAGCCCCGAACGTTGCGCTCGTCTTAAGGCGCTCGGTGCCGACGAGGTGATCGACTATCGCGCCGACCCGGAGTGGCACAAAACCGCGCGCGCGATCACCGACGGTGTCGGTGTCGATTTGGCGATCGACATAGGCGGCGAACAAACCGTCGAGCGCTCGCTCGCGGCGACGCGAGTTGGTGGGCGGCTTGCGCTGGTGGGGCTGATTACCGGTTGGCCGAATGCTGTGTCATCGATGTTTTCGTCCGGCGTGGACATTACCTCGGTGAAGGTCGGCAGCCGTGCCGACTACGAGGCATTAAATAGAGCCGTGTCATTTCATAAGCAACGTCCCATGATCGATCGCCGATTTGCGTTTGAGCAATTTCCAGACGCGCTGCGGTATTTAAAGTCCGGCCGGCATCTGGGCAAGATCGTCGTTAATTTTTAACGCGCCCGTCGGCGATCCTACGTCGATGTCGCTGTCCGGCCGGAGCGCATTCGCATCAATCCGGCGGTAAAGAAATCCGGCTTGACTGCACTAACTGCATTAAGCCGTTTGTATTCTTCGTCGGTTAGCGTAACGCCGCTTGCCTTCAAATTGGCCTTCACTTGTTCAGGCTTGGTCGAACCGAAAATAACGCTGCTGGTCGCTTTCTCGCGGAGTAAAAAGGCGAGGGCGATTTCTGCCGGTGTCACGTTGTGTGTGGCGGCAATCTCGCGCATGGTATCGACGATGTCGTGAATTTTGTTCTTATCGAGACTGGACGGAATTGCGCCGCCGCGACGTCCGGGTTGATCCGACGAACCGTCGCGTCGATATTTGCCGGTCAACACGCCGCTGAGTAAAGCGCCCCACGCCATGATGCCGACGTTCTCGGAGCGTGCTAGCGGTACAACGTCGCGCTCGATGTCGCGCGTGGCGATCGACCAGTTACCCTCGATAACTTCGAACCGCGCCCAGCCTTCTCTTTCCGAGATGCCGAGGGCTTTCATTAATTCCCACGCTGCGAAGTTGGAGCAACCGATGTACCGCACTTTGCCTACGCGCACTAAGTCGTCAAGCGCACGCAGCGTTTCCTCGATGGGCGTCAGCGGATCGAAGTAGTGGATCAAATATAAGTCGATGTAATCGATGCCGAGCCGTCGCAAGCTGTTTTCGCAGGCATCGATGAGATGGCCGCGCGATGCGCCGCCGCCGTTGGGTCCCGGACCCATTGACATGCCTCCCTTCGTGCAGATAACGACACTCGATCGCACGACGTTCAAGTCTTTAAGCGCCTGACCGACGCACGACTCGGATTGACCGCTGGCGTAGCCATCTGCGGTGTCAATAAAGTTCACGCCGCCTTCGAGTGCGGTGGCAACCACTGCATTGACCGAGCTTTGCTCAAGACCGCCGAGATCTTTCCAGAACTCAAGATCTTTGCCGCCGAACATGTTGGTTCCCAAGCACAGCTCGGAAACCAACAGTCCCGAACGGCCTAACTTGCGGTAGTGCATGAGAGTTCTCCGTCAATATATGTGCAGCGCTGCAGCAAGAGAATAAACCACTGCGCGCCAATCGCGGTCAAGCGATGCGTAGCACGCTGCGATGAATAAATCGGACGAGATCCGCTTGGCTCCGTGCGCCCATCTTTGCGTAGATGTTTTTGGAGTAAGTTCGGGCGGTTTGTACGGTGAGGCCCAGTTCCGTTGCCGCTTCGGTAATGCTCATGCCGCGGCTCAGTGCCAGCGCCAGGCGTGACTCGCTCGGTAATAAGTCGAAGAGCTGTGCAAGTTGCTCACAACGATCGGCCGATAACGCGTGATCGCCGTGCACATACGCCACAACGGCGGGCACCGACTTGGCGGATATCGAATTGCCGTTTGCCGGCACAAGCAGCATGTCCAGCCAAGGATCACGACTGAGCGTCATTGCGCGAGGCCGCGCGCTAGGATTGTTTGCCATCGCTTTTATAAAGTCGGTGAGTTCGCGCTCCTGCTTGCCGGCGTCGATCTTAAGAAACCCTTGCGCGTCTTTTCGCAAAGTTCCAGAGTGTGCGAGGATGTAATTACCCTGCGCGTCGGCTTCGAGCACGCGGCCGGTCGCATCGAGTGTGATCCAGCCGAAGTTCAACCGCTGAATCGCCTCACCCGCAAGTAATGCATTGGTTCGTTCGCGCTCAAGTGCGACGAAGATCCGCAGCACACTGCGCAGATAAGGAGCGAGCTCATTCAGCAGCGCATCGTCTTTGCTGTCGAAGTCTCGTTCTCGCTGCGTGACGGTGAGCCACGCACTGACGCCGCTTGTCTCGACAACCCGCATCATTCGAATCGCATTCATTCCACTCGGAGCCATGACGGCTTTTCGATAGGCCTCATGACTCGGATCATCGAGATGCAGCAATTCGTTGAGCGGATAGACACGTCCCTCGATCATCTCGTGATAGGGCGTTGGGTCGAGCTGATAAAAGCTTTGGCGATAGAGTTCCTGAATCAAGGGCGGCGAGCGCTCACCGGAAAAGAGGTGAAATACAGTGTTCGTCGGCAGGCCGGGCGGGCGGAAGATCAGACTCGCGTAGTCTGCTCCTGTCCATTGGCGCAACTGGTCCAGGAAAGAAGACCAGTACGGTGTTTCAAATACTCCGTCCATGAGCGCGACGAGCAAATCGGCGGTCGGTGTGGAGTTGGACATCGGATCTTCAGCGGAACACGGAATGAAACTGTCCCGGTTTGGTCGCTCGGGCATGACAGGGACTAAACTTCCGCCCGCGCCGCGGGTCGAGAGGTTCTACCGAGTCTCCCCATGTGGGGATATGACCGGCTGCGCCTATGTGCAAAGTTAATGGATTCATTGAAGGTGGCGAACATGGGTCCCGTCTTTTCGATGACACAATACAACAGTCACTCATAGGTTGGAGATGACATGAAAGTTCAGCCCGCGGCGTTCTTGCGCACCACTTTGCCGCTAGGTATTGGCCAGCTCGATGTGCTGGACAGCGGTCGTTATCATTCGATCTGGATGCCCGATCACATGGTCAGTTTCTGGCCCGATTCGATCTGGACGCCGGAGTTCACCGATCTTGCCACGGTCTCCCCCTCGCCGCATCGGCACCTGGATGCGCTGGCCGTTGCCGGCGCTGCGGCGGTGCTGACCAAGAATGTTCCTCTTATTACCAATGTCGTCGATACCGTTCGCCGTCATCCGGCGATGCTCGCGCAAACGGCGCTGACACTCGATCACTTGTCCAAGGGCCGCTTCATCCTCGGCCTGGGTTCGGGCGAAACGGAAAATACAGTGCCCTATGGCTTCGATTTTAAGAAGCCCGTTGGCCGGTTCGAGGAAGCGCTCAAGGTCATCAAGCTTTTGTGGGACAGCGATGGGCTCGTCGATTTTGAGGGGCAGTTCTTTCACCTGCACCATGCTCGTATGGCTACCGATCTATACAACGGCAAGTGCCCGCCGATTTGGATCGGCGCCAACGGTCCGCGTATGCTTGACCTCACCGGTCGCTATGCCGACGGTTGGTGGCCGGCCGGCGCGTGGACACCGGAAGACTATGCGGCAAAGTTAAAGACGATTCGCGAGTCGGCCGATCGCGCGGGACGTGATGCCATGGCAATTGTTCCTGCAATCTCGCAACTGTGTTTGTTGGGCGATGATGCCGAACTTGCGGAGATGTTCGAGTCGCCTATGGTCAAGTCGATCGTGCTCATGATCACGGCGGACGATCTGCGCCGTTTCGGCTACCAACATCCGATGGGCCCGACTTGGCGCGGCTATCAGGACATCGATCCCGGTATTTTGACCCGCGAACGCATTCTTCAGTTGTGCAAAGAAGTCGATACACAAGCAATTCGCGACATCATTCCATGCGGCACGCCCAAAGCGGTGGCGGCGAGGATGAAGGGCTTTTGCGATGCGGGTCTGCGCGTATTCAAGCTCATGGACTACAGCGGCATGGCAGGCCTGAAATTCGGTCCCTTGTCGCCGCAGAAAGTGCGCGACGCCGAAGATGAGTTACTGCGTTTGGTCGGAGACGTGGCATGAGCGCGGCAGCTGCGATGCTCGACGCGGATGCGCAACTTGCCGCTGCCGAATCGGCAACCGGATTTTCCGATTGGGGCGATGCCAGCTTCAAGGAGCGCTTTGCGCAAGCCGTTAAGCATCTGCAGTCGATCAAGATGGATGCCGCCGGTCAGCGCAAAGCGGTGGAGGTATGTCACTGGCTGTTGACCGACCGACTGCGTTTCTTTGACGATCATCAACGCTACTCGCTCGATCGCGAAGTGATTGAGCGGCCGATGTTCGCAACCGGCGAGCCGCGCTCCGGCACAACGTTGATGCATGCGTTGATGTCGGTCGATCCGGATGCACGCTCGCTGCGTTTTTGGGAAGTGATGCACCCTTCGCCGCCACCGGGCCCTGCAAAGGCCGACGACCCGCGTATCGCGCAAGCAGACAACGAGTGGCGGGAGATCAACACGAAGATGCCCAAATGGCTGCATTGCCACCCGTACAACGACATGCTCGGTAATGGTTTGCCCGAAGACGAACGTACTTGGGCTTTCGATTTTCGTGTAATGACGCCGACGGCGTGGTGGCGAGTGCCGATGCAAACGCTGTCGATGGGATTGCCCTTCGATCCACGTGCGCAATACCGCATCCATAAGATGATGCTGCAACATATTCAACATGGACGCCCGCAGAAGCATTGGGTGCTCAAGGGCTTCCATGGTTTTCGATTGAAAGAGTTTTTCGAGACCTATCCCGACGCCAATCTTGTTTGGCTGCATCGCGATCCTGTGCAGGTGGCCGCGTCGCGGACGATGATGATGGCCGACATTCTTGAAGGTATTGTCGGTCCGATCGATCTGAAGGCGGAGGCGAAGATGCACCTGGCGATGACGCGTGCGAGCATCGCCAATACCATGTCGAATCCGTTGGTGAACGATCCGCGCATTCACCATATTCGCTATTCCGACTTCGTCGCAGATCCGGTCGGCACGATTCGCGGCTACTACGAGTTCGCGGGCCGGAAACTAACCTCTCCGGCGGCAGGAGCCATGCGCGCGTATCTGGCCAACAACAAGGGCGACCGCTACGGTAAGTTCACGTACTCTACAACGCTATTGACCGACATCGGCGAGAATCTCGACGCGCTGCATGAGGAGTTTCGGCCTTTCCGCGAACGCTTCGGTGTCGATGTCGAGAAGCGAGGATAGGCATTTCAAATGCATCCACGTGTCTGTCTGCATCAAGTTATCTATATGGAGGAAAGTACGACCGCCTTCATTGAGCTGTGCCGCGCCATCGGTGTACCCAACATGACGCTGGCTACGCCACTGGTGCTGCAGCAACCGGGTGGCGTTGAGGCAGTGCAACGATCCCTGGCAAGCGGTGATCCGCGAGTAGCCGTCGTGAACCATCCCTTCGCGCTCTTTCCCAACCTCGAGCAAGATCGCGGCGCAGCGTTGGAGAAGTTGCTGCAAGCGATCGATCTATCGGTCTCGCTCCGCGCGAAATCAATCTATCTGCTGACCGGTGGACGCGGTTCGTTGAGTTGGGAGCAGGCCGCCGATCGTTTTATTAAGCTGGTCGAGCCCGGCCGAAATTCGGCCCGGGAGAAGGGTATAACGCTAATGCTGGAAAACGCTTCGCCCTTCAACATCGATATCCACATCACACACACATTGGCGGACACCATCCTTCTGGCGGAAATGTCGGGTCTCGATGTCTGCATCGACTTGCAACCTTGCTTCGGTGAAGCGGGCCTTCCGCAATTGTTTCGTCGTGCGCTGCCGATAACCGGACTAGTACAAGTCAGCGACTATGTTCTGGGCGACCGAGTCGCCCCGTGTCGCGCCGTGCCCGGCGATGGAGTGGTTCCGCTCGAACGATTGATCGGTGATCTTTTGGATGCGGGTTATCAAGGCCTTTTCGATCTGGAACTTGTGGGCCCGCGCATTTCCGATGAAGGTGGCGCCGCTGCGGCCAAGCGCGCAGCCGAACGGCTATCTGAAATACTCACCAAGTTGGGAGCATGAAGAATGGCTTTCGGTGACAGTGCTGACGACGAAAAGCTACGCGCGGCTTGGCAGCAGTTCTGCCGGCGACTGCAAGAGGCCGGTGATCGCGCGTTCAAAGATCACAATCCTGCAACGCCGCTGCATCGCGCCGACGCCTTTAGGTTTTTGACACAGAACTTGGGGCAGGCGTTTGACCTGGCGCTGGAGACAAAAG
>Ga0315910_10001439_pt1 | contig 21802 bp, 18 predicted proteins | sample EdamamesoilMG_FD_204470 | JGI IMG/M metagenome (GOLD analysis project Ga0315910, IMG submission 204470) | Garden soil microbial communities collected in Santa Monica, California, United States - Edamame soil | ecosystem: Environmental > Terrestrial > Soil > Garden | place: USA: California... | reverse complement strand
TTTCGCCGCGAGATGATCGGCATGCTGCCGCCCCAGGGCGTCTACACGCATATCGTGGGCACGGATCTGATCCGCGACGAGCAGGGACGGTTCCTCGTGCTCGAGGACAACGTGCGAAGCCCGAGCGGCGCTTCGTACGTGCTCGAGTGCCGCGAGGTTCTGAAGCGCGTTTTTCGCGTTCTTTTCGAGCAGTACGGCGTGCGGCCGCTCGACGATTACGCGGATTGGCTGCGCGAGGCGCTGCTCCACGTGGCGCCGCGCGCGGCGGACGAGCCGACGATCGTGCTCTTGAGCCCCGGCATGTACAACTCGGCGTACTTCGAGCACAGCCTGCTCGCGCGCCGCATGGGGGCGACGCTGGTCGAGGGGCGCGACCTCGTCGTGACCGACGGCGCGGTCTGCATGCGCACGACGCACGGCCTCAGGCGCGTGGACGTGATCTATCGCCGCGTGGACGACGACTACCTCGACCCGGTGGTCTTCCGGCCCGATTCGATCCTCGGCTGCGCCGGGCTCTTCGCGGCGTACCGCAGCGGCTCGGTCGCGCTCGCGAATGCTCCCGGGACCGGCGTCGCGGACGACAAGGCCATCTATCCGTTCGTCCCGGACATGATCAAGTACTACCTCGGCGAGGAGCCGATCCTCGAGAACGTGCGGACGTACATTGCGTCGCGCGACGACGACCGCAAATACATCCTCGAGCACATCGGCGAGCTCTGCATCAAGCAAACGGACGCGTCCGGCGGCTACGGCATGCTGATCGGCACGCAGAGCACCGCCGAGCAGCGCGACGAGTTCCGTCGGCGCATCGAGGCCCATCCCCGCTCCTACATCGCGCAGCCCGTGATCAGCCTCGGGCGGCACCCGACGATCGTCGACGGCAAGCTCGAGGGGCGCTGCGTCGACCTTCGGCCGTACGTGCTGGTCGGCGAGAAGGTACGCGTGATCCCGGGTGGGCTCACGCGCGTCGCCCTCCGCAAGGGGTCGCTCGTCGTCAACTCGAGCCAGGGTGGCGGCTACAAGGACACCTGGGTCCTCGCCGGCGCCGGCGCGAGTGCAACGTCGAAGGGCTCCGATTCGACCAGGAGTACCGAATCGTGAGGAGGCTCGACCCTTGCTGAGCCGTGTCGCCGACGCCTCGTTCTGGATGGGGCGCTACCTCGAGCGTGCCGAGCACGTGGCGCGCGTGCTGGAGGTGACGCGCGCGATCCTGATCGACCTCGAGCAGGTGGACCCCCAAGCGGCGTCGAACCAGTGGCAGGGGGCGCTCGCGGCGCTCGGACTACCCGACGATTCGACGGAGAAGCTGATCTTCGACCAGACCAAACCGACGTCGCTGGTCTGCGCGATCTCGCTCGCTCGCGAGAACGCGCGTCAGGTGCGCGAGGTGATCAGCACCGACATGTGGGAGCACCTGAACCAGGCGTACTGGTCGCTGCACGAGGCCCACGCCCGCGGCGTGCACGAGAGTCAGCTCTCGCAGGCGCTGAACGGGATCGTGACCGCGAGCTTCCTGTGGGACGGCGTGGCCGACGGCACGACCGGTCGGGACGAAGGCTGGCTGTTCTTGAAGCTCGGAAAGTTCGTCGAGCGGCTCGACGTGACCAGCCGGTTGATCGCCACGCGGACCGAGACCGCGGTCCGCGCCACCTCGCCGAGCTCGGAGAACGTGTACTGGATCGCGCTCCTGCGCTGCTTGTGCTCGATGGAGGCCTACAAGAAGGTCCATCCGCAGCGGGTCGAGCGCCGGCACGTGATCGATTTCTTGCTCTTCGACGCGCACTTCCCGCGCACCGTTCGCTACGCGTCGACGGTCGCTGCGGATTTTACCAAGCGTCTGGCCGAGATCCACGGCGCCCGCGGCAAAGGCGTCGAGCGCGCGTTCGGCAAGCTCGATGCGCGCCTCGAGTTCACCGACGTGGACGAGCTCGAACGCCGGGGAACTCCCGAATTCTTACGTCAACTCCTGGAAGAACTGACCGAAGCCTGCGGGCTCTTGCAGAAGTCCTACTTTTTGCAATAGCGAAAGGACGATTCATGTTGCTCGGCATTCAGCATCGGACGGAGCTCACCTACGGGGAGCGGGTGAGCGAATCGGTGATGGAGCTTCGGGTCACGCCCCGAAACGACAAGAACCAGACGCTGCGCGCGTTCAGCCTCAAGGTCGGACCGGAGGCGCCGGTCTTTTCGCACCGGGATTGGAACGACAACCAGGCGCACCATTTCACCATCGTTCCCTTCCACGACCGCGTGCTGATCGTCGCCGGCGCGACAGTCGAGATGCACCCGAAGGTCGTCGAGCTCTCACGCGCGGCCGACCCGTTGCCGCTCCAGTCGCTCGGGCCGCGTTTTCAGGATTTTCTGGGCTTCCTCGGTCCGGTTCAGCGCGACCCGCGGCTCGTGCGCTACGCCGAAGAAGTCGGGCTCTTTCGTTCGACGCGTGCGGGCGAGGCGGTTCTCCTGGTCACGAACCGGCTGCGGGAGCGGCTCGAGTACAAGAAGGGCGTCACGTCGAGCTCGACCACGGTGAGCGACGCGCTCGACGTCGGGCAGGGCGTTTGCCAGGATTTTGCGCACCTGGGGCTGGCGCTGTTCAGAATGGTCGGGATCCCGGCCCGTTACGTGTCGGGGTACCTGTTCCGCGAGGACGTGCGAGAGCTCGAGACGCACGCCTGGTGCGAGGCGTTCGTGCCGTCGCTCGGCTGGGTCGGGGTCGACCCGACGCACGGCGAGCTTGCCGGCGAGGGGCACGTCGTGGTCGCGGTCGGTCGCAGCTACGCCGACGTGCCACCGAACCGCGGGGTTTACCGCGGTGACGCCGAGGAGAAGATCCAGGTGAAGGTGACGATCGACAAGCTCGACGAGCGTCTGGCGGCGCATGCGCCGATCTCGCCGAACGCGCTCGACGTTCCGAGCTTCGTCGAGGGCGTCACCGGCGAACGGCGCCTCAACGTTCAGGATCTCGCGCAGCAGCGCCAGCAGCAGCAGCAGCAGCAGCAACAGCAGTAGCCGTCCGGCGCGCGGGCTTGCGCGGCGCCGCCGGTGGTCCTAGACCGGGACCATGTCGCTGCACGAAGCCCGGATCAGCTGGGACCTATCGGGCGAGGACTTCGTCAAGGGGCGCTACAGCCGCGAGCACCGCTGGACGTTCGACGGCGGCGCGACGGTGCTCGCCTCCTCGTCGCCGCACGTGGTGCGTGAGCCGTTTTCGAATCCCGACGGGGTCGACCCGGAAGAGGCGTACGTGGCCTCGATCGCCAGTTGCCACATGCTCACGTTCCTTCACCTCGCCTCGCGGAAGGGGTTCACCGTGCTCCGGTACGAGGACCGGGCCGTCGGAACGATGAGCAAGAACGAGCACGGCGTGCCCTGGGTGAGCGCCGTCGTCCTCGAGCCGCGCATCGAGTGGCAGGGCATCGGGCCCTCGGCCGAGGTGCTCGCCGAGCTTCACCATCACGCTCACGAGGGGTGCTTCATCGCCTGCTCGGTGAAGACGGACATCAGCGTTAAGACGGGCGACGGGCCCGCTTTGGCGGCCACTCACTGAGCGCCGGGAGTCACGGGGCCTCGAAGCCGACGAGCTCCGGCTCGTGTGGGGCAAGCCGCGTCGCCATCACGGCTGCCGCTTCGGGGCTCTGGTCGACGAGCACGAAGCCGCGCCCGTGCCGCGCCGCCGCCTCGCCGGTCGTCCCGCTACCGGCGAAAAAGTCGAGCACGGTGGCGCCCGGCGTCGAGTGCACGCGCACGATGCGTTCGAGGATCCCGAGCGGCTTCTGCGTCGCGTAGCCGGTTTTCTCGTGGCCGTTGGTGGGAACGATGGTGTGCCACCACACGTCGGTCGGCGTCTTGCCGCGCGCCGCTTTCTCCGCGCCCACGAGCTCGGGCGCGAGGTACGGGATGCGATCGATCGCGTCGTAGTCGAAGACGTAGTCGTCCGGATCGCGGGCGTACCAGAGGATCGTGTCGTGCTTCTCGGGCCAGCGACGTTTGGAGCGACCGCCGTAGTCGTAAGCCCAGATGATCTCGTTCATGAACGATTCGCGCCCTAGCAGCTGATCGAGCGCGACCTTCACGTAGTGCACCTCGTGCGCGTCGAGGTGAACGAACAGGCTGCCCCGTGGCGTGAGACAGCGCAGGCTTTCCTCGATGCGCGGCATCAGGAAATCGAGGTAGGCGTCGAACGCGTCGTCGTAGCGGCTCTCGCCGACGCGCTCGACGCGGTACGTCTTGTCGCCGAACCCGCGCCGTGTCGCACTTTGATCCGCTTTGACCCGCAAGCGTTCGCGCACCTGCGCGTGACCGGTGTTGAACGGCGGATCGATGTAGACGAGCTCCGCAAACGCGTCAGGGAGCGTTCGCAGAATCGCCAGATTTTCGCCGAGAACGATTTTCTTCATCCGTTCAGTCACGGACGGCCTGATTCGTTCCTTGCCAGGTTACCGAAAAAGGTGGACCCATGCAGGAGACAACCATGAGGCACCTTACGAGCGCTGCGTTCCTTTGTTTCATCGTCACGGCGCCGGCCTGCACCTCGGAGCCGGAGTCTCCTTTCGTGCCCGTGGCGGGCAGCTCCGGGTCCTCAGGCGCCCCCACGGCGGGGACGGGTGGCTCCTCCGGGAGTGGCGTGGGTGGCTCGTCGGCAGGTACCGGGGGCAGCGGCGGCACGACGGGAGGCACGGGCGGCAGCGCTGCGGGGCAGGGTGGCGTCGGTGGTGCCACGGCGGGGACCGGTGGCGGTTCCGGCAGTGCGGGGTTGGGTGGCAGCGGTGGTGACGCTGGCGGCGGTGGCGCTGGCGGCGGTGGCGGGAGCGCGGGTATCGCCGGTGCCGGCGGGACGGGCGGGATGTCGGGCAGCTCCGGCTCGTCGGGTTCCGGCGGCGGTGCCGGCACCGGAACGATCATGTCCAAGGCCGGCATGAACTTTTTCGTCACCAGCGAGGGCTGGAGCGGTGGCGGTAAGTTCGATTCGATCGGCGCGGCGGACGCGTTCTGCGACATGCTCGCGACTGCCGTCTCCGCCGATCTCGGTGCGAAGACGTGGCGCGCGTACATGAGCACGTCGACCGAGGACGCTCGCGATCGCATCGGGACCGGACCTTGGCGAAACCAGGCCGGCGTCGTGATCGCCGAGAATCTCGACGATCTGCACGCGCAGGAAGCGGGCGAAGCGCTGGACGATACCTGGCCGCCGATGGACACGAGCATCGCGCTCGACGAAACGGGCGGCGAGCTCCCCAACGACGTCCACGACATCCTCACCGGTACACAGGCCGACGGCACGGTTGCGGCCGGCGCGACCTGCAACGACTGGACGTCGGACTCGGAGGACGACACGGCGCAAGTCGGTCATTCGAACCGGAGCGGTGGCGGTCGGCCGCCCTATTTCAACGCGACGCACACCGTCGGGTGCGCGCCGTCGGAAATGAATCGCGTATCGGGCACGGTGACCTCGGGCGGCGGGCGTGGGTCGATCTACTGCTTCGCGCTCGAGCCGAGCAGCGGTCCCTGACCGGCGGACCCGCTACGCGCGAGCGACGTCCACCGCCACCGACAGCTGGTGCGCGCCGCCGCCGAGGATCACGCCCTTCAGCGGACTCGCGTCGCTGAAGTCGCGACCCCAGGCGAGCGTCACGTGCTCGTCGGCGGGGATCACGCCGTTCGTCGGGTCGAGATCGACGTAGCCGAAACCGGGCACATAGAGGCTGACCCAGGCGTGCGATGCGTCCGCGCCCGTGAGGCCAGGCTCGCCGTTTCGGGGCTTGTTGAAAATGTATCCCGAGACGTACCGCGCCGGCAGGCCGAGCGCGCGCAGCATGGCGATCTCGAGGTGCGCGAAATCCTGGCAAACGCCGCGGCGGGCGCGCAGCACCTCGCGTGGGGGCGTCGCGACGGTGGTCGAGCCAGGCTCGTAGTGGAACTCGCCGTGAATGCGGCGGGTGAGATCGAGCGCGGCTTCCAGAAGCGGGCGTCCCGGCGTGAACGACACCTCGGCATACTCGAGGAGCTCCTGGTCGACTTTCACGTGCACCGACTCGAAGGTGAGCTCGTACGCGGCGAGCGATTCCGCATCCCGGCTGGTTCGAACACGATCGCGCGCCGCTTCCCACGGGCCGGTGAGACCAGCGGCCGGCGGTTCGAACCGCGTGACGATCACCTCGCTCATCGCCGTCACCGAGAGCCGCGTGTGTGCTTCCTCGAGCGAAAACCAGTGGACGATGTTGCCGAAGTAGTCGGTGTCCTGGTCGAGGGTGGCGACGGCCGGCTCGACCAGGAGCTGGCTCCGCACCACCCGCTGGTGCGTGGTCGCGCGCGGAGTCAAGCGCGCCTCGTTATGGCAGATGGAGACGGCCTCCGAGTAGTCGTAGCTGGTGACGTGGGTGATGCGGTACACGATCCCTGTCCGAGCGTATCATGGCGACCGCACGCATTGATCGAGCTCTCGGCGGCCTCGTCCTCGTATCGCTCGCGCTATTCGCGCTCTTCAACCTGCGGGCGGCGGCGCTCTACCCCGGCGGCACGTGGTGCGAGCCGGACGCCGTGGGCCATCGCTTCTGGGGCAACTTCTTCTGTGATCTCACCGCCGAGACGACGGGCCGCGGCGCCGACAACTCCCGCTCGGCGGCGAGCGCCCGGGCCTCGTTCGTTTGTTTCGCGCTCGGTCTCGCGCCGTTCTTCTGGCTCGCCGGGAGCGCGATGGGGCGGGTTTCCGGGCGCGCGGTGCGCGCGCTCGGCCTGGTTTCGGCAGCGGCCACCGTCGCCCTTTCCTTCCTCCCGTCAGTGAACGGCCCGGCGCTCCACACCACGATGGTCTTCGCGGCTGCGATCCCCGGGCTGGTGGCGGGCGCCCTCGCCGTGATTGGTTTCGTCAGGAGCGCGCAACTGACCGCTGGTGTGCTCGGTGCGCTCGCCTTCGCCAGCGGCGCCGCGAACGCGATTGGCTACGCGTGGGCGGTAGCCGAGCGTGCCGGTTGCGTCGCCTGGCTGCCGGTCGTGCAAAAGCTGACGGCGGTTTTCCTGGTTGGCTTCATGGCGGTCGTTGCTGCGGGCCCGCTCCGGGCGAGGGCAGTGTGAGCGAACGCCTCCGGGTGTGGGCGCTCGCTCTCGTCGTCGTCGTCCTTTGCCTACTGGGCACTCGGCCGGTATTTGCCCACGATCTTGCGATCGACGAGCTTGGCCTGCGGCCGAACCGCGCCGAAGGGCGCCTGCGCGGCCAGCTGACGTTCGACCCGGCGCTCACGCGCGGCCGCGGTGAGCGCCTGCTCTCGAGCGAGATCGAAGCGCGCTTGCTTTCGTTCGTGGCCGAAAACATCACCGTGGAGGCCGACGGCAAGAAGCTCGAGCTGCGCCGTTCGCTGCGCGAGATCTACGTGCCGGCGGGCGCGGCGCCCGGTGACATCGTGATGCTCGACGGCGCGCTGCCGGTCGAAACGCGGGAGCTTCGTGTCACCGTCGGCAAGGGTTTTCGCGCGCTCGCGGTGTCCGTGGAGCGACCGCTCGGGGCGGAGGGTGGGGGCGAGCAGAGCGCGCTCGTGCTCGGCGGCGGCGCGACGCCGCCGTATCGCTTCGCGCAGGCGGCACTCGCCGAGGGCTGGAAGGCCGGGCCGGCGAGTCAGTTCGGCGTCGGGGCCGCACCTCACGATGCCGCTCGGGACACGGGGTTCGCCCCGCCGAGCGCCGGTGAGACCGCCCTTCGTTACCTCGTGCTCGGGGTGACGCACATTCTCCCGAGCGGCCTCGATCACGTCCTGTTCGTCCTCGCGCTGGTGCTCGGCACCGGCTATCGCCCGCGCCGGCTCTTGTTGCTCTTGAGTCTGTTCACGCTCGCGCACACGCTGACGCTCGTCGCTGGGGCACTCGACTTCATCGTGCTCGACAGCGCCGTGATCGAACCGCTGATCGCGCTCTCGATCGCGTTCGTGGCGCTCGAGAATTTGCTGTTTCCCGCCAAGGATCGCTACCGGCCGTACGTGGTCGTCGCTTTTGGGCTGCTCCACGGCCAGGGGTTTGCCGGGGCCCTGAAGGAGTCCGGCGCCGCCGAGGGGTCGTTCCTGGTCTCGCTCCTGTCCTTCAACGTCGGCGTCGAGATCGGGCAGCTCGTCGTTGCCGTGCTCGGGGTGCTCGTGCTGCGGGCGGTGGCGCGCCGTCCGGGCGCGGAGCGAACACTCGTCCGAGGCGGATCGATGGTGATCGCAGCCGTCGGGCTACTCTGGACGGCGATGCGGTTGTTCTAGAACCCGGCGAGCCGGGCTCTAACTGGCGTCGGCGCCGAGCGCTTCGCGAAACGTGCGGCGCGCGTAGTGCAGGCGCCGGAACACGGTTGCTTCGGGGATCTCCACGATCTCCGCGATGCGCTTGCCGGAGAGCCCCTCCATTTCGTACAGCACGAACACGCTGCGCTCACCTTCCGGTAGCGCAGCGAGGGCTTTCTCGATGCGGCGCCGCGCACTCGCTTCCGAGAGCGGCGTGCTCGATACCAGCGCCTCGCCCGGAACGAGCGACAGCATCCGAAAAAGGGTGTCCGTGACGCGCACGCGACGGCGCACGCGCCGCGCCTGCGTGATGCAAATCCGGTAGAGCCAGGTGGAGAGCTCCGCCTCGTGCCGAAAGCGCGGCAGGTAGCGGTGGACCTGCAGGAAGACCTCCTGCGTTGCGTCCTCGAGCTCACGCTCGTTCACTCCGAGCTTGCGGAGGAACGCCGCTGCCACCGGGTAGTACCGACCGTGCAGTCGGCGCCACGCGCCCGCGTCGCCCTCCGCGCAGTCGTCGATCAGCCTCGCTTCGAGCGAAGCCTCGACCTCGAGGGCACCGGCTAGTGCGGACACGTTCCCTCATTCAAGCAAAGTTTTGCCTCGATCGGTATCGCCATCGGACGAGGCTCGTCTACCCTTCGGACTTCCATCTGACTTTCCCTCTCGCTAGACCATGCTCGTCAGTCGGAAAGAGCCGTGAGGCGCGCGCGCGCCTCGCCGGCATGTCGAGCGTCGGGACGCTCGAGATAATGCTGGTAGGCCGCCCGTGCATCGGTGCTCCTACCTAACTTCTCGAGGCAGCGGGCGCGCCGGAGCTCCGCGTCGTCCCCACGCTCGCCGGGTTCACCGACGAGGGAGACGAGCTCACTCACGGCGCGGGCACAATCGCCGCGCTCATCCTGATAAATCGTTGCACGAAGGTGGTGTAGCTCGCGCGACAAAGACCGGCCCGAGGGGCTCGCGAGCATCGCTTCGCTGGCGGCGAGCGCTTCGTCGCTACGTCCCGCCTGGCGCAGACTCCGAACTCTCAGCCACTCGACTTCCGCACTGAGCGAGGTCTGTGGGAATCGCTTGCGGTGCTCGTCGATCAGCGCGAGCGTGCGCAGCCCATCGCTCTGGTTCGCGAAGCTGATCCGCGCTGCGTGATAGAGCGCGACCTCGGCGCCGACCCCGCTCCCCTGACCGAGGGCGCGGTAGCAGTCCACGGCCCGTGCGCTCTTGCCCTGTGTAACCAGGCCGGAGCAGAGGTGCTCGCTCGGCGGCTCGGTCGGAGCGCTGGCGAGGGCTTCGACCTTGGCCGGCGGGCTCACGATCCGCGCCACGACGGGCAACGACGCGGCGGGCTCCGGGGCGCGCGGCAGCTCTCGGGCAGACGGCGCAATCCGCTCGGGGAGGAGGGCAAAGTGCTCGGGGTGCGACCCGTGCTCGAGACCACGAGTGAGAAGCAGGACCGCGCCTGCGGCCGCGGTCACACCAACGGCCCAGGAAAGCGCCGTGCGTTGCCGGCGGGCCCGCTCGACTCGCCGGAAGGCGGTCGGCTCGTTGAGCCCGCGTCGAAACTCGGCGTCGGCTCCCGCCAAGAGCCGTCCCACCGGGTCGCTTCCTCGGGCGAGGCGCGGTGGGTCGCTGGACGGGGGATCGTCGCTCATGCCGGGCCTTTCCCCCGTTAGAGGCCGCCACGGGGCAAATCTTCACACCGGGTTTCGCCCTTTCACTAGAATCCCCCGCCGCCGGTCCGATGCTTCAGGGTGCACGGCTTGACCGTTCGCGAGGTCCGTCCAGAGCGACGGTCGGGCGGGCCGCTGTTCTTTGCATTCTCGCTCTCGCCGGGTGCGGGGATGAGCCTCCCGTGGAGCTGGAAGTTTTCAGCTGGTGGAGCCAGCAATCGGAGGCCGAGGCATTCGAGAGGGTCAAGGCCATCCACCAGGAGGCCCACCCCGATGTCCTCGTCCACAACCGCGCGGACCCGGACGCCGTGGGGCAGCGGGACCGGATGGCGGAGCTCCTGCTCGCGGGCGCGCCGCCGGCGACGTTCACCGCCAACATCGGCGCCGACCTCCTGCGCTGGGCCGTGGTCGACACCGTCGATGACGAAGTGCCGAGCCGAAGCTGGATCCACGGGGTCTCGTCCCTGCTCGGAAGGACGGGCCTGCTCGCTGCGCTGCCCGACGAGCTCGAAGCGGAGCTCCGCGTCGGTGATTCACCCGAGCTCTACGGCGTCCCCATCAACATCCACCGGCTGAACGTCCTCTACTACAACGTCGCCGAGATCGAACGGCTGTCCGCCGAGAGGCCCGGCGTGGACCTGCTTTCCCTCGAGACGCTGTGTCCGCCGACCGGCGCGCCCGATCTTCCGGACGGCATGAGGATCGCGATCGGCACCGAGGACAACTTCGCGCTGATCTTGCTCGCCTTCGAGAACGTGCTGCCTGCGATTGCCGGACCGGCGTTCTACGAGGCTCTTTTTCGGGGCGAGGCCCCAGAATCCGTGAGCAGCCCGGGTGAGGGGTACGAAGTGGAGATGCGGAGGGCGCTTGCCTGCGTGCAACATCTCGCGCCGCATTTCGCCAATCGGAACAGTCAGCCGCGCTGGTACGAAGCCCTCGATTTGGTGCGCGACGGCGACGCAGCGTTCACGGTCATGGGTGATTGGGCGAACGGTGAGCTCGCGGCTGAGCTCGTCGCCGGAACCGTGCGGGCGATTCCGTTCCCCGGTACCGAGGGGACGTTCGTGTTCACGTCCGATACGTTCCCTCTGCCGATCGGGGTCGATCACGAGCCGGAGGTGGTCGATTTCCTCGAGACGATCGCGTCACCGCCGGCCCAGCGGGCCTTCAGCTCGGTCAAGGGCTCGATCCCCGCCTGGGAGGGGCTCGGCGGGCTCGGAGCGCTCGATCCGCTCGCCGAAGCCACTCGCGCAGATTTCACGAGCGAGGACACCGTCAAGGTCGTCGCCACCTCGGGACGGTTCCCGCCGAACTACGAGCAGGACACGCTCGCGATCGCTCTCCGGGCGATCACGGCGGTCAACGGCGACGAGACCGACATCGAAGACGCGCTCGCTGAGTTCGATTCGCAGGCGCCCCTACTCGAAGCCTGGCAGACCCGGCTCGGGCGCGGCGTCGGAGCACTGACGCCGTGAGGGGGCATCACGCACACACCGGTGCGCTCCTCTTGGTCGGAGCGATGCTCGCGGCCTCGGAGGTTCGCGCCGAGCCGCCTGCTCCGGGTCCCGAGGCGCTTTCGACCCCCGCGGTCGAGGGCTGTATCGCGGCGCACGACCAGGCTGGAGCGCTCGTTCGCTCCGAGCAGTGGCTCGAAGCGCGACAGGCGCTGTCGGGCTGCATCGTCGAAGCGTGTCCGATCGCGATCCGCACGGACTGCCAGGGATGGCTCGAGGACGTCGCGACCGCCTTGCCCACCTTGCTGATCGTTCTCGAACGCGACGACGACGGAAAGCGTCCGTTGAGGCTCGAGCTCGACGGGCGTCCGCTCGATCTGCCCGAGAAACTCGGCCCGATCGAAGTCTTGCCGGGTCCCCACCGGCTGCGTTTCACGCTCGAGGGATACGAGGCGATCGAGCTCGAAGCGACCGTCCAGAAGGGCGAGAAGAACCGGGTGGTGACGGTGCGCTTCGTTCGTCCGCCTGTCGTCGTACCGCCTCCGCCTGCGCCCCCGCCTCCGGCTCCCGAGCGGCGCCGTCCGGTCCCGCTCGCGACGTACCTCTACGCGGGTGGTGCCGTCGTCTCCTTCGGAGTGTCGGGAGCGCTGCTCGGCTCCGCGCTCGCTTCGCGGAGCTCGGCTCGCGACGAATGCGCACCGGGCTGTCCGACGAGTGAGCGAGAATCGATCGATCAGCGCCTGCTGGCCGCGGACATCTTCGGCGGCGTCGGACTCGTGCTCGGAGGATTCGCGGTCTACAGCTACGTGCAGCGTCCGTGGGTGACCGCCGGCGTCGGGGTGACACGCTTCTCGCTCCACGCCGACGGCGAGCGGACCCAGCTGTCGCTCGAGGGTGAGTTCTGATGGCGCCCCGCGTGTCGTCGCTGTTCGGGCTGCTCTTCGGCGGCCTCCTCGGCTGCTCGCTCCTGGTCGACACCTCCGATCTCGATGCCGGGTGCCCGGCTGGTACGAAGCTCTGCGCCGGTGAAGGCTGCGTCGACATCGACGATCCGGCGTACGGATGCGCGCTCGACACCTGCACGCGCTGCTCCAACGTTCAACACGCCGTAGCGGTGTGCACCGACGGGGCGTGCGACCGCGTGTGCCTGGACGGCTTCGGCTGCTCCGGGTGCAACGTGAACATGCTCACCGACGAGGACAATTGCGGCGGGTGCTGCGGCGGGGCGACGCCGTGCGAGTTCCAATGCGCCGCAGGCGAGTACTGCTCGAACGGCGAGTGCGTGATCCCCTTCGAGTGAAGGGGGAGCGTCAGCCCGGCAGCTCGTCGCCGCGTTCGGCCATCGTGCCGAGCGAGACCGAGGGCTTGGCGTGCGCGAGGTAGCTCAGGGTGAGCTGTTCGGCGAGCAGGGGAAGGTCCGTTTCGAGCGCGCCGAGGAGCGTGTCGAGCGCTTCGCGGCGGCCGGTCGGGCCGGTGCGGGCGAGCAGCGGGAGCTCGGCGAGCCGGACGGAGGAGAGCGCCCTGAGGGCCGTGCGAGCACTCGGACCGAGGGCGGCGCCTCCTTCGGCACGGGGCAACCGCCGGATGTGTTCGTCGATGGCGACGAGCTGGTAGGCGACCGAGCGCGGATTGGTCTCGTCGGTGAGCACCAGGTCGAGCACCGGCTCGAACGCGACGAGCCCGCGGTAGCGCGCGCGGTACGTGATCGTGCTGTCCGCCACTTCGAGGATGCCGTCGAAGCTTGCCGAGTCGTCGGCTTCGACCAGCGTGCTCCGCACGAGCCTGGCCACGTGGAACGCGCGCTCGATCCGGCGCCCGAGGTCGGCGAAGCGCCAGCCGGGGTTGTGCGTCATGTTCTCCATCACGAGCCCGCTGAACGCGGAGAAGCCGAGCACCAAGCGGTTCAATGCTTCGAGCGCATCACCGAGCTCGAGGCGCTGGCGGAGCTCGAAGTCGAGAACCTGCTCGTGAAGCTGATTGAGGATGCGCCAGGTGTCGGCCGAAAGACGGTCGCGCGCGACGGAGCCCGCGCGAAACGCGGACTCGATGCCGGCGCGGAGCGTGCGGGGCGGCGTCGGGGCGACGATCAGCTCGAACAGGCGGCGTTCGAGCCGAGTTCCCGGTTTCCCGCCGACCAGCGTCCCCGGCTCGAGCTCACTCGCCACCTCGAGGGCGTTGAGCAGCACGGCGAGCTCCCGACTTCGCCCGCCGTGCGTGTCGTCCGTCAGGCGGGTGATCGCGCTCCGCAGCAGCCGCGCCGTACCTTCGGCGCGCTCGGCGTAGCGCCCGAGCCAAAACAGATTGTCCGCCACGCGGCTCGGCATGTCCGCGCCGCTCCGCACGATGTCGATGCCGCCCTGAGGCTTGAGGAGCGAGAGGGAGCTCGGCAGTCCGCGCGCGAGCACCCAGGTGTCCTTGCTGCCGCCGCCGCTCTGCATCGACACGACGAGCGAGTTCTTGGAGCTCGAGACGCGGGTGAGGCCGCCCGGCAGGGCGACGTACCCGTCCCGGCCGAGGGCGAGGAACGCGCGCACCGCAACGTGGCGCGGCTGGATCGATTCACCCGCCCACACCGGCGCCGTCGACAGCGACACCTGCTCCTGCCCGATGAACGCCGACGGACGGGCCTGGATCCGCCGCGCGAGCTCGGCCCGTTGCTCGCTCGAGAGCTCACCGCCGAAGACCGGTTCGGAGGCCGCGGCCCCGAAAAAAGCCGATTTGATCACGAGCTCCGGCAGATGCTCGAGAACGTACTTGAGCGCCGCCGGCTCGCCGCACCACCAGGTGGCGACGGACGGGGTCGCGAGCGGCTCCTCGAGCAGGCGCTGGCAAAGCCCGGGCAGGAACGCGAGCAGCGCCGGTGATTCCACGAGGCCGCTGCCGAGCGCGTTCGCGATCGTGACGTTCCCGGCTCGCACGGCGCGCACGAGCCCCGCGATGCCGAGCGAGGAGTCGCTGCGAAGACTCAGCGGATCGCAGAACAGGTCGTCGAGGCGTCGCAGGATCACGTCGACGCGCTCGAGGCCACCGAGCGTCTTCAGGTACACGGTGTCGTCGCGGACCGTGAGGTCGGCTCCCTCGACCAAGGTGTAGCCGAGGTAGCGCGCGAGGTACGCGTGCTCGAAATACGTCTCGTTGTACGCGCCCGGCGTGAGGAGGACGACGCGGGGCTGCTCGCGACCGCGCGGCGCCAGGTGAGCGAGGGATTCGCGGAGCGCGCTGAAGAACGGCGCCAGGCGCTCGACGCGACAATCGCGGAAAAGCTGCGGCAGAAGCCGCGAAACCACGATCCGGTTCTCGAGCGCGTACCCCGCGCCGGACGGCGCTTGCGTCCGATCGCCGAGCACCCAGAAGACGCCGTCCGACGAGCGCGCCAGATCGGCGGCGTAGAGGTGGAGGTACACCCCGCCGGGCGGGGTGCAGCCCACGAGCGGCCTCAAAAATCCCTGACCTCCGAAGACGAGCTCCGGCGGCAACAGTCCCTCTTCGAGGATGCGCGCCGGCCCGTAGAGATCGGCGAGCACGGCGTCCAGGAGTCGCGCGCGTTGCTCGAGCCCTTTGGCAAGCGAGGCCCACTCGTCCGCACCGACCATCAGCGGGATCGGATCGAGGACCCACGGCCGATCCATCCCCCGCGGATCGCCGTACACGTTGTAGGTGACGCCGTTCTCGCGAATCAGCCGGCGGCCCTGCTCCCAGCGCTTGCCGAGCTCGCCGGCACCGAGCTCCGACAGACCGCGCCACAGCTCGACGTGGTGACTCCTCGGCGCGCCGTCGGGGCCGAAGGCTTCGTCGTAAACGCCCTGCCGGAGGGCGTAGCCGAACGTTTCGGGCAGGCGGGCCTCGACGCTCGACTCGGTCATGCGGGAGCCCTGAATTTCGGCGGTCTCCTCCGATCTGTCAACGAACCCGATGCAGGCGCCCGCTTCCCTGCCACGGAGCCGTGTGGGCCACGAAGTCCACGTCGAGCCCTCTGAACCTGCCCGTGATTTGATACTCGGCGCCAGCCGTGTCGGTGAGCACCGCGGAGAAGCCCTCGTCGGTCGCGTCCACGACGCGGTAGCTGCGCTCGCCCTGCACGCCGACTCCCTTCACGCCCATCGCGCCCGCGCGGATCGTCACCGTGAGCTGGCCGAGCTGCGCGGTGAGCAGCGCCTGATACATCGGCTCGAGCGGCGGCGCCGGGCGAAACTCGGTGAGCACCCACTCGCCCTGGAGAAGATCGGCGGCTCGTGTGCGAGTGTCGGGAACCGGATCGCTCGCCTGGCTCGCGCCGCAAGCCGTCGCGAGGAGCGGGGAAACGGCGAACGCGAGGAGCAGCCTTCTTCGCATGCCCTGGTATCGCACGACCCGGCGCGTTTTTCGACCACGAGTCAGCCACGAACGCGCCGGAGGTCGAGTGTTAGCGGGAAATCAGGATTGTGCGGCCGTGCGAGCCCCTTCACGTCCACGGTGCCGTGCGCATGCCCGAGCGGGGAGAACAGCGCACCGCGCCGGCTCTCGGCCTCGTGCGCGTTGACCGGAAAGCGCTCGTGGGAGAGGCCGCCGGGGTGGCTCACCGATAGGGTGCAGCCGCCGATCGCCCGCTCCGACCAGGCGTCGATCAGCGAGAACACGAGCGGCACTTGGGGCTGGATCGTCGGATGGAGCGAGGACGGCAGCGGCCACGCTTTGAACCGAACGCCGGCGACGGCCTCACCTTTCGTGCCGGTGGGGTGCAGCGGGACGAGGGCTCCGTTGCAGGACACCAGGTGTCGATCGGGCACCGCGCCCCGAACCTTCACCTCGACGCGCGCCAGCGAAGAATCGACGCGCCGCGCGGTGCTGCCGCCGTCCGACTCCTCCGGTAGCACGTGCCACGGCTCGAGCGCGTGGCGTAGCTCGAGCTCGACCGAATCCTTGACGATGCTCCCGGCGAGGGGAAATCGAAACTCGAACTGCGCGTCGAACCAGCGCTCGTCGAAGGCGTAGCCGCGGTCGTCGAGATCCGAAAGGACGTCGCGAAAGTCTTGCGCGACGAAGTGGGGCAGCATGAACCGATCGTGAAGCGACGTGCCCCAGCGCGGCAGGCGCGCGCGATACGGGTTCTGCCAGAACGCAGCGACCATCGCGCGGAGGAGGAGTTGACTCGTCAGGCTCATCTCGGCGTGAGGGGGCATCTCGAACGCGCGAAGCTCGAGCAGGCCGAGCCTGCCGGTGACGCTGTCCGGCGAATACAGCTTGTCGATCGAGAACTCGGTCCGGTGCGTGTTGCCGGTGGCGTCCGCGAGGAGGTGCCGAAAGATCCGGTCGGTGACCCACGGCAAGACCGGATGCTGGAAGTCGCGCAACACCGAGAGCGCGATCTCGAGCTCGTGCGTTGCCTCGTGCCGGGCCTCGTCGACCCGCGGCGCCTGGCTGGTCGGGCCGATGAACAGGCCTGAAAACAGGTAACTCAGCGCGGGATGGTCGTGGAAGTAGCCGACCAGGCTACCGAGCAGATCCGGACGGCGGAGAAACGGGCTGTCCTCGGCCGTGGGCCCGCCGAGCGTCACGTGGTTGCCGCCACCGGTGCCGGTGTGGCGCCCGTCGAGCAAGAATTTCTCGGTGCCGAGCCGCGAGAGCCGAGCCTCTTCGTAGAGAGCCGTAGTGACTTCGATCAGATCCTTGAACGAACGGGAGGGATGGATGTTGACCTCGATCACGCCTGGGTCGGGGGTGACGGAGAATTTTTGGAGCCGGGGATCGGAGGGAGGTGGGTACCCCTCGATGCGGACGCGCGTCCCGACTTCGCGTGCCGTCTCCTCCACCGCGAAAACCAGCTCGAGGTAATCCTCGAGCGCCTCGACGGGCGGCAAGAAGAGGTGAAGGATCCCACCGCGCGCCTCGGCGCACAGGCTCGTCCTGACGGTGCTCGCGTCCGACTCCAAGGGCTTCGGCGGAGAAGGCGGCGAGCCCGGCCGGTCGCCGGTCGGCTGCTGGCGCTCCCGTCGCTCACCCCGCCGCGGCAGCGCGTCGCGCGGCGCGAATGGGTCACGGTCGACCACGAACGGATAATCTTCGGGTGCGACCCAGGGCAGCGAGTCGAGCGGCAGCCGGTAACCCATCGGCGAATCACCCGGCAAGAGGAACAGCCGCTCGCGGCGCAAGGACCAAGGGCCCGATTCGAAGCGGCCACCTCCGAGCGGGCGGAGTGGGAGCGCGTGCCCGACGATGCTGCCGATGCCGCGCTCGAACACGCGGGCAATCCTCGCGCGCTCGATCTCGTCCTCCACCCGGTTGTCGCTCACGTTCACGTTCACGGGCAGGCGCCGTTCGCGCAGGGTGTACCAGAACACGTCCTCGTAGCCCGGCTGCACGTGCCGTGGGTCGACCTCGAGCCGGCGCGCGAGTGCGTCGAGGAAATGCGCGGTCTCTTTGGCGGTGGCGCCGTCACTTTCGCCGTCACGCGCCGTTCGCGAATCGTCGGACCAGACGGGCTCGCCGTCTTTCCGGAAGAAGCAACCGAGCGCCCAGCGCGGCAGTTGCTCACCCGGGTACCACTTGCCCTGACCGTAGTGGAGCAGGCCGCCCGGTGCGAAGCGGGCGGCCAGACGGCGAAACAGCGTACCCGCCCGGCGTCGCTTGTCGTCGCCGAGCGCTCCGTAGTTCCACTCGAACCCGTCCATGTCGTCGATCGACACGAACGTCGGTTCCCCGCCCATCGTGAGGCGCACGTCGTGAGCCGCGAGCGCCCGATCCACCTTCACGCCGAGTGCCGTCACACGGTCCCATTCGCGAGGCGTGTACGGCAGGGTGACCCGTCGCGATTCCTCGATGCGCTTCACCTCCATCTCGTGCACGAGCTCGGACTTGCATTCGTCGAGCACGCCGGTGAGCGGCGCCGCGCTGGCCGGATCGGGCGTGCAGGCGAGCGGAATGTGGCCTTCGCCCGTGAAAAGGCCGGAGGTCGCGTCCAGGCCGACCCAGCCGGCGCCCGGCAAATACACCTCCGCCCACGCGTGCAGATCGGTGAAGTCCTGCTCGGCTCCGGAGGGTCCGTCGAGCGACTTCTGATCGGGTTTGAGCTGGATCAGGTAGCCGGAGGCGAAGCGCGCGGCGAGACCGAGGCGCCTCAGCGTTTGCACCAGCAGCCACGCCGAATCGCGGCATGATCCGCTGCCCTTCTCGAGCGTCTCGTCCGGCGTTTGCACGCCCGGCGTCAGGCGGATCAGGTACTCCGTTCTTGCCTTGACGGTCTGGTTCAGTGCGACCAGAAAATCGATCGTGCGACCGCGCACGTCGAGCGAGCGCACGAAGCTCGCGAGCGCCGCGCCACCCTCGACGATGTTGAGGTAGGGCGCGAGCTCGGGGAGGAGCGCGGGGTCGTAGCGGAACGGAACCGTCTCGGCGTCCGGCTCGAGAAAGAAGTCGAACGGGTTCACGATCGCGAGGTCCGCCAAGAGGTCGACCTCGATGCGCAGGTGATCCGTCGGCTCGCGGAACACGAGGCGCGCGAGCCAGTTGCCCTGCGGGTCCTGCTGCCAGTTGAGGAAGTGCTCCTTCGGGCTCACCGTGAGCGAGTAGCTGGTCACACGCGTCCGCGAGTGCGGAGCGGGACGCAGCCTGACGACCTGCGGTCCGAGCGTGATGACGCGGTCGTAGCGGTAGTGGGTTTTGTGGTGCAGGGCGACGCGCAGGGTCACCCGCGCACTATGTGTGCTCGGGGGCGCTGCTAGGGTTGTCGCCTGCGTTTCGGGGGTGTTTCGTCGTGCCCGGGCGGCTCGTGGCGTCGCCGAGTTTGCCCCGCTAAACTGAGGGCGGTGGGTACGATGATCGAAACGAATTCTTCTTCACGCTTCCGCTTTGTTCTTTGCACTGCTGCTCTCCTCACGCTGGGGGCGTTCACGGCCTGTGGCAACGCCGCTGGCACGCCGGATACGGGCATCGAGGGCTCGGGTGGCTCGGGCGCTACGACGACCGGCGGCACCGGCGGCTCGATCGGGCCGGGAACCGGCGGCAGCATCAACCCCGGCACCGGTGGTAGCGGCGGCAGCATCGGCCCCGATGGTGGACCGCCCGGGACGTGCGTGCGCATCGGCATCGTCGGTCGCCTGCCGACGTACGGCGCCGTCCCCGGCATGGACAACACGGCTGCGCTCACGCAGTGGCTCAACACGAAGAGCAGCGCCGTCGTCACCACGTACACGACCGACACCGCCTTCACGACCGACTTCTTCGCGCAGTACGACGTGCTCATCTTCCAGGCGCTGGAAGATCGCGAGGGCGGTCCGTACTGGGCTTACGACGCGACGGAGGTCGCGGCCCTCGAGACCTGGGTGCGCGGCGGCGGCGGCATCATCACGCTGACCGGCTACGGCGCCAACACGGCGGAAGTGAACGGTACGAACCAGCTCCTCGCGTTCACGGGCCTCTCCTACGCCACCGACGACATCCTCGGCACCTGCCCCGACAACGACTGCTGCTGCGCGTCGAACTCCGTCGCACTCACCGGTTGGAATACGGCGCACCCCGTCGCTGCCAACATCACGCGCGTGGGCGCGTTCCACGGTCGCTCGGTGCTCGGTGGAGGTGACGTGGTGGCCCAGGGCGCGACGGTGTACGGCGCGACGAAGCAGATGGACGCGGGGCGCGTGTTCGTCTTCTCCGACGAGTGGGTCACCTACACGAGTCAGTGGGACGGGACGGGCGCGGACACTTGCGCCACCGATCCCGCGCACAACTACTGCAGTGGGCGGCTTGCGCCCGAGTACTACCAAGTGCCGCAGTTCTGGTACAACGCGATCAAGTGGGCCTCGGGTGATCGCGAGTGCTTCGACTTCGACGCCGACGTGCCGATCGTTCGCTGACCGGAAGTGCTTTGTGAGCCCACCCACGGCTCACAGAAATGCGAACTGCCCCGATCGAAGCGCCGAAGGCGGATTTGTGAAACTTTCCGCCTGCCATCGCCACGCTCGGAACACTCTGACGGTTATCGAGCCACTCACCCGTGGCCCCGCCATGGAGGCACTCGCATGCGCTTTGTTCAAATAGGCTTTGGAATTCTCATTGTCGGCGGCCTGACGGCACTCGGCTGCGGCGACGACGGCACTGCCTCGGCGCCCCCCGCGTCGGGCGGCACCTCGGGCAAGGGTGGCTCGGCCGGGGCGACGACCGGCGGTAGCGCCGGATCGGCGACCGGCGGCACTGGCGGCACCGGGGGCACAACCGGCGGCACCGGCGGCACGACCGGCGGCACCGGCGGCACGACCGGCGGCACCGGCGGCACCGGCGGCGCGACCGGCGGCAGTGCCGGAGCGGCGACCGGTGGCAGCTCCGGAGCGGCGACCGGCGGCAGCGCCGGCATCATTGGTAGCGGCGGCGAAGGTGGCGGGACGCCCGGCGAAGCGTGTCCGGCAACGGCACCCGACGACGGCGACGACTGCGATGGCGACGTGAACCCGGGCGGCGGTGATGATCCCTGCACCTACGGCACGACCGAGGTCACGACCTGCTCTTGCGGCGGCTTCGGCATGATGCAGACCTGGAACTGCCAGACGCTCAGCTGTCCGATGGACGCGCCGATGTCCGGCGACATGTGCGACGGGGACACGAACCCCGGCGGCGGCGATGATCCGTGCGTGTACGGCATGACCGAATGCACGTGTGGCGGCGGCGGCCCGGGCGGCGGTGGAGACGAGTGGGAATGCTCGGCGCCCGCGATGTGTCCGACGGCGGCACCGACCGACGGCGACATGTGCGACACCGATACCGATCCCGGACCGATGGACGGCGGTTGTACGTTCGGCATGACCACCTGCGTCTGCGGCGGCATGGGCGGCGGTGGAATGATGCCGACGTGGAACTGCGGCACCTGCCCCGCGATGGAGCCCGACGACGGTGACGACTGCGACAGCGACGTGAACGCGTTCTGCGCGTTCGCAGGCGGCAACTGCACCTGCGGCGCCATGAACGACGAGTGGAACTGCTTCTAACGGCAGTCCGCGACTAGTCGCCCGGAGGCCCGGGGTTCCCCACCGAACCTCGGGCCTTCGTGTTTCAGAACGCCCCGCGCAGGGCGATGCCGCGGGGGGTGTCGAGCGGCGCGCCTGCCGTGAGGACGTCGGCGTGGGCGCCGCTCGTGGAGATCATCCAGACGCCCGGGACGATCGCTACCGCACCGACTCCCGCGGCGATCCCACCGCCAATCGTCATGCCACTGGAGTCAGCGAGAGCTCCGAACAGTGCGAAGAACCCTCCGAAGAACACGACCCCGCCACCCACGGAGGTCATCACGATGCCGAGCGAGCGGGTGCCCTGGTCCACGGGCGTCGCTCGCACCTCGACGTTGCCGGCACCCACGTAAGGTCTCAGATCCGGAACGTCGAGCTTCTCCGGCACCACGCCTCCCTCGGTCTGCAAGACGTGCGTGTCACTCGGGTTGAGCCAGCGCGTGCAAGGCGTCCGGCACAAG
>Ga0315910_10001438_pt1 | contig 21821 bp, 20 predicted proteins | sample EdamamesoilMG_FD_204470 | JGI IMG/M metagenome (GOLD analysis project Ga0315910, IMG submission 204470) | Garden soil microbial communities collected in Santa Monica, California, United States - Edamame soil | ecosystem: Environmental > Terrestrial > Soil > Garden | place: USA: California... | reverse complement strand
TTGAGCCGCCGCGCGTGAATAACCGCTCGCCTGCACGGCTAAGCCGGAGAAGTGCATGGCCAGCACACCGGCCGCGGTGAGCAGCATGGTGGCCGTCATCACCACGAACACGGTAATGCCACGCTGCGCGCGGATGCGTCGCGCTCTCAGCAATGCCCCAGGCAGAGAGTTCAGTTCCACAGCACGTTCCTCGTATTGCGAATCGCGATTTGTCCGCGAAAACTGCGCGTGCGGGCCCACAAGTCGGGGTCCTCCGCGACCCGCACACGGATGAGTTGATCGGCAGTGACCCCTGTCGCTGACGGATCGGCAAGGATGGACGCGTCACGATCCGCTTCGCGGTAGCGTACCGAGAGGCGCGCCTCCACGCCGCGGATGAAATGGGGACCGCGGGTGCTAGTGGACGCCACCGCGCCGCCCGCGGTTGTAGAAACCGGGATGTCTGTGTAGTTCGCCCGGTTGGCGGTCTCGGCCAAAGTGGTCAACGTGCCGGTTTGGTAGTTACTGAGCACGGTCAGGCCGAACTTCAAGTCCACGGCATACTCGGCAACGAGCTCTCCTGTCGCGGTCACACTGGCTCCGTCGGGCCAGGTGGCGCCGACGAGGGCTGCGCCGCTCCCAATCGTTGGTGGCACCTCGTAGCGCATGAGCTCAAACCGGGTGTTGTCGTAAGGCAGCGTCGTCCCGTCAAAGAGGTGTTTCAAGTGGGGATGGTTGGTATTGACGTCGGTGGCCACGTCGGTCACCGCGTAGCGAATGATGTTGACCGGGTTGACCGCGAGCCCCGCGGCGTGGGCGTGAATTCCGCACACGGTGCCGCTGCCCTTTTGTACTAGGGAGACCAAATTCGATAGGGAGAGCGAGGGTAGGCCCGCGTCGACGTCCACGCTGTCCACGATGGCGTACTGTTCTCGGCTGTTTTCATCGACCACGCGCAGCATGGAGCCGCGACGGAAAATGCGTGCCAGGGTGGCGGTCGCGTCGTCGTCCGCGGTGCTTGAGTTGATGCCGACACGCAACAGTGCTGGTGAATTTTGCTCGAGCACGATGGCTACGGGGTTGGCAGCGAAGTCGATGGCGCGGACCGGGAACTGCTCGCTGGACGCGTAGTTCCCGTACAGAGTGAGCACGTCAGGGCTCATTTTGCCGTAGTTGAGCGTGGCGTAAAAATCGTGATTGGTGACCGCGGCTGGGCTCGCGGTTATGCCCAACACGGCCATCTGTTGCAGCCCCGGATAGGTGTCGAACTGCACCCCAGTTTGTTGGGGCGCAAGTGCTGAACCACCGCTCTGCGGGTGCGGACAACGGTTGATGTCGCGCGTGATGTTGGGCGAGGCCAAAAAACCGGCGCGTGCAATGTCCGCGCGCAGTCGCTCGAAACCAGTCAGCGCGGACACCGTGGTCATCGAGGTGCGCGTCTGGGAGGTGAAGAAACGCGACACGTCTCGGCTCAACATGAAGACGAATACCGTGAAGAACAGACTCCCCGTCATGGCAACCATGAGCTCGATGAGCGTGAAACCCCGCCGCCCAGCGGGAGTCCGCTGATGCGAGTATCGGGAATTTGGGCCGGCTGCTTCAATCATCTTGTCCTCAAAACTTAGGGGTTTCCCGCACGACAGACGTCGCGTAGATGAAGTGGAAATTGGTAGTGGCAGCCCCGATGTCGCCCACGTCTGCACCTGGATCGCAGTAGGGGTCGCCGCCCGACCAGGCTTCTGGGCCCTTGGGAAAGAAGACACGCACCTCACTGCGAATGAGCCCCGCACCCGGATCATCGAGTAAGCGTGTGAGACGAATGTGTGTGCAAAAATAAGCGTTTGCGAGCGCGACCGGCTCGCCACGCGAGCCCGCAGCAGGGCCGAAACCGCCCGAGGTGCTTGGGAGCACCCATTGGGCATTGCTGGCCTGGACGACCTGGAGCCATGTGCTGTTGCTCAATGCCCAATTGTTAGGCCCACCCCACAAGTTGCCATCCATGGTGAGACGCTCTTGCCAGGTGCGCGCCAGCTGCGTAGCCGTCGCCAAATCTTTGGCCATACGATTGGAATAGGTTGTCGATACTTGCATGGCTACTAAACCGGTCACACCCACCGCAAAGAGCGCGAGCGCCATCATCAACTCGACGATGGTAAATCCCGAGGAGCGCACTCTTGCGGTCATTGAACCACCGCGCGCGCCGGACCAACCGGGCTGATAATGACTTTTTGGGGAATTCCTTCGCTGTTCGCCCGCGTGATGCCCAGCTGCGGGACAGTGGACATGGTCTCCAGCGTACCGGCGGTCGTCAGGTCGGCCATGGAGCGCCCTAGTGGGGTAAAACACACATCCATGGTTGTGCGGCTCGTGCTTTCGGTCGTGGGGGCGGCCGGTATGGGGTAAGACAGCGCAAATACCAGCTGTCCACCGCTGAGATCCAAGGAGCTGATCCGCACACTGTCGGTGCTCGCGTTCCAGCGAGCCGCCGGCGAACAGGAGTTGACCGGTAGTGGTTTACAGTCATCGTGGGAGCTCGACGTGCCTTGGATCGCCTCGCGCACTTCAAACGTCCCCGCGTTGTAGCGCACCAGCACTGCGCTGCCTCGGCCCAGCGCGCGCAGGCGCGCGTTGCGGTAAATCCCCGCCACTTCTTCGGCCGTGCTGCGCAAACGATAGGCGGCGAAACGACGTGCTGCTCCAGGCAGAGCGGTGGCCGAAAGCAGCGTCATGATCAACACCACAACCATGAGTTCGATCAGCGTGAACGCGCGCCTTGGGGTATGGGATTTCCCCGACTCATGCTGCCATCTGTTTTGCTGGGATCTGCGCATCGCTTCCGGAACCTCGGTGCAACAAGTATGCCGTGCCAGCCTCGATCAGGTGAAGAAAGTGATGGAAATTTTGAGTCTTTTCCTTAGGTTACATCAACGGTGCATGTCGTTTTCTTCGTGCGAGCGCGCAATCGCTGCGGTGGTATGCAAAGTTTGCGAGCTTCGCTAGAACCGGCCATGCCACAAAATCGGCAGCAGCTTCGGCGCGCGGGAGCGACGATCGTGCTTTCCGGGGCGCTCGTTTCGGCGAGTTGGGGGTGTCGTCGCACGGAGAGTGAAGGCGAGGCGCCGCCGGTGGCGCGGCCCAGCGCTGCCGATCCATGCGGGCAAGTGGCCGAGGCGCCGATGGATGGGCTGCCGGGGCGGGTGGGTGGCTTCTGCCTTGATCCGAACGCTGACGTCAAACGTTACGGTGAAGGGACATCTTTGCCGCTGGATGCGGTTTGTGTCGAGTTGTTCAACGGCGAATGTGAGATCTATAAGAGGTACGGCTTACAAGGCGTCAAGACGACCAATTACATTGCAGCCAAGAGTCCGACGACGAGTGTCGCTGTAGTGGTCTCGGCCTTTCAATCCTCCGCTGGCGCCTACGGGTTTTTTACCCGGCGCGTGCTTGGCGATGGTTTACCGAGTCAGGTGACGGTTCGTCGCTTGGATGTCCCTGGGCGCGCAGCGCTGGGACCGGGGGCGCTCTACATTTGGCGGGGCAAGCAAGTCGTCGAGATGAATTATGTGAGCGAGCTGGAGACGCCAGAAGAAGTCATCAAGAGCGGCGAGATTGTGCTGCGGGAGCTTGCGCGCGCGACTTCTGCATTGCTGCTCGGTAGCACCGAACCTCAGGCGAGCGTCCTACTCCTCGAGGCGGTGATCAAACAGGATTTTGGCGTGGTTGTTCACGCTGACGGTCTCTTGGGTCAGCATGGTTCAGGGCCGTACGCCGTCGGCTTCGTGGAGTCCAGCGAAGGCATTCGCGAGCCCTACCGTCTTCTGGTCGCGGAACGACGCGATGAATCGTCTGCAAGCGATCTAGTCAAGACCATCACGCGCAGCCTTCCCAGCAAGAAGCTCAAAGACCGAGATGCTTACCGCGTGCGTTTCTCAGCGGAGGGGCAAACACCTGAAACGATTTACCTGTCGCAAGAAAACGAACGCGTGCTGTTGATCCAACCGCTACAGCTCGGTGACCTTCCAGCCGTGAGCTCGCCCGACGCTCGGGAGCGCAAAGACAAGGCTTGGGAGGAGCAGGCGCTACATCACTTGCACCAATTGAAGAAGCTGTCCGCGCAGCGGAAAAACTAGCTCCGACTCACGGGTCGCGTTTGATGACGTGAAACCCAAAGGGGCTCTCCACCACCTCGGACACATCACCGACCTCGAGCGAGAATGCAGCGTTGGAGAATTCCGGCACCATCTGCTCACGACGAAACTTGCCGAGGCTGCCGCCTTGGGCTGCAGAACCACGATCGTCCGAAAACTCGCCAGCAAGTCCCGCAAAATCTTCGCCCTTGAGCGCCCGCGAGCGCAACTCCTGGGCCAGCGACGACGCCTCCTCTTTGCTCCTTTGCACATAGGGAGCCGCCCTCATGGCCCCTTGATAGGAAATGAGGATGTGACTGGCAGCTATCTCTGTCGGGCCGCGGCTGAGCTCGGCCGCTCGGTTCTCGCTTGCCGCGCGCTCCTCTGGCAGGGGGATGCTGGGCGCTACGCCTACGCCCTCGTGGGTCGAAACCACGCAACCTGGGACCAAGCTGCAGCACAGCAAGAGTCCACGCAGTCTTGTGATAGCGATCACGAACGGGTCACCCTTGCTGAGCCGCCGACGACGGCCTCCGGTCGGTCATTGGCGTAGGCATTGAGTGCCAGTTGGCCATCGTCTACCCAATAGCTCATGGTGCGCAGTGATTCACCCGGCCAGACGGGCTTTTTGAACTGCACGCTCAGGTGCTTGAGACGCTCGGGTGCTCCGGCACAGGGCCCTTCAATCAAGGCCCGCGTGACGTAACCAAACGTACACAAGCCATGCAGGATGGGGCCTTGTTCAAAGCCAACAGCGCGCGCAAATTCGGGATCAGCGTGGAGCGGATTGAGGTCCCCGCTGAGGCGGTAGAGCAGCGCTTGACTGCGGCCTATTTCCTGGCTGGTCTCAAAGGACGGTGCAACGTCTGCGGGTACCTTGACGACGCTGCCTTTGGGCGGGCGTGGTCCACCAAATCCGCCGGTATCGCGCACCACCAGCATCCACCCCGTCTCGAACAAGAGCTGGTCGGAGAGAAAGCTCTTGGTCGAGAAGACCACCTGAGAGAGTCGCTTGAAGTCGTAAATCCCATCGATGCGAGCCACCGTGTGGAGCGTACCTTGAGCAGGAATGGCCGCGTGCAACGTGATGCTTTGTGCGCCGTGAACGACCTTGGTCATGTCAGCGCCAGCTCGCTCGACCAGGGGCGCCAGGGCTGGGTAGGACGGTACGACAGCAAACGACGGCATGACCTTGGGACCCCGTCCCTCGTAGAGATAGTCCAGATCGTTTTCGCTGCACCCGATCCCCAAGGCGTAGAGGATCGTGGTCTTGAAATCATATTCGAAAGAAAACGGTGCCGTTTCATAACCGACGGCACTGAGGTCAAGGGTCATGACTGCGCCTCTACCCCGATGACCGAGTGGGCGTCAATTCTGCCGTGCGGACGGGAGCGCGACGTTTCCTGGCTCAGAGGTCGAAATGCACCTTGAGATTCAGCGTGGAGATCACGATGAAATTCCATCCGGTCACAGTCGATTGATCGTCAAAAGCTGTGACTTTTCGCGGCTCGAACCACACGCCGCCTGCCCGCACGCTCAAGCCGAGCGCAAGCGCGCGGGTGAGGCCGACGTCTGCGCCCAGGATCGCGCGTGCGATGAAGCCCTGATTGCGCAACAGCGCGCCGGGCTCCCCGATGCGGACTGCGCCGTTCTCGTCCAACGGCGGTGAATAATAGCGATCGCTGAGCAGCGCGAAACCCAGATCGGCCCCTAGATAGGGTGTCACGCGCCCGGGCCGGGGCGCCGAGGCCATGGTATGCCAAGGGAAAAAGCGCACCTCGACGCTGAGCGTGTAGTAATCGCGTGTCAGCTTGCGCTTTGAAGCACTTGCGTCATCGGACAGCGCCGGGTCTGCTGTCGGCCAAAACCCCAAATCGCCGCCTAGTCCTACAGCCCAGCGCTCGTGAAAATGGAAGAGCCCAGAAAAGTGAAAAGCGAACGTTCCGTCGCCCCGCACGCATTCGGCCGTGGAGCAGACCTGTGCCCCGGGCAGGGCTAGCCAGCCCACGCCCAACTCGGCTTCGGTGCTCTTGGTGCCCGAGTGCGGGTTGGATGGTTCAGCCTGCGCAAGATCTGGGCTGAGACCAAGAACGGAACCAACCAGGAGGGCCCGAGACCAAACCCACAGTGTCGGCCGCTCACTCGCCCGCGGCCATGGACGACGCACCGCGTACAGGAGTTGTCGGTCCTCGGACGCTCTGGACTTCACTTGCGCAGCTTATGCCAGAGAGCACCGCGTGGCGCAAAACACTTGTTCAGCGGCGGTTGCCCTGGGCGCTTTCGGTGGACTACCTCGTGCGCTCGGGGGTTCGCTCGCCATTTTGACTTCCCAGGGGATACTCGCTACCCGTCGCTCTCCGAGTTTCCGCCTGAATTGGAGCGGGTACAGATGGCGTCAAAACCCAAAAAGCAGTCAAAGACTCCCCCCAAAGCCACAGGCGCCCAGGAAGTTCTGGGTATGGAGGACGCCGTGGGGACGTCGGAAGAGTTGGCCGGGCGAAGCGGGGGTTACCATGTGACCCTGCCCAGCTTCGAGGGACCCCTCGATCTCTTGCTGCACCTCATTCAACAGCATCAGCTCGACATTTTCGACATCCCCATCTCGTTCATCAGCGCAAAATACGTTGAGTACATCATGCTGATGCAGGAGCTCAACATTGACTTGGCGAGCGAATACTTGGTCATGGCGGCCACCCTCGCCCACATCAAGTCAAAGATGCTGCTCCCCAAGCCACCGGCTGATCAAGACGACGACACGCTGGACGAGCTTGATCCCCGCGGCGAACTGGTGCGACGCCTTCTGGAGTACCAGAAATACAAACATGCCGCCGAGCAGCTGGAGCAGAAGCCAGTCTTGGGACGCGACATTTTCACCCGAGGCGCACCTGCACCCAGCGTGGACGGTCAGGCGGCGCTGGCGCCCATCAGCGTGTTCAAGCTGTTTGATGCCTTTCAGCGGCTGTTGTCTCACGCCAAACAGACGGCGGAGCATCTCATTGACGTCGACCGGATATCCATCTCCGAGCGCATTTTGCAACTGACGGACCGCTTGCGAGGCAAGGGCTTGGTGTTGTTCGTGGACCTGTTTGACGAGGACGCGACGCGCTCGGACTTGATCGTCACGTTCCTCGCCCTGCTCGAAATGACGCGTCTGCGCATGATGCAGGTGGTCCAGGACACTCCGCTGGCACCCATCTTGGTTGAGCTCACCCTCGCGGATGAGCACGACGAGATCTTGCGCAAGGAGTTGGGCGGGACCGATCCGCTCACGGAGCCGAGACGAGATGACCTGCGACCGGGGCTGGACGGGGAGCAGTTGGGCTTACCCGGACTGGATGCGGAACAAGCGGACGCAGAGTCGGACGAAGATGCAGTGTCTGATGGAAATGCAGATTTTCATGGAAATGCAGAGGACGCGCGCGGCGCGTCGCCTGCGCCAGACGACGACGAGACCCTCGACTTTGGGTTGGACGAAGAACACGCAGCAGATCACCCCCGGTAGAGGTGAGAGGACTGAAATCTAGATTATGGCGAAAAAGAAGCGACCATTGGCGCGTCGCCCGCGACCAACGTCGGGCAATGCACCCTCCAATCTCAAGTCCGTCGGACCAACTGCTGGCTCTTCCGGGGAAGAAGAGTCAGCGAACGTAAGCGAAGACTCGAGCGAAGCTACGGACGGAGTTGAGGACGCTCTCGACGCGGTTGCGACCCTGGAGTCCAGTCTGGAGCAGGACGGCGCGCGTGGACCGAGCGAGGTGGACAGCGACGACGAGGGCAGTCCCGACGACGCAGCGGACGAGGCTGACCGCGACTTGAACTCGGCGGCTGAGTTCGCTGCGACTGCTAGCGATGAGTTTGTTGCCGAGGGTTCCGCGGACGAGCCCGACGCGATCGCGCTTGATGCGGCGCTGGGTGATCCGAACGAAGAAGACGACGTCTACACCGGACCTACCTTGGTCGAAGACGGACCAGCGCTCAACGAAGGCGAAATCGAGAATATCGAGGAGTATTTGAAGGGATTGGTGGAGGCCATCCTGTTTTCCTCGGACAAGCCGCAGACGGCCAAAGACGTGGCCCGCGCCGCGCGCCTGGACAAAGGCCGGGTGCAAGAACTGATCGAACGCTTGATTGTGGAGACGCAAGACCGCGGCGTGCGTCTGGTGGCCGTGGCAGATGGCTATGCGTTCCGCACCAACCCGGTGTACTCGGCTTATGTGCGAGAATTCTTGGCACAGCGCCCCGTTCGCCTGAGCCGAGCGCAGCTGGAAACGCTGGCCATCATTGCGTATCGCCAGCCACTGACGCGGCCCGAAGTGGATGATATTCGCGGCGTGGATTCCGGTGCCGTCATCAAGCTGCTGTTGGAACGTGAGCTGATCCGGGTCCTGGGGAAGAAGGACGAGCCGGGGCGACCCATGATCTACGGCACCACGAACCAGTTTCTCGAGCTGTTCAGCCTGAGTTCGTTGCGTGATCTGCCCACCTTGCGTGAATTTACCGAGTTGAGTGACGACTCACGCGCCAAGTTCGAACTTGAAGTGGGCGAACCCGCGCCGCAAGGCCCCATTGATTTCGCTGGTTATGAGGCCTTTGTCGAGGGCGAGGGGCCACCGGCCGGGCAGAATACCGGGGAGTCGCCTGAAGATGAGCTGACGGACGAGGTCACACCGGATTTTGGGCTCGACGACGAGCACGCGACCGCGTCCGAGAGCGGAGAGGAGCGGGACAATGTCGCGTCTGAGTCCGGGACCGCGGGTCAAGAGACTGAGGCGGACGAGGCGACGGGGTTCGATGACGATGAGCCGAACGTAGAAGAGCTCCCCGACGATCAAGAAGAGGAACTGTACGTTCCGCCTGCGTCAGCCGCGGACGAGGAAGAGTTTCCCGACGATGACGACGACGAGGACGACGACGACGAGGATGACGACGACGACGAGGATGACGACGATTGAGTGGCGTCTGAGCTGAAGGTCTGACCGAGCTGCACCAACTGCGTGTGGTGCCGCTTGGTCGGGAAACATTGTTCCGCCTCCCAGTCCACCACGAGGTTGACATCCACCCCCAAGCGGGCGGCGAGGTCGCTCATGCTCAGCCCCAGTTGAGCGCGGAGCTGGGTAATTTCTGCACCCGTCACGTCGGGAGTCTACTTGCTGTTGGGTGGGGTGTCGATTTTGCGCAACCCATGCCCGCCGCCGACCGACTGATGGCGCATGAAGAGATGGACATTCCTTGCCTCGTATTTCCGGCTTGCCTCGCGTGCCCGGCCGCGGCGCGCTGCGCTGGTCCGCGGCGGCTCGGCTCTTGTTTGGTGCACCGTGGTTGCTTCATGCAGTGCGGTTGTCTCATGCAACGCGCCCCTTGAGCAGACCGGGCGGCAATGGGAGCTTTGGGATGAAAGCGGGGAGGAGCTGCGGCGTTTACCCGCGGTCGCGCGCCTTCACTTGCGTGGGGTGCGTCGGATCGCGCTCGAGGATCTTTGGTTGGTCCAAGGCGAAGTCAGCACAAAAACCAGCAAGAAACTCGCGGCTCGTGAGGTCCCTCCTACCCTGGCCGAGAAGCGTCAGGCTCTGTCCTCGTGGACCGCACAGGATGAAATCATCTTGGCTCCGGGTCGGCCCTTCGTGGCGGGTGGGGTGTACACCCTGCTGGCCCTGGGCGTCGGTGTCTTGGCAGAACTACGCGCTGCGGACGAGACGAGTGAAATGTGGATGCGCTGGGGAGATGGCGCCGTACAGCCGGGCGCTCGTCTCGCGTACTGTAAGATGAACCGCTTGCCCCTTGTGGAGTTTGCATCAGGTAACCCCGACCTGAGCGAGTTTGATGCGGGCCAAGGCGGAATGGGTGGGGCAGAGGCGTCGCCGGGGGAAGTCATGTGGGGACTGCCTGGGGGCCTGTTTGCGGCGGACTGCCTGATGATGCCAGCCACGCCAGTGGCGGGCAGTGTTTTTGTTCCGCCGCCGAACGTGGGTGTGCGTCTCCTGGACCCCCAGGCGGTGTGGCTTACGCAGGATTCGGGCGAGGATCCGGCCCCCGCTTGGGAGGAAGAGCCGCTCGGGCACGCTTGTGCTGGACGGTGGGGGGCGCAGGTGTGTCCGGAGGGAGCCGCTCTCGTCGTATCGAACACCTCGCAAAGGGCCATGGGTTTGGAAATCTTCGTCGGTCGTTCTCGAGTTGGGCGCGTAGCTTTGCCCGCAGCCGTCTCGTCGGCTCGGTTGGGTCCGATTGCAGCAAACACTGAGTACCAACTGCGTGGCGTACTGTTTGATGAAGACGATGCGGAGGAGTACCGGCTGTGGTCTGCGACGGTGCACAGCGGCCCCGGTGATGCACAATTCGTGATCACTGAGGTGATGGCCGACCCAACTGGGCCGGAGCCCCAAGGCGAGTGGATTGAAGTACAAAACGTGGGGACCCGGGCTGGCTCATTGGGCGGGTTTTTTGTGGGAGATGAATCAGGGTGGAGCCCGCTGCCGGACGTCGAACTACGACCCGAACAATTTGGGCTGATCGTGCGCCGGGACTTTGCACCGAGCACGCCGCTGCCTGCTGCTACTGCCAGCCCGCTCTGGGTAGAGGAGTTGGGAGGCAACGGCCTGCGCAACTCGGGCGAGGTTGTGCAACTGCTGGACCGCGACGGAGCAGTAGTGAGCACAATGTTGGCCAAGAAGTCAGCCGAGGGGATCTCCTTGGCTCGAACCACGCCCTGGGCCGCTGACCAGCCAGATTCATTTGTGAGTCACGGCGCACCAGGTGCGTCACCCGGCGCCGACAACACGTTTTGAATCTGGCTCAGCTTCCCGACAACGTCATGCTGCTCACACGAAACGAAGGCGATGCTGTCGAAGTCTTGAGGTCGAGATCGTTGCCTACCAAATCGATGCTTTGCAGCATCTTATCGAGGTTGGAGCTGATTGTGACTTCGCTGACCGGATGCATGATGCGCCCATCTTCAATCCAGAACCCGCCCGCACCTCTGGAAAAATCCCCGGTGATAGCGTTGAAGCCAAAACCCATCATTTCAGTGACCAGAAGCCCGCGCTTGGTGTTCTCGATCATGGACGCAGGACTGGTTTGACCTGCTTTGAGGATGAAATTGGATGTACTCGCGCCGATCGAGCCTCCGCTCCGCGAGGCGCTGGCCGTGGGTTTCAAGTTGAGCTTTCTGGCCGAGTAGCAGTCCAGCAGGTACGTCTTGAGCACTCCAGCTTCCACGATTGTGTTGAGCACTGAGCGCAAGCCCTCGCCGTCGAAGGGTCGTGAACCAGGCGCACGGGCGATGAGTGGGTCGTCGATGATATGAATCAACTCACTGGCTACCTTGGTTTCCAGCCTATCCAGCAGGTAGCTGGACTTGCGCCACAGCGCGCCACCCACGATGGTGCCGGCAAATGTGCCCAAGATCGAGCGCGCGGCGTCGGGGTCAAAAATGACGGCAACCTCGCCCGTATCCACCTTTTTCGAGCCTAACTTGGCGAGCGTCCGGCGCGCGGCCTCTTGCCCTACAAATACTTCACTCTCCAGATCATTTTGATGGCGCTTGGCCGTCCAGTAGTGGCCCCGGCGTTTCTTGCCGCCGGTGTCTTCCACCACCGGGACGGTACTGAGGCTCGCGTAGGACCCACGTACAGCGCCCTCAAATCCGCCAGACAGGACCATGGCACGCGCAGAGGTCGTGCGCGAAAAGGTAGCGCCCTCGCTCAACTGGATGCGCGGATCTGCAGCGAGCGATGCGGCCTCACACGCAAGGGCGCGCGCCAGAGCCTGCTCCGCATCGATGCTACCGATGGCGTCATCGTAGAGATCGAGTTCGGGATGGGGGGGCGAACAAATCAGTTCCGGCTCGGCCGGGCCCATGAGACTGTCTGGTTCGCTCAAATCGGCGAGTTCGATCGCGTCGCGCACGAGCAGCGCCAATCCCGACTCGCTCATGTCACTCGTCGAGGTCATGGCCAGCCGGCCATGTCGCAACACCCGCAATGAGACCCCGCGTTGGCCGGCTTCTTCCACCAGCTCCGCCTTGCCCAATCGCACTTTGGCGCTCAATTCCCAGCTGGATCCCACGCTGGCTTCGGCTACTTCTGCGTCCTTTTGGGCAGCCTTGACCACGCGGCGCGCAATTTCTAAGAGTTCATCCCTTTCGTCTCGCATAGGTCATGCGTAGCACGACCCGCATTCTAGCAGTACATTGATGCACGATGGATCTACAGAACCTGACAAAAGTCCTGCGAGAGCTCGCTGACGGGGAAATGTCGGTCGAGGCGGCGCTTGGACGATTGCAAAAGCTGCCCTTCAGTGATCTAGGATACGCGCGAGTCGACCACCATCGAGCGCTACGCGTCGGTTGGCCCGAGGTGATCTTTGGTGAAAACAAGAGCGCTGCGCAAATCATCGGCATCGCGCGGGAGGTGATGGCCGCGGAGCAAGATCTATTGGTCACCCGCGTGTCGGCTGACAAGGCGGCGCTGGTACGGAGTGAGCTTGCAGAACTCCATCATTCGGAGTTGGCTCGTACGCTGTCGCTCCGTCGTGGCAATAAGTCGGCGCGCCTCAAGGCTCCAGTGGCAGTGGTGACAGCGGGTACTAGCGATCTCAACGTGGCTGAGGAGGCGGTCGAGACCCTACAGCTGTTTGGTGAACGAGTGGACCGCGTTTACGACGTCGGTGTTGCCGGACTGCATCGGCTGTTTGAGCGCATGCCGTTGCTCGAGCGAGCGTCGGCGATCATCTGTCTGGCAGGTATGGAAGGCGCATTGCCCTCGGTGCTCGGCGGGCTGGTGCGGTGTCCCATCGTGGCGGTGCCCACCTCGGTAGGGTACGGCACGTCCTTGCAGGGGCTGACCGCGCTGTTTGCCATGCTTACTGGCTGTGCTTCTGGCGTGGCCGTGGTCAACATCGACAACGGATTCGGTGCGGCGATGACCGTGCTGCGCATGACGCAGTTGGTGAGTGACGAGCGTGCGGGCGCGGGGCGTGACGGTTGAGATTGAGGAACAATTCATGACTAGGCAGGATTCCAAGTCTGCATCCAATGTGCGCGGGGGTCACGCTCACGCCCACGGGGATCATGCTCATGCGCACGGGGATCACGGCCACGCGCACGGACCTGCACGTCAAGGGCATGGTCCCGAGCACAGCCATGGTTCCGGAACCAGCCATGGTTTCACCCCAGGGGGCCCCGGCTCCAACACCACGCCGCTCGCGCGCGGGGCCGGTCGGGGCAAGATGGTGTTTCTCCAATTGCCTACTGGCATTGCTGGCGACATGACCATCGCCGCCCTCCTTGATTTGGGGGTACCGACCTCGGTCGTGAGTGAGACGGTCAGTGCGTTAGGGTTTGATGATGTGCGCTTGGTGGTCCAGCGCGGGTACGCGGGCTCCATCACCTGCACGCACTTCGATGTGCAGTGTGCGGCACCTCATCCCGAGCGCAGTTACATGGACATCGTCGGGCTGATCAACAGATCAACCCTGGAGCCGGCGGTCAAGACCCTGGCCCTCCGCATCTTTGAACGCTTGGGGCGTGCAGAGGCGCAAGTGCACGGGATCCCACTGGATTCAGTGCATTTTCACGAAGTGGGGGCAGTGGACTCCATCGTCGACATCTGCGGGGCGGCGGCCGCAGTGTGTTATTTAGAAGCTCGCGTGTGCGCCAGCCCTGTGGCGGTGGGCACCGGGTTTGTGGAATGCAGGCACGGTGTGTTGCCGCTTCCCGCGCCGGCGACGGTGCTGTGCCTCGTGGGGGTACCCACGGTGCCATCGGGGCTCAGTACGGAATTGGTCACGCCGACGGGTGCAGCGATCCTATCGAGTCTGACCAATGAGTTCACTGTGTGGCCCGAGCTGACCCCCGAGCGCATCGGTTATGGTGCCGGGACGAAAGACTTGGGAAATCGACCCAACGTAGTGCGGGCTGTCCTGGGCACTGTGACCGAGCCAGTCCAAAAGGCCACTCACGTCTTACTCGAGGCCAACCTGGATGACATGTCGGGTGAATGGGCGGCACACGCGCTCGCGCAGGTGCTGCACGCGGGCGCCGTAGACGTGTGGATTGTGCCGGCTACGATGAAAAAGGGGCGTCCCGGGATGATTTTCTGTGCACTCGCGGAGACGGCAACAGCAGGCTCCGTGGCTCAGGCCATGTTGCGCGAAACCACCAGCCTGGGGGTGCGTCAAACCCTGGTCAGCCGCGTTGAACTACCACGTCGGGTAGTCAGCGTCGAAACTGAGTGGGGCCCCGTGCGGGTCAAGGTCCGCGAAACCCAGGCAGGTGAGCTCCAGCGCTTCAAGCCGGAGATGGAGGACTGTGTTCGGATTGCACAAGCGACTTCACTGCCATTGCCGGAGGTGGTGGCGCGCCTCACCTCGGTCATTGCAGCTTGGCTTGCGACGAGTGACGAGCAGGACGTCACCTCGTAGAAACTATCGCTGAAATCAACGTTATGGGTTTTGGGGGGCGGACTCTGGCAGATGGGGAGACGCTGCGGCGCCCGGGACCGGTACGAACGAAAGTGCGATGCCCAGCACGGCCAGCGCGGCGACGTAGTGCGCCGGCGCCTCGGGATCGCTCTTGAGCCACAACGTGAGCATGACCGGCGTCAATCCGCCGAACACGGCGTAGGCCACATTGTAGGAGAACGATAAGCCCGAGAAACGGAGAGCGGCAGGGAACGCTCGGACGAGCACCGACGGAATGGCGCCCACGGTCCCTACGAAGAAACCTGCCAGCGCATAGCGAGCCATGAGCTCCAAGGCTGAGCCGGGCAAGTGGCTGTAAAAGAAATAGTTGGCAAAAAGCAGGCCCGCATGTCCAACAGCCAAGGTGAGTTTGCTCCCGACGCGGTCGGCCGCGATGCCGAAGACGACACAACCGAGCGTCAGTGCGATGATGGCCAGACTGTTGGCTTGTAAGGCAAGGGCGGGAGGGACGGAGAACTGCTTCTGCAAGTAAGTGGGCGTAAAGAGGATGACGACCACGATGGCTGCGGAAAGTACCCAGGTGAGCAACATGCACAGCACAACTGCCCCCGCGTGTTGTTTGAGGATGGTCCGTAGCGGTAGCCCCTCTGCCAAGCGCTTGTTGGCCTGCATCTCCTTGAACACGGGCGTTTCTTCCAAGAATCGCCGCAGGTAGATGGCAAATAGTCCAAACGCTCCGCCGAGCAGGAATGGAATGCGCCAGGCGTAGCTCGTGACTTGCTCTGGCGTAAAGATTTGGTTGATGGCCGTTGCGATCAAAGAGCCGAGCAGGATGCCTGAGGTCAACCCGGCCGTCAGCGTGCCCACGGCAAACCCAGTGTGCCGACTGGGGACGTGCTCCGCCACGAATACCCAGGCGCCGGGCACTTCACCGCCGATGGCTGCCCCTTGCAAGATCCGCATCAAGAGCAACAGCAATGGCGAAAGGAGCCCTATGCTCTCGTAGGTAGGCAACAAACCCATTGCCAGTGTCGGCAGGGCCATCAGCACGATGCTGAAGGTGAACATGCGCTTGCGTCCCAGCAAGTCTCCGAAATGCGCGATGACGATGCCGCCCAGCGGACGCGCCAAGTAGCCGGCCGCGAAGATGCCAAACGTCTGCAGTAGCCGCAGCCAATCCGGGATGTCGGCGGGGAAAAATAGGGTACCTATCGTGACGGCGAAGAACACGTACACGACGAAGTCATAAAATTCGAGCGCGCCGCCCAAAGCGGCGAGACACAACGTGCGAATGTCACGTCGATCCAGGGTGCGATGAGCTGAACTGTCCATGGGCAGGATGGCTGGGCCGATGTGGCGCAAAAGCCGGCGCGTGCCATGCCCTGATTCTTGTCGGCTTGCAACGTGAAATAACCAGCAGACACAAGGCCCTATCGAGCGCCGGGTCTAAGGTTTCACCCCATCGCGCTAGGGACGCACTAAACGGTGGCCTTCTGCTTCCCAGGACAACACTCCGCCCTCGAGGAACGCCACAGGTAGGCCTTTTTGTGCCAGGAGCGTGGCCTTCTCCTCCGCCTGCTTGCCGCCGCGACAGTACAGGAGCGCGGGGGCGGTAAGCATGGCCAACTCGGCCAAGCGTGACTCCAGCTCTGCGGCGGGGAAGCTCACGGCACCGTCGATGTGGGTGCGCGCGTAGACTTCGGGTTCACGGATGTCGACAGGGGTCACCTGCCCGGCCTTGATCAACTGGACCGCCTCTTGAACGGTGATGGCTCCGGCGGCGCGGGGCAGAAACGGATCGAGGAGCGCACGGATTTGCGCTTTCTTCATTGCACCTTGTGCAGCGTCGACGGGACGCCCTTGGTGAAAGACCACGTAGGTAGGGACACTCTGTACACGCAGCATCTGAGCGAGACGTGGTGATTTGTCGACGTCCACCTGTAGGATCTTGGCCTTGCCCGACAGATCCTGACTGAGCGCTAACAATTCTGGTGCGACGAGCTTACACGGTCCGCACCATTCCGCTCCAAATTCGACAAGAACGGGAATTTCACTCCGTAGGACTTCTGTCTCGAAATTTTGCTCTGAAACAACCGGCAATGCGCTCATCGCTCCTCAGATAAGTCTGATCGCCAGCAACGGCAAGGGGTGTACAGGGAGGGCCAAGTGGACCCACGACGGCCGGTGGGGCAATGCCGCCGACTGCCCGCCCCGCACTACCTAACAAGCGGGGCAGCGGCACGGCGGGGGCGTCGTTGGAACAAGAAACTGCCGAGCATCTCGGTCAAAAAGATCGCGCATGTTCCGGCCAACACCAGAAACGGCACGGTGACCACGGAGCCCAGCACGAGCTCCGCCCCCACGCTACCGAGCGGGATCAGCCCGGTCACCCGAAAACAAGTGAGCAAGGCCTCGACGCCGACGACTTCGATCCAGGTGCCACCAAGACAAGCGACAATGGCACCCCGGGCGAGACTCTTACGCGCAGTCCACGCTGCACCCGAGCTCCCGAGCGAAAGGGTTCCCAGCAGGCCTGGGTCCATCCCACCCGCCGGGCGTGCCCCCCAGCGGGCGATCGCAATGGCCTGACTGATACCGACCACGACGCCAATCGCAGCCGTCACGGGAAGATGCAGACCCCGCGCCAAGAGCGGGACACCGAACACGGGCAACAGCAGGCCGCGTGCTTGGACCAGCAGGTTGCTCACCCCGTGTCCGCTCAACCAATAGATGGCCATGCGCGCTAGGATGGGGCCGAGAGCCACGGCCACGGCGGTGGCAATGAGGGTGGCAACCAAGGTCGACAGGCCCAGCATCAGCTTTCCACCTTTCGGTTGCCGTCTCCCAGCATGGCGTCAGACAGCAGTTGGAGCACCAGGGTCAGGACCCCCAAGAGCAAGCTCACGGTCATCAGCATGGTCCAGTCTCCACGTGAATATGCGCCGAGGACGAGCGGGCTGATACCATTGATGCCTGACGTCAATTCAATACACATGACCCAGGTGAACACTGGGGCGACAGCCATCGGGAGCAGGGTGGGGACCGCCGGCGCGATCCAACGCCCTACTGCCACGACCCTCGCTATCGGTCCGCGGTGCCGCAACAAGTGGTGCGTGCGCCAATCCAAACGATCACTCAGTTCACGTTGCAGCACGAAGGCGCCAAATGCGGACCCGCTGAAGACGGCGCTGGCTATGAGAAAATGCCATGAGCCTTGCGGCGGCCGCAACGTCCAGGCGGAGGCCAACACGAGCGCCGCCGTCAGTGCCAAGCGCAACCCGATGCGCTCGATGCGGTAAGCCCGCGCGCCCAAGAGTATGACGAGAATAGCGCTGGAAAGGAGGGGACCTATCACCACCAATCCGAGCAAGCATGCGCCAAGCAAGCGACTTGATACCGCGAGCCGTGCGACGAGTTGATCCGTCTGGACATTATGATCAAAGCGACTGAACTCACGCACGGAGCGGATGAGCCAATGGGCGTACTCAGTCTGGATCACTCGGCCCAGCAAGCGATCAAACGGTGTAAATTGCGTCCATTGGGGTCCCCATTCATCCCAGTAGACGCGCACCCGTGTGACCTCGCGCTGAGTCATGGCCACGGTTGCTTGCGCCTCAATGTGAAAATGCTCGCCCGTGGCTCGAGCGATGTAGCCCATCAGTCGTCGACAACGCTCCACGTCCTGTTGATCCGCCACGCGCCCCAGCGCTGAGATCAGGGCAGGCAAGGCGTAGGTGTCGAGCGCCTGCAGCTCTCGTTTGCGCAGCTGCGCGTCACGCGTCGCAACGCGTTTGACGAGCCTTTGCACGGTGAGTGGATTGAAGTCCGAACCATGTTCGTCGCGGTAGCGTTCCCAAAACAGCAGCTTTTCATCAGATTTTGCGCTGGTGGCGTCGGCCCAAGCGTGACCGGATGCTCTGAGCCAAAAGTTGTCGTTTGAAAGTCCCATGCGTTCGGCCACGGGCCACAAGGCGTCCGCGATGACGCGACGCTCAGGCAGGGGGCGCGCAGGCCAACTCGCGAGGATAGACGGCAAGGCCGCACCTCCGAGTGCCACCAACCGTGACTGGGCTTCAACATGGCCGCTCAACACCCCCACCACTGCGGCCTCTGCGGCCAGCTGAGCACTGGTTGGCGAGGGATTGTAGAAACGGGGTGCACGCAGCTGTGCTTGGGTGGTCTCCAGGCTGGTGAGTAGCGCGAACAGTCCGACCGTGAGGGCGCCCAAGAACGGCACCGACCAAAGCAGTCGCCGCAGCGTCTCGAGCATGACTACCTCATGACCAGATAGCCCAGCGCGCCTGCCAAGAGCATGGCGAAGCCGATGATAACTATCATGAGGGTCGCAGAGACTCCTGTTGTGGGGAGGGCCACCGGCTCATCCGAGAGTCGCCGATTGCGCGAGCCCGGTGGGTCAGTCCCGGGCCGGTACGTGGCGTCTTCGCGCGCGGACGCCGTGCCGCGCACCTGGTCTGAGGCCTCAGCGGCGTCGGGCGGAGTACTGAACGGACTGAGCACTCCCACCATAGTGTGTCCGACGCGCAGGTTGCGGTCCTCGCGCAACGTGTCGTCGGTGAGCACCCCGGAACCAAGGGTATCGCCCGGATGCAGACGGCTCGCCGTGGTAGCAAAGTCCGGCGCCTCCGGTGTGATGTCGGGAAGTGCATACTTCTGATAGCCGAAGGTGGCGTCAGCGGCGGGAGCATCTAGCCCTTCATCAAAATGGGCGACGATGACGGTGATGTTGTCGTGACCACCCGCCGCGTTGGCGCGATCGGTCAATTCTCGACACGCCTCCAGTGGCTCGTCACAGCGCATGAGCACCTCGCGGATCTCGTCCGAGCGGATCATACCGCTGAGCCCGTCGGAGCACATCATCAAGATGTCTCCCTGACACAGGTCGACATACGTGAGATCGACCTGCACGGTCTCAGCAGTACCGAGTGCCTGCAAGATGATGTTGTTGTGTTCGAAGGTCTCCGCTTCTTCTTCCGTCAGCTGTCCAGCTTCGATCAGCTGATTGACCAGCGACTGGTCGCGCGAGAGCTGCACCAACTTGCCGTCACGGAGCAGGTAGGCGCGACTGTCCCCCACTTGTCCGACGAATACTCGGTTGTCGACAAAGACGGCAATGGTCGAGGTAGTACCCATGCCACGTCGACTGCGATCGGAACGGGCTTCCTGAAAAATCTGGGCGCCGGCGTATTCGATCGCGTGCACGAGGCGCCGGGCAATTTCGTCCCGTTCTCCAGCTGGGCCGCCGGTGCGTAGCTGCTCGTAGATGATGTCGACGGCCATTTTGCTGGCCACCTCACCCGCCGCAGCGCCGCCCATGCCGTCACACACCCCGAGCACAATTCCGCCATCTTCAACCGTCGGATTGCGGTTTTCTTCCATCAAACCGCGCGCACCGGTGGTCAAGTTAGCGATGAGGAAGTTGTCTTCATTGTGTTCACGGATTTGACCGACGTCAGTTCGTCCAAACAATTTAACGACAATGGGGCGGCTTGCCTTTCCACTAGCTACGCCAGATTTGCTGCTTGTTTCTCCCATTGCTCCGTCACCCGTTGCTGATCACGTCCAGTCTGAACAAATGCTGGCCGATCCGGACATGGTCCCCCGGCGAGAGCGAATGCTCCTGGCGTAACGCGATGAACGTCCCATTGGAGGAACCCAAATCGCGGATGCTGAATCGGTTGGTGTTGGGATCACGGCGGATGGCGGCGTGACGCCGACTCATGAAGGGGTCGTCGGTAAAAACGATGTCGCCCACCTCGCGCCCCAAAATGGTCTCGGCGCGCGACAAGTAGTAACGATCACGGGCCACGCCCTCCACGGTCTGCACAGTAAGACGTGCATAGCGGGGCGCTGGCGGGGTGCCAAAGACCCTCGTGCCGTCCCGCGTCTGCGGCGCTAGATTGCGTTCCGTTTCCTCCACAACTTCAAATCTTAGCACCCCAAGGCCCACCAACAGCAAGTCTCCGGAGGTTAGAGGAACGGAACCGCCTAAACGCACGAAGACGCCGTTGAGCGAATTGCGGTCTGACAAGTAAAAGCGGCCGTTTCGATAACTGATCTCGGCGTGCAGCGGACTTACATAGGGATCTTTGTGCAGACTAATGTCCGTGCCTTCTCGTCCGATCGTGGTCTGTACCTGATCGATCGCGTAGCGCCGACCCGGCGAACCGTCCTGAGCAATAACAACCAACTCAGCATTCGGTCGAGTGCCTTGACCGAGCGCGGCAGCAGCATGAAGCGCCTGGGGTGAGTGTGCATTTTTTCGGTCGGCCGCAGCGCCTTCCAGCGGCGAGCCACACAACTGACAGAACCGAGCACCGGCTCCGTTGCTACCGCCACAGGCACGACAGGTCCGTCCGCCTTGTTCCGGCTGGGCAACGTTTCTTGTGGGCTGTGGCGCGGTCGCATGGGCCGGGGGCGCATTGCGAGCTTGCGCCTCTGCGGGTGGCCGTGCGGCGACGCTGGCCTTTCGAGCCGCCGCGGGGGGTGGTGTATCTGGAACGGACGCCGGCGAACTTTGCCCGGATGATGCCAAGGTGGAAAACGCGTCCATGGCCTCGAGGCCCGGCTTGGAAGATGCCATCAGTGTACCAGTCATCGGGCTACGAGCAGCCAACACAGGCTCACCCGTTGGATCGTCAGTGAGTGGCGAACTGGTGACGAGTGTCCCCATGCCAGGGCGAGCGGCTGGCGCAGCTGGCTCAGGTTGCGGATGGCTCCGCGCTGCTGGCATTGCCTTGGTCAACCGGGACCCACACTCGCGACAAAAGCTCGACGCGCCCGGGTTGTTCACGCCACACACTGGACATGCAACTTGTGATGAACGAGCGTGTTGCGGATTCACTTCATCTTCGGATGAACCCTCGCCGTCTGCTCGACCGTCCTCAGCGCGCTCTGCAGGTCGCAACGCCGAACCACAGTCGAGACAGTACCGCACATGGGCTGGATTGTTTCGTCCACAACGTCCGCACTCCACGGGACGAGGGGACCGCGGTCCGCGCTCCGAGTCAAGTCCCAAGTCCGTGGAATCGTGAGCTTTGTTCAACTGGACGGGGAGAATGTGCGATGCCGCATCCTAGAGCCCGCCTGCGAAGCTCGCGAGTCTTGCGGGGAATTGGACGATTTCTTCTCGGACGGGCCGCTTGCAGTTGCGTGCTTGAGCATGATTTGACGCCGAACACCGATCGAATGCGGGTCGATCTTCTGGGGGTCGAAAGTTCTCTTGACTAGGGGGGAGCCGTGTGACTAAAGCCCCGCCAGGCTCTCCACAACGGGGCGCTC
>Ga0315910_10001437_pt1 | contig 21823 bp, 15 predicted proteins | sample EdamamesoilMG_FD_204470 | JGI IMG/M metagenome (GOLD analysis project Ga0315910, IMG submission 204470) | Garden soil microbial communities collected in Santa Monica, California, United States - Edamame soil | ecosystem: Environmental > Terrestrial > Soil > Garden | place: USA: California... | reverse complement strand
CCTGGGGCGGCGGCGGCTTCTCGCAGGCGCTGCAGGACGCGATCGAGCGCGCGAACGCGGCGAACATCCTGTTCGTCGCCGCGGCTGGCAACGGCGGCGGAGACGGCGTGGGCGACAACAACGACGCGGTCGCCAGCTACCCGTCGAACTATCCCAACGCCAACGTGATCGCCGTGGCTTCGATCACCAGCAGCGGCGCGAAGTCGGGCTTCTCGAACTACGGCGCGACCAAGGTCGACCTCGGCGCTCCCGGCTCGAGCATCCTGTCGACGCTGCCGGGCGGCGGCGGTGCCTCGAAGTACGGCTCGTACAGCGGCACGTCGATGGCGACGCCGCACGTCACCGGCGCCGCGGCGCTTTACGCCTCGACGCATCCGGGATCGACGGCCGCGCAGATCAAGAGCGCGATCCTGTCGAGCACGGTTCCGACGGCCTCGCTGGCGGGCAGGTGCGTGACCGGCGGACGACTCAACGTCAGCGGTTTCTGAGGGAACGCGCCGATCCGACGACTTGGAACCAGGCCCCGCCTCCGGCTCGAAGACCGGCGGCGGGGCCTGTTGTCGTGCCGGCGGCACGCGCGTCGAGCATGCCCGCGATGTTCGCGACTTCCGGGTTCTCGGGCTCCCCAGTCATCCAAGGCGAGCCCTCGACCGGTTACGGTAGCCGGCGTGTCGAGCCTGACGCCTGATCAGCGGGGAGCGGTGTCGCTGCATGCTCGCTGATTCTCGAGCAGCGGGCGCGAACGTGGAGGACGCGGCCGCGCGCTTTCGCGTCTTCGCAGTGCTCTACGCGCTCGCGACGCTCCTGTATCACCGCTGGCAATGGTTCCCGGTGGCCGTCGATGGCTTGCCGATGGTCGCCGCTGCGCTGGTGATCGCACGGCCTTCCTCGGCCCGGCGCTTCCTCGCGCTCGTCCTGCTGCAGGGCGTGCTCGCTTATCGCGACCTGCCGGAAGCCAACACCAACCGAACGCTGATGGTCTTCGTCGCTTCGGGCATCCTGTGCGCCGGTCCGATCGCGTGGTGGAAGGAGAAGCGGCTGCCGGCCTCGACGTCGTGGTTCCTGAGCTTCGAGCCCATGCTGCGCGCCCAGCTGCTGGTCGTGTATGCATGGGCTTGCTGGCACAAGCTCAACACCGACTGGTTCGACATCCACAAGAGCTGCGGCGTCGATCTGTACCTGCGCGTAGCGGCCAAGTTCCCATTCATTCCCTGGCCGACGGGGCCGGCAGCGCTGACCGGTGTCGTGTACGGCACCGTCGTGATCGAGGGATTGCTGCCGCTGCTGTTGTTCTCCCGGAGAACGCGTTTGCTGGGGATCTCCCTCGGGCTTGGTTTGCACTTCGCCTTCGGGCTCACGCTCTTCTACGACTTCTCGATGGCCATGTTGTCGCTGCTCTTCCTGTTCGCGCCGCCGGAGTTCGCGCGCAGGCTGGTCGAGACGCCGTTGCTGTCGCTGCGAAGTCGGCTGCGACTCTCGCCGAAGCAGTGGTCCTGGGCCCTGCATCTCTCGGCCTTGGCGTTCATCCTGGTCACGCGGGCCGTGTTCTGGGACATGTACGATTTCTTCGCGCTGGCGTGGTGGGGCCTGCTCGCCGTGTACGCGGTCGTCGCGTGGATCGCGCTGCGAGAGCGTTGGACCTGGCCTGGCGCGGGCCGATTGCTGTCCATGCATCCCGTGCTGGCGGTGTTCCCGCTGGCCGTCTTCCTCAATGGCCTGTGTCCGTACATCGGCTCGAAGACGGAAACCTCGTTCGCGATGTACAGCAACCTGCGCACGGAGGGCGGGCGGACCAATCACCTGATCGTGCCCAGGCCGCTCGCACTCTTCGACTACCAAACGGATTTGGTGAGCATCGAATCCTCCTCGGACTCACAGCTGAGCGGCCTGGCCGCGAAGGGTTATCCGGTGCCCTTCTATAGTCTGCGCAAGCGCGTCGCTGAGCTGCGAGCCTCGGGCCTGCGCAACATCGAAGTCGTCTACCTGCGCGCGGGCTCGCGCGTCGTCACGACGCAGGCCGAGGCCGAGCCCGCATTCGCCCGGCCGCCCAGCTACTTCCAGCGAAAATTCCTGCGCTTTCGCGAGATCCTCCCGATGGACGCGAACGTCTGCTCGCACTGAACTGCGGCCCCTGCTTCAGCGCGACTCCCAGAGCACGGCTCGCGCGCCGGGCACATCGATGCTGCGTGTCCTGTCGCGGCCGTCGAGGACCACCGGCGGCTCGCTGCGCGGCGTTTCGCCCGCGAACTCGATCATCCACACCCGCGAGTCGTCATTCACGGATTCCATCCAGGCGGGCTCGTAGGGAATGCACTGCGCTTGGACCTCGCGCAAGTAGTACAGCAGGGGCGGCGAGGAGAAGTTGTTGCGCACCACGATCACGTCCGACGAACGCAGCTGCGCGGTCAGCTGCTGCGCCAGACCCGCATAGTCTCGCGGGGAGTTCTGCGCCGCCCTGAAGTAGCGCAGCGACGCGAGATGCAGTCCGACGACGAGCATCAGCACCACGTAGCCAACGATGCGCACGCGGAAGCAGGCCGCGATGCCGTGGGCGATCGCCACCGATAGGAAGGGCAGGAACACGATCGTTCCACGCGGAACCAGCACTCCGCGCGCCAGCGACACGAGCACCATCAGCAGCGCTGGGATCACCGCGAGGTGCACGCTGAGCGGTACGTCGAACGCCGCGATGCGCGCCAACCAGGCCGGCGGCGCGCGCGTCAGCACGGCCAGCCGGCGCTCGAGGCTTGCCCAGGCGATCGCGATCAGCGCGGGCGCCGCGCACAGCGCCCAGAGCGGAGTCCAGTCGATGCGTGTGCGCGAGGGCGCGAAGAGCGCGAAGCTCACGAGCAGCAGCGTCGAAACCAGGGTGATGGCGATCGCCGGCCGCTGCCGCATTTGGGGCACTTGCTCCGGAGGGAGCGCGTTGTACGCCAAGTCCGAATCGCGGCGCGCGAAGGCGGCAAGAGCGAGCAAGCCCAGTCCAAGTCCAAGCAGCCACGGACCGTCGAAAACCCAGCTCGGTCGTCCATGGAAGAAGGGCGTGCTCGAATGGAAAAGGTAGCCCAGCTGCCAGTACTCGTTCGCTCCTCCGTGCCAGCGCGTCGGCGGATTCTGGTAGACGGAGAGCTGCACCACCCACAGGCAGGCGATGACCGTGTACACCTGCGCTCGTGCAACGGTCGGGGAGCGACGCTCGCGAATGTCGAGCAACAGGGCGCCGATCGACTGCGCGAAAACGAGGGGCCAGGCGTACATCTGTGTCGACAGCGCAAGCCCAGTCGTCGCGACGAAGGCCCACAGGTCGCCGCGCCTGCCGTGCTCGCGCAAGCGCAGCATGAACCAGGTCGACAAGAGGGCGAGCGTCGCGACCGGAACGTACATGCGAGCCTGCTGGCTCCAGTACACGTGGTGGCCGTGGAGCGCGAGCAGGCATGCCGCGAACAGCGCGACGCGTCGACTCCCTTCCCTGCGCGCGATCAGGAAGACCAGCGCGACCGCGGCGGCGCCCAGCAGTGCCGAGGGAAAGCGCAGCGAACTCAGGCTCGAGCCGAAGAGCTTGGTCCACGGAAGCAGGGCGACGAAGTAGGTCGGCGGATGCCCGTCGATCAGCGTGCCGCGCAGCACCGCGTCGAGATCGTGCCGCGGAGGCGGGAAGCGCACCCACTCGGGCATGTCGAGTCCGGGCGAGAAGTTCTCCGGATGCGCGAGCGAACGCTCCCCAAGGTCGTCGAGGCGCAGGAGGAGCGCGGCAACGACGAGCAGGAGCAGCCAAGGCACCCAGGATGCGGGCCTCGGATCCTCTACGCGGACGGGCAAGCGTTCCGGCATGGAGTGCCCAGGCTAGCGGCAGACGATTGCGAGTGCGACTCATTCTCATTAAGTTACGGACGCCGGAATCCTCGGCCGCGAAGATGGGGCGCAAGGGCGTGCTGCGCTCCGCTCCCAGCCTCCGCATGACGCGCGCCTTCATCGCGCGCGGAGGCCTTCGTCGCTGCAGCCGACCACGGTCCGAGGGTTCTGCTGTCTGGTTCGGACGTGAGGCGGCCGCTGCCAACGCCCATGTGGTGCGCGGCTGCCGTGCAACGGAGCGGCGCGCGTGGCTCGACTCGTGCCGCAGACCTGGGCGCTCGTGGACTGCCCGCGAATGTCGCAGGCATCCCCGCTGAATGGTCCCTGCCCTAAGAGCGGGGCCCGCCGTGTGAAAGCCGTCTCCCCACAGCCGCTCGGCCCTCAGCGCGCGAGCGTTTCCGGGTCGCCAAGGCTGTCATCCCGGTCCGCGCTCGATTCCGGCGGCGCTTCGCTCGGCGGCGCAAGCGGCGTGAGCTCCAGCCCGGTGGCCTCGAGGCTCTCGTCGTCGAACTCGCTGTGGCGCACGATGTCCTCGAGGTCGCCTTCGATGTCGTCGCGCAGGATGATCGTGATCTCGCCGTCGGGCTTTTCCTGGTGGGCGCTGGCCAGGCCGAGCTTCATCAATTCGAGCAGCGCGCAGAACGAGCCGATCAGCGTGGTCTTGGAGACCTCCTCGCCCTCGGCGGCGTCGAGCAGCAGCTGGCGCAGGGTCACTTCGCGCCGCTCGCCGATCCAGCCCACGAGGCGCTCGACGTACCAGCGCAGCGGACGGTCGTCGCGCTGGATCTTCAGCGAGCGGTTGGCCAGCGTCTCGCGCATCAGGCGCGAAAAGGCCGAGAGCAAGTCCCACTGCGTCAGCTCGCCCAAGTCGATCGTCGCTTCCTCGGGGCCGGCGAGCAAGGCGCTCTTGTCGCCCAGCGGGAACAGCAGCGCGCGATCGTCCATGCGCTGCGAGAGCTCGCGCGAGGCCTGCTTGAAGTGGCGGTACTCGATCAGGCGCTGGATCAGTTCATCGCGCGGGTCGAGCTCTTCCTCGAGGTCGACCTCCTCGCGCGGCAAGAGCGAGCGCGACTTGATCGCCATCAAAGTCGCCGCCATGACCAGGAAATCGCCCGCGACCTCGATGTCGATCTGCTCCAACGCCTTCAGGTAGGCGAGGTAGCCGTCGAGGATGCGCGTGATCTCGATCTCGTGGATGTCGACTTCCTGCTCGTTGACCAGGTGCAGCAACAGGTCCAAGGGACCTTGGTAGAGCTGCTCCAGGCGGACGGTGTAGTCGGCGTTCATTTCAGCCGATCCACGAGGTCATTCCGTCGATCATGTTCAACATGCCAAGCTGCATTTCGCTCAAGGCGCGCCTCACCGGTGGCACGTAATAGATGGCCAGGATCACCAGGAAGATGCCGAAGCGCTCCATGGCAATGTACCCGGGCCGCAGGGAAGCCGGGAGGAGCCAGGTCATCACGCGCGAGCCGTCGAGTGGCGGGATCGGCAGCAGATTGAATGCCGCCAGCATCAGGTTGGTCCACAGCGAGTAGGTCAGAACCAGGATCAGCAAGGTGTCCGAGCCGTAGTTGCCGTAGACCATCGCGAGCTTGAGCGCGATCGCGAACAGGATGGCCAGGATGAAATTCGACGCCGGCCCTGCGAGCGCGACCAGGGCCATGTCGCGCAGCGGATGCCGCAGCCGGTGGTAGCTGACCGGCACCGGCTTGGCGCCGCCGAAGATCGGCGCGCCGAGCAAGGCCAAGATCCCTGGCACGATCACCGTCAGCATCGGATCGATGTGCGGGATCGGGTTGATCGTCATGCGCCCCAGGTCCTTGGCCGTCGGGTCGCCGCAGCGCCACGCGACGAAGGCGTGCGCTGCCTCGTGAATCCCCAAGGAGATGACCACGAAGGCCACCACCAGTCCGATGCCGATCGGGCCCAGCTCGGGCTGCGCGAGGATCGGGGGCGAAAAGGCCGCGACGGCCGCGCTGAACACGGAGATTTCGCCTGCGCGGCGCAGCCACAGGCTAGTAGTGCGGTTTCCCACGTGGATGGAGGGTGCTTGGCGCGGCCGCGTCGACGCACAACGGTGACCGCGCGCAAGCGCTTGGGTTTATAGCACAGCGGCTCGCGCCTTCCTGTCGGCTTGCGGCGCGCCCCGGACCCCGTAGGATTCGCTCCCCGCCCGCGGCCCCCGCCGCCCCTCGATGCCCCCCTCCACCAGCCAAGATCCGACTCGACTGCTCGAGGAGCGCCTGCGACACGCCCGCGAGGTGATCCGCGTCGAGGTGCAGGCGATCTCCAACCTGGAGGGCTGCCTGAACGAAAGTTTCTCGCGCGCCATCGACCTGATCCTGGCCTGCGGCGGAGTGGTCGTGGTCACAGGCATGGGCAAGGCCGGCCTGATCGGCCAGAAGATCTCGGCCACGCTGGCGAGCACCGGCACGCCGTCGATCTTCCTGCACCCCGCCGAGGCGTTGCACGGCGACCTTGGGCGCATCCGCAGCCGCGACCTGGTGCTCGCGCTGTCCAATTCCGGCGAGACCGCCGAGATCAAGCTGCTGGTGCCCGCCGCGCGCAAGATCGGCGCGAAGCTGATCGCGATCACCGGCATGTCCTCGTCGACCCTGGGGCGCCTGGCCGACGTCGTGCTCGACATCGGGCCGATCGACGAGGCCTGCCCGCTGGGGCTCGCGCCGACCGCGAGCACCTCGGCTCTGCTGGCGCTGGGCGACGCGTTGGCGATGGTGGTCTCGAAGGAGCGACAGTTCTCGCGCGAGGAATACGCGCTCTACCACCCCGCGGGCGCGCTCGGCAGGAAGTTGATGCGCGTCGGCGAGGTGATGCGCCAGGGCCGCGAACTGCCGCTGTGCTCCAGCGGCACGCCGCTCGGCGAAGTCCTGAGGATCATGGGCGACACCCCCGGCCGTCCGGGCGCGGCGCTGGTGGTCGACGAACTCGGCCGCCTGGTCGGGATCTTCACCGATGGCGACCTGCGCCGGTTGCTCAAGGAGCTGGGCGCGCTGCGCAATGAGGACCCGATCGACGGTTACATGGGCAAGGACCCCAAGTGCGTGCTGCCCGAGGAGCTGGTGCAGGTCGTCGAGCGCATGATGCGCGAGCACCGCGTCGACCAGATGCCGGTGATCGACGAGAGCCGCCGGCCGGTGGGCTTGGTCGACGTTCAGGACCTGCTCGATACGCGGGTCTGAGCGGCCGCTGCAGATTCCGCCGCGTGCGCAGACCGTCGGATCAGGCCTGCGCGCGGCGCTTCCTGAACGCAGCGACGGCGAGCTGGATCGCCGCAATCGCTCCCGCGAGGATCGACATCCCGGTGAGCAGGCTCCCTGCGTCTCGGAAGATGGTCTCCGTGTTGTAGATGTCGCCGTCGCTGAAGCCGGCGAGAAAGAGACGGGCCAGTCCGGCGTCGTCGCCATAGGGCGATTCCGTTACGAGCAGGTTCAGCACGACACGCTCACGGACGTCGGCGATCGGATGGAGTTCCCGCAGGTCGTTGTCCCAACCAAAGGGCCAGTCGAAGGAGACCACCGAAGTCGCGGACCCATCCAGCCTCGCGCTGCGTCCCGTCTCGGAAACCGGCGTCACCTCGATCTCCACGACGCACAAGCCCGGCACTAACGCGGTGGCGGGCGCCTGAGCTTGGCGGAGGTACAGGATGGGCTTACCGCGCCATGCGGGCCAGTCCCTCAGGTCGATCAGGAGGCTCGCGCTCCCGCCCTGCTCCATGGGCAGCAGCGCGTTGGGCCGGCCCTGAGCCAGGGCGTCCCTCCCGGCCTGGAACTCGCGGTCCATCCACGCGAACTTCGCGAGCAGGCAAGCCAAGGCCAGGAACGCGAGTACCACGGCCGACTTATGCATGGCTGAGTTCTCCAGCCTGCGCGGGCGCCAGGTCGGGGGAGCACGAGTAGACAACGGCCGCTGCGGGCTCGCAATCGATGCCTGCGGCCCTGCCCTTCAGGTCGCCGGCCACATCCGCGGCATCCGCGCTAAAGTCGTGGAGTCCAGAGGCTGCGGCGAGGGCCTGCAGCCCGGGCTCTACCGACGGAGGACCTCGCCATGAGCTCATGCTTGGCTGCGATTCGTGCCGCCCTGACGCTTTCGACCCTTTGCGGCAGCGCACTGGCCGGAACCTACATCGTCGACGCCGCGGGCGGGCCCGGCTCGCACTTCCTCGACATCCAGCCCGCGGTGGAGTTCGCCGTGCCCGGCGACGTGATCCTGATCCGGCCGGGGACCTACCATCCCTTCGTCGTCAGCGAGGGGCTGCGCATCATCGGACAGGGCGCGGTGGTCCTGACCTCGGGTGCTCCGGGCTCGTCGGTGTGCAAGGCGCTCGGCGTCCCGGCAGGTCCGGCCCTGGTGATCAGCGGCATCAACCTCAGCTTCGTGAGCTCGATCGAGGTGAACGGCTGCGAGGCCAGCGTGATCTTCGATCGCATGAGCTACGGCAACCAGGTCAAGATCGTCGACAGCTCCGACGTGCGCCTGCACCGCTGGAATGGTGCCGCAGGCGATTTCTCGGCGCTCAACTCGCGCGTCGAGATCGTCGAGACCGCGTTCATCGGCGACGGCGGCTCGCAGGGGCAGCACGGCAATCCCTGGTGGCCGGGTGGGCCGGGATCCACCGCGCTGCTGGCCACCGACAGCCGCATCCACTTCGTGTTGTCTTCGGCGACCGGAGGCGGCGGCGGCGGGGGCTACTCGGGCGGTGACGGTGGCAACGGCGCGCACCTGGTCGGCGGTGAACTGATCGCCACGGGCTTCGGCCTGGCGAAGATCCAAGGCGGGTTGGGAGGTTGGGGCGACGACTGCGGGCTCGACGGCAACTCCGGCGACGGCCTGATCAGCCAAGGCGCCGTGCGGCGTTCGAACGTGCAGTTGCTGGGCGGCGGCTCGGCGGGTTCCTCGCACTGCGGCAACGTCGGAATCGGGTACTACCAGGGCTCGGGCTCCTCGGATCTGCTGGTCGCCCCCGACGATCCGGTCCTGACGGTCCAAGGCGTGGCAGCGCCCGGCACCGGCGTCAGCGTGACGCTGCGCGCCGAGCCGGGCGCGATCGCGCGCCTCAACCTCGGCGCGACGCCGCTGGTCCTGCCGGCGCCGGGCGTGGCGATCGAGCAGTTGGCGACGCGCGACCGCAGCATCTTCCTGGGCCTGGTGCCTGCCAGCGGCGTGATCACCCACGTGGTCAACGTCCCGGCCGGGTATCCCGCGGGCACGATGCTGATCGCTCAGGCCAGGCTGGTCTATCCGGTCCAGGCCGAGGTGCGGCGCACGAATTCCTGCCCGCTGATCGTGCAGTGAGTCAATTCAGCTCGAGCTTGCGCGCCGTCTTTTCGGCGGCCTCGAGCACGCGCAGCGCGTTTTCGCCGCAGATCTTGCGCACGTCCTCCTCGGTGAAGCCGCGGCGCATCAGTTCCAGGATCAGGTTGGGGTAGTCCGCCACGCTCTTGAGGCCGGTCGGCAGGCTGTCGCCGACGCCGTCGAAGTCCGAGCCGAGCCCGACGTGGTCGACGCCCGCGATCGCCACCGCGCGCTCGATGTGGTTGGCGACGTCGGCGACCGTGGCGAAGGGGAAGCGGTGCGCGAGCGCCCACTCGGCCATGTGCTTCTCGACCTCGGGGGAGTCGACCGGCAGGCCCAGCTGCGCGGCATGGGCCGCTGCCGCGGCCTTGCGCTGCTTGTTGTAGTCGTTGGCCTCGCGCGTCAGGAAGCTGGAGCCGAAGTTGATCATGACCACGCCGCCCAGCTCGCCGACCTTCGCGACCATCTCGTCGCTCAGGTTGCGCTCGAAGTCCGGAACGAAGTGGCGCAGCGAGGAGTGCGAGGCGATCACCGGCGCGCGCGACAGCTCCATGACCTGCCAGAAGCTGTCGTCGGAGACGTGCGAGACGTCGACCAGGACGCCCAGCTCGTTCATCAGCAGCACGGCCTCGCGGCCGAAGCGGCTCAGGCCCTTGTTCGTGCGCAGCGTGTCGTAGGAGGAATCGCAGATGTCGTTGTCCTTGGCATGGCACAGCGTGACGTAGCGCACGCCGCGCCCGGCGAAGTGGCGCAGGTTCTCCAGGCTGCCTTCCAGCGGCGAGCCGTTCTCCATGCCCAGCAGCAGCGCGATCCGGCCGGCGGCGGCGATGCGGCGCACGTCGGCGGCGCTGCGCGCCAGCTCGAACTTCTGCGGGTGGGCGCGCGCCAGCCCCTCGACGCTGTCGATCAGGCGCTCGGCCAGGGCCTTCGACTGCCCCAGGACGGCGGCCTCTGCGGGTGTGTAGATCGACATGAACGGCGCGTCGAAGCCGCCTTCGACGGCGCGCTCGTAGTCGAAGTCGCCCCCCGCGGTGCGGCGCGAGACGTCGTCGACCGGACCGCCCTTGCGGGCCTGCTCGTCGAGGCGGTAGGGCAGGTCGACGTGCCCGTCGACGATCAGCACTTCCTTCGAGAGCTCGAGCGCGCGCTGCTCCACAGGAAGGGGGGTGCTGCTGCAGGCGGCGAGCAGACCCAGGATGGCTGCGAACGCGGGCCGACGGATCGTCATGCTGCCCAGGTTAACGAGGCCTGCGGGAGCGCGCGCGGTGCCGGCGGAGTTTATGCTCCCGCCGATGGCGTCGGACTCCCCGCAATTGTCGAGCTTGCTGCGCGCCGTGCGCCTGGTGGTGCTCGATGTCGACGGGGTGCTGACCGACGGCCGCGTGGTCTACGCGGGCGCGGTGGAGGTCCAGCACTTCCACGTCCACGACGGCGCGGCGATCGTCTGGATGCTGCGCGCGGGCATCGAGGTCGCCTGGATCACCGGGCGCGGCTCGCCGGCCACCGAAGTGCGCGCCAGGGAGCTGGGCGTGCGCGAGCTGCACCAGCGCTCAGGGCCCAAGCTGGCCGTGCTTGCCGCGCTGCAGCAGCGTCTGGGCATCTCGCGCGAGCACACCCTGGCGATGGGCGACGACCTCGCCGACCTGGAGCTGTTCGCCGGCGCCGCGCTGCGCTTCGCGCCGGCCAACGCGCGCGCTGAACTGCGCGAGCGCGCCGACGTCGTGACCCTGTGCAGCGGCGGCCAAGGCGCGGTGCGCGAAATGGCCGAGCAGCTGCTGCGCGCCAGGAACGCCTGGGCCGCGCTCGTCGCCGGTGCCGGGGCCGGCTGATGAAGCGCTGGATCCTGTTCGCCGTGATCTTCGCGGCCGGGCTGGCCGTGCTGTGGTGGCTCGACCGCGACCGCAAGCGTCCGCCGAAGCCGGCCGAACCTGCCCCCGCGGTGGTGCAGACGCCTGAACAGGGCGGGCTGACCGAGATCCCGATCGGCGACGGGAAGACCATCCACGTCGGCAACTACGGCCCCTACGTCGACAGCAAGTTCGACGAGGCCACCGGGCTGCTGCTGTATCGCCTCACCGCCGCCAACCACGCGGCGCTGGGCGACGGCCTCTATCGCTTCGACGATCTGGTCGTGCGCTACTACGCACCGGGCACCGAGACGCTGCGCATGGTGCTCAACGCCGACACCGCGCGCGGTCGACTGGATTCGGAGAAGTTGAACATCGACTCCTCCTTCCCGATCGAGCTCGACGGCGTGGTCGCGACGATGCACGAGGGCCTGCCCCTGGCTCCGCTGACGATCAAGCTGCCGCACGCGTCGGGACGCTTCGCCGACAAGACGGTGACTTCGAGCGATCGCGTCGAGATCAGCGGCACCGGCCTGAGCGCCGAGGGCGTCGGACTGTCGTTCGACGGCGTCGCCGGCGAGCTGCGCCTATTGAAGGACACGCACGCGACGCTGAAGCTCGACGAGGTTTCGACCGCGCGGCTCTCCGCGGCCGGCGGCCTGATCTTCAGCCACCTCGGACCGCTCGAGGACGGCGCGCGCCGCGTAGTGGCCAACGACCGCGCGCTGCTGGTGCTCGAGGGCCCGACGCCCTTGTCGGTGGATGCCGACGAGGTCGCGCTGGAAGCCCAGGAGGTCAAGGATCCGGACTCGCGCATGTCGCCCACCAACGTCGTCGCGCGCGGCTCGGTGCGCGTGCGGCCCGCCGACGGCACGTTCTACGGCGACCAGGCGCGCGTCGAATTCGACGAGTTGGGCAAGCCTCGAAGCGCCAGCCTGACCGGCTCGCCGCGGGTCGAGATGCTGCTGCGCGAGGTCGACACGGCGGTGATCCCCGGCGCAGTCGCGAGCGCCAGCGACTTGCAGGTGAACATGCTCGGCGCGGGTCCGCTGGTGCTGCGCCTGGGCTCCGATCCGCGCTTCGACTTCGGCGGACCGGCGACGCTGCTGCTGCCCAGCCTGGACATCAACTTGACGGCGCAGCAGAAGCTCAGCGGATCGCGCCAGGGCCAGAGCGCGTTCGGCCGTCTCGATGCGCTGGGCGAGGTCGAGGTGCACGCCGCGGACTCGACCGTGACCGCGCCCGCGCTGCACATCGAGCACAAGCTGGACGCCGAGGGCCGCGCGATCGCGAGCATGATCACCGAAGGCCGCACGCACGCCTTCGGGCCGCTGCGCGACGGCGGGACCTTCGACCTGCACGCCGAGGACGGCCTGCAGTACGTGCGCCTGGGCGAGTCCTTCCAGGTGCCGCGCGCGAGCGGCGTCGACCTGGTGATCACCGGACCGAACGCGCTGCACGCGAAAGCCGACGAGATCCTGGACCTCGACGAGCTCACGCGCACGTTCACGGCCATCGGCAACGTGTCGCTGGAGAGCGCAGGCCGCAGCGGACGCGGCCAGCGCCTGGAGGTGCGCGGCGAGGAGCGTGCGCTGCTGCTAGGCTCCCTCGGCGCTCCCGCGTGCACCGAGTTCGAGCAGGGCTGGCTCGAGGCGCACGAGATCGAATACGACGTCGACGTGCTGCGCGCCGAGGGTTGGGCGCATGCCAACGTCGGGCTCGAGGGCGCGCACTACGACTTGCGATCGAGCTGGATCACGCTGGAGCGCACCACGCAGGAGGTGGGCCAGGATCTGGTGCTCGAAGCGGGCGGTGGCGTCGACCTGTTGGTGGACGAGGCACCACGCAAACTCCGTCTCCACGCCGAACACGTCAAGGCGCGCGCCTTCGCCCTCGGCGAGGAGCTGAGCCAGCTCGAGACACGCGGACTGGTGGCCACCGGCAAGGTCGAGTTCCAGACCAGCGGCAGCGAGGAGCTGTCGGGCAGCGGCGAACGCCTGGTGATCGAAGCCGACCGCAGCGGCCGCCTGTTCCCCGCCGAAGGCCGGCGCGTGCGCATGTCCGGGCGCATGCCCAAGGACGATCTGCAGTTCGAAATGAGCTCGGGCGTGGTCTCGTTCGGCGAGGACCGGCTGGCGGCCAACGATCCCGACATCCAGATCGAGGGCATCGAGGTTCCGCTGGGCAGCCAGAGCGATCTGACGCGCCAGGTTCCGCTGCGCGCCATCGCCGGCACGATGTCGATCGACCCGGGCTCGATCCTGTTCACCGACGGCGTCTACCTCGGCCAGTCGGCGACTCCGGAAACGACCTGGTCGCTGGACGCGAGCAAGCTCGTGTTCACGGGCGAGCGCAGCGACGCCGAGGATCCCAAGGCGGCGCGCTTCACGATCTCGCAGCTTCTGGCCTGGGACGGATTCGAGGCGCGTTTCGGCCCGACGCTGCGCGCCAACGGCAAGATGCTGCTGCTGGAGCGCGGCGAGCAGCGCATGGCGATGCGCGGCGAGCCGGCGAACTTCCAGAACGACGAGCTCGCCTTCCAGACGACCTGGCTGGAAGTCGACCTGGCCACCGGCTACCTGCGCTCGAGCGCGGGCACGCTGCGCGGCGTCGGCGAGAAGGCCAACTCCTTCCAGCTGAGCTACGCCTCGATGGAGCCGGTCCACGGCTCGGACTCGCGCATCCAAGTCCTGCGCGAGCCGACCTACATCGACCCCGACGGCACGCGCGAGATCCGCGCCTCGTGGGGCCTGTTCTGGCTGGACGAGCAGCGGCTGGAGCGTGCCAGCGCGCGCCTGCTGAGCCGCGACGACGCCGCGCTGCCGGAGATCGTCGAAGCAACGCGGCCGCGGCGGCAGGCGCAGGCGAAGTTCTTCCAGGACCTGGAGAAGACGCCGATCCGCGACTGGCTGCGCGAGGCCTACCTCGAAGGCAACATCGAGGTGATCGAGAAGGGCGAGCGCCGCATCCGTGCCGAAGCGCTCTACATGGACCTCGTCGACGGACACGGCTGGGTGCGCGACATCGACATCACGATGGAGATGCCCTTCCGGCTGCGCGCGAAGAAGCTCAAGTTGCACGCGGACTGGATGCGCTACTCGCGCGACGGATCGGCGCGCGCGGAGAACGCCGTGGCGACTTCGTGCGAGTTCGACGATCCGCACTACGAGATCACGCTCGGCGACCTGCGACTGACGCCGCGGCCGACCGAGAAGGCGCGCTCGGCGATCGCCGCCGGGCGCAGCGAGGGCGCGGACGAGACCGACGGCTACTCCGTCTCGGCGACCAAGAACCGGCTGCGGCTGTGGAAGGGACCGCCGATCCCGATCCCCAAGGTCGACTTCCCGGCCGACAAGAACTTCAACGTCCCCGCCGACAGCTTCTCGATCTTCGGCGTGCGGCCCTTCTCCTTCGGCAACAGCGCCAAGTTCGGGACCTTCGTCGGCGTGTCCTTCGAGATGCCCTTGGGCTGGCTGTCGCGGCGCTTGCACGGCCTGCTGGGCTCGACGCCCGAGCTGCCCGAGGGACGCAACAGCTGGGATGCGCGCTACCTGAACTCGCGCGGCCTGCTGCTGGGCTGGAAGAACACGATCGAGCAGCCCGGTGTCTACCGGCTGGTCACGCGCTTCGACTTCATCAACGACACCGGCGAGGACCGCGGCCTGGTGCGCGTGCCCGAGGACGATCGCGACACGTTCCGCGGTTGGCTGCGCATGCGCGGCCGTCGCTGGCTGGGCGACACCGAATGGGTCGATCTCGCGCTGTCGACACAGACCGATCCCGGCGTGCAGGCCGAGTTCTCCGAGGGCGAGTACCTGCGCTGGGAGCAGCGCGAGACCTACCTGCACTGGCGCAAGGCCGAAGGCCTGAACTACTACCGCGCCAGCGCCGAGGCCGAGCTCGATAACTTCCGCACCGAGGTCATGGACCAGCCGACCGCGGGCTACAGCCGCGCGCGCGGACCGCTGGCCCGCTGGTTGGGTCATGACCTGCTCTACAGCTCGAACACCACCGCGGGCCGGCTCAACCGCGTCGAGGGCGACCCGGCCTACGAGGATCCGTTCCCCGACGGCTTCGGCGAGCAGGAAGTGCTGCGCATGGACACCACGCAGCGCGTGGACATGCCGATTCCGCTGAACGTCTTCGGAGCGCGGCTGCTGCCGTACATCGAGGGCCGCGGCACGATCTGGGATCGCGGCGCGACGGACGACGAAACGGCGGCGCGGCTCGCGCTGCTCGCCGGCGCGGAAGTCTCGGCGACGTTCTGGCGCATGTACGGCGACGGCGACGTGCACTCGCTGACGCCGACGTTCGGCGGACGCACCGACCTGGTCAACGAAGAGTCGGGTCCGACGCCGGCCAAGTTCGACGAGGTCGAGAACTCGCTCGAAGGCGATGTGCTCGAGGTCGGCCTGCGCTCGCGCTGGGCCCGGCCGCGGGATCCGCGCAACCCCGAGTTCCGCCGCTTCCTGGACATCGAACTGCGCCAGGCGCATGCCGAGGGACTCGCGGGCGGCCTCTCCGACGGCTGGCAGCCCCTGCGCGTCAACGCGCAGTGGCTCAGCGCGCTGGGCAGCATGCCCTTCGGCGTGGCTCACGACGGCCGATACGACACCAACGCGAACGAGACGCCCTATTCGCGCACCTTCCTGGGTTTCCGGCCGGTGGAGCCGCTGGAGATCGAGACCGGCTACCACAGCGCGCGCGACAGCTCCGGCGTGCGTCTGTACAACGCCTGGTCGATCGCGGCGCGCTACAACTTCTCGCCGAAGTGGCAGATCGAAGGCAGCGAGACGCTCTCGACGCTCTCGGACAGCCAGCTGAACTCGGGCTTCCTGGTGCGGCGCATCGGCCACGATTTCGTGTTCGAGATCGAGTACTCCTTCGTCGCAGGCGAAGGCGGCGGCTCGGTCAGCTTCAGCCTGATCCCGATCCTGACCTACAGGCAGCCCAATTTCGGACTGCTCGACCGCTGGCAGAAGCAGAACTATTGAGCTCGGCCCGCCGCGACCGCGGCGAGCCCGGGATTGCGCTCCCTCGTGTTCGGCCTGTCCCCCGTCGAGCTCGTGGTCATCGTCGCGGTGGCGCTGCTGAGCTTCGAAGCGCGCTTGCGGCGCTGGGTCGACAAGCTCGTGCACCGCTCCCGGGACTCTTGAACGCGGCTCGCCGCAGGGTCGAAGCTGCTAGAATCGCGTTGCCACCCTGTTCGGCCTGTCCCCCATCGATCTCGTGGGGCTCGTCGCGGTGGCGCTGCTGAGCTTCGAAGCGCGCTTGCGGCGCTGGGTCGACAAACTCGTGCACCGCTCCCGGGACTCTTGAACGCGGCTCGCCGCAGGGTCGAAGCTGCTAGAATCGCGCTCCGCCATGTTCGGCCTGTCCCCCATCGAGCTCGTGGTCATCGTCGTGGTGGCCATCCTGGTCTTCGGACCGCGCCTGCCGCAGGTCGCGGCGGAGGCGGGCGGCTGGGTGGTCAAGCTCAAGCGCACGCTGACCGACCTGCGGCGCGAGAGCGGCATCGACCGCGAGCTCGCCCAGGCGCGGCGCGAGGTCGAGAACGCCATCCCGCGCGACGTGCGCGGCTTCGATCCCGCGCGCGCGGTCGATGGCGGGGTGCAGCGGCTCAAGCGCGAGGTCGCCGCGCCGGTGGTCGAGGCGCTCGAGTCGGTACGCCAGGACACGCTCAGCGACCGGCGCGAGCCGGCGGCGCCGCTCGACCCGGACGCGCAGCTCACTCCACCTGATTCGGATCCGGCGGCTCCACCTGCAGCGACAGACCCGCATCACCCGTGAGGGCTTCGAGCACCGAAGCATCGGCTTCGTCGAACAGGTTGCTCCAGCCCGAGGCCGGTGACTCGCCGGGCAGCGCCGGGGCGACTTCCGCGGGCATGTGCTCCTCGATCCAGCGGTTGTTGGACAGCACGCTGCCGACCACCGGCGCGATGTGCAGGTCGAACTCCGCGGCCAGTTGACCGAGCACTTCGGCGGGGACGATCCCCGGCATGCAAACCGTCAGCAGCTGCCCGTGGCGGTCGACCGGGATCAGGCGGTGCGTGCGCAAGAAGGCGCGGTCGAGGCCGTCGAAGGCGTTCTCGCTCGGCGGGTGGATGTCGACCGGCAGGAAGGGCAGGTTGTAGATGTCGCAGACGATGCGCGAGAGGTCCCAGTCGCCGATCAGGTTGTCGCCGACGAGGATCTCCGGGAAGGGCATGGTCGATTTCGAGCCGGTCTGCAGCGCCAGGTGCAGGCGCTGGGGATCGACGAGCCCGCGCTGACCCAGGACCTGGGCGAGGTGCGCGTATTCGAGTCGCTGGCTGCTCTTCAAGGTGGCGGGGCTGCGGCAGGCGTCGGGAGTCGGAGCGGGGAGGTTCCGCCTCCCTATCGGACGGCCGGGCCCCCGGGCCTGAGCCAGGAGTTCCGCCCGGCCTGCTCGCGGCGCGCCGATCCGGACCCGCGCCCTGGGCCCCCGCCTGGAGCCTTCCGCGGCCGCCGCGCGCGCTCAGACGTCCAGATTGCGGACTTCCAGCGCGTGGCGCTCGATGTACTCGCGCCGCGGCTCCACCAGGTTGGACATCAAAAGGGTGAAGATGTTGTCGGCGACGACCTCGTCCTCGAGGCGCACGTGGTACAGGCGGCGGCGCGCGGGGTCCATGGTCGACTCCCACAGCTGCTCGGGGTTCATCTCGCCCAGGCCCTTGTAGCGCTGGAGCTCGACCTCGCCCTCGGAGCTCTTGCGAACCGCCTCGGCCAGCAGCAGGAGCGAGCCGCATTCGGTGGTCGCGCGGCCGCGGCTGACCTCGAAGCGGCCGCCGCCGCGGAACAGCAGGCCGCGGCCGGCCAGCGAGACGAGCACCAGGGCCAGTTCCTCGGTGTGCGGCAGGCGCGCGGTGATCACGTGCGCGCTCTCGCGGCCGACCGGGCTGTCGGGTCCGTCGCAGACGCGCAGCGTCTCGCCGGGAGGTAGCAGGCCCTTCTGCAGTTCGAGGAAGTCGGCGAGCTTCTCGTGGCTCTCGAACAGGTGGTCGACACCGCCCACGCGGGCCCAGTAGCTGGGCACGCTCTCGCCGTCGAAACCCTCGACGACGCGTTCCTTCGAAAGTCGCGTCCAGACCGGGATCGCGCGCGCGATCGCCTCCTCGAGGTGGCGCAGGTCCTCGAGCACCGGGCGGACCTCCGCGCCCTTCCACTCGCGCTTCGCGTTCGCGTCGCGGACCGTGATCGTGTTGGCGCTGAGCTCGGCCAGCGTGCGGCGCAGCTCGGCGTCGCTGGCGACGTAGCGCTCGCCGTCCTTGCTCTTGAGCTTGTACAGCGGCGGCTGCGCGATGTAGAGCATGCCGCTCTCGATCAGCGGCCGCATGTGGCGGAAGAAGAACGTCAAGAGCAGCGTGCGGATGTGGGAGCCGTCCACATCGGCGTCGGTCATGATGATCGTCTTGCCGTAGCGCACCTTCTCCAGGTCGAAGTCGTCGGCGATGCCGCAGCCCAGCGCGGAGATGATCGTCTGGATTTCGGAGTGGCCCAGCATCTTGTCCAGGCGCGCCTTCTCGACGTTGAGGATCTTGCCCTTCAAGGGCAGGATCGCCTGGAAGCGCCGGTCGCGGCCTTCCTTGGCCGAGCCGCCTGCGGAGTCGCCTTCGACCAGGTACAGCTCGGACTCGTTCTTGTCGTCGCTCTGGCAGTCGGCGAGCTTGCCGGGCAGGTTGCCGCTGGCCAGCGCCGACTTGCGCCGCACCAGGTCGCGCGCCTTGCGCGCCGCCTCGCGCGCCGCCTGGGCGCGCACGGCCTTCTGCACGATGGTCTTGGCGACCGCGGGATGCTCCTCGAGGTAGCGCGACATGAAGTCGCCGAAGGCGGAGTTGATCACACCCTCGACCTCGCGATTGCCGAGCTTGTCCTTGGTCTGGCCCTCGAACTGCGGTTCGGGCACGTACGTCGAAATCACCGCGGTGATGCCTTCGCGGAAGTCGTCGCCGGTCAGCTGCAGCTTGTCGGAGTCCTTGAGGATCTTCTCCTGCTTCGCATAGGCGTTCAGCGTGCGCGTCAAGGCCGTCTTGAAGCCGGCGAGGTGCGTGCCGCCGCCCGGCGTCTTGATGTTGTTGACGAAGGTGAACAGGTTCTCCTGGTAGGTGTCGGTGTACTGCAGCGCGACCTCGACCGTGTACTCCATGCCGGGCGTCTCAGGCGAAGTGACCCTCTCCTGATTCATGTAGACGATCTCGGCGTGCAGCGGCTCCTTGTTCTTGTTGATGTGCTGGACGAAGGTGCGCAGGCCCTCGGGGTACTCGAAGTGCTGCTTCTCGCCCGTGCGCTGGTCCTCGAGCTCGATCGCCAGTCCGTGCGAGCCCATCAGGTAGGCGGTCTCGCGCAAACGGCTGACCACGATCTCGTAGTCGATCTCGGTGGTGGTGAAGATCTTCGGGTCGGCCTTGAAGATCACCTGCGTGCCGCGCTTGTCGCTGGGGCCAACCACCGCCAGCGGCGCCTTGGGCACGCCGCGCTCGAAGCGCATCCAGTGCGTCTTGCCATCGCGGAACACGTTGACTTCGAGCCACTGCGAGAGCGCGTTGACGCAGGTCACGCCGACGCCGTGCAGGCCGCCGGAGACCTTGTACGCGCCGTGGTCGAACTTGCCGCCGGCGTGCAGCTTGGTCATCACCACCTCGACGCCGGAGATGCCTTGCTTCTCGTGGATGCCGGTCGGGATGCCGCGGCCGTTGTCGGTGACGGCCACCGAGCCGTCGCTGCGGATCTGCACGCTGACCTTGCTCGCGTGGCCGGCCAGCGCCTCGTCGATCGAGTTGTCGACCACCTCCCAGATCAGGTGGTGCAGGCCGCGCACGTCGGTGTCGCCGATGTACATGGCCGGGCGCTTGCGCACCGCCTCGAGACCCTCGAGCACGGTGATCGAGGATGTGTCGTAGCTGTTGCTGACGAGTTCGGTTTCGGCCATGGGATCGGTGCGTCCTGGGTTCAGCGCTGGAGTTGGAAAACGACGCGCGTGATGCGCGCAGCGCCGAGCTTCTTGTTGGCGAGCACGCGGTAGCGCTCGCCGGTGAAGTTGGTCAGTTCTTGCAGGTGGGCAGCGGATTGCACCTCGACCAGCAGCTCGCCCTTCTGGAATCGCACGGGCCGCGCGCGCTTCGCCATGGGCTCGCCGACCGCTTCGTTCCAGGCTTTGGCCACGCGCGCCTGGGCCAGCTTGGAGTCCAGCCCGCTGTCGCGCAGGAACGCGACCATGGCGTCCTCGATCGAGGTGGGTCCGCGTTTCTTGGGCGGCGTCTGCAACGGACTCAAGTGTCGATGGTGATAGGCATCACGATGTAGATGTAGTTCTCGCCGAGGCGGAACTTGCCGGGCGAGGTCTTCTCGTTGAATTCGAGCACGACCGAGCCGTTCTCGCAGTTCTTCAGTCCGTCGATGACGTAGTCGGGGTTGAAGGCGATCTCCGCGTTCTTGCCCTTGAACTCGACCTCCATGGCCGCGCGCGCCTCGCCGCGGCCGGCGGAATGGCCGAACAGGTCCATGCTGCCCTTCTTGACCGAAAGCCGCACGGCGCGCGCCTCGTCGCCGGTCACGTTGGCGACCAGGCGCAGCTTGCGCATCAGCAGTTCGGCATCGGCCTCGACGAAGTTGGCCGCTTCGCTGGGGATCACCGCCTGGTAGCGCGGGAACTCGCCGTCGAGCAGTCGCGCGAAGACCTCGGCGTGGCGCGTCTTCAGTCCGATCTGGTTTTCGCTGAAGGACAGCTTGATCTGGTCGAGCGGGTCGGAGATCACGCGGCAGAACAGCTGCGTGCCCTTGGTCGGGACGATCACCGGGCGCGGGATGCTGGCAGGCATGTCGATCGGCGCGGAAGCGACCGCCAGGCGGCGGCCATCGGTGGCGACCATCTTGAGCTGGCCATCGGCGATCTCGGTCAGCACGCCGTGCATCGCGTAGCGGCCCTGCTCGCGCGCCGCGGCGAACGCGGTGCGGCCCACCAACGCGGTGAACGTGCCGCCCTGCAGCGAGACCGCGTCCTTTTCGTCGAAGTGTGCCACCACGGGGAACTCGTCGGGGTCGACCGTCACCAGGTCGCAAGAGTCCGATCCGCTGGAGATCGTGCAGGTCGCGGCGTTCGTCTCCAGCGTCACGGTTTCCCCGGTCAGGTCGCGCACGAAGTCCAGCGCGACGCGCGCCGGAATCACCGCCGTGCCGGGTTCCTCGACCTTCACGTCCTCGATGCGGTAGCGCAGCGCGACCTCGAGGTCGGTGCCGACCAATTCCAGCACGCCTTCCTTCGCGACGAGGCACACGTTGGACAACGCGGGCTTGGGGCTCTTGGTCGGGATGACGTTGTTGGCCAGCGCGAGGCCTTCCTTGAGCTTCTCGCGGTCGCAGAGGATCTTCATGCGGGTCTCATCCTGACGGTGGGCGTGGCGCGGATCGGGTTGCGAATCGGACGGGCGGGGGCTCGCAGTCCTTGGGGAGAACTGGGGGTTCTTCCTTAAGGAATGAGATCTTCATCATCATAAGCTCGACCCCCACCTGTGGAGAACGCCTGGCTGCGCGATCGCAAGCATTTGTGGGCCTTGAGCCTAGGTCCGAAGGTCGCGCGGCCAGGGCTGTGAATTGCAGGTGCATGGCACGGGGATCAAGCGGGTGGTTTCCCACAGCAACCCGCAGAAGGTCGGCAAGCTCTGGAAGCGAGCGTGGAAAGCGGCCAGAGCATCCACGGAAATGATCGAGTTGCGCGCACCAGGTCACGGGTTTTGCACGGGTTGTCAGCTGACGGTACGGAACCGGCTGACTGTACGGTACCAGGCTCAGCT
>Ga0315910_10001436_pt1 | contig 21825 bp, 16 predicted proteins | sample EdamamesoilMG_FD_204470 | JGI IMG/M metagenome (GOLD analysis project Ga0315910, IMG submission 204470) | Garden soil microbial communities collected in Santa Monica, California, United States - Edamame soil | ecosystem: Environmental > Terrestrial > Soil > Garden | place: USA: California... | reverse complement strand
CATCAATTCGGTCGCCAGATCGGGATCGACATGATCCGGATTGAGCCGGTCGACCAGGTTCTCGAGCTCGTCCCGCTCGGCCTGCAATTGGGCGATCCGGGTTTCGCGCTGTTCGAGCTTGGCGATGTTCTCTCCCCAGGCGAGAACCCCGTAGGGTCCCGCGAGCGCCAGGCCCCCCAGCACGAGCAGAATACCGAGCGCACCAAGGCGAACAAGCTTCTCCCTAACCAGTTCACGCTTCGAAACCACGGTGTTCATCGGCTGAAAGAATCACAGTTAACGCGGCGATTCAAGCAGTTTCGCCGCAAAGCTGGAGTTATCCGCAATTCCCGGCCTCAATCGCCTGCTTGTCTGCTTCCTCGAGGAAGGTTACATCCGAAACCATGTCCGACCTTTTCGACAATCCGCTGGGCCTCGACGGCTTCGAGTTCCTCGAGTTCTCGGCCCCGAAAAAGGGCGTGCTAGAGCCGGCGTTCGAACGCATGGGTTTCAGCCTCGTCGCCCGCCACCGGAGCAAGGATGTGCAACTCTGGCGGCAGGGTCACATCAACCTGATCGCCAACTACGAGCCGCGCAGCCCGGCCGCCTACTTTGCCGCCGAGCACGGCCCGTCGGCGTGTGGGATGGGCTTCCGAGTGCGGGACGCTGGCAAGGCTTTCGCGTTGGCCATCGAGCGCGGGGCTGAGCCGGTCGACGTCAAGGCCGGGGCTATGGAGCTTCACATTCCGGCGATCCGTGGCATCGGCCATTCGCTGATCTACCTGATCGACCGGTACGGCGACGACCTCAACATCTACGATATCGATTTCGTCTATCTCGAAGGCGTGGACCGCCATCCGGTGGGCGCCGGGTTCCATACGATCGATCATCTGACGCACAACGTCTACAATGGCCGGGCAGCGCACTGGGAAGAGTTCTATTCGCAGATCTTCGGCTTCCGCGAATTCCGCCAGTTCGACGTTACCGGAGAGTATTCCGCGCTCAACACCACGGTGATGATGGCGCCCGACGGCAGGATTCGGATTCCCCTCAACGAGGAAGGGGGCACCGGCCGCAGCAGCGGCCAGATCGCCGAGTACCTGCGCACCTACAACGGCGAAGGCATCCAGCACATCGCGCTGGCGAGCGACGATCTCTACGCCTCGCTGGATAATCTTCGTGGCCTCCAGATGGAATTCGCCCCACCCCCGCCCGACACCTATTACTCAATGCTCGAAGGCCGGCTGCCGGGACATGGCGAGCCGGTGGACGAGCTCAAGCAACGCGGCATCCTGGTGGACGGGTCGACCGGCGGCGGCGACCCGCGGCTGCTGATGCAGATCTTCAGCCGGCTGATGATCGGCCCGGTGTTCTTCGAGTTCATCCAGCGCAAGGGCGACGAAGGCTTTGGCGAAGGCAACATCACCGCGCTTTTCAAGTCGATGGAGGAGGACCAGCTGCAGCGCGGCGTGCTAAAGCGGGATCCGGCGGCTTGACCGGCCCAACCGTGTTCAGCCAGGCTCAAGGGTATTGCGCGTTTAACGCCTTGCGGCCACTAAGCGGCATCGGCGGAGAGGGAGTTTAGATGTCGATCATGGCGTTTCGCGGGACCATGCTGGCAGCCACGGCTGCTTCGCTGTTCCTCATGGCAGGTCCGGCCTTTGCGCAGGCGGACCAGCGCACGGCCATCAATATCCTGGTCGAGTGCTCGAAGATCGACGATCCGACCGCGCGCCTTGCCTGCTACGACAACAACATCCCGCAGGCCGCGAATTCCGTTCCCGGCATCGTGCCCGTGCCGCCGCGCGGCGTGGGCGGTGGCGCTGGCGCGGCAGTGCCGCAAGGCCGCGGGCCGCAGGGCTTTGGGGCGGAGAGCCTGCAGGTTCAGCAGGAGCGGTTCACACCGGTGCCGTCCTCGCAGCGTGAAATTCATCCGACAGTCGCCTCGATCAGGGAGCGTGAGCCGGGCGTGTATCTCGTCGAACTGACCGACGGTGCGCAATGGCTGTTCAGCGAGAGCGTGAGCCGAGCCTTCGTTCTCCCCAAGCCCGGGGACGAGGTCGAAATCGAGCGCGGCGCGATGAACGGCTACCTGATGCGCGTCGGCGAGCAACGAGCCGTTGGCGTTCGCCGAGTCCGCTGAGTAAAACCTAGACTCGATCGATTTCCGCAAAGGCCCGTTCGCGGGCGAGTTGCGCCACGGCGTTGCGCCGGACCTTGTCAAAAGTCGCGAGGAAGCGTGCCCGCTGATCGCTCGCCAGCGGAGCGAGCAGAAAGGCGCTACGCTGACGTCCGGCCTCCTGGATCACTTCGTACAGCCTGGCACCCTCCTCGCTCGGGTAGAACAGGCCGTGACGCCTGCCGGGCCTTCCTTCGCGTTGGACCATGCCGCGATCCATCAGCGCCTTGATCGTGCGTGCCGCCTGGCTGTGGTCACGCGCCAGAGCGGTTACCAGCGCGCTCCACTCGATGGGCGTGGACCTCCCAATTTCCGACAGCACGAAGGCTTCGAAACTCGACAGCCCCGTCAGGCGCTTGAAGGCCAGAGCTCCGCTTCGGCTGAAGTAGGCACTAAGCGTCATCAGGGGCGAAATGATCCGCGAGCGGTCGATCACAACCTTCTCGACGGACTTGTTCTCGGCATCCTTGTCGAAGCCTTCCGCCGCCCTGCCCTTGCACGGCGCCTGGGCCAGTTCGCGTTCCTGGTCGTAAAGCGCGATGGCGCGATCGAGGAGCGTCTCGATGGTGGCGAAGAACTCCTCCAGTTCCTCGTCCGAAATATCGATCGTCAGCTCGCGGTTGCGGAGCTCCGCCATGCGCAGAAGCCGCTTGCCGAGCCGCTCGCCATCGCGCGTCAGCCGTAACGGGGCGCGAATCTGCTCGCGCTCGACCAGGCGCAACTCGAGGAGACGTTTCACCGACCGACTCACCTGCGCCTTGTCGACGCCGACGGCGCTGGAGATATCGGCCGGCACGAGCGGCCCGGCACTTTGCAACAGGAACAGCAAGCGGCGGTCGAGCTCGATCAGGTACTGCTCGCGCGAATAGGACAGCTCGGCGCTCTCGCGCACCTTGCGCAGGATCTGCCACAACTCGCTCTGGATAACGTGGGGCGGCTCGGCCGTCACCGGCTCTGCTCCCGAGGCCGGGCGACTGATCGCCGCCTCGAGGCCGTTCAGGATAAGGTCGAGGCGCGGACCGAACTCCGCCGGCGGGCTTGACGCCTTGTTCGCCTGCCGCGCGCCCAAGGCATAGGCCTCGACGATCGTCAGCGCGTCGTTCGCAAGCGGCCCCAGCGACCGGACAAGTGCCGCCGAGACGTTCGGATCCGCCGGCCTGCGTTCGGGCGCCGCCAGCCAGACATGCTCGGCATGGGTTCGCAACAGCGCACGCCAGTCCGTCATCAATCCTCGGCTCTCCGGCCCACCCGAACTGTACTCGCCCCCCGACGGCACGTGCCGCTTGTCCATCAGTGCGGTCTCTCCCGACCGTTTGTTACAATTGGAGCCACCCTAGAGACTTTTTCGCGGATGAACAGCCGACTGCGTAACCCGCGGGATTCGGCGCTTTTGAGAGCGGTGGAACGGCCCGCAAAAAGGCCTTCGCCAACAGCCTTGAGAGGGGTGTTTCATCGAGTTTGGGAGCGATGCAGCTTGGCAACACTTAGCTTTATCAACCACCCGTCCCAAGCGCATAAAACGGCAGAAATCCGCCAAAATTGCCACCTTAGCGGACGCTCATCCAACTACGTCTGGTCATGGGCACGCGCAAGAATCCTGCTCACGGCGGCCCGGACGGGACATTTTCGGGGTTTCGCGAGCATTCCTTCGCTAGACACTGTCAACGAGTGGACATATGTGTCCCCCTCAGACGGACCGCATCGACTCCAAGGCGCGGCCGTGAGGGGAGGAAGATTCATGACATTCGCGCACATGAGCGCTGTCGGCACACCGGGGTTCCCCGGTGCCTTCGCGCGTGCGCTGTCGGGGCTTCTTATCCGGGAGACTACAGGCGCGCCGCGCTGTTGAGCGGCCGCGAAAATGCACACCTGCGCCGGCTATCGCCGTCCGCCATTTTTGTGAAGGGAGCACGAAGTGAGGAGTCTGCATAACATGGGGGTATATAAGGCCCTGTTGCTGGCGGGTTGCGCCGGTACGATTTCGTTTGCCGTTCCGGCCATGGCCCAGGACACGCCGGCACCGGCGGGCGGCACGACTGCCGAAGGCGAAGACACTATCGTCGTTACCGGTTCGCGCATCGCGCGCCGTGACTTCGAGTCCAACAGCCCGATGGTGACCGTCGACGAGGCTCTGCTCGAGCAGTCCTCCACCGCGGCCCTCGAAACCAACCTCAACAAGCTGCCGCAGTTTACCCCGGCGCAGACTCCGACCGCAGGCGGCGATATTCAGCCGACCGCGACCAACACTCCTGGTGCGGCGACAGTCTCGCTCCGCGGCCTCGGCACCAACCGTAACCTCGTCCTGATCGACGGTCGCCGCGGTACGCCGGGCAACGCTTCGGGCGTGGTCGACATCAGCACCATTCCTTCGGCCGCCGTGGAGCGCGTCGAGGTCATTACCGGCGGCGCCTCGGCGACCTACGGTGCGGACGCCATCGCCGGCGTCACCAACTTCATCCTGAAGAAGAACTTCCAGGGCCTTGAGCTCGACGCGCAAGCGAGCATCAGCGAGCGCGGCGACGGCTTCGAGTACCAGCTCTCGGGCATCATGGGTTCGGACTTTGACGACGGCCGCGGCAACGTGAGCTTCGCGATGTCCATCAACACTCGTGAAGCGAACTTCCAGCTCGAGCGTCCGTGGTACGAGGACCTGTACACCGACCCGCAGATCGGCGGTAACCAATTCTTCATCGAATACCCGGGCGCCGTGTTCGACGGCAGCACCGGCCAAGCGAGCCCAGCGGCTCTCCAGTCGTTGTTCCCGGGATCCAATCCGACATTCTTCGGCAGTGGCCCGAACGACATTTCGTCGCTCTTCGGCTACACGATCTATACCCAGCCGGCCTATAACAACGCGCCGTTCACCGGGTTCGGCTTCTTCGGCCGGTTCCTGCAGGGTGGCTCGAACAACTTCTTCGAGGGCTTCGACGACGAACCATTCCGCTATAAGGTTGACGCGGCTGGTGGTCAGCAGGCCAATTACTCGGACTTCTACCTGGTCCTGCCGCTGACGCGTTACAACTTCTTCACGCGCGGCAACTACGAGATCAACGACTGGATCGGCGTGTTCGGGCAGGCTCTCTACAGCCACACCGAAACGGCCACCCGCAACCAGGGCGGCGCGATCGTCGGCGGTTGGGACGTGTTCGTTCCTTACGGGACCGGCGTTTACACCGGCAGTGCACTGCCGATCAACGTCGTCGCAGGCGGACGCAATATCAACGTAGCTGGCGCCGGCAACCCGAGCTCGGTCTTGCTCTCGGGCATGCCCACGGCGATCAGCGGAGGCTCGATCTACACCGATCCGACGCCGGGCGACCTGTTCGACAACCCGACGAACCCGTTCTTTACAGCACTCTATGGCAACAGCCCCAATGCGATCCTCGCGGCCTGCGCCAACAGCGTAACCGGCGGTTGCACCAACAACCAGGCGATCGGGCAGTTCTTCCCGGCCGCGCTTCAGACGGCCCTCAACAGCCGCCCGAACCAGAATGCGCCGGTGCAGCTGAACTACGGCATTCCGGAACCGCGTACGGTGTTCACTGACGTCGATACCTACAACATGACGGCCGGCCTCGAAGGTTCGGTCCCGGGTACCGACTGGACGTGGGAAGCCTTCGTCAACCACGGTGAATCGACCACGTTTGCGAAGCAGACCGGTACGTATTCGCTGTCCCGCACCCGTAGCCTGATCCAGGCGCCGGGCTTCGGTCTCGATTACATCAACAACAGCAACACGGCGAGCATCCGTCAGAACGTCATCGGCGGTATTCCGTATGGCTTCGGTGCGAACATCGCGACTTGTGAAACCGGCTTCAACATCTTCCTTGGCTGGGACAACATGTCGGATGACTGTAAGCAGGCGGTCAAGGCCGAGCTGAAGAACCGTTCGACCCTTCGCCAGACGATCGCGGAAGCCAACCTCCAGGGCGGCCTCTTCGAGCTTCCGGCCGGCGACCTGCGTTTCGCGGTCGGTGCGAGCTATCGTGAGACGAACTACGACTTCATCAACGATACGATCACTACGCAGAACGCCTCGTTCCTCGATCAGACCATCGGCATCTATCCGAGCGTCGACTTCGAGGCCCAGATCAACGCGAAGGAGTTCTATGGCGAATTGCTGATCCCGGTCCTGTCGGACATCACGGGCATCCAGCAACTGAACCTGGAAGTCGGTGGTCGTTATTCGGACTACAATACCACCGGTGGAAGCTGGACCTACAAGATCCTGGCAGACTGGGAGGTTCTCGATTGGCTTCGTTTCCGTGGCGGCTACAACCGCGCCGAGCGTTCGCCGAACATCGCGGAACTGTTCCTGACGCCGCAGCAGACGTTTGCCGGCAACAATATCGGCGACATCTGTTCGGAGCGTTCGACCTACTTCATCTCGGCTAACGGGGCGGCTCCGGGTAATACCGCAGCTCAGGCGGCCGATATCAAGGCGGTCTGCGCGGCCGTGATGCAGAACACCGGTGGCGGCACTACTGCGGCCGACTACTACCTGAACCGTCCGGTGGCGAACCAGCCGGCTCCGGGCTTCGGCTTCACGTTCCCGACCATTTCCGGCAATCCGGATCTGCAGCCAGAAGTCGCGGATACCTACACTGCGGGTATCGTGATCAGCTCGCCGTTTACCAGCGATCTGCTTTCACGGCTGCGGCTTTCGGTGGACTGGTTCCAGATCAAGTTGGACAAGGCTATCGGCGTCTCGCCGGCTGCTACGCTGCAGCGGTGTCTCGACCCGTTCTACAACCCGCTGGTGACGGGTGCTGCGACCGGCACGAGCTATACTCCTGCGGTTCCGGGGGCGTTCCCCGGCGCACCGCCGGCGGTGCCGGGCACGGTCGTTACGTCGGCTCAGGCACAGGCTGCGGCTCTCTCGTCGGCTTGCGCTGGCGCCACGACCGCAGTCAGCTACGATCCGGCCCCGGTTCTCGGTCTCGGCCGCCTTACGGCGACCTATACCAACGAGGGCAAGGCCGACATTTCGGGTATCGACGCTCAGCTCGACTGGTCGGCGGACGTTGGCCCGGGCACGGTGAACCTGAACCTCGTGGGCAGCTACTACCTGCACTACAAGGTGAAGGAACTCGCCAACAACCCGCTGGTCGACTACACCGGCACGTTCGGTACAACGGCCCTCGGCCTGCAGACCGGCGCGTTCGAGTACCGCCTGCTGACCAACCTCGGCTATCGCATCGGGGGACTGTTCCTGAACCTGCAATGGCAGCACCTGCCTTCGGTTGAGGACAGCGGTGAAGCGCAGGCTCCGACCCCGAACGTCGGTAACCCGAACTCGTACAACATCTTCGCGCTCAACGGCAGCTACCAGCTGACGGAGGACATCAACCTCCGCTTCGGTATCGACAACCTGTTCGATAAGGATCCGCCGTTGACGAACTACAACCCATCTGCCGACAATGCGCTCGGTCAGCTCCAGGGTGGTTCGTACAACGCGAACTTCTACGACACGCTCGGTCGGCGCTTCTACGTGGGCGGCAACGTCCGCTTCTAAGCGAACGACGAGAGTTACAAACCTTCGGGCCCTCCCCTTGCGGGAGGGCCCTTTTCTTTGTGCGGCAGCGGCCCGATAGCGCTGGACAAGGCCGGGCGCAGTGCCGCATCTGCCCGACAAAACAGGGAGAAGGAATCATGGCCAAGGCCATTCGGATTCACGCGCTTGGCGGGCCGGAAGTCCTGCAAATCGAAGACCTCGAAATCGGCGAACCGGGTCCCGGTGAAGTGCGGATCAAGGTGGAGGCTGTGGGCCTCAACCGCGCGGAAGCGATGTATCGCGCCGGCCGCTATCCGGTGGAGCCCAAGCTGCCGAGTCTGATCGGCTACGAAGGTGTGGGAATAATCGAGGCGCTTGGCGCTGGCGTTGCGGATTACTCAGTCGGGGACCGCGTCTGCGTGCTGCCCATGATCCAGCAGGGGCAATACGGTATCTGGGCCGAACAGGCGATCGTCCCGGCCCGCATCCTGCTCCCCGCCCCGCCCAGCCTGACACCGGCCGAGGCAGCATCGATCTGGATGCAATACATGACTGCCTACGCGATCATCGAGGTGGCGAACGTCGGTATCGGCGACGGCGTCATCATTCGAGCCGCGTCATCGAGCGTCGGCATCGCGGCGATCCAGCTGGCGAACTGGGCCGGTGCGGTCTCGATCGCCTGCACCCGCACTCGCGACAAGGCCGACGCCCTGTTCGAGCAAGGTGCAGCACACGTCGTTGCGACCGACGAAGAGGACCTGGTCGCCCGGGTGATGGACATTACCGGCGGCCAAGGCGCGCGAACCGCGTTCGACCCCGTTGGCGGGCCCTATGTCGACACGCTTGCCCGCGCGCTTGCGCCGCGCGGCATCCTATTCATCTACGGTGGGCTCAGTGGACAGGAAACACCCTACCCCCACTGGCCTTGCGCGATGAAGGGTCTCTCGATGCGCGGATGGGTTGCGAGCGAGATCTGGAACCATCCGCACCGTTACAAGGCCGCACAGGAAAAGATCCTGGCGGGCCTCGCCGGAGGCCAACTGAAGCCGGTCATCGCAAAGACCTTCAATGGCTTGGACGAGGTCCGGGCGGCGAACGAGTTTCTCGAATCGAACCAGCAAGTCGGCAAAGTGGTGGTAGTCCTGTGATGGCCAGGCGCCGCGCCGCGGTGCTCGCGGTGCTTCTCGCGGGCACAATCTCGTTCTCGTCTCCGGGCGTTTCGCAGCCCGCGGGAGCCGCAAGGCAATGCGAAGCTATGGCAGGCGCCGAAATCCGCCCTGGCCTGACCATAGCGAGCGCCGTTCACGTGGCTGCTTCGGAACCCCGTCCCGGTCCAGCGCCCGGTGCGCCGGGCACGCCGGCCCTTCCCCCGCACTGCCGTGTGGAAGGCGCGATAGACCCACACCGCGGTGCTGACAGCAAGGACTACGCGATCGGCTTCGCGCTGGCGTTGCCCGACGAATGGAACGGCCGTTTCCTGTTGCAGGGCGGCGGTGGCCTCAACGGCAGTGTCAATCCGCCGATCGGCCCGGTGGCCTCCGGTGAACACCCAGCCCTCGCCCGCGGTTTTGCCGTGCTCAGCCACGATAGCGGTCACAGGGGCGCGGCGCCGTTCGACGCCACCTTCATGACCGACCAGCGCGCCGCGCTCGATTTCGCCGAATCCTCCGTGCGGACGGCCACGCTCGCCGGCAAGGCCATGACCGAACGGTTCTACGGCAAGCCGATCGCGCACAGCTACATGACCGGCTGCTCGACGGGCGGCCGTGAGGGCATGCTCGCCTCGCAGCGCTATCCGGAGCTCTTCGACGGCATCATCGTCGGCGCTCCAGCGATGCGCACGGGCCATTCGAACCTCGCGATCGAGTGGGCGGCGGTGCAGTTCAACCAGGCCGCGCCGCGCGACGCGGAAGGGCAGCCGCTGCCCGACCGCACGATGTCCGCCGCCGATCTTCAAACGGTCCTCAACGGCCTGCTTAAGCAGTGTGACGCCCTCGACGGGCGCGCCGACGGCATGGTCATGAACGTGGCGCAGTGCCGTTTTCGCCCCGCCGAGCTCCAGTGCAGCGGTGCCAAGGAAGACGGCTGCCTCAGCGGCGCCCAGGTGAAGGCGATGGAACTGGCCTTCGCAGGACCAAAGGACGCGGCCGGCTATCCATCCTATGTGCCGGTGCCGTATGACACCGGGATCGTCTTCAGGGGCGCCGGTCTGCCCGGCTATATCCCGAGCGGCGCGATGGGCGTGTTCGGTCCCGCCACGCGCGCGTTGACGATCGATATCGACGCCCGGCTGCGTACCGTCGAGGCCGATGCGACGCAGCGACTGATCGATACCAACGTCTGGACCGACCTCGACACCTTTCTAGGAAGAGATGGCAAGATCCTGTTTTTCCACGGCGTCAGCGACCCATGGTTCTCGGCCTACGACAGCTGGGACTACTGGCAGCGAGCCGCGGACACCAATGGCACGTCATTCGCCGATGCGAGCCGTTACTACATGATCCCGGGCATGGGCCACTGCGGTGGCGGCAACGCGTTCGACCGGTTCGACCTTCTAGGGCCGCTGGTCGACTGGGTCGAACAAGGCAGGGCCCCCGACCGCCCGTTGGCGAGCCGTGCCGACGGCAGCGCGTCCGTGCCGCTGTGCCCGCACCCGGCCTATCCTCACTACGAAGGTGGCGATCCGAACCTGGCGGCCAGCTATTCCTGCCGCACGCCGAGCGAAAGCTGAAACCGGCGACCTTCGGTTGTTTATAGCATATCAAACGGGACAAACCCGGCCCCGGCTCGGGACATAACCTGATACGCCTTCCCCCCGCGCACCCCTAGCCAGGAGACTGGCCGTCGCATGGCGCCGGCGAGGAGGAAAGCCAGCGCGTGACCGACTGTGTCGCCGTAATCAACGCCAGTCCATCGGACATCAAATTCGCACTCTACGCGGAGGGGGATGAGGGCGAGCTCCTGTTTCGGGGCTGGGTTGAGGAACTTAGCGCCGCCCCGCGCCTAAGCGTCATGGACGCCAGTGGGGCTTCCGTCGTCACGCGTGAGTGGGCCCCGGGGGAAATTGGCCACCGCGAAGCCACCAACATCATTCTCCGTACCAGCCTTGAACTGCTCGACGGGCGCAAGGCTTGCGGTGTGGGCCACCGGGTCACACACGGCGGGACTACTTACCGGGCGCCGGTCGTGATCGGTCCACAAGTGATGCGCGAACTCGCCAGGCTTTCACCCCTCGCCCCTCGCCACCAGCCCAACAACCTCGTCGCGATAGATGCCATCGCGGCTGCTGCCCCGGAGCTTCCGCAGGTCGCCTGTTTCGATACCGCGTTCCACTGCAACCAGCCCGAGGCTGCGCAGCTTTTTGCCCTGCCGGAGGAACTCACCGACGAGGGGATCAGGCGTTACGGCTTCCACGGCTTGTCCTACGAATATGTCACGCGCCGGCTGATGCAGGTGGCGCCGTGGCTTTCCGGCGGCCGAGTGATCGCGGCCCATCTCGGCAACGAAGCGAGCCTCTGCGCCTTGAAGCGTGGCTGCAGCCAAGCCACGACAACGGGCTTTTCGGCCGTCGAGGGCCTAATCATGAGCACCCGCTGCGGCTCGATCGATCCAGGGGTGCTCCTCTACCTGATGGACCAGCACGGGATGGATGCGCGGGCGATCGAGGAACTCTTGTGCAAGAAGTCGGGCCTGCTCGGTGTCTCGGGCATTTCGGCGGACATGCGGGAGCTGAAGGAAGCGAACGAACGGTCCGCCGCCATGGCGATCGACCTCTTCGTCTACCGCATCGTCAGAGAAATCGGCTCGCTCGCGGCAGCGCTCGGTGGGCTTGACGGCATCGTGTTCACCGGCGGGATCGGCGAGAACGACGACCAGTTGCGCCGCCGCGTCTGCGAGGGCTGCTCCTGGCTCGGAGTTGAGGAAATCGAGTCCGGCGGGTCGGGCGAGCGCAAGATCAGCGGCGCCGGCGCCGCGGTCGAGGTCTGGGTTATCCCCACCGATGAAGAGCGGATGGTCGCGCAGCATACCAACGAACTGCTGTTCGGCTGAAACCGGCCCTTCTGGCCGGCCCCTTTGCAGAGACGGCGTCGTGTGGTGCGCCCGACAGGATTCGAACCTGTGACCCCCGGATTAGGAATCCGATGCTCTATCCTGCTGAGCTACGGGCGCTTCCCGCCGCCATCTAGGGCCCTCCTCGCACCGGGGCAAGCGGCCCGCCGCCCACCCGTGCGATGTGCCAAGACTTGAACGAGTTGGCGTTGGGCGATAGAATGGGAGCGCTACCAAGACTTAGACTCGCGGAGCACATCGGATCACGCCCAGATCCGGATGGGGAGGAGAGATATGAAAAACCTAGGCAATTCCCGCCATCGGCGCATCGCCCTTGTTAGCGCTCTCATGCTGTCGACCTGCGCATTTCCGGCATTTGCGCAAGAGACGCCCGATGCGGACGCGGACGATGACGAAGATGTGATCCTCGTCACCGGCTACCGCGCCAGCCTTGAGAGCTCCGCCAACGCCAAGCGCGATTCCGTCGGCTTTACCGACACGATCTTCGCCGAAGACATCGGCAAGTTTCCGGATACCAACATCGCCGAATCGCTGAACCGGGTCCCCGGCGTCACGATCACCCGCGAGATCAGCGGTGACGGCCTCAACGTCGCGATCCGCGGCCTCGGCACCAACTTCACCCGCGTCCTGCTGAACAACGCACCGATCGCCATAGCTTCGACGGGCCGCACGGACGCGACCAACACCAACCGCGAGGTCGACCTCGACCTGTTCCCCACCGAGCTTTTCACCCAGCTCACGGTGGTCAAGTCGCCGACCGCGGGCCTGATCGAAGGCGGCGCGGCGGGCGTGGTCAACCTGCGCTCCGCTAGGCCGTTCGACTCTTCCGACAGTGGCTTCCGCATCAATTACAGTGCGGCGGGCACCAAGGGCAGCAATGCCGATGACTGGGGCTATCGCGGCCACTTGCTCGGCAGTTGGACCAACGAGTCCCGGACCTTCGGCATCCTGCTCGGTGCTGCTGGCGTGCACAACGCGTTCGCGGTCAATGGCTTCGAGTCGATCGGCTGGACCAACCCCAACCTTTCGACCCCGAACAGCCTCGCTGGAACGACAAACGGGGTGCAGAATACGCCAACGGCGACACACATCGCCAACTCGCAGTGCCGCGCCAACAACTCGAGCTGCAATGCCACCGGCGGCGGCAACTGGACCATCCCTGGCTCGGTGCCCGCAAACGCCGGCAACGGGCTGACCCAAGGGCAGATAATCAACCAGGATCTCCTGCTCGCGCTCAACCCGGGAGCGACGATCCAGCAGATCGACAACGGCTTGATTCCGCGCCTCGCCCGTCCCGCCTACGAGTTCGGCGACCGCGATCGGTACAATTTCGTCGGCTCGATCGAATGGCGCCCTAGCGACGCGCTGCATTTCTACGTCGACTCCATGTACGGTCGGAAAAAGAACGACATGGACCGCATCGACATGAACTGGGTCGGGCGTAACGGCGCCGCGATCCCGATCAACATGACGTTCGACCGGACCGATTGCGCTAATGGCTGCGTCGTCACCGGCGGCACGTTCGCCAACGCGCAGATGTTCCTCGAATTCCGGCCTTACAACGAGGACACCGAATTCTGGGGCGTCAACCCGGGCGTCGACTTCGAAATCAACGACTGGATCCGGGGCGACTTCCAGGCGAACTACACCAAGTCCGACTTCCGCCGTGATTCTCCGACCGTGCTTGTCATCACGCGCGCGAGCAGCGGCCTTACGCTGGAGTTGGATAATAGCGGGATCAATCCCTTCCCCACCTTCTCCACGAATGTGGATCTCAACGATCCGGCCAACTTCGTGTGGGACGGCGGACGCCTCAACATCCAGTCTGAGATTCGTGAGACCGAGACCAAGGGAGCCCGCGGAAGCCTGCTGTTCGACGTGCTCGAGAACTTCAATATCCGCGTCGGCGGTGCCTATGATGACACCGAGCGCACCATCACGGCGCTCGACAACAGCCAGTTCTGGCAGAACGCGGTCTGCGGCAACGGGCCCAGCGTCGAGCTTCCAGGGCCGAACCGGCAGCCGCCATGCCGTGGCGATGTCATCACCGGCACCTCGGCGGCAGTGAACGCGCTGAACTCCGCTTATCCGGCCTACCCTGCCTTTGGTACGGGATTCACGACCGGACAGACGGGACCCGTGCGCTACAACGGCTCGCTCGTCCCGCAGTCCGAGCTCGCTGGCTATCTGACGCCTACGGACTTCGGCTTCATCACCGTGGATTGGGATCGGTTCCGGGATGCTTCGAACTATGATGCGTTCCTCGCGGCCGCGCCCGAGGCAGGTTCGTCCAATACCGGCGCGAACGGCGGCTACATCCGCGAGAAGGTCTGGGCCTCCTTCATCGAAGGCAACCACACGATCGAGTGGGACGACAAGACCCTGCGCCTGAACGCCGGCGTGCGCTACGTGCATACCAACCAGACGATTGGCGGCCGCGTGACCATCAGCGATCCGCGCAACGCCTTTCCTGATCCGGATGCCGGCGGCCCGCTCGCGGCCCCGCCTGCCTGCCCTGGCAACAGTGGCAACGGGTTCGCGACCGACGGCTCGTGCTATCCGAACATCGTCAATTTCGTCTACACCGAGACGAACTACGAAAACTGGCTGCCATCGGCGAGTGCCGCATTCGAGATCGGGGATCTCGTTACGCGCGCTTCGTTCTCCAAGACGATGACGCGGCCCAATCCCAACGTCATGCTGCCGGGCTTGAACTTCTCCAGCCCGTCGGCCGACACCGGGACGGTCGGTAACCCGGCACTCGATCCGTTCATCTCAACCAACATCGACCTCGGCGCGGAATACTACACCGGGGGCGAAGGGCTGATCGCGGTCGCGGCGTTCCGCAAGTCGATCACCGGCTTCACCGTCAACGGCAACGTCACCGTGCCGTTCAGCGACCTCGCGGCCTATGGTGTAACCTTCGATACGCTGACGCCCACCCAGCAGACGGCGATCAACGCGCGTGGCGGGCCGAGCCAGGCCAACGTCGTGCTGACCCAGCAGGTCAACGCCGAAGGCAAGCTGATCGTCAACGGCCTCGAGTTCCAGGTTGTGCAGCCGCTCGATTTCGCCACGGAGTCGTTCGGTGTTCGCGGGTTCGGCGTCCAGGGCAACCTGACTATCATCGACCAGAAGGGCTCCGGCGCCGCGCCGGCGATCGCACTGGGCGTCGCTCCGACGACGTACGTTCTCGGGGGTTACTACGAGAACGGCGGCGTCTCGGCGCGGCTGATCTACACCTACAACGAAGGCTCGCAAGCTGCTGGCGCGAACCAGAACGGCATTACGAATGCCGCGCTGTTCGGTGACTCCTACGACCAACTCGACTTCTCGGGTTCGCTCGACTTCGCCGAGCTGCTCGGCAATCGGTACTATCCGACGCTGACGCTCGACGTGATCAACATCACCAAGTCGAAGCAGCGGTCCTACTTCCAGTATCCGGGTGCCGCGTTCACCTACTACGAGCCGGGCCGCATGGTCATGATCGGGGTACGCGGCGCCTTCTGACGATTTGTAGAAGCAGTCCCTGGGGCCGCCCTTCGGGGCGGCCTCATTTGTTTGGAGGTCTCAGTTGAGCTCTTCGGGCGGCGCGACTGGGAACGGTAGCGGCGAGATCGGGATGCCCTCGTCCACCAGCGCCTTTGCCTCGTCGGGCGTGGCCTGGCCGTGGATCGTTTCGGAATCCTGCTCGCCGTAATGCATCGCGCGGGACTGTTCGGCGAAGCTGTCCCCCACCCACTTCGAATTGGCGAGCGCCTTCGCCTGTGCCTCGGCCAGCTTGCCAAGCGCTTCGACAACGTCGGGCGGCATCGGACCGCGCGTCATGACTTGCTTGCCCTGAGGTTGCACTGCGGGCTGCTGGTTGCCCTTTTTCGGCACCGCCGGTGCCATCGGCGCCTTTTCTACCGCCGCCGAGCCGCACTGCGGGCAGCTGACGAGCCCCCGCGCTTGCTGGCTGACGAAATCTCCCGACGAGCCGAACCAGCCCTCGAACCGGTGGCCGCTGTCGCAGGAGAGGTCGAATACGATCATGTTGATCTCGATTTAGGCACCTGCCGGCGGTTGGCAAGGCTCGGCAATTGCCGCCGGATATCCGCGATGCGCTGGGGGTCGATCTCGGCAAAGCCGATGCCTGCACCCTCCTCACCCATATCTAGCAGCACTTCACCCCACGGATCGACCACCAGCGAGTGGCCGTAAGTCGTGCGGCCGTCGGCGTGAGTGCCCACTTGCGCGGCAGCCACCACATAGGCACTCGCCTCGACGGCCCGGGCGCGCTGGAGGAGATGCCAGTGAGCCTTGCCAGTGGGCACGGTGAAGGCCGCAGGAATTGCGATAACGTCGCAGTATTCTCGGCCAAGGGCTTCGAAAAGCGCCGGAAATCGGATGTCGTAGCAGACGGCCAAGCCCAACTTACCCGCCGGCGTCTCTGCCGTGACTACCGCTTTGCCCGGAGCATAGGCGGCAGATTCGCGCCAGCTTTCCCCGGTCGCCAGCTCGACGTCGAACATGTGGATCTTGTCGTAGCGGGCAACGATCCTGCCAGAACCATCGATCACGAACGAGCGATTGGCCCAGAGCCCGTCCTCGCGGGCCACCGCAAGCGAACCGAGCGCGACCCAGATTCCGTGCGCCGCGGCGGCCGAGCGGACCGCGGCGAGCACCGGGCTCTCCCCTTCGCTGACGATATGGCCGGCCGCGCGTTCCCGGTCGCGGTCGATGAGGCCCGACATCTCCGGCGTGAACAGCATCTCCGCCCCGCCCCGCGCCGCTTCCGCCATGCCGTGGACAAGTGCGGCGGCATTGGCATCGGGATCGATGCCCGAGGTCATCTGGAGCAGCGCGATGCGGGTCATGCGAGTCCTAGCAGCGCGTCCAGCTTGCCCTCGCGGTCGAGCCGCGCGAGATCGTCCGAGCCGCCGATCGCCTGCCCGTCGATGAAGATCTGCGGCACCGTGAAGGCATCCGGTTTGCGCTCCCGCAACTCGGCCTTCTTCGGGCCGCCGAGCGTGATGTCGTACTCTTCGAATTCGACGCCCTTGCGCTCGAGCAGGCCCTTTGCGCGGTAGCAGTAGCCGCAATAAAGCTTGGTGTAGATCTCGACCCTGGGCTGGCTCACTTGCGGTTTCCTCGCAGACGGCTTGCAGACCCCTTGAACAGGAAGCGCGCCGAAATATCTAGTCTTTCACCGGGTGCCGCAGTTCGGGCCCGGCAAACCGTTCAAATTGCTCACTGGAGGATTTGTTTCGTGAACCGTTTCGACTTTACCCCCTACCGCCGTTCCACCGTCGGCTTCGACCGGCTGTTCGACCTGCTCGAGAACCAGGGCCGCAACAACGCCGGTGAGAATTACCCCCCCTTCAACATCGAGCGCCGTAGCGAGGATGCCTATCGCGTGACGCTGGCAATCGCCGGCTTCCGTTCGGAAGACCTGGACATCACCGCGCAGCAGAACTTGCTCGTGATCCAGGGCCGCAAGCGCGACGAGACTGTGGAGGGCGAGATGCTGCACGTCGGCATCGCCAACCGCGGGTTCGAGCGCCGCTTCGAGCTGGCCGACTTCGTTCGCGTGGAGCACGCCGACCTGGCCGACGGCCTCCTCGTCATCGACCTGGTCCGCGAAGTGCCGGAGGCGATGAAGCCGAAGAAGATCGCGATCGGCGGGCAGCCGACGCTCGAAGTCGTTCGCGATGACGAGGCCGACGCGGCGTAAACCGCATTCGAATTATTGAAGGTGTTCGGGGGCGGAACCTTGTGGTTTCCGCCCCCTCGACGCTAACGCGCCGACCTGCCCATCAAAATGACCGTCCGGGTCGCAAAAGACGGCCAAATCGATGGGCAAGACCGAACCGCAAGCAGACAGGCGACCACCCCTGCGGGGTCGCTCGGCTACGGGCGGTCAAGAGTTCACACTAAGAGCCGCCAAAACTACTAGCTTCGGCGGCACTTCCCCCGTCCGTTAATCTACGCGCCATGAGGGCGGATGAGCAACGGAATTTTTTGCGCCCGCTGCCCAGTTCGGGACAACGTCAGACGAGGCGGGATTGATGTAGCGCCGCGGCGATGAAACCCGCAAACAGCGGGTGTGGATCGAACGGCTTGCTCTTCAGTTCCGGGTGGAACTGGACGCCCACGAACCAGGGGTGATCCGGCCGCTCGACGATCTCCGGCAAGAGTCCGTCGGGCGACATCCCGGAGAACACCAGCCCGCCCCTTTCGAGCGGTTCGCGATAGGTCGAGTTGACCTCGTAACGGTGGCGGTGGCGTTCCGAGATGCTGGTTGCGCCGCCGTAAATCGTTGAAACGTGGCTGTTGCCCGAGAGCACGGCCTCGTAAGCGCCGAGCCGCATCGTGCCCCCGAGGTCGCCTTCGGCCGAGCGCTGCTGCAGCCCTTCAGTGCTCATCCACTCGGTAATGATGCCGACCACCGGCTCCGGGGTTTCGCCGAACTCGGTCGAGGAAGCATGGTCGATCCCGGCCGTGTTCCGAGCCCCTTCGACGCAGGCCATCTGCATGCCGAGGCAAATTCCGAAGAAGGGAATCTTGCGCTCACGGGCGAAGCGCACGCTGGCGATCTTGCCTTCCGAACCGCGCGTGCCGAACCCGCCGGGCACGAGGATCGCGTGCATCGGCTCGAGTTGCGAGGTGATGTCCGAATCATCCTGCTCGAACACTTCGGCGTCGATCCAGCGGATGTTGACCCGCACACGGTTCGCCATTCCGCCATGGACCAGCGCTTCGTTGAGCGACTTGTAGGCGTCCGGCAGGCCGACGTACTTGCCAACGACCGCGATCGTCACCTCGCCCTCGGGATTCTCGTAGCGGTCGACGATGTCCGCCCAGCGGCGCAAGTCGGGCGCGGGCGCGGTGAGCCCGAAGTGGTGCAGCACTTGCTGGTCGAGCCCCTCGGCGTGATACTGCAGTGGTACCGCGTAGATGCTGGTCGCATCGAGCGCCTGGATGACTGCTTCGGGACGCACGTTGCAGAACAGCGCGATCTTCTTGCGCTCGCCTTCCGGCAAAGGGTGCTCGCAGCGGCACAGCAGCAGGTCGGGCTGCACGCCGAGGCTGGTCAGCTCACGCACCGAGTGCTGCGTCGGCTTGGTCTTCAGCTCGCCGGCTGCCGAGACGTAGGGAACCAACGTGACGTGGATCGCGCAGGTTTGCTCGCGCCCGAGCTCGTTCCGCAACTGGCGGATCGCTTCGATGAAGGGCAGGCTCTCGATGTCGCCGACCGTGCCGCCGATCTCGCACAGGATGAAGTCGTGGTCCTCCGGCTCGGTGAGCGCGAAGTCCTTGATCTGGTCGGTGACGTGCGGGATCACCTGCACCGTCGCGCCGAGATAGTCCCCGCGCCGCTCCTTCTGGATGATCGTCTGGTAGATCCGCCCCGAAGTGACGTTGTCGCTCTGCCGGGCGGAAACGCCCGTAAAGCGCTCGTAATGCCCCAGGTCGAGATCGGTCTCCGCGCCGTCGTCGGTCACGTAGACCTCGCCGTGCTGATACGGGCTCATCGTGCCTGGATCGACGTTCAGGTAGGGATCGAATTTACGAATGCGGACCTTGTAGCCGCGCGCTTGCAGGAGGGCGGCGAGGCTTGCCGCCATCAGACCCTTGCCAAGCGAGGAGACCACGCCGCCGGTGATAAAAATATACCGCGCCATGGGAGTCGGGCCTTAAGCCCCCAAACGGATTCGGCGCAAGGGCCGATCCGGGGAATTTCACAGTGATGCGTTGAAGCGGTTTACTGAGCGACGTCGCGCAGCGGATCGTCGGCCGGCGGCGCGGTCTCTGCCGGAGCCGGAGTCTGCGAGCTGCCCACCGCCTGGTTGAGACCCCCGCCCTGCTGCGCGGGAGCGGCGAGCGGGTCGGCTGCGGGAGCAACCGTGCGGTCGAGCGAGCCGTCGATATCGCGGCCGGTCGTTGTGTCGACCGCAACCGCGGCCAGTGCGATCGCGAGCACCACGAACAGCACCGCCAACCACTTGGTCGTGCGCGTCAGAAAGTCAGCCGCGCCGCGCGCGTTCATCAGCCCGCCCGGGCTTCCCCCACCGCCGATGCCGAGACCGCCGCCTTCGGAACGCTGCATCAGCACGACGCCAACCAGCGCTGCGGCGATAATCGCCTGGACTACGGTGAGGAACAGGAACAGCGACATGGAAACTCTCTTGTTGCGCGTGGGCGCCATGTAGGCGCGACACGGCCATTCAGCAAGCGGACCTAGGCGTCGGCACGCTCCGCCGCGGCGACGATGATCCCGACAAAGCTCTCCGCCGTCAGGCTGGCGCCCCCGACCAGCGCTCCGCCGACCTCGTCTGCGGCGAGCAGTTCGGCGGCGTTCTCGGGCTTGACCGACCCCCCGTAGAGGATCCGCACCTGCGCGCCCGCCTCGCCGTAGATTTCACTAAGGCGCGCGCGGATCGACCGGTGCATCGCGCCGACATCGCCAACCGTGGGCGTGCGCCCCGTTCCGATGGCCCACACGGGCTCATAGGCCACCGTGACCTTCTCGGCCGCGCCTTCGCTACGCGGCAGCGAGCCTTCAAGCTGCGTCGAAACCACCGCTTCGGCATTGCCGCTATCGCGCTGGGCCTCGGTTTCCCCGACGCAGACGATCACATTGAGTCCGACCGCCAACGCCGCGTCGGCCTTGGCCTTCACGTCGGCATCGCTCTCGCCGTGATCGGCGCGCCGCTCGCTATGGCCAACGATCACGAACCCGGCGCCAGCGTCCTTGAGCATGGCGGCGGAGATATCACCGGTATGGGCCCCGCCGTCGGCCGGATGGCAATCCTGCGCGCCGATGCCGATGAGCAGCGCCTCTTTGCGCGAGGCGTGGATAAGCGTGAACGGCGGCGCGATCGCTACCTCCGCCTTGAGCAGGCGCTCGGCGGCGCGGTCGATAGCGCGCGCTTCCGACAGCATGGCGCGGGTGCCATGCATCTTCCAGTTGCCGACGATGTAGGGGCGCTGGGCCATCAGTATTCCTGCAAATTTCGTGTAGCCGGCCCGTCCGCGAAGGGGGCCTCAAGTCGCTGCGCGCTAGTCCTGCGGGGACGGCTTGTCAAAAGCGCTTTTCGCCTGTGGCTGAAACCACCCTGCACTGTTGCGGCAAGGTCGCATGCGGGATAAAGCCGCGCTTCGAAAGCGCCAGGCTGGCCTCAGCGGCCTCGCGCCAGCGCCGCAAATCAGCCGAGAAAACCTCCTTACATGCTTCAGCTGTTCCGCAACTTCTTCAAATCGAAGCTCGGTGTCGTCGTGACGCTGGCCTTCCTGGTCCTGATCGCGCTCGCCTTCGCGAGCTCGGACGTCGCCAATACGAGCGTGTTCGGCGGCGTCGCCGGCGGCGATCGAGTAGCCGTGGTCGGGGACGAACGGATCGACCAGTCGGACCTGACCGGAACCCTGAACAGCGCGCTGGATCGGGAGAGGCAGAACAATCCGACCTTGACGATGGAGTCCTTCATCGCCGCCGGCGGCCTCGACCAGGTGCTCGACGGCCTGTTGCAACGCGCCGCCCTCGCCGTTTTCGGCAAGGAAAACGGCATGCGAGCGGGCGACCGGCTGGTCGACAGCGAGATCGTACAGATCCCCGCCTTCCGCGGGGCCGACGGCAATTTCAGCGAGGAAGCCTTCCGGGCTACGCTCGCCCAGCAGGGCCTGAGCGAGTCACTTGTCCGCGACGATCTCGCCATGGGCCTCATGGCGCGCCAGCTGGTGACGCCGATCACCTTCATGCCGATGCTGCCCGATACGGCGGTCAACCGTTACGCCGCAATGCTGCGGGAGCGCCGTCACGGTTCGGTAGCTCTGCTGCCAAGCGCCGCCTTCGCACCGCAGGGCGAGCCGACCAACGCTCAGCTCCAGGCCTTCTACCAGACGGCCCGCGACAACTTCATTCGTCCCGAACGCCGGGTAATCCGCTACGCCACATTCGGCGAGGAAGCGCTTGGCGATCGGGCGGCGCCAACCGCCGCACAGATTTCCCAGCGCTACCAGCGCGACCGCGCGCAGTATGCCGCGAGCGAGCAGCGCCGGTTCACCCAGCTGGTCGTGCCGACCCAGGCCGCCGCACAGGCAATCGTGAACGAGGTTCGCG
>Ga0315910_10001435_pt1 | contig 21837 bp, 18 predicted proteins | sample EdamamesoilMG_FD_204470 | JGI IMG/M metagenome (GOLD analysis project Ga0315910, IMG submission 204470) | Garden soil microbial communities collected in Santa Monica, California, United States - Edamame soil | ecosystem: Environmental > Terrestrial > Soil > Garden | place: USA: California... | reverse complement strand
ATTAAATTCTAAGGTCATTTACGTAGGAAATTTACGTATTTCTTTGATTCATCTAAGTGTCCATAAAAAAATGCCAGGCTTTTACACCTGACATTTAACCTAACTGTATGAAGAAGCGCTTTACTGCGTAAAGCCGATGTGAACAAAACCATCTTCAATACGCACGGGGAAAACTGAAATGGAACACTCCTCGGCATTGAGGCATTCGCCCGTGGTAAGTGAAAATGTTTTTTTGTGAAAAGGACAGGCCACCTTGGGCTGACCCTCAAGCGAGCCAATCATACCCCGCGACAGCACCATCTGCATTTTATGCGGACAAAGATTTTGACACGCATACCACTCACCTCTTCTGGAAAAATTAAAAACGGCTATTTGCAAGTCTTTGTACTTGACACATGCACCACCATTTTCCGGAAAGGCGTGAACCGGTGCTGCTCTAAACCATACTTTAATATCGGTGTGTGTTGTGGGTTCGAATACTTTTATTTCGTTGTGTTGTTCCATATCACTATTGCTAAATCACGTTTCTATTTTTTATTCCAGTCTGTCGGGCATTTTTGTCCACGCATGTCCACGTACTCCAGCGTAGGATCGGTTTCATCGGAGTTGATGAAGTGCTTAAACTTTGCCCGCAGTTCAGGACTTTCCACTACCTTTTTCCATTCGCAGTGATAGCTGGCAATCAATTCTTTCATTTCTCTTTCAAGGTCTTCGCCAATGCCGAGCGAATCGTTTACGACTACATCGTACAGGTATTCCAGGCCACCTTCCATTTTGTTGAGCCACGTTGCCGTGCGGGTTAACGGATCAGCTGTCTTGATATAAAACATCAGGAAGCGATCGATGTATTTGATACAGGTGTCTGAATCAATATCGGCCACCAGTAGTTTGGCGTGCTGTGGTCTTGCACCACCATTACCACACACATACAAATTCCAACCTTTGTCGGTAGCGATGATTCCAAAATCTTTTGATTGCGCTTCGGCACATTCGCGGATGCATCCGGAAACCGCGCCCTTCAGTTTATGCGGAGAACGCAAGCCTTTATAACGATCCTCCACCAGCACAGCGAAGGACACTGAATCCTGCACACCATAGCGGCACCACGTTGAGCCTACACAACTTTTGATGGTGCGTAGTGACTTACCATAAGCATGGCCGCTTTCGAAACCTTCGTTAATCAATTCTTCCCAAATTTCCGGAAGTTGATCCACGCGCGCGCCAAACATATCGATGCGCTGGCCTCCGGTAATTTTTGTATAGAGATTGTACTTCTGAGCGATTCTGCCAATGGCAGAAAGTTTTTCCGGGGTGATTTCACCACCAGCAATGCGGGGTACTACCGAGTAAGTTCCGCCACGTTGAATGTTGGCGAGGTAACGATCATTGGTGTCCTGAATGGTATCCTGATTGACAATCAGTTCATTCCAGATGCTGGCCATCAACGAAGCCACAGCCGGTTTACAAACTTCGCAGCCATCGCCAGTACCATGCACGTCCAGCAATTCATTATACGATCGAATGCCTTTTACTTTAATGAGATCGTATAATTCCTGGCGGGTGTAATCGAAGTGTTCGCACAACGACTTCTTTACTTTATGACCGAGCGACTCCAGTGTGATCTTGAGCAAGTCGTTTACTAACGGTGTACACCCACCACATCCTGTACACGCTTTGGTTGATTTCTTAATGTCATCAATGGTGCGCGCACCGCATTCTGTAATTTGCTGAACGAGTGCACCCTTTGTAATATTTTCACACGAACAAATCTGCGCAGCGTCCGGCAGACCTTTTACTCCGGCTGCTTCATCAGCTTTACCGCCACCGCCTCCGCCTACTATCAGGGTCTCCGGATTTTCGGGCAAGGTCATTTCCAATGCTACCATCTGATGCAGCATGCTATACTGCGAAGCGTCACCAATCAGAATACCACCCAGCAAGCGTTTTCCATCTTCTGTGATATTGATTCGCTTGTAAGTGCCTTTGTGTTTGTTCTGAAAAATAATTGGAATATGCGGAGTTTTTTCGCAGAACGGATCGCCAAAACTTCCAACATCCACACCGATCAGTTTCAATTTGGTAGACATGTCGAAGCCTGTAAATGTTTTAGTGGTGTCGCCCACCAACTGCCGTACTACTACATCGGCCATGTCATACCCGGGAGCTACCAATCCGTACACCATGTTATTGTGAACCGCCACTTCGCCAATCGCGAAAATAGAGTCATCGTTGGTGCGCAGGTAATCGTCTACGATAATTCCCCCACGAGGATGAACATTCAGCAATGTTGCCTTTGCCAGCTCATCCCGCGGGCGAATTCCGGCTGAGATGACCAGCATCTCAATAGCCAATGTTGTTCCGTCAGCAAATTGTAATCCTTCGAGCTTACCATTGCCTTCGATTTTGGTTGTGCTTTTTCCGGTGTGAATGGTAATGCCGAGTTGCGAAAGTTTATGTTTCAGAATGTCTGAGCCAGCATCATCAATTTGTCTGGGCATCAGCCGAGGTGCAAACTCCACCACATGGGTTTCCAATCCCAGGTCCATCAACGCTTTTGCCGCCTCCAGGCCGAGCAAGCCTCCTCCCATTACGGCACCGCGCTTTACTTTCTTAGCGTAGCTGATAATCTGGTTGAGATCTTCGATGGTGCGATATACAAATACACCATCGCGCTCCACGCCTTCAATGGTTGGCACAAAGGCACCCGAGCCTGTGGCCATCACCAGGTAATCGTACGATTCACTTCGACCGGTATGCGTCTTTACCGTTTTAGCGGTGCGATCAATTTCTGTTACCAACTCGCCAATGTGAAGCGTGATGTTGTTTTCAGCATACCAGCTAAGCGGAGCCATCAGCAGATCATCAGCCGTAGAGCCGGAGAAATAACTGCTGAGATGCACCCGGTCGTAAGCCGGCCGTGGCTCTTCTCCAAATACAATGACTTCCAGGTCGGTGGTGCGACTACGTAGTTTTTCGCAGAACTTGTATCCGACCATTCCATTACCTACGACAATTACCCGCTTCATTGCAAACGATTTAAGTAGTTTCTGATCTAATTTTAAGTAATTATACGTAAATATTGGTCTTACTTCATAATTATCAGGATAAAATTTACGTATAATTACGTATAAATTTTAAAGAGCATGACCACTGAAACCAGTCTATATATAGTAGGTGCCGGACCGGGCGATCCGGAGCTGATCACTATGAAGGGATTGAACGCCATCCGGGTGGCCGATGTGATTCTTTATGATGCCCTGGTAAGTACCGACCTTCTGATCCATGCGAAAGAAAACTGCAAACTTGTTTTCGTTGGCAAGCGGAAAGGCAAAAAGGAATTTTCGCAGGATGAGATTAACCAACTCATTGTGTTTTATGCGAGCCGTTATAAAAAAGTAGTACGCTTAAAAGGTGGAGATCCGTATGTATTTGGCCGCGGGCACGAAGAATTGGCGTATGCGGTAAGACGCGGAGTAAAAGCAGCGGTAATTCCCGGGCTGTCCAGTGCACTGGCCGGACCTGCATCGGTTGGAATTCCTGTAACCAAACGGGGTGTGAATGAAAGCTTCTGGGTAATCACTGGTATGCTGGCCTCGGGGCAATTCTCAAACGACATTTTATTAGCTTCACAATCCTCGGCTACCGTGGTTATTCTGATGGGCATGACCCACCTGGAAGAAATCGCGAAGCTCTTTGCGATCAACCGTACTTTATCAGAGCCGGTGGCTGTTATACAACACGCTACACTGCCCGAACAAAAAGTAGTTGTTGGCACGGCCAGCACCATCTTTCAATTGGTGAAGCAACATCAATTGTGTTCGCCTGCAGTAATTGTTATCGGAAACGTTGTTACTGAAAGTAACGCGTTGGACTATATCACCCCGGAAGTAGTTAAAGTGAATGCTGCCGTGTAAATTTGGAATGGCTGAAGGATTTTATTATCCGGTAAGCTTTTAATCTATTACCGGACTTACGCAGCCATCATGCAACCTAACGAACAACTCGAAAAAGCATTCGAAACTTTTGACGCTTACAACAGCGGTGATCCAAACGAAGAAGTATTCGAAGGAAAATCGTACCCCAAAGAATTGTTGTACGCCCAGCGCATGACGGAAAAATTAAATCAGTTTGCACCCGGCTCGCCCGAATACCTTCAACTGGCTGCGCGTTGTCAGCACATCGGGCGGTGGGAAATTCCGCGCGCTTCATACGCCATGGATAAGAAGGGATACCTGCAATGGCGCAATGCCGAAAAATTTCATCAGGCTAACATTGCCGAACAGGTATTGATAAGCTGCCGGTATCAACCCGAAATCATTGAGAAAGTAAAGTTTCTTTTATTGAAAAAAGAACTGAACACCAACCCGGATACACAACTGCTGGAAGATGTGGTTTGCCTGGTGTTCGTTGAATACTACCTCGAAGAATTCGCTGCCAAACACGATGATGAAAAAGTAATTGACATTCTTCGGAAGACCATGAAAAAAATGTCGGCCCGTGCGCTTGAGGTTGCCGGTACCCTAAAACTCTCTGACCGTATGGGAAAATTACTAACCGAAGCTGCACGCTAGAAATTCCGTTAGCGCATTAAATGAACCCAACCCTTTACCTGTTGGGTTTCTTTTCGCTCGGCAGAATACTTCAGTTGAACATCTGCCCGGTAGTAGTAAACACCGCTCGACATTTCCTGGCCAGCCTTGCCTTTACCATCCCAGTACACATTGCTAATGTTGTCGGATGCTGTAGAAAAAATTTCTTCGCCATAGCGATTAATAATAGTAAGCGACATGTGGCTGATAAAACGCGAGCACTCCTTATTCAAAATGTTTCCGGTGGCGCTAAAGGCATGAAAGGTATCGTTGTACTCAGGCGAAACACCGGGCGTAAAAACATTGGGCATGTAAACCACCGGGCAATTCTCGCCACACGCGGCTTCACTGAGCGCGCTCTTGTTTCCCACCCAATCCACCGCAATTACTTTATAGCACGCTGACAAATCAACAAGGTTATTTTGAATCAGGGTACTATCGGCATGGTCATCAGTCAGCACAACAAAAGAACCCGTGCGCGTGTCGGATACATATACTTCATAGTGCACAATGTCATCATCGTTGGCACACCCCGCAGCAGTACTCGTATTCCATTGAACGGTGCTGGTATAGCTTGTGGCGCACGGTAGTTTGTCACAGTCAGGATTAACAACATGCACAACCGGTGCGCACGGTGGTGTGTTATCGATAAGATGATTGTGAATAACCTGCGAGTCATTAAAGAGCGGCTCAAGGATGTTAGGGTTACCGTAACCCCCCGTAGTCGTTACTTTATAAAAATAAATTGTGTGATCATCCAGCGGTTGGTCCTGAAATTGCCCCTGGTCAACATACACAAATCCGTCTTCGCTTACTTCAGTACTATCGATCAGCACAAAATCATTTTCATCGCCTGTTTCGCTGCGGTAGATGTAATGATACGGATGCGATTCCAGGTAAACCGACCACGGCACCCGGGCATCCCACGCTAAGTGAATTCCCTGCATCGATGCCACGCTTTCGAGTTTTACCGATGACGCAACGGACGAGGTATCCACTGTAGTTGTACTAACGGACGGAACATTCAATAAAATTCTGTAGTGATAAGCCGTATCACGTGTAGGGATAGTCGTATCCGTAAACACGGTATCGATCAACGGCATTGTCGTAACGGTTGTCCAGTCTCCGCCCTCGAAACCGTTACCCCGCTGAACAGTGTACTGGTACGGTGGTGGATACTGCACGGCATCAATCTCGAAAGGGGGTGTCCACAACACATGGATCTCCCCGGCAACAGCATCTGTTTTCTTTACCGTAACATGGGTAATCACCGGTGCTTTGGCCGGTTGCGGAATCAAACAGGTATCCAACGAAATCTTGCTGGCCACATCTGCGAAGCGAGCAACTATACGATAACAATATTCTGCACCAATGGCGAGATCACCATCAACATAACTTGTGGCATTTCCCGGAAGCTCCGTTAACAAAACATAACGTAACGATTTTTGCATCCCGGTTTCGCAGGGTGGCTGAAGGTATTGTTTACGCGCCACTCTGCGCCACACCTGAATAGCCTGCGCATTTTGACAAGCGTATGCATCCCATTGCAGCGTAACTTTTTTCGCTACCGGGTTAACCACAACATCGTTGAACAACGGTGGCGGACCCATTACTTTTATGGTGAACGATCGAAAGCGTATCAGCTTCACTCCGTTTACCGGGGCATCGGTAATTTTCAATACTACCTGATACGGCTGCGCGCGTACCCTTATACAATCGGGTGTCCAGCTTAGTATTATGTGCGCGGTATCCACCGCGGTGGATTGAACCAGGCCAGCATACTTTACTACTGCCGGTGATTCGGCAAACGTGGTGATGTCAGAAAATATTTCGATGCTTACATCATTAAAATCAATGTCGATACCTTTTATATCGAGGGTAAGGTTCTCGCCCGCCAGCACGCATAAGTCTTGTTGCTGAACAAGATCAGGCGGATTGTTACTGCAATCCACAATTCCAATCTGCATGTCGCGAATAACGTAGCCGAATTCAAACCACGTACTATCGGCCGGATTCTTTTTCCACTGGGTTACTTTGATTGCAATATTGTAGGCACCTATTGCGCCCGGGGCATCCCACGTTAGTAGTCCGGTGCTGGGGTGAATGCCGAAGGTAGGCGGGCCGTCACCGTTCATATTTCCGGTTGGATAAGTTCCACTATAGAATTTTGGATCGTTCGGATCGAAGTAGCCGACAATGGTTACTCCATTATCACCTTTTGGAATTGTCATGCTGTATGAAACACTGTCGCCTTCCGCATCAATGGCACCGGGCTGATGATAGAATGTTTTTCCTTTACAACCCTGATCGACAGGAGGAACAAGAAATGATGGTGATGAATCACAAAACGTGCGACTGACCACCATCCTGTTTTCAACATAAAAGCTGATGTCATCGTTTTGATTGGGGATGTTGATGGTGGACGCGTTGCGATCGGCCTCTTCATAACTTATAATGTAAGTGCCTTCAGCAGGAAAAGAAATTTCGCGCGTGTACGTTACCCTGGCAATACCCAGTGCTGCATTTATCACGGTAGGATTTGGAAGAAAGGGAACGGTAACCGAATTACTTCCCCACCGCAGCACACCTGTGCCTCCGGCTGTTCCACCCGGATGCGAAGGGCTGTCCATGTTGGTATAGATAATGAGCGTGATCCGATACGTAAGCCCGCTACAACTTATGCGCTCGGCACGTATCTCACCCGCGCGCAAGTGGGTAGCCTGACTTGCTTCGCTGATCAACAACAGCAAACTTACGATGCCTAATACAGGTAAAAACTTCTTCATGAATCGTACTCAACGCACAATTGGCGTTGATGTAATCATTAAAGATAGTGATTTTACCGCAATGCTATTTCAATGGAAGTCATCAAAAAAACAGCACTATATCTCCAAATTTTGAAAGGAAACAAAACCTTCAATCGGGATAGCTACTCTGTAGACGATATCGGTTCCTGGACTGAATCTACGTTGAGTGTGCGCTGAACAAAATCCAGCGTTACTGTTTTAATCACATCGCCATGCTCAATGGTGAGGATGGTTTCTTTTTCAAATCGCGATTCATATTCAACCGGCCCGTACCGCATCATTTTGCCAACGGGTACGCGCAATTTGCCGGTAAACCATTTCGCTTTGATCAACTTGCCAGGCTTGCGCGGAAACAATGTATCCAAGGTGAAGCGTGAAATCTTTTTAAAGAACAGAAAACTGCGCTTGTATGTGCCCTCAATACCGGTGATGAATAACTGGTCGGCTCTGATCTCCCAATCGGCAACATAACCGCGCCTGCATTCGCGTGTGGATTGAAATGTCGGCCGGTTACGTCCGCTGTTCCAGTATTGCTCTAACGGATTAGAGTACAGACTTAAGTACTCTCCGTTCAACATAATTCGGTCAGGAAGTTGTGCTGCCATAATTCTACTGATTAGTGTCCAATAAAATTCTGTAGCCAGCTATAGTATAGCCAACCTAGACCTAACACGGCAGTTTTTAAACTGCGGTTCCCTAATTGAATTGATTTCTCTGTGAAGTTACTTTTTCAAACGACAACCGGTTCGATGCTCACTCCACACGCAACACATTAACCGGATTGGTGTGTGCCGCTTTCCAGGTTTCATATCCCACCGTGAACAGGGTGATCAACAGTAACCCGAGCAGGCTTATAATAAAAATCAACGGGTTGATGGGCGATCGGTAAACAAAATCCTCGAGCCACTGTGAAGCGAGTACATAAGCCACCGGCACTGCGATAACACTGGCCACAATAAAAATCTTTATAAACACCCAGGCCAGCATTGCCACTACCTGCGTTACATTGGCCCCTAATACTTTGCGAATACCCACCTCCTTTGTGCGCTGCTCTACCGTGTAGGAAGCCAGGCCGAATACACCCAGCACAGTAATCAGAATAGCCAGTACGGCAAAACTTTTCGCCAATGAAGTAACCCGATTTTCTGTGAGATACATTCGGCTGAACTCATCACTCACAAACCAGTAATCGAAACCAACACCCGGATAAATCTCCTTCCATTTTTTTTCGATCGATTGAATCTTCTCGCTGAATTTACCGGCCGGAAGTTTTACGTACGCAATACGGTCGATGAAATGAATATGCGGATTAAGAAATAAGGGTTCAATCGCCTGATGCATGGAACGAAACGGAAAATCCTTCACTACACCAATTACCTTGAGCGAACGTGTATCGCGATTGCGCGTAGTAAAATTGAAATAGTTTTCTTCCAGTGCCGATCCCAGAATTTTATCGATCGGCTGGTTCAATGCCTGTACCGCTGTTTCGTTCAGGATCACCGCGCTGGAGTCTGAAAGATTTTTTGCATCGAAGTCCCGGCCGGCAATAAACTCAAGGTCGTATGTTTTTGCGAAATCAAAATCCACGTTCAGTTGATTCCATTGCAACGTCTCATCGTTAAATTCCGGAAACTTAACTTCAGCACCAATAAAACCAAAGTAGTTGAGGCGTGGTAAGTGATTTGCCATTGTTACATGTTCGATATCCGGATCTTGCAGTACCCGCTCCTTGAATGCTGCGAACTTTTGCTGATCGGCAATACCGCCATAGCGAATCGACAACAATTGACTTCCCTGCTGGTTAAGCTTCGAGTGTTGCATGTATTGCATCTGGCGGATCACCACCATTGTAGCAATGATCAGCACAAGTGAAACCGTGTATTGAATTGCTACCAGACTCTTCCGAAACAATTCAGCGCCTTTACCTTTAGTGAGTTGACCTTTTAATACTTCTGACGGTTGAAACCCTGAGAGGTAAATGGCCGGATAGCTTCCCGCGAGCAGTGTCATGAACACGGCCACTACTGCCACAATGCCCACCATAACCGGATTGAACAGCGACAGAAATGTAAACGATTTGTGCGCCAGTTGATTGAACGGTTGCAATACCAGCATCACCAGCAAAAGTGCCAGCACCAGCGAACCCATTGTCATTAAAAACGATTCGTAAAAAAACTGCCAGGCAATTTCTCTTCGCTTGCTGCCCAGCGACTTTCGAAGGCCTACTTCCTTTGCTCTGCGTGTGGCACGCGCAGTTGCCAGGTTCATGTAGTTGATGCACGCAATCAGCAGCATTAAGACAGCAATTGAGCTGAAGATGGCGAGGTATTTTTTATCGCCTTGTGTGCTGTCGTTCTCCCAAAGATTTTTTTGATCGAAGTGCAAGTCAGAAAGTTTTGTAAGAAACGGTGTAATCGTAAAGTTCTGCGCGCGCGTAGCCGAATCGGCCTCAATCATCTGGTTAGCGAGGGCTTGCAACGTTGCCTGTACCGGCTCGATATCCGCCCCTGGTTTCAGTACTATATAGTTTTCAAAGAACTCGATGTTGTTGAAGGTTGATCCTTCCCTGTACGTATCAAAATTTTCCACCACGCTGCGCAGGGCATTAATGTTGAGCAGATACTTCGGTTTGAAATGTGAGTTGGACGGGCAGTCGCGGTACACACCGGTTACCTCCACATCAATCTCGCGGCCATTGGTTGCAAAATTGTGTTTTACCGAAACCACCTGGCCAAGGGGATCGTCATCGCCAAACAACCGCCTGGCGCCCGACTCGCTGATTACCATACTCGCATGATTCTCAAACATCTTCTGCGGGTTACCACGGATGAGGGCAAAATCAATAATCTCATCGAAGCCGGGCTCAGCCCATTTAATTTCTTCTGTAAGAATAATTTTATCCTTGGCTTTATGATGCAGCGAAGTGGGATAGCCAATGTAATCAACGCGTGTCATGGCCAACACTTCGGTTCGGGTATCCTTTAACTGACGCGTCCAGTATCCGGGCGAAACCGTGTTATCGAAAGTCTGGCCCTCCCGATTTTTGAAGGTAAGGCCAACGCGATAGGTATCGCGGTAGTGCGGGTGCATGGTGTCGTATTGCAACTCATCGCTTACATAAAGGAAGATCAGCATAGCGCAGGTAAGCCCCAGGGCCAGGCCACACATGTTCAGCACAGTGAGCAGTTTCTGACGCTGAAAGTTCCGAAGCGCGATGATGAGGTAGTTGCGTATCATGAGCAGTCGTTGTTGGTAACACATCAAAGAACGAAGGGTGCCCCCTAAAATGTTATCACCCAATTGGATTGATTTTGACTGACGGGCATACTTTCGTGTCCATTGGTTGTAACACGCTGACAGCCGGAAAACTGGCAACAATTTTATACCTTGCGCCCCATTAAAATCAGTACTATGAAAATCGCAGAAATTCACACCAAGAAAGGCGTTATGAAAATTAAGTTCTTTGAAAACGATGCCCCCAACACCGTGAAGAACTTTATAACCCTGGCCGAAAAAGGATTTTATAACGGCATACCCTTCCACCGGGTGATCCCTAATTTTATGATTCAGGGCGGTTGCCCCAATGGAAGAGGTAATGGCGGACCGGGCTACACCATTAACTGCGAACTTACGGGCGAGAATCAATACCACGATCGTGGCGTGGTGTCGATGGCCCATGCCGGCAGAAATACCGGAGGCTCACAATTCTTCATCTGTCATACGCGTCAAACTACTGCGCACCTCGATCGTAATCATACTGTATTTGGAAAAGTTTACGAAGGACTTGATGTAATCGATCAGATTCAGCAAGGGGATGTGATGGAACAAGTTGTTATTAAAGAAGAAGCCTGATTTGATAGGGCTGTTTCCCGGGTGAACCCTCCGGGAAACAGTTTTCTTTCACCGCCTCGCCCCTGCCATTCACCTACTCCCATCCTGAACCAGCCTTTTTACTATGGCTGAAACCCCGGTTGCCTGCGTTATTTACGTCATAATCGCAAGCACCATGAAAACAACGCGCAACATCACCAGCAACTTAACCAAGCCTGCACGGTTGGGTCTTACCCTTGCGGGAATCATAACGGCTGTTCTTTGCTCATTAACTTTTTTTCAGGATGTCCGTGGTGAAAAACCTACTTTACCTGTGCTTACATCAACGCAAAAAAGACCTCAACTCATTTCAATCGATTTCACAATGGAAATCAAGAAGATGGCAACAGTGCTGATGCCGCTATAAATGATAGCCGCCATCACGCCAACATTTTAACCAATGCGCTACTATTGCTTTGGTTTTATACTGATGGCACCATAACTTTGCAGAAACTTCCCCCACAACCATGAGCATTTCCGCTCGTGGAACGTACTTTATAAATTCTATTGAATGATCGACAACGCACTTGATGATGTCGCGCTGAGCCGGGAAGAACTGCAAGATATCAACCGAACCATCTACACGAAGGCTGATAAATTTACCGAGCCTATACTCTGGCTGATGTTTCTGTTTGGCCTTTTCCTCGCTACCTTTTACGACACCTGGTTAATTGCCCTTGGCATTGGTAGTCTAAACCTGCTGATGTACTACAGCACCAAAAAATTATTGCCTGGCTACCGTCTTTACCAATACATCTATAGTGGTATATCCGCTCTATTTGCTGCACAGTATATTTACCAGATGCATGGTATGGCCGAGATGCATTTCTGGGTATTCATTACTTCAGCTGTGCTCATCATCTATCAGAACTGGAAGCTTCAATTACCACTCATCCTTATTGTGATCATCCATCACGGCACTTTTGCTTATCTTCAGTACTCCGGATACAAAGAAGTTTACTTCACGCAACTGGATTACATGGACCTCACCACATTTATCTTTCATGGTGTACTGGCTTCCTGTGTTTGTGTTGTATCGGGTGTGTGGGGTTACAGCATTCACAAACGAACCCTGCACAGCATTCTGCAATACAACAAACTTGAAAAATTAAAATCTGCGCTGGAAGAAAATGCTTCGAAGATCGAAAGTATGAATCAACAGCTTCTGCACTCCAACGGGGAAATTCAAAAAAAGAATGAAGAACTACGGGCTTCCGAAGAAGAGCTACTGGCCTCAGGCGAAGAACTTAAACAGATCAACGAAAACCTTAACAAGGTGGTGATTGAACGCACGGATGCCCTGCTGCATCAGAACAACATACTCGTACATCATGCCTTTATTAATGCGCATAAAGTCAGAGCACCGTTGGCCAGAATACTTGGCATCACCAATCTCATAAAACTGGAAGTTAATACGGGAAACAATCCGGCAGCAGCCGAGTTGCTGCACCGGTTAAATGAATCGGCCAACGAACTGGACGAAACACTTCGCGAGGTACGTATTAGTCTGGACAAGGCTGAGTTTAAAAAGTAATCGCTCCTCAACTACATTACCTGACCCGGCCATATCTGAACTTCACCACCAACAGTAACCGGATAAAGCAAAATCCTTTCTTTATCTTTGGTTACTATGAAATTCTGGAAAAAGAAGCAGCACCCGTTCGACTACACACGAGACCGCACCTGTCTTACCTGCGGCAATGCTTTTCAGGGAAAATTCTGTAGCGCATGTGGCGAAAAAGTAGTAGAACCCTACGACCGGTCAATCAAGCATTTTCTCGACAACCTGCTTAACGCCTTTACTTTTATTGACAGTAAGTTTTATAATAGTCTTAAAACCATGATTAAACATCCTGGTTCTATGACTGCGGATATTTCCATTGGCAAACGACTGGCGTATATGAAACCCGTGGCCTTCTTCTTTGTTGGCAACTTTATATACTTTCTGTTGCCGTTGTTTGAAACCTTTAACACCACCCTGAAGGCGCAAATGGAATTCATGCCCTATAAAGAGTATGTTGTTGAAGAAGTTGAAGCGCACCTCAACCATACCGGGCAAACGTTCGAGCAATTTTCTATTGCCTACAATGCAGCGTCCACTAACTGGGCTAAACTTATTTTGATAGTGCTGGCACCGCTTACCTTTCCATTTGTAGCGCTGGTAAACTACTCAAAAAAGAACTACCTCTCCGATCACTTTTTATTTTCTCTTGAGTTTGCCGCTTTCACCATCTTTGTTCCCACCATTATCTACCCCCTGACCCTTTTTATGGTATACTATGCCGGGCAGGTTGTTGGCGTAGACCTGGTCTTTATTTTCAAGGATCGGTATAACACTCCGGTGATTTTGGTTTCGCTGTTGTACTTCCTGGTGGTTGGAACCCGAAACTTCTATGAATATACCTGGTGGCGCTCAGTCTGCAGTGGGCTATTGCTAACCCTTAGCATGTATGTGGTGATCCATGCCTACCGCTTCCTGCTGTTTAACATTGCCATGTGGTCGGCTTCGTAGGTCTGCCTGCTAATCAGTTGGTGTTGATTCGTTCCGCATTATTTTACCTTCACAATTCCTTTCCTGTACAGGGCAAGAGCAGCCTGCAGAATACTCACAATGGTCTTTACCGGCAAATCCTTCTTTGGATTAACGCTGAAAATTTTCATGCGCTTACGATCGTCTTGTACTAACCTTGGATGTGTCAGGTACTTTCCTTCGACCAATAAAATGTACGGCTCATCCGTTTTCTTGTCGATCCATAAATAACAAAACGCTTTCTTCTTATAACAGAAACAAGGCATGCCATACTTCTGTGTTTCGGTAACGTCACCATCCTGCGCCAGGATAACACTTCGCAGGGCAAGCAGGCAACTTTTGTTGGGCTCTGTTTTATTGAGGTAAAAGTGATTCGTATCGACCATGATGAACACTGCATTTTATAGCATAAAAAAGTTACTTCAGTTGTAACCTGTAGTTACGAACAATACTCCCTATGCTTTGTGTAAACTATTTAAGGATAACGCTAAACAGTCTCCCGACCCACTAACGCAGTGTCCCGAAAACGGAGACACTGCTGCGACTGAAAGGGATATTAAACTCTTTCAAATATTCGACATTATAGGTGTCAATTATTTTAGAAGACTTGAAACATAGTCGATGGCTATGCAACCACTAACCCCTATCGAATTCTTGGAAATTGCCTCAAATAATACTTGCATTAATTGATTTTGACTAATTCCATCACCACTTATGTCAATGCTTCTTCTAGGTAAGTATTGGGCTATTTGTTCAGATGTGCTTGCATATGGGTTTAGGATAAAGCTTGAGATACCAATGACCCGGTCATCTCCTGGTGTTGCTCCTAATTTTATTACCGGACCGCCTGAATTTCCTTTATTCATTGTTAAATCCAACCACGCCACTCTTCTTGAAAGAGTGTCTACTACTTTGTTGTTGACATACCAGTAAATTGAATCATTCCATTTTGTTGATAAAAGCCCTTGAGAGATAAACCTTTGTTCGATGCCCAAAGGGTATCCGCATGAATAAACAACATCTCCTTCACTTACGTCTGACCAGGTTCCAATTGTCAAGGGTCTATACTTTGTTTTGGGAACTGTCTGGACTTTCAATAGGGAATAATCATATACAACGGAATTTTTATATCCCTTTTGCAATAAGTGTGTTGAAATCCCCATTTCGACTTTTTCACCGCCTTGAAACTCGATGTAAATCTTTTTTAGTCCTTTTATGCTATTGGTCAGTGAATCTCGAATATATGCGGGTCGAATTACATGTTCACAAGTCGCCACCCAACCATCACTTGTTACGAAGAACCCAGTTCCGGAAGGAATTGTGTCAACAAAAATTCGGACAACAGATAAGCTCAAGCGCTCAATTCTTTCTTTTCCTAAAGATTGTGAGAAAGTTATGTAGGGAATTAAGACTAGAAAAGTGATTACTATTTTGTCCATGGTTCGCGTCTGTTTACGTACCTGTGCTTACTAAAGATAAGATTAAAAATTACGTCCAATCAACCCGCTTCACTTTTTCCTGTCCGTCCACCCCTGCGAACGAAAAGCGCTTTACCACTTCAACGCTTTTTTAATTATCGAAACAATAGTAGTGGCCAATATCGCTCCGAGTGTTGCCAGGAAAATATCTTTTTGTGCATCCCAGATGTCGCCTTGTGTGCCTAAGTAAGCATCGCCTTGCGCAGGAAAAAATACATCGGCCACCGCCCACTCGATGAGTTCGTAAAATCCGCTTACCGATAACGTGATTTCAATCGGCAGCAACCAGGCCACCCACACCGGAAACCGAAGCCACCGAAGAAACATTTCGCGCATCGGATACGCCAGCAAAAAACCAAAACTAAAATGCACAATGCGGTCGTAGTGATTGCGCTCCCAATGCAGTGTATCTTTCAGCCAGTACCCCAGCGGATTTTCGGCATACGTATACTTGGAACCATACACATGCAGGCATAAATAAATACAAATCAGGAGGTAGGTAAGATCGCTGAACTGATACTTTCGAAAAGTAACTATCAGGAAACCCAAAAAAATAAAAACGAGCAGATTCTCCAGCAACCAATTGCTCATATCGGAGGTACCCATAAGGGTTGATAGCCATACCCCTGCAAACACAGCGATGAAAAGTAATAACCAATAATTCTTCTTCAGCGGAACACGCGACTCCGTAATGGCAAGGGTAAAGGGCATAGGTATACGTTAGGTTGTTAAAAATTCGTTTTCTATTTCTTCGTTCGTGGCAACTTACCAGAACCTTTACACCAGTCGCAAGTTTCGCGACCGCGTGCTGCCAGCCAGTAACCTTTGCCATCACAGCGGGAGCATCGAATGTAGTCAGAAGGTTGAATAAGTTTTTGTATGATGTAGTAAACAACGGCTGCCAGCCCAAGAATAAATGCAATCCGAAAAAGAAGGAGGATCATATCGCTTATTGTTTCCCTAAATTAAAAAAGTGCCGGCTAACCACCGGCACTTTAGGCTATTCTTTATTTGCGTTTACAATGAAATACTTGCCGTCACCTGAATATTGCGCGAGGAACCGCCAATCAGGATTGAGAACTCCCCTGGTTCTAGTACCCAGGCCTTCTTCGCTTCGTCATAGTATTGAAAAGCATCTTCAGCAAGGGTGAATTCAACCTGCTTGGATTCCCCCGGCTGTAAAAATACTTTTGTAAACGCTTTCAATTCCTTCTCCGGTCTTTCTACCGAAGCCTTATCATCCTTTACGTAGAGTTGTACTACTTCCGCTCCGGCTACGGCTCCGGTGTTTTTAACGGAGAGTGTTACCACGGCCCCCTTCTCAGATTTTGTAACAGAAAGATTTTCGTACGCAAAGGTGGTGTACGACAGCCCATGACCAAATGGAAACAGTGGCTCCACTTTCCGGGTATCGAAGTAACGGTACCCAACAAAAATTCCTTCTTTGTATTCTTCGTTCAGGTTGGCATCACCCGGATAAGCGCCTAACGCATGGGCCGGACTGTCTTCCAGTTTTTTCGGGAATGTCATCGGTAATTTTCCGGAAGGGTTTACTTCGCCAAAAAGAATTTTTGCCAGGGCCGTTCCGCCTTCCATGCCGGCATACCACGACTGAATGATGGCTTTGGCTTTACCGCCCCAGGCATTCATATCCGTGGCAGCACCACTATTCAATACCACAATAGTTTTTGGATTTGCTTTCAGCACAGCGGTGATCAGTTCATCCTGACCAAAGGGTAAAATCAGATTCGGTTTATCAACACTTTCCGAATCAAACGCGTTATCGTTCCATGCATCGGAGTAACCGTGTATCCATCCACCGGCATAAATAACAACATCTGCGCTTGCTGCTGTTTTCACAGCTTCCTGAATAAGCTTTGCATCTGCCTTTCCATCCTTTGCAATTTCATAGCCGGGAGCATAAATAATTTTTACATTGTCGCCAACAAGTTTTGTTATTCCGGCCAATGGTGTTACCTCATACTTGGCATTGACCTGCGAACTTCCACCGGCACCAGCATGTTTACGTGTGGCATTCGCACCAATCACTGCGATGGTTTTCAATGACTCCTTCTTCAAAGGAAGGATGTTATCGTTCTTCAGTAACACGATGGCCTCTTCAGCAATCTTCAAGGTGGTGGCCTGATGCTCGGGTGTGTTAATCGATCCGGCAGGGCGCTTTTCAAACATGTGTGTTTTGTACATGATGCGGAGGATGCGTCTTACTTTTTCATCGATCACCTTCACGTCAACCTTTCCGGAATTCACCAGGCTTATCACCGTATCGCCCATAAAGTATTTTCCGTAATCCGGATTCGGACCAAGATTCAGGTCGGTGCCCATCTCCACATCAGTTCCGTTGTTGATGGCCTCCATGGTATTTTTGGCTGCACCCCAGTCGGTCATGAGTACACCTTTAAAACCCCACTCTCCTTTCAGAATTGTATTAACAAGGTATTCGTGATGGGTGCAGTATTGACCTCTGAATTTGTTGTACGAACCCATCACCGTGTTTACATATCCTTGCTGCACGGCCGCCTTAAATCCGGGTAGATAAATTTCGCGCAAGGCGCGCTCACTCATCTCAACATTAACGGTTGTGCGATTTGTTTCCTGGTTGTTGGCGGCATAATGTTTAACGCTGGCCGAAACGCCCTGATCCTGCACACCTTTAATGTAGCCTACCACCATCTGCGAAATGAGGTAAGGGTCTTCGCTTAAGTATTCAAAATTTCTTCCATTGACAGGTGTACGGATGATGTTGATACCCGGGCCGAGAATTACATCCTTGCCCCGCGCGTTTGCTTCGCTGCCCAACACTTTACCATACGCATATCCTAATGCAGGATTCCAGGTAGACGCCAACGCTACGCCCACCGGCAAATACGTAACGGAGTCAGCAACACCTTCATCCGGCACATAATCAGTACCGTGTTCTTTCCGAACACCGTGCGGTCCATCCGACATTACCCAATGTGGAATGTTCAGGCGCGCTACTCCACCGGAAGCAAAGGAAGACTCGGAGTGAATCATCGCTACTTTCTCTTCCAGTGTCATCAGGCTGATGAGACTATCTATTTTTTCTTCTGTTGTCTTGGGTTTCTTGGGTGCGCAGCTAAACAGCAGGCTTGCTGTAATGCCGAACAAGAGCGCTCTTTTCATAGGTTGCGTTGGTTTATTTAATGGGTAGTTGGTCGAATACTTTTTTAGAAATTATGAAGACTGTTCCATGCCGAACACCTTCGGGAAAGGAAATTTTATCAGAGATGTCGGTCCAGGAAACTAAATCCGTTGATGCCACAGCACCCATTTTATGATCGCGATACTTATCGAAGTAAACAATCCATTGGTCGTCAAGTTTCAGGCATGTAGGACCTTCCGCCCAATACTTGCCGGTAATCGGTTCGCCCGGACTACCATAGTATTCAAAAAATCTTTTACTGGTTGCTATCCGGATGTTCTTCTGTGGTGGCTCAACGGTTTCATCCTTCAAAAACATGAGGTACCGTTTTCCTTTTTTTATAATGGTACCATCAATAACATTAAATCCATCATTGTAGAGCAACTGAGATTTCTTGAATGTTTTAAAATCTTTCGTGGTGGTGTAGTACAGCCGATGATTGTAGGCATTCTCCTTCTCGCTAAGTGTTTCGGTAAACTTACCGGTGATGGTACTGGCCCAGTAAATCATAAACTGCTTTGAGCCAGCATCGTAAAAAATTTCGGGTGCCCAACAGTTGCGTGTGTTGGGTTCATGCTCCATCACAGGAATATAAAGTTGTTTTGACCAATGAATCAGGTCAGGGGAGTTTGCATAGCCAATACCTCTCTCATTCCAACTTACCGTCCATACCATGTGAAAAATTCCGTCCGGTCCCTGGATGATGCATGGGTCGCGCATCAGCTTATCTGCGCCTGCCGTTGGCTTTAAAAAAGAACTGTCACCCTTTAGTGCTTTCCATGTAAAACCATCGTTGCTGTAGGCCAGGTGCAAACCATCGGCCCCATTGCCTTTAAAGTAGGAAAACATGTACACTTTTTCATCGCCATTCTTCAACGCCTTCTGTGCGATCAATTCTCCTGCCGTAACCAGAACTAATGCAAAAACTAAGAACTTCATTCGGATTAATTTGAGTAAGAAAAAAAACACGCTCACTTTGCGTATCCGCTTCGTTGTTGCAGTGCTTCAATCACGCAAGTTAAGTAAACCAATGGAGCATTCCAGTTAATGGCAATTTCATTTGACGCATACGAGCAGTCGTCATCCACAAAAGCTTCATCCGCAACAGAGGATGTATACTGACAACCATCTTGCTTACCCGGGTTCGGTCCACCGGAAAGCAACCCTGGCACGGGTTCAACAACACCATCGGCAATGGAAAGGCGGTGGTGCGGATGCATGGGAGTTTTATCGCCATAGCCGGTTACAAATGAATAACCTGTTCCGTTTCTTCCGAGGATAAAATCAAGATTAGTTAAGGCCGCGTCTACATATTTTCTGTTGCTGGTGCTATAGTAAGCCTGCAGTAAGGCAACACTTTGATTGGCCGCCACGGCCGTACTTCCCCAAACATAATCGCGCGCGCTCGCCCCCATCACCATACTGAACGATCGGTCTTCATAGTCTTTCATTAAATCGTCAGCGAACTGAACTATAACTTTTTCTAAGCGTGGCAGCGATTCCGGATCATCCGGTAATGATTTCTTCAGGCGCACTAACGAGTAGTATCCGAGCATCCGCACCTGACTCCAGGAAGGCAACTGTACTTTCGTTTCCGGCAGTATGTCGGTGTGATGGATGTACTGTGCATCATCTGTAGTAGCGTACAACTCGCAGGCAGCCCAGATAAATTCATCGCTCAGGTCACGATCGCCATAAGCACCGGTAGTGATATCGGGATCAAAATTTTTATTCAACTCATTTTGGCGAAACTCCACCGCAGGATTCTTAAGGGCCCACTGCCATGCCTGTGTTGCAGCACTCAAACACGAATCAGAAAGTCCGGGAAGTTGATTGTTAAATTTCTTCAACACACGTGTTGCTTGCGCCATCACCGCTGCAAAGTCGAGTGCAGCCGCAGTACTTTTCTGCACCACATAACGTGGATTGGTGGCCTTATCGGGCATCACCATTTTATCGAAGTTGGCGTTGGTAAGCTTGTGGTAGACACCACCATCATTCGAATCCTGCATGGTCATCATCCAACGTAAATTCCAGAGCACTTCATCGAGCAGATCAGGAAGTGTATTTTCGCTCTCCGGAATATTCAGGTTTTGATTGTTGAAGTACTCCGGAAAATCTTCGTAGGCCGATAGCATCGTACCCACGGTAATGCCGCTGTTCACAATGTACTTATTGTAGTCGCCTGCATCGTACCATCCTTTTGGTGAAGTAATGATTGTTCCCTCCGGACGCTTCTCGCTTACTGCTGATGCATGTACCAATACTTTGTCATCAGGATGTGCGAATGGTCTATGCCACTTGCCTGCAAATTTTTCCGACAGCGTTGTAGACATGCGCTGAAAATAAAACCCCTTGACAGAAGCCTTTGCAACTTCATCGTGTACATTCCTTCTGATTTCAAACGGATAACTCGCTCCTAACCCGGCCACCACCAACACATACGTACCTTCCTTCGTAAACGAAGAGAAATCCGCCTTGCGTGTTGTTTTATCGGAGAACTCAGATTTTACAGGCGCACCTAACTTACCGGTGAAGAGTTTCTTATCGCTGCCCGGCTTAGCCAGGTAAAATTCAGTGGCTTCTGAATTCACCACAATAGCAACCTTCGGAGCTTGCGGATAGTATCCGATCTGGTTGAGGCGGATGCTTTCTGTTGACTCCAGTTTTTTGTTCTGAGCGCAGCCGGTGTAAAAACCGATGAGCAGGATAAGTGTGATCCGGTTTATCATTGTTGAAGGAACAGGGTTATCATTTTTTCTTATAATGTATAAAATGTTGCTGTGTTGAACTGCATGCCAGCGGCAGCAGGATAGTCGTCACTCGGCAGAGCCGAGCGACTGGGGACAATAATCTATTTTTATTGTGCACCTTCCACCAGGGCATCCAGTGCTTGTTGATCGTAGACCGTATTGTTGGTTCTGTTGAATAATGACATGGTATTTACGCCTAAGTTACCCGCGTCCCAATAGAAAGGAAGCAGGCCATTGGCTTTGGCTTCCTTTACCACCGTTTTTAAATAGTGCGCCCGTGAACTTAGATGCAACGCTAAGTCATCGCCTGTAAGATCACGTCTTACTACACCAAACTCGCCCAGCACCACAGGTATACCGTTGTCAACAAACTTAGTCTTCATCATCCTGAAAAAGTCTTTAAGACTTGCTTCTTCACCCCAGGTGCTATTTCGATCTGTCCTCGTTGGGTGGTGATATCCTGCGCCCCAATAGTAAAACATCTTGCCCCAACTCTCATCATTTGTCATTAGACAGAACTGGTAGGGTGTGTAATAATGTACTTCCACCATCAGGCGATCTTCTGCTTCATCGGTTGGAAGTGCGCTCATGAGGGTATTGGTTTTTTCAATGTCGGTAGAAGGTCCTTG
>Ga0315910_10001434_pt1 | contig 21839 bp, 15 predicted proteins | sample EdamamesoilMG_FD_204470 | JGI IMG/M metagenome (GOLD analysis project Ga0315910, IMG submission 204470) | Garden soil microbial communities collected in Santa Monica, California, United States - Edamame soil | ecosystem: Environmental > Terrestrial > Soil > Garden | place: USA: California... | reverse complement strand
GTGGATTGACTGCGACCTTTGCAGGAGTATTGCCTGCCAGCCTGATGGCGGCCGGGAATGCAGGTGAAAATGCTTCGGACGCTGTTGACCAGACCAACATTCTGCGCCACTACGTGCTGGCAACTGCCAATGAAGCTGATATGGACAGCGCGCTCGCGCTGTTGAAGGAAAAGCTGGATCTGAGTTCGCAACCCAAGAAGCATCTGACAGAGCTGGGCTTCTCAACTGCCATGGTGATCATTGGAAAAACCGTGATCGAAGTGGTCGCGCCCGTGGCGCGGGGCGCGAGGCCTTATGTGGATGAATTCATGGATGCGCGCGGCGAACCTGGCTGGTACAAGATCGTGTTCCAGACCTTTGATGCCGATGCCATTCGAAAACGCCTGTATGACTGGAAGATAAAACTCGATTTTGACCGCGAGTTCAGGGGCGAACAGATGCTCACCCTGAATACGGAGATTTTTGGAACCTCGCTGGAGGCCTTCACCTATGCGGATCTCTCAAAATGGTGGGGATACGATTCAGCGATTGATTACCCTGAGAGCAGCCTGGTTGAAGAGGTAATGGGTTGTGACGTGGCCATTGATAACCCTGGAGCGGTGGCCACTTTGGTGGCGGCCATATTCAATGCCGAACTCGACCCGGAAACCAAAGTCGTGCGGTTCCAGAAGAACCTCACGCAGCCGTTTGAGGAGCGCTACATGCGTTTCGTAGCGCCGACCGGCGAGCGCCGCGGCATGCTGACACTGGATGTTAAAGTCAAAGACCGTTCCAGGGTCGGTGAAACTGTTTCTGTCTACGGAGCGGATTTCCTGTTCGTGTAAGCGACCCGATAAAGTCGCTGTGACTGAAGAGTAAGGAAGGCTTGGTTAGTGTGAAAAGTGCCTGGCTGGTGTGATTGAGAGGCTGGACTTTAACCGTCAGCCTCTCGCTTTTTCCAGGTCGCTTCGCAAATGCCTTGAGGCCAGCAAATAGAAAGTCACGGCCAACACGGTGGCGAACGTCAACGCAAACAGGAGTGCATACCGCAGCGATTCCTGGCCATAGGCAGGAACAAGCTGGTCGCTCAACCAACCCACGAATACCGGCCCCAGCCCCAGCCCTATCATGTTCTGGATAAAGAAAAACACAGCGGATGACATGGCCCTGGCACGTGATGTGACCATGGCGTGAGTCATGGCGATCACCGGCCCCGCATACATGCCAGAAACCAGCACGGGAACACAATAGGAAAGCAGGGAAACACTCTGGTCCTGCGTAACGAATGTGTACAAGGTGAATGGCAGCGCGATCACCAGCGCCAAAGCGGGCACATAAACGTACCAGCGCCGGTCCCTGTCGCCCAACCGGTCGCCGAGAAAACCTCCCGACAGGGCCCCGATACCGCCGACCACACCCAGGATCAACGCCAACCACAAGCCTGTCTCGCTGATGGACATCTCGTGTGAACGCATCAGGAACGAAGGCATCCAGCCAATGAGGTTATTGGTGAAGAAAGCGCTCATGGTTGAAGCGGCGACCATGTAGCGGAATGAATGGCGGGACCAGAGCATTTTCAATACTTCGGTCAGGGCTGGAGCGTCTTCCACCTGCCGCAGTTTGTCAGCCATGCCCCGGCGGGGTTCAATCAAGGTCAGGCGCACAAGGATGGCCAACAGGATGCCCGGTGCGCCTACCACCAGGAACGCAGTGCGCCAGCCAAAGTGCTGGCCTATCCAGCCACCACCTGCAAAGCCCACCAGTACGCCCAGGTAAACGCCTGTCGTATATATGGACATCGCGGTGCCGCGTTGCTTGAGCGGGAATATATCGGAAATCATGGAGTGCGAGGGCGGGCTGCTGCCGGCTTCCCCTACCGCCACGCCAATTCGCGCCAGCAGCAGGTGAGTATAGGTTTGGGCCATGCCACACAGAACCGTCATGACACTCCACGCGCCCAGGGCAACCGCAATGACCGAACGCCGCACGCCCTTGTCCGCCCAGCGTGCAAAGGGGATTCCAAATGCCACGTAAAAGACCATGAACATGAAGCCGGTAAGCAGCCCCAATTGGGTATCGGAAAGCCCGAACTCGAGCTTGATGGGTTCCTGGACTATGAAAATGATCTTGCGATCAATGTAATTGAAAACGTAAACGCAAGTGAGCAGGGCCAGTGCATAGGCCCGGTAGCCGGCACGCGCATAAGCTGAGTCCGGATCTATGCCAGGGCTTTGCATTGATTGGGGTTGCGTGGACAGTGGCTTGTTTCCTGGGTTCGGTCAGTTTCGGGGCGTGAGTTCCGGGCCCGGCGACTCAGGTATTCAGCCCCGCCCGGTTGAGATCGAGCAAATGCCGATCCAGGAATTCCACCAGTGCTTCCCCGCTGTCGTTTCCCGAGCGGGTCCGTGGGTAAATATGGACATCCCGTTCTGCCCGGTCAAACCAGATGGATTCGGGATTTTTCTGTTCGGGGCGCTGCGATGCCAACCAAAGGATTGTGTCGGCGCCCATCTCGCTGCTGCGCAGCACATGGCGCAGGGTTTTGCGGAAGGTTGGCATATCGCGTTGCACCGCGGCGGTGTCGCACCAGCCGGGGTGCATGACGTAGAAGGATTTTCCGGACTGGCCGAAATGCTCCCTCCAGTATGCGGTCAGCCTGACCTGGCCGCGCTTGTTGAGGCCATATGCCCGTTTTGCCTCGAAGGAATCTGAAAGATTATTCATCTCCCTGAGAACCAGCGAATGGTTGTACATGCCGCCGGAAGAAACTTCTATCACCACGGACTTATCACTTAGCATTTTGCGATTGAGCAGTTCCCTGACAAGCAGGTAATGGTTCAGCAGGCTGGTGGCGAAGGAAAGTTCAAGACCTTCACCTGTGGCTGACGGCTTATGGCGCATGATGCCGACATTGTTTACTACCACATCAAACACACAGCCCCGCGCCTGCAGGCTATCCAGCAGCCTCAGCACCTCGATCTGCAGGGAAAGGTCGGCGGTCTCCGGGACTACTCGGCCATGGCCGGTCACTGCAGAAGCAGCGCCGAGCAGTTTTTCCTCGCCCTTCGCAACGGCATGTACCGTGGCGCCGGCATCAGCTGCGCCTACAACCGTTGCCCGACCTATACCATCTGAGCCACCGGTGACCAGCCAGGACTGGCCCTGGAAATCACGCTTGTCCGATTTCCAGAATAACTTCCTGGAGCGGTAACCAATGCCGCTGTAGCTGGGCGTGAACCGGGCGTAGAAGCTGATGAATTTCTTGAAGGTGGTTGCCATTGTCGGTCCGCTGCCCGGGGGGAATCGCTATATAGATATCATATCTAGACCATGATTGACAGCACCATTCGCTGCATCCAGCCCTCCCTAGTTGACCATGTAGAATCGAATATTCGCGGCACCTGGCAGCCGTTCGCCCACGCCGATGAAGACAGCCCGGTTGAGAAACTCATAAGGGCTTCCCAGCGGCGCTTCGAACTGGACGGAAGTTCGGAAATAGTACTCGCTGGCCGGCACCATTTCGCCCTTTGACATGCGTTCAAGGACTTCGGGCGCAGCATGCCGCACTCCGCGGTTATCAACCGAGATCAGCACGCCATCACTGGTTTCCAGTGTGTATTTGGCCAGAATTTCCAGTACTCCGTCGGGCCTCACGAATTGCCAGTCTGCGCCGCCCGGAAGCACCCGTCCGTTGAGGCGGGGACCGGTAACTGTTCCTCCGGTGATGGGAATGACGCGCCTCAGCCCATGTGAGCTGTCACCGATCACCAGCGGTTTGTCGACACTCACCCTGGCTTCAAACACAAATTCAGTGCTGAGTGGCGGAGACTCCTCCGCACATAAAGGGCTGGCCCAAACTGTGGTTATGACGAGCAGCAGAATCGAAATACGTTGCATAGCTAGACTCCAAAGCCATTCCCGCTGAAGTGTCCCATGTGCACAGGGCAATTTCCAGCAGGAGGCTCATTGGAGCTTGCTGGTGGAAAGGCAGCCGGCGGGGCCAGCTGCTTGACGGAACCAGACCGATTCAGCTGGTGCGCCAACCCTTGGCGTAAGTTTCGCGTGCCACCTTGGAGTAAGGTGCCGGGCTGACCACAACGCGGATTTTCGTTTGCTCATGCGGCTCTACGGTGGTCTTGTCCGTGCCGCCGCCTTCCTCGCCCCACACCAACGCCAGTTCCGCGCCATTCCTGATGTCCGCATCCACTATTCCGAGCGACAGCATGGAACGTTCGTTGTAGCTGTAGCCCGCAAACATCGATGCGCCGACCATATCGCCATCATGCTCGATTCGGTCGAATGAAGACGAAGCGTAATTGGACAGTGGCAAATCGATGTATTTGTAGTTGGGCGAACCGGGCTCCAGCATGGAGCGCATCACCCGCCCGACATCGTCCGGATTCCAGGCGAAGGTCACCTTGCGTCGGTGCGACTGGTTTGCCATGGCTTGCAAGGCTTCACGTCCTATGAAGTCGTGGTCGAACTTGATGAAGGGTCCGTAGCCGAGTTCGTAAGGCGTGAGGTAGTAGTCTTCGATATGGTTCGATACAAAGCTCCCGCCCAGCGAACCGGTAGCTTCGTAACTGGCAGCTGGCAACCATTCGCGATAGGCCTTCATTTTTTCACCGGTGTACACCGCGGGCAGCGGTGAAGGAATCCAGCCGGACTCCAGCGTGTTGGTGGCGTAAGCCCTGGATCCCACCTGGCGCATGCCAAATTCCTGGCCGGCCGCGATGATGGTTTCACGGATTTCTTCGCGCTCTGCGTAAGGCCCCCACAGCTCAAGCCCCGGCGCGCCCGCCATGCCGTGCCGCAAGACGCGCACTTTGCGGCCACCGATGGTGATGGCATCCATATGGAAAAACGGTACATCAGGCGGCGGCGCACCATTCAGCTTTTCGATCAGCTGCCAGGCATTGGGCCCCTGGATCTGGAAGCGGTAGTTGATGCGATTCACTGCCTTGCCTTTGGGATTTCCGGGTGATCGGTCATCCTTGGTGATGCTCACATCGTATCCACCGGTTGCTGCGTGATACTCAATCCAGTTGGCTGATGGAGCACGGCCAACAAACACCAGTTTGTTTGGTTCCAGGTGGAACAGGATTCCATCGCCGATAACGTGGCCATCATAAGAACACGGCACGTACTGTTTGGCGCGGTTAATCGGGAAGTTGGCGAAGCTGTTGATGGCGGTGTCGGAAACCAGTTTGATGGCGTCCGGGCCTTCGATGAAGATATCCACCATGTGGTGTGACTGGTCAAACAGCACGCAGGTTTCACGCCAGGCGCGCTGTTCGTCGCGCCAGTTGCTGAATTCCCCAGGCACCACCGGGTAAACGTAGGCGCCAATCCTGGAGTTGCGCAGCATCTCCACCGGGTTCCTGTGGGCCTGCAGAACAGTTTCAAAGCTGGAGGTGGTCATGGTATTGGGTATCCTAATTCGGTGTGCGGTAGTAGGTCGAAATGAATTCCTTGCTGACGGCCCGGCAATGCGCTTTGATTCGCCTGGTGTCGCGGTCGCGGCAGACGCCACATTCAAGTTTCAGCATCTCCTGGTGCAGGACCAGTGCGACGAAAATTTGCGCCAGACGGGGCGCCTTCAGGATGGCGCCTTCGGGATACTTGCGGAAAATACCCTCCAGGTGCGCGTATGCCGCCTTGGGGCCGATCTCATAATAGTACTCACCGATCTCCGGTGATTTTTCCGCTTCCCGGAATACCAGCCGCCTCAGTGCAAGCGTCCGTTCACTGCCAACCACGGTCAGAATGGTTTCTGCAGCCAGGTTGAGCGCGGCTTCCAGCCCGAGACTTTCGGGTTGCGTGCCCAGCAGTTGCAACCGGCTCCGGTACTCCGCGAGTTCCCTGGCGATAACCGCCTCGAACAATTCTTCCTTGCTGCTGTAGTAACGGTAGAAGGACTCCTTGGAAATCCCGGCCTCGCGCGCCATCACGTTGATGCTGGCACCCTGGAAACCTTGTGACAGGAACCAGGCAGACGCCACCGCCAGGATTTCCTGTTGCTTCCCGGACGCGGGACTTACCGGGGCTGCCGCGAGTGCTTTCAGGTTTTTCACAGAGCTTGCTCTCCAGGATGGTTTTCAGTTTGCTCGCCCGCCGGCCTGTCGGCCAGGTTGCAGATTGGGGCACTGCTTCCAACCACTTGCCTGATCCCGGTTCGCGGAATTTTGACTTTGGCTGGCGCGGTGACTACCATTGGCCGAACCGTACGGTTCGGTTCGGCTACAATAACACAAAGCAAGGGCCGATCAAGTGTCGCAAACCGGGACTCAATGATTGCCGGAACGGGCGGTGACATGCCGGCAGTGCGCAAGCGGAGCCAGCGAAACAGCCATGAAGAGAGAGCAGGGTACAGATGCAGGCAACAGCGGATCTCAAATCACAAGTGCGCGCTGTGGAAGTTTCCGGCTTGCAGCAGTATTCACTGGAAATCGGTTCTGCCGACATTGGCTTGCTGGAGCGATACGCCGAGCTGATTCCGTCCGGTACTGGCATTTTCCTCAATGTCATGTCTGGCGAGCGTCTTGAGGACCGCGTGAGGGCTTGCGCAAGGATCAGCACTCTCGGCTTTGTGCCGGTACCGCATATTGCCGCAACCCGGCTTGGCAGTGAGGATGAACTGGCTGGCAGCCTGCGGCATCTGATGGCTGGAGGGTTTGCCAGGGATTTCCTGGTGGTAAGCGGGGACGCAAAACCCATAGGCCCATACGGCGATTCAGTCGAACTGGTCGATTGGATAGTTGCCAACGGCGTTCCGGTCCGCCGCCTGGGCGTGACCGGATACCCTGATGGTCATCCGTACCGTAGCGGGCAGGAACTGGCGGACTCGCTGTCAAGCAAGCTGGAGCGGATCGCGACCAGCGCCATTACGCCGTTTGTTGTCCTGCAGTTTTCTTTCGATGCCGCGGCCATTGTTCAATGGTGCCGTGATTTTCACGCCATCCACCCTGACGTCATGGTGTGCTGCGGCGTGCCAGGCCCGGCCAAACTAACAACGTTGATCCGCTTTGCGCAACGCTGTGGAGTCAGGTCTTCACTGGCACGATTGCTGTCCTCTCCTTTGTCCGGCGGGCTGAAAATGGTGCAGCGGGTTCCGCCGACAGAGCAGGTCCGGGCGATCGCAGGCTATCGCCAAGCAGTAAACCCGAATGTCGCAGCGCATTTCTTCAGTTTTGGAGGATTGCAGGCAACCCTGGATTTCATTGGCCAGCAGGACTACCGGTCGATCAGGAGCGGGGCGACACAGTAGGTGATACTTCCACGTAGTTCAGTTTTCGTTCCAGAGCGAACGCAGGATCGATAAAAACGCCTCGCGCTCGGCGGACGGCAGCCGGGCCAGCAGTTCCTCTTCATGCTTCGCCACCGTGTTTTTCACGTTCTCCGTGACCTTGATTCCGCGCTTGGTGAGTGAGAGCCCATGTGACCTGCCATCAACCGGTTGGCGTTCCAGCAGGTCCCGTTCTACCAGCCGGGAAACCAACGGCGCCATATTGGCGCTGGCAATGTCCAGCATCCGGCCAATTTCGCTTTGGGTGATATTGGGATTGGCTTCGATCACCATCAGCACGGAAGCTTCCGTGGGACGCAGGTCCAGATCGGCAAACCGCCGCGCCAGCCTCGCCATGGAAGCCGCCGAAGCGCGGCGCAGGGAATAACCTGGATAGTTCTCTAGAGGATCAATGGCCACAAAGGGGCTCCCTGTAAATCTACTTGGTGAATCTGCTTGCCTGCCGACTGCAAATTGCTATATTGTATAGCTATATCTTATAGCAATAACGACACTACACTCAACCCAAGCAGGTGGAGGGCAACATGGAATTCCAGCGTATCAATCCGCTCACCAATGAAATCGCGAGCAAGGCCAAGGCCATGACGGTCGGCGATGCCCGCGCTGTTGCGGAAGCGGCGGACCAGGGGTTTGCGGCCTGGTCTTCGATGGGACCCAACGCGCGAAGAGCCCTGTTAATGAAGGCCGCCGCGGCTCTGGAAGCCCGTCGCGAGGAATTCGTAACAGCCATGATGAGCGAAATTGGCGCGACTGCAGGCTGGGCCATGTTCAACCTGATGCTGGCGGCCGGCATGGTCCGCGAAGCGGCCGCCATCACCACGCAAATCGGTGGCGAAGTCATACCCTCGGACAAACCCGGTTGCCTGGCCATGGCGCTGCGTGAACCGGTGGGGGTCGTTTTGGGAATTGCGCCTTGGAATGCACCCATCATCCTGGGTGTAAGGGCCATTGCCGTGCCGCTGGCCTGTGGCAATTCGGTGATCCTCAAAGCTTCCGAAACCTGCCCACGCACCCATGAACTGATCATCGAAGCCTTCAGCGAAGCCGGATTTCCCCCAGGTGTAGTGAATGTCGTGACCAATGCACCCAAGGATGCTGGAGAAGTTGTGGGTGCGCTGATCGATCACAAAGCGGTGAAACGCGTCAACTTTACCGGCTCTACCGCGGTAGGGAAAATCGTGGCAGTGCGCGCAGCGCAGAACCTCAAACCCTGCCTGCTGGAACTGGGTGGCAAGGCGCCGCTGATCGTGCTGGAAGATGCAGATCTTGAAGAGGCTGTCAAAGCGGCCGCCTTTGGCGCCTTCATGAACCAGGGCCAGATCTGCATGTCGACCGAACGGCTGATCGTTGTGGAATCCGTGGCTGATGAATTCTGCAAGCGCTTCGCCGAGAAGGCCAGGTCCATGCCTGTGGGAGATCCGCGTGAAGGAAAGACTCCCTTGGGCGCGGTGGTGGATCGCAAGACTGTAGATCATGTGAACCGCCTGATTGACGATGCCATTGCCAAGGGGGCATCGCTGCTGTCGGGCGGCAAGGCAGAATCTGTGCTGATGCCTGCCACAGTAGTGGACGGAGTAACTTCTGAAATGAACCTGTATCGCGATGAAAGCTTTGGGCCCATTGTTGCCATCATCCGGGCCAAAGACGAGGCCGACGCCATCCGCCTGGCCAATGACAGCGAATACGGTTTGTCCGCCGCGGTATTTACCCGCGATACAGCCCGTGGGCTGCGGGTGGCCAGGCAAGTCCGTTCCGGCATCTGCCATGTGAATGGGCCGACCGTGCACGATGAAGCACAGATGCCTTTTGGCGGAGTTGGAGCATCCGGTTATGGGCGCTTCGGCGGCAAAGCCGGCATCGACCAGTTCACCGAACTGCGCTGGATCACCATGGAGACCCTGCCGGGGCATTTCCCGATTTAGCGCCCTTGCCTCCACAATCCAGCCCAACGGCCGGCACCAGTAAGGCCGTTGAGCGCGTCCAGCTTACCTGAGGAATATCGATGTCCAACACAGCAAATCCAGTAGATGCAAGCGAAGCCGGAACGGTGGCTTATGAAGTCAGCAACGGTATCGCCTGGGTAAAATTCAACCGCCCCGAAAAGCGCAATTGCATGAGCCCCAAACTCAACCGGCAGATGCTGCGGGTGCTGGATTCATTGGAATACCGCGACGATGTGGGTGTGTTGGTGCTCACCGGAGAAGGCACTGCCTGGTCGGCCGGGATGGATCTCAAGGAGTACTTCCGGGAAACCGAAGCGCAGGGCCTGGCGGGTACGCGCACGGCCCAGCGTGAAGCATACGGCTGGTGGCGGCGCCTGCGCTGGTACCAGAAGCCTACCATCGCCATGGTCAACGGCTGGTGTTTTGGCGGCGGTTATGGCCCGCTGTTTGCCTGTGATCTTGCTTTTGCTGCAGAAGAAGCGAATTTCGGCCTTTCAGAAATCAACTGGGGCATCCTGCCGGGCGGCGGAGCCACCAAAGTGGCTATCGAATTGCTGTCATTTCGGCGCGCCATGTACCACGCGCTGATGGGTGAAAACATCGATGGACGCACTGCAGCAGAGTGGGGTCTGGTGAATGAAGCCGTACCGCTTGAGCAGCTTCGCAGTCGCGTTGAAGCGGTTGCCCAGGAATTGCTGAAAAAGAATCCCGTTGCGCTGAAGGCGGCCAAAGACGCGGTGCGTCGCGTGAGCGAAATGACTTATGACAACGCCGAGGACTACCTGATCCGCGCGCAGGAAGCTGCCAATTTCTTTGATAACACCGGTCGTAAGGAAGGCATCAAGCAGTTTATCGATGACAAATCCTACAAGCCGGGGCTGGGCGCCTATGACCGGGAGAAGCAAGAGGACACCGGCAAGAAGTAAAGGATAGATACACATGCCTCACACACCTGGAAGCCCCCGCAGCCAGCCGCCCGGCATTGAAAGGCTGCTGAGGCCGCGTTCCGTGGCGATCGTAGGAGCTTCCGACACGCCTGGGGCGCTGGGTGCTTCAGCCCTGGCCAACCTGGATCGCCTGGGTTATGCCGGCGATGTTTTCCCGGTCAACCCAAAGCGGGACGTGATTGGCTCCAGGCGATGTTTCAAATCAGTAGAAGAATTGCCCTTGGGTACGGATGTGGCGGTCCTGGCCATCCCGCGAGCCGCAGTGCTCGGTACCATTAATTTGCTGGCTCAGCGTAGCGTAGGTGCCGCCATCATTTTTTCCGCAGGCTTTGCGGAAGGCGGTGAGCAAGGCCTTCGGGAACAGCAGCAAATCGCCGAAATCGCCGGTGACAACAACATGGTAATCCTTGGCCCCAACTGCCTGGGCCTGGTCAATTACGTCGATGGCATAGCGCTGACCTTTGTGGAAACTCCGTCGATCCCGCTGGATGGCCGGCAGGGTATCGGGATTGTCTCGCAGAGCGGGGCGATGGCGGCGGTGCTCAGCGTGATGCTGACCAGCCGGGACCTGGCTCTCTCCTGGTCGGTTTCGACCGGTAACGAAGCGGCCAGCGGCGTAGAGGATTACCTCGACTATCTCATCAAGGACTCCAGCACACGCACCATCGGGATGATCGTCGAGCAGTTCCGTCGCCCGAAAGAGTTTCTCAGGCTGGCACGTGAAGCCCGCGACCGCGGCAAGCAGATCGTGCTTCTGCACCCCGGTCGCAGCAGCGCGGCTCGCGAGTCGGCTGCAACGCACACCGGCGCAATGGCCGGTGACTACGCCCTCATGCGAACATTGGTCGAACGCCAGGGCGTGCTTGTCGCGGAAAATCTCGAAGAATTGGGAGACCTGCTGGAAGTCGCCCTGCGCTGTGAATTCATGCCGCGCGGTGGTGCAGCGGTGTTGACCGAATCCGGCGCTTTCAAGGCGCTGACTCTGGATCTTTGCGAACAGATCGGCCTGCCGTTGCCGCCACTCAATGACGAGAACGCACCCTTGTTGCGCCAGGCAATGCCGGAATTTGTGCCGGTGAGCAACCCGGTTGACCTGACAGCACAGGCCCTGGTGGATCCGGCGCTGTATCAACGCAGCCTGGCTGCCTTGCTGCAGGATGAGCGCTTCGGCAGCATTGTGCTCAGTATCATCCAGACGGACGAAATCACCTCGGCGCTCAAGTTTCCGCACATCATTGACGCCATCCGGCAACTCAAACCTGCCAAGCCCGTGATATTCGCCGGCATGGATGAAGGCGCGGCCGTGCCGGACGACTATATCCGGCAATTGCGTGAACTGCGGGTGCCATATTTCCCGTCCCCGGAGCGGGCCTTGCGTGCCGTCGCGCGGTTCAGTGTGCTGGCTGGCCGGGATTTCTCTTCCTGTGAGGAAGCGCCCACACGCTTCAGCGCACCGGCGCCAACGGGTGTGGTGGCTGAGTATCTCGCCAAGCAAATGCTGGCGCACCTCGGCATTCCCTTTCCCCCCGGTCGGCTGGCACACGACCTCGAACAGGCAGTGGATGCTGCCGGCGACATCGGCTTCCCGGTTGTGCTCAAGGCCCAATCGGCCGGTTTGTCCCACAAGAGTGATGCAGGTGGCGTCATCCTCAATGTGCAGGATGAACCGCAGCTGCGGCAAGCCTGGCAAAAGCTGCAGGACAACCTGGCGCAGAACTGCCCTGGCCTGAAGCTGGACGGCGTGCTGCTGGAGAGCATGGAAAAGTCCGGACTGGAAATGATTGTAGGCGCAAGGAACGATCCTGACTGGGGCCCCGTGCTGTTGGTGGGTTTCGGCGGTGTCCAGGCGGAGATCCTCAAGGACGTCCGATTGCTGCCACCCGACTTGCCAATGGAAGAAATCATCCGCGAAATTTTCCAGCTGAAAGCAGCAGGGCTGCTGGCGGGGTTCCGTGGCGCTCCTGCGCTTGATGTGCCTGCGCTGGCGGAATTGATATCCCGGGTTGGACGCCTGATGTTGGGTGAACCTTCAATCCGTGAAATTGACCTGAATCCAGTGCTGGTCTATCCACAGGGACAGGGCGTGATGGCCCTGGATGCGTTGATGCTGGTTTGACGGAGGAACATCAAGGTCACTTTGGCGCATAGTTCTTGAACTTATTTAGTATGTGTGGCATACAATATTGCAAAAGCTGCAACAACTCATTCACGGCCCAGGCCGGAATAGAAAGACAGAATGAAAGCAGCAGGGAAACAGGCACGCATGCAATGGTGAACCAGACTCAGGCTGTGTTTTCGTGCCGGATCCCGGGGATTTGGGAAATCTGCTATTAGCACGCACGCCCACAAATGGAGAGTCAGTTCATGCACTCGAAATTACACACACAGTCCTTCCTTCTCATCGTTGGCCTGGCAGTAGCGGCAGGCTCCATACAAAGTGCTTCAGGCCAGGACGATTCGCTGCCTGATTCAGCGGCATCCGTGGAGGTCCTCGAAGAGGTCCTGGTTACAGCACGCCGGCGCAGCGAAAAGCTGCAGGACGTACCGATAGCAATTACCGCCTTGTCCGCTGAAACACTGGATCGCAGGCAGGTCTTGAACACTGTCGACCTGGATCGCGTGACGCCCAGTATGCAATTCACCAGTTACGGCCAGCTTTCCGGCAATAATTCGGCCGCGGTTGTTTTCATCAGGGGTGTTGGCCAGATAGACCCGACTCCAGCGGTCGATCCTGGTGTGGGAATCTACGTGGACGACGTTTACATGGGCCGTTCGGTAGGCGGCGCGATGGATTTTTTTGACATCGAGAATATCCAGGTCCTGCGCGGGCCGCAGGGCACTTTGTTCGGTCGCAATACGATAGGCGGTGCGGTGCTGATCAATACCGTTGTACCCGGAGACGAGTTTGAAGGTCGTGTACAAGGCCGGGTGGGAGACGACAGCCTGTGGGAAGTGTTTGGCGCGGTTACGCTGCCGGCATCAGAAGACCTGTCGTTCCGCCTGGCGCTGGGCGCCAGGCAGCGCGATGGATACGTGACTCGTGTTTACGATGGCCAGGACCTGGGTAATGAGGATGTGGTCTCGCTGCGCGGAACGATGCGCTGGGATTTATCCGATGACCTGCAATTGATCGCCAAGGCCTATTACTCCAAGCAGGATGAAAATGGCGCTCCGTTCGTATTCAAAGGCATCAATACCAGCGCGCCCGTTCCAGCCATCGTCAGTGTGGCTGCGGGTTGCCCGGGAGCCAAGATACCGTTTGCGCCGATCGCGCCCGGAGATCCACGATTTGGAGCACCTTTTGTTCCCAATATCGATGATCCGCGGTGCGCCAACAATTTCTGGGATATGGGTCCCTACACCAACGGTGGTACCGCACCGGTTGAAAGCACCAACGATTCAAAGGGTGCTTCAGCGAATCTCGAATGGAATATCAATGATTCCTTCGATCTTCATTCCATCACTGCTTACCATGACCTGAGCTGGACCGGTATCCGCGATGCCGACAACACGCCGTTTGTAATCATCACAACCGACTACATCAGTGAATCCACCCAATTCAGCCAGGAACTCCGATTCAACTATTCTTCCGACCGGCTGAATGGCGTGATGGGAGCTTACTATTTCACGGAAGATTCCGATGATCGCGTGACAGTGCCTTTGGCATTCCCTCCATCGCCCCCGGTGATTACATCGCTGCTGGCGGGTGGCCCTGGCTCGCGTGACCTGCAGTTCGTAAACCTGACCACGGATTCGATTGCTGCGTTTACCGAATGGACATTTGATTTCACGGATGCCCTGAGCGTAACCGGCGGCCTGCGCTACACCTCAGACGACAAGTCGATGAAGGCTACGGTCATGAATCTATTTCCTGCAACCCTTCCGGACCCGAACCCTTTGCCGGACAAGGCGATCCCGGAGGGCGGCCCACTGTTTATCTATCCGGACCGTTTCAGTGACACGTACGACAATATGAACTACTCCGCCAGTGTGCGGTACTCATTCACCGACGACTGGATGGCCTACATAAGCTATGCAACCAGCTTCAAGTCCGGCGGCTTCAACCAGCGGTACAACGCACCACCACCAGGGTTTGTGCCAGTCAGTTTTGATGAGGAAACGGTCGAATCCATTGAGATCGGCTTCAAAGCTGATGTAACCGATACCTTGCGTGTGAACGCCGCCGCGTTCTGGTCCGATTATGATGATATCCAGACCATCTACCGCCAGGGTGTGGTGCCCCTGTTGTTCAATGCGGGCAAGGCCTCGATAGACGGTTTGGAACTTGAGTTCCTGTTCGAGCCTGTGGAAGAACTGATCCTGGAAGGCGGCTTCAGCTACCTGGACGACGATATCAAGGAAGTCACCCAGATCCCTGGCACAGCAACCGGTGTGGGGCCGGACAATTCATTGCCATACACGCCGGAATGGCAATGGAACCTTGCAGCAAGCTATCGCTTTGGGGTCTGGTCCGGCTGGGGCCTGTCACCGCGAGTGGATGTAGCCTACACCGACGACCAGTACTTTGACATGGAGAACACGGCAATTACAGCGCAACTGGACTCCGTCACCACCGTCAATGCCAGCCTGGTCCTGAATGACGATGCGGGCAAATGGGGGATAGGGGTCTACGTGCAGAACCTCACCGACGAACTCTACCCCGTACAAGGCAATGCATCGTTGGGTACCCTGGGTTATGCCGAGCAGGTATATGCGCGCGGCCGCAACTGGTACGTGAGTGTCAATTATAATTTTTAGACGTGCACAAGCGGACGGGACATAGACTGGTCCTGATCATGTCGAACTGGCGGGTATCTTCAGGATTCCGCCAGTTCGCTTTCCAGGTTTTTCCGCATTTTTACCAGCAGTTTCTTCAGTGTCGAAGCTTCACGGCTGCTCAGGTTGCTGGTCAGCACAGCGTCGTGGGCCATGGCATGAATTGCCAGTTTCTCGGTAAGGGCGAATCCCTTGTCTGTGAGGAAGATTTCCTGTTTGCGGCGGTCACCTGATGACCATTCCCTGGTCAACAGCTTACGCGCCTGAAGCTTGTCGATAACCAGCATTGTAGTTGCGCGATCCATGCCCAACGCTTTGCCGATCGCAATTTGCGACGTGCCCGGGTTCGCACGAGTCAAAACCAATACAGAAAACTGCTTGGGTGTGTACTTTGTGCCGTGAAATCCCTTGCCAAACTTCCGGAAGGACTCGATCTCGGCTCGATGCAAGTGATAGCCGATGAGTTCGGGAAGAAGGTCCATATTGATGTCTTGAGTAGTGGATCTTTTCATTTTTTCGGATTTGTAAAAGAGGAAGTGTACGTTATATGCGCAAGCACAGCTTTGGACGACGGTGCTTCATACCAAAGGCTTGCATTTCAAATTGTTGACAATATTGATTATGATTGTCCAGAAGTTTTGAACACACTGCCTGCAAAACCAGCTTCCGAGAACCCAACTGTGCCGAAACCTGGATCCAAAACACGAGCCACCCAACCAAAAAGCTTTACCGTCGATGAACTTGTGGCCTGGGCCAGGGAAAACATCCGCACGGGCAAATTTGCACCCGGCCAGCGTTTGATTGAAAGCGACATTATTCGCGAAACACAAGTAAGCAGAAATAAGGTGCGCGAAGCACTACAGCGCCTCGCTACGCAGGGCCTGGTCACCATCGAGCCTTTTCGGGGCGCATCGGTCAAGTCCATTACGTGGGATGAAGTGCGGCAAATATACCAGGCGCGCATGGCGATTGAGGGCTTCGCGGCTGCCGAATTCGCTGCCAGCAATAATCCTGAACTAAAACAAAAACTGAAGCAGACACAGAAGGAAATGAACAAATGGGTGACCGACGGCGATCATGAACAATTCGCCCAATCCAACAGCGAATGGCACGAAATCATTATTGATGGCGCCCAGAACGAGTACTTCAGGCAGTTCCTGGGCCGTCTGACAATTCCGATCTACCGATTGCTGTTCACGACGTTTTATTCAAGGAGCAGGATTGCGGTGGCCAACGCCGACCACAAGGAAATTACTTCCGCTATTGTGAAGGGAGAACCTGAGCAGGCAGAAAGGCTCATGCGGGCGCATGTAAAAAATGGCCTGAATGCTCTTGCTGAAATTGACTCCAGAATCTCGTGAAAACACGCTTTGCAAGTGCTCCCATGCTTTACACGTTGCGTCGCGGGCGTGTCGGGCAATTCATTTGATAACTTCAACTACCTACTGTCCCAGGGATTTGACATGTACATGACAAGATCGCTGAAAAGATTCCTGCGCTGGAAGATTGTGGCCCTGTTGGGTATCAGTCTTTATGCGTCCAATCTGTTGGGCCAGGAAAAGCCCGACATCCTGTTCATAGCAATTGATGACATGAACGACTGGGTAGGAGTTCTCGGTGGCCACGAACAGACAAAAACACCGAACATTGACCGTCTGGCCTCACAAGGAATGGTTTTCACCAATGCGCACACCGTAGCTACTTCCTGTCTTCCTTCGCGAACCGCAGTCCTGACTGGGGTAAGTCCATTCAAGAGTGGTGTCTATAACCAGTCTGGCGACTGGCGGGAAGTCGAAGCATTGCAGGGCCTGGCAACGCTGCCGGAATTTTTCAGGGAGGCCGGCTACCGAGTGGTTGGCGCTGGCAAGATCTTTCATGCCCACACATATTCTGTGGAAGGCTATCCCGGCCTGCAGGACAACGACTCCTGGGACGAATTCTACCCAAGCTTTGAGCGGCAGCTTCCGGATGAACTGCGTCCACCCGGAGCACCCACCAACGGGAATCCGTTCATCTTCAATCCCACCGGGAAGTTCCCCGGGCCCGACTGGCTGTTTACCGGTTTCGATTTCTCCCCGCTGGTCGCCGAGGACAATGCCATCGGTGACGGCCAGGTCGTCGGCTGGATGGAGAGCCAGATATTGAAGGAGAGCGACCAGCCGCGGTTCTTCGCCATCGGCCTGTATCGGCCGCACCTGCCCTGGTACGTGCCTGAGAAGTACTTCGCCATGCATCCCCTGGAAGAAATCAGGCTACCCGAAGTAAAGGAGGATGACCTGGCGGACGTCCCGGACAGCGCTCCATTCCAGGGCGACCGGCTTGCGGCTCTTGGTCCTACCAGCCAGAATGATTGGGTGATCAAGAACGACCTGTGGGCGCGAGCTGTGCAGGGTTACCTTGCCAGTTTGAGCTTTGCTGATGCCATGGTCGGACGCATCCTGGATGCCCTGGACAAGAGCGGCCGTGCCGACAGGACCATCGTCATCCTCTGGTCCGACCACGGTTTCCACCTGGGCGAAAAGCAGCGGTGGCGCAAACAAACGTTGTGGGAAGAATCAACACGCGTGCCGTTGGTCCTGAGGGCGCCAGGATCCACCGCGGCCGGAAGTGTGTCGGCAGAAGCTGTTTCGTTGCTGGATATCTATCCAACCCTGGTTGACCTGGCGCATCTGCAGGCCCCGCAACACCTGGATGGCCTGTCGCTTCTGCCGCTGGTCAAAAATCCGGCAGCTACACGCGATGAGCCGGCGCTGACGGTGTGGGATTTCGGCAACGTTTCGGTCCGGGATGAGCACTATCGTTTCATCCAGTATGCCGATGGTGCGCAGGAGCTTTATGACCACGAAGCAGACCCGAACGAGTGGAACAACATCGTCCTCGACCGTTCATCCGAGGAAATCAGCAACCGTCTCTCGTCCTTCATTCCACCTGACGCGGCCCCTTCCGCCTTCCCCTGATTTTCCGCTGCAGGCCGCCGGTGGCCAGGGTTGTGTAGCGAGGTGGTCCTGGTTGTATCTACTTGTGCCTGCATGGATGCAGGCACAGGTTTTCAGCGGCTTCCCGCAAAGTCGCGAATTATTGCCATAAGAGGGCCTTTTCGTGCTTGCAATGCAGGAACGATGGGAGTATTTTCGCAATGGATTATGGACAATATTGTTCACATAACTCGATAGTCAACGGCACTGGTCATCCACCCATCAGCACACGGGAAAATAGAACGATGAAACCTGTACACAGAGTCCTGCAGAAGTCCTTCCTGGTTTTGAATTCGACCCTCATCCTTTCAACCGCCATAGCGCAATCCCTGTGGGCACAAGATGCCGAGGATGTGCTCGAAGAAGTTGTGGTAACCGGTAGCCGCATTCGTGGCGTCGATGCACCTGTCGGCTCAGCCGTCATATCACTCGACCGCGCCTACATTGACGATTCAAACTCGGTGTCAGTAGACCAGTTGATTCGCGAAATTCCCCAGGCATACAACCTCGGTGTCAGCGAATCCTCCCGTGGTCAACCGGGCGGTAATGGCAACATTGTCTACGGCAACTCGGCGAACCTGCGTGGCATTGGGCCATTTGCGACCCTGGTCCTGGTGGATGGGCACCGCGTAGTCACCAACTCCCGCAACGTCGACCCCTCCATGCTTCCTACCCTGGCTCTGGAGCGTATTGATGTAGTCGCGGATGGCGCCTCTGCGGTTTATGGTTCCGACGCCATAGCCGGTGTTGTCAATCTGGTGCAACGGCGCAACGTCGACGGCGGCAAGGCAATCGCCAAGTATGGCAGCGGAGATGATTACGACGAATACCTGGTTGGCGCCTCCTGGGGCAAGACCTGGGACAGGGGACAGTTTTTTGTGGCAGTTGAGAACGGTGGGCATTCCAATCTGAACGGTGCCGATCGCGACTACTTTCGCGCCCTGCAGCCCGGTGGCGACTACCGGACCACCCTGTGTGATCCCGGCACCATCGTGATTGGAAGTACGAATTATGCAATTCCAGCCGGTGGCGTAACGCCGGCCACTGCAGCTTCACTGGTCCCGGGCACCCGTAACCTTTGCGAGAATATTGTCGAGCAGGACCTGATGCCAGAGCAGGAGTACACCGGCCTGTCGTTTACCTCGAACCTGAAAATCACCGACTCGACTGAGCTTTTCCTTGATGGCTTCTATTCAGTGCGGGAGTTCGAGCGCAAATCCGGATTCCATTCAGGCGCCCTGACCGTGCCGAATACCAATGCGTTCTGGGTGGCCCCGGTCGGTACCAATCCTCCCAGGGAGACCGTCAATTATTCATTCGCCAACGACCTGCCGTCGGATGACGCCTCAGGCGAAGTGAGCCGCTGGGGCCTGACAGCCGGATTGAAGCAGGACCTGCCAGGCGAATGGGCCTTTGATGCGCTGGTCAGCTACGGCGAGAACAATGAGATTTCCAATACCTACCGCGGACTGGACGCGGCCAACCTGAATGCCGCACTGGCCAGTTCCAACCCGGCTACCGCTTTTGATCCGTTTGGCCTGCACCGGACTTCGCCGGAAGTATTGGCGGCCATCAGCGACCAGATATTCCTGGTCGACTCCGACGTGGACTTCCTGGGCATCGAGGCATTGGCCAGCGGCCCGCTCTTTGAGCTTCCCGGCGGCACGGCGCAAGGTGCGATCGGGTACGAGTACCAGGACACCACAAGCCTGCCCGGACTGGCCCGTGGCAACCCTGGCACACCTTCAACCTGTGCCCCTTGCATGGTTGCCGGAGTCAGCGAACTGAAGCGCAATGTGGATTCCTTCTTCGCCGAAATCCTCGTGCCTTTGTATGGAGATGGCAACGCGACGAACGGCCTCCAGTCGCTAGACCTGCGGGCGGCAGTTCGTCACGACGACTACAGCGACGTGGGTTCCACCACCAACGCGCAATTCGGTGTGACGTGGCAGCCAGTTGACGACCTTTCATTCCGGGCCAGCTTTGCCGAAGCGTTCAGGGCCCCACAGTTCAGTGATCTCTACGGAAATTCGCAGGCCATGTTCGTCGAGGCGTTCGTTGATCCAACCATTGGTGGAGCGCCACGCCAGGGTGTGTTCCAGTCGGGCGGCAATCCCGGCCTGAAGCCCGAGACTGCCGAAACCTGGTCCTTCGGGCTTGACTGGGACCTGGCGTTCCTGGATGCAACCAGACTGAGCGTGACTTTCTACCACGTGGACTATGAGAACCAGATTGCCCAGTACCTGGGTGACCGTAACATCCTGCAGCGTGAAAGCGAATTTGAAGGCACCGGCATCATCCTGCGCGATGCCGCTGCGGCAGCCCGCATTGTTGAGCTGTTTGCCCAGGGCTTGACGGTTGCGAGAGGCGTGTTGCCTGTGCCCGTTACCCTTTACGTGGATGGCCGCCCGAATAACCTGGGCCGTTCCGAAACAGACGGCATCGACTTCCTGCTCAGCACGGCATGGTCCACTGAGGGTGGCAGTGATTTCGTCGCCGACATCAGCGGCAACTATACGCTGGACTATAAAGTCGCAATCACTCCTGACGGCATCCTGCTTGATCGCAAGAATGTCATTTTCAACCCCCTGGAGCTCAAGGCGAGGGCCAGCCTCACCTGGTCGCTGGACCGCTATAAGGCCCGTGCCGTTCTGAACTACGTGGGTGGGTATGAAAACACCTTACCTGAGCCAGACCAGAGTGTCAGTTCCTTTACCCCGGTGGACCTGAATGCCTGGATAAGCCTGGGCGAAGAGGGCGGAAGGGGACTCTCCGATGGATGGATTCTGGGCTTCCAGGTTTCCAACGTGTTCGACGAAGATCCGCCATACGTCAACATTGCGCCCTCCGGCAACGGCAATGGTGGATATGACTCTTCGGCGGCAAATCCGATAGGAAGGCTGTTTGGCGTTTCACTGGAGAAATCGTTCTAGGCACACTTGCCACTCTCATGCATGAAATCCTGTTCACTCCTGTGCTGCAGGATTTCAACCAATAAGGGTGTGGCCGGGCGAATCACTTTTCCCGGCCACATCACATCGCCAGCCACACTGAATTTCCACGTGACATGGGCTTGCTCGAAGTTCTGGTGGATTAATTCTTTGTGCTTGAAAATGGTGCATCGAGAAGCTAGTTTAGGTTTTGAACAATATTGTCAACAATCTGTAAGGTCGACAGGATTTTTCATGCACCAAGCGCTCCAGGAAATGATCCGGAATGATGGCTTCTGAATCACATTTGTCCAGGACTCTGACCATCGCAATCCTGTTGTGCCTGGTTTGTGCAATTCCCAAACACTCGTACGCGGCCCGGTCAGATCCCGAGGCGCGTGCCGCATACACCGAGCACACGCGGGATTCGCTGTATGTTGCGATGCGCGACAAGACCCGGCTGGCGGTAAACTTATACCGGCCTGCCACGCACGGCCGTGCAGTGGCCACGCCATTGCCGGTGATTTTCGCATTCACTCCCTACCGCGCCCGCTATCGCGAAGCGGACGGAAGCATTGTTGAGACCGCGCTGAATGAACGGCTGGGGCTGCCACAGTTGCTGCAGCATGGATATGTCATCGCGGTAGCGGATATCCGGGGCAAAGGCGCATCTTTTGGCCATCGCCGGGGATTCCAGGACCGTACCGAAGCGCTGGACGGCCGTGAACTGGTTGAATGGCTGGCGCGACAGGAATGGTCTGACGGAAAGGTGGGCATGACCGGATGCTCCTACCTCGGGGGGTCAACCCTGCACGTAGCCAGCACCGCGCCGCCCTCCCTCAAAGCGGTTTTCATTGGCGCCAGTGATTTCGACAAATACGCCTTTGTCCGGCGGGGTGGGCTGACGGCGCAATTCAATACCCGGCCAGACGAGCCGGCCGAATGGGACCTGCAGTCGCTGCCCATGGATGATGATACGGATG
>Ga0315910_10001433_pt1 | contig 21840 bp, 17 predicted proteins | sample EdamamesoilMG_FD_204470 | JGI IMG/M metagenome (GOLD analysis project Ga0315910, IMG submission 204470) | Garden soil microbial communities collected in Santa Monica, California, United States - Edamame soil | ecosystem: Environmental > Terrestrial > Soil > Garden | place: USA: California... | reverse complement strand
CGACTCGCTTGCGTTCTCTGCCATTGCCGACGCGGCGCTACTGGCATCCGCGAAACAAATCTGTGTGAACCTCGGCAAAAAGGATGCGACGGCCATCACGCTGGCGGATGCTTCAGATGCCAACAAGATCTTCGTCGATACCACGCTCAATGGCGATGGCGTCATCATAGCGGAATCCGCCGGCGACGACGCCACAAAGACCGTAATCAACGACATCGTTGCGTGCATGGGCAGTATCGCGGACCGTTCCACCAAGCCCGGCATCGATCAGGCCAAGGTGGACGCGTTCTTCGCCGAGTGCGTCGCGTTCGATGACTGGAACAAAAAAGCTGAAGCTGACAAGGCGAACATCCTCCCCGCTGGCGATGCCACCGCCGCCGCGGCCGCCGCCGTTCGCGCGATCAAGATCAAGGCGGACGATTATTTTGGGCGTTGTCGGTTGGCGGCATTTGATCCGCGCGCGCTCGCGATTTTGAATCGCAAGGAAGAAGAATATCTCGCCGTTGCCGCTAAGGATTTGAGCATTACGGCGGCAGAGATCGCTGGTTTTCCGCTCGCTCAGGTTGCTGCCGGTAAAGCGCTCCCGCTCAAGGCCGGGATCAATCCCGCACATGCCGGGGCCGTGGCTGCGCTGCAAACGAACGCGGTGAAACCACTGCTCGGCGACAAGACAGAATTGACTGAAGCTGATTGGCTGGCGTTGCTCGCAAAGCTTGGACCGTTTGAATGCTGGAGCGCGGGCAAGGCGGGTGCAGCGGTGGAAAAGCTCGGGTTGAAACGCGTGCGTGAAATCCTTGGCAGCAAAGCGAAGGAAACCATCACCGCGATCATCGCGAAGGACAAGGCGCTCGAGCCTGAAGCTGCGGCCATCGCCAATGTCGAGAAACTCATCCGCTACAAGCGCGATCTCTACCTGCTTTGCACAAACTTCGTGAACTTCCGTGACTTTTACGACGCGGGCGATCCGGCGATTTTCCAGACCGGCACGCTCTATCTGGATCAACGTTCCTGCACGCTCACGTTGCCTGTCGAAGACGCGGGCCGGCACGCCGCGATGGCGGGCTTGGCTGGTTCGTATCTGGCCTACTGCGATTGTGTACGGAAAGGCACGGGCGAGAAGCGGCAGATTGTCGCCGCGTTCACCAACGGCGATTCCGACAATCTGATGGTCGGGCGTAACGGTTTGTTCTACGACCGTAAGGGCCAGGATTGGGACGCGACGATCACCAAGATCATTGATAATCCCATCAGCATCCGGCAGGCATTCTGGGCGCCTTACAAAAAGCTGGTGCGCATGATTGAAGAGCAGGCCGCCAAACGCGCCGCCGCCGCCGATGCTGCCGCGGATGCCAAACTGGCTTCTGCCGCCAGCACTGCGGCCAATGCGGACAAAGCGAAGCCTGAACCCAAGAAAGTGGATGTGGGAGCCGTGGCCGCCATGGGTGTGGCATTCGGTGCGATGGGCACGGCGCTGGCCTACTTCGCGGGCTTGCTCAAAGGCATCGCGTTCTGGCAGCTGTGCCTCGCGATCATTGGACTCTTACTGCTGATCTCCGGCCCTTCAATGATTCTCGCATGGATGAAACTTCGCAAACGCAACCTCGGTCCGATCCTCGATGCGAACGGCTGGGCCGTGAATGCCAAGGCCAAACTTAACGTGCCTTTCGGCGCGTCCCTGACCGGTATCGCCAAACTCCCCCCCGGTGTGACACCTAGCGGGGATGATAAATTCGGGGAAAAGCCCAGTGCTTGGCCGGGCTTCATCAAGTTCATCCTCATCGTTTGCTTTATCTACAGCCTGTTGAATCACTTCTATGTGCTCGATATGATCGCCGAGAAGGTTACCGGCAAGCATTACCCGGCGTTCTTTAAGCAACCGCCGAAGGAAGATGCCGCCGCGGCAAAACCGGTGGGCGGCGGCGGTTCAACCAATACGCCGTCAGTTGAAGCACCCAAATAATCGCGAAAGCAACCTCTCTTGTGCAGAAGCCCGGGTGCAAATCCGGGCTTTTTGCCCAAAACTTCCCAGTTGCCACCCCTCGGGACTCTGCTATTCTCCCGCTCCCTTTCGCCTGATGGCGGAAGGAAACGGCCTTAAACATTCCGTGCCCAATTGGGTGCGGTGGCCACAATAACATCAAACCCAATCCCGTGTTCCGCGGGATGCTCCGGTCTCCGGAGTCTTAACCAAAGGAAACAAAGTGATCAGTATTGGCTTGAAGGAATTGTTGGAAGCAGGCGTCCACTTCGGACACCAGACGCGGCGTTGGAATCCCAAGATGAAGCCGTTCATCTTCGACGCGCGCAATGGCATTCACATCATCGATCTCAGCAAGTCCCTCGCGCAGCTCGAAGCCGCGTGCGACTTCCTCGCCACCACCGTCGCCAAGGGCCGCAAGGTTCTGTTTGTCGGCACCAAGAAGCAGGCGCAACTCACCGTCAAAGAGACGGCGCGCGATGCCGGGCAGTTTTTCGTCGTCGAACGCTGGCTCGGCGGCACACTTACCAACTTTGCGACCGTCAAACAATCCATCAAGCGCCTCAAGGAAATTGAGAAGATGGAGGCTGATGGCTCGATCAACGCCTACGTGAAGCAGGAGCAATCCGTGATCCGTCGCGAAGCGTCGCGCCTGCACAAATACTTTGATGGCATCCGCGCCATGGATCAGATGCCCGGCGCGATGTTCGTCGTGGACGTGAAGCGCGAGCACAACGCCGTGGCCGAAGCCCGCAAGCTCGGCATCCCCGTCGTGGCCATCGTGGACACGAACTGCGATCCCGACCTCGTGGATTATCCGATCGCTGGCAACGACGACGCCATCCGCTCCGTGCGTATGATCCTCGCTGCCGTCGGCCAGTCCGTCACGCGCGGCCAGGCGGAGTTCGAATCGAAGTCCAGCCGCCGCAAGGATTTTGCCGAACCCGCGCCGGCCACCGAAGCGATTGCAGCGCCCGCGGGCGAATCCGTTCCCGAGTGATCGGCGGATTCCACATCAATCTCAACGCTCAACTCTCGACCATTTACCATGGCTGAAATCACTGCATCAACGGTAGGCAAGCTGCGCGAAATGACCGGCGTCGGCATGATGGATTGCAAGAAGGCGCTCACCGAAGCCGGGGGCGACCTCGACAAGGCGGTGGAAATCCTCCGCAAGTCCGGCGCGGCCAGCGCGGCCAAAAAGGCCACGCGCGATGCCAAGGAAGGCGTCATCGCCCAGCACATCGTGCCCGGCGGCAAATCCGGCGTGCTCGTGGAAGTGAACTGCGAAACCGATTTCGTCGCCCGCAACGAAGGCTTTCGCGCATTCTGCGACGAGATCGCCAAGAAGCTGGCGATGAATCCGAGCGTGGACCTGGAAGCGGACCGCGTCGCGGCCGTCGCCAAGATCGGCGAGAACATCAAGATCAGCCGCAACCATCGCATGGAAGTGAACGGCAACGGCCTCGTCGCCGCTTACATTCACACCGGCGCGAAGGTCGGCGTGCTCGTCGAAGTGGGCGCCGGCAAGCCGGAAACCACCGGCACGGAAGATTTCAAGCAACTGGTGAAGGATATCACGTTGCAGATCGCAGCGGGCAGTCCGTTCGCGGTGTCGCGCGAGCAGGTCTCGCCCGAGGTCATCGCCAAAGAACGGGAGATCGCCGCGCAATCGGACCGTCTCAAAGGCAAGCCCGCGCAGGCGATGGAAAAGATTCTGCAAGGTGTGCTGGAGAAATTCTACCAGAGCTACTGCCTCGTGGATCAGGGCTTCGTGAAGCGCAATTCCGAAGTCAGTGTGAAGGAACACGTCGCGCAGGTCGGCAAGCAACTCGGTGACGAGATCACCATCCGGCGGTTTGTGCGCTTCCAGGTTGGCGAAGCGATCTGAGCAGGCCGACAGATTTTTGTAAAGGCGTCCGCAAGGACGCCTTTTTTTGTTTGGCGCCTGCTCGACTAGAAAACGGGCTTGCTTGACGTGTAAAGCATCGCCAGTTTTTGAATAAGTTTCGGACTGAGTCGGAGGCGGTATGTATCCATAGTTAAACCGACTCGTCACATGTGGCGGGAGCGAGATTTTTTGAGAACCAAACTTGCATTTTTGCTGGTGTGCTATGGAGCGTCCGTCCTTTGGCTGACGGGCTGTGCCGGATTCAGCGGAAAGGATAACGCCACGCTTTCGCTCCGCTCTCAGCATTTGAACGGCGGCGCAGGAGTTGATAACGGGGCGTTGCTTATCGACGGTCTATTTTACGAAACGGCGCATGGCCGCGTTTCACTTCCTGCCAAACTTAGTCTCCAATCAAACAGTAATGGCGCGGAGCGCAAAGTTGAAGCTGCCATGCCTGATGGCCGTCGCGTCACAGTCGCGGTGAAGCGCGAGAGCGGAAGCTTCCATGTCCAGCTCTCCGCTCAACCCAGCGCCGACATCATCAAGTGGGGACTCGCCGTGGACGCCGGCAGTGACGAATACTTTACCGGCTTGATGGAGCGTGTGGTGGATGGCAAACAGGAGGCATCCTGGACGCCGGGTATCAAGGAAGCGATGAATTTGCGCGGACAAAAGGTGGAGATGATTCTCAAGCCCACAACCTCTGTCTATGCGCCGTTCTACATTTCGTCGCGCGGATACGGTGTGCTGGCCAAGACGGATTGGCCGGGCCTCTACGATTTCTGCGTTGGTGATCCGAAGCGGGTGAAGATTGAGTTTGAAGGCCCTTCACTGGCGCTCAAATTTTACACGGCCTCCCACCCAGTCGAATTGGTGAAAGCTCATGCGTTGGATGCTGGTCCGCCCGTGTTGCCGCCCAAATGGATGTTCAGCCCGTGGCGCTGGCGCGATGAACACACGCAACGCTCAGCCTACTACGACGGCACGCCGGCCACCGGTCCGTTCAACTCCGAGGTCATGGAAGACATGCTCATGATGAAAGCCTTCGGCATACCGTGCGGCGTGTATTGGATCGATCGCCCGTGGGGGCCGGGCAAGCCGTGGGGCTATGACGACTTCGATATCGACGAGGAGCGATTACCGAACTTTGCGCGCATGGTCAAATGGCTGAACGCGGAGGACTGCCAACTTGTGCTTTGGATCGGGCCGTTCTTCCAAGGGCAGATGGCGACCAACGCCTTGGCCAAGGGTTGGAATCTCGCGGGTCAAGTACGTCCACGTAACGGAAACAATTATCCGATGGTGGACTTCTCCAATCCCGAAGCCCGCGCGTATTGGCAGAGCGGGGTGGAGAAGTTGCTCAAACTCGGCGTTGCCGGTTTCAAATTGGATCGCGCCGAGGAAGACATTCCCGAGAAAGGGCCATACAAGATCCATGACGGTCGCAGCATTCGGGAGAATCGCAATGCCTACCCTGCGATGTACGTGGACGCTACATCAGAGATCGCCCGCAAGCATCGTGGTGACGATCACGTGCTGATGCCGCGCGCCGCTTATACCGGCACTTCGAGCAAAGCGGTGTTCTGGGGCGGAGACATCGGCGGCAATCAGGAAGGATTGCGCGCTTCGATCATCGCGATGCAGCGTTCAGCGGTGATGGGTTATCCGAATTGGGGCGCGGACACCTGTGGTTACAACAAGCAATTGATGGAACAGGAAGTCTGTGCCCGCTGGCTGGCATTCAGTTGCTTCAATCCTATCATGGAAGTCGGCCCGACCCGCAACGTCGCCTTCTGGAATCTGCCGCGCGAACCCAAATACGACGCCACGCTCATCGCCATCTGGCGGCTTTATGCGCGGCTGCATCATCGGTTGATGGACTACGGCTATGAGCAGGCCAAACTCGCGCACGAGACCGGAACGCCGATTGTGCGTCCGTTATTTCTGGTCGATCCCAAGATGCCGGCTGCGTGGGCCAACTGGTGGACCTTCCAATACGGCCCGGATCTGCTCGTTTCCGCGATTTGGGAAAAGAACAAGCGCAGCGTGGAAGTCTATCTGCCCGCGGGCAGCAAATGGCGCGATGCCTGGAATCCCTCACAGGTTTACGCCGGCGGCCAGACATTCACCATCAAAGCAGACCTCCATCAGATCCCCATCTTCATCCGTGAAGGCTCACCGCTCGACCTGGGTAACTTGCACAAGGAATGGGCTGAGTCACAGGCCATCGCAAATCAGCGGCCTGACTTGGCAAAGCTTGAAGCTGAAGCGCAGGCGTGGTTCAAGTTGGTGGCGCGCTGAATACTCCTTCCAGTTGGCGATTGGTTTGACGGAATCTTCCCTGGCTGCTACAAAGCCGCCCGTCGCGGCAGCCCGAGCCAATCAGCCATGAAAAAAACCGATCAGCCTAAATACAGCCGGATTCTCCTCAAACTCAGCGGCGAAGCGCTCGGTGGCGCGGGTGGCACAGGCATTGACGCACAATCTGTCCAGAGCATGGCCGAGCAGATCCGCGAAGTGCGCGAACTTGGCGTGCAGATGGTCATCGTCATCGGTGGCGGCAACATTTTTCGCGGACTGGCTGGCAGCGAGAAGGGTATTGAACGGGCGACGGGCGATTACATGGGCATGCTGGCCACCGTCATCAATTCGCTCGCGCTTCAGGACGCGCTGGAAAAACTTGGCGTCGCCACGCGGGTGCAAACAGCCATCACAATGACGCAGATCGCCGAGCCCTTCATCCGTCGTCGCGCGGTGCGCCACCTGGAAAAGGGCCGCGTCGTCATCTTCGGAGCGGGCACGGGCAATCCTTATTTCTCCACTGATACCGCTGCCGCGCTGCGTGCGAACGAAATGGGCGCGGAAGCCATTCTCAAAGCCACCAAGGTGGATGGCATCTACGACAGCGACCCAAAGAAAAACCCGAACGCCAAACGTTTCGAACGCATCAGCTATCTTGAAGCTTTGCAACGGCAGCTTGCCGTCATGGATTCCACGGCCTTCTCGTTGTGCATGGACAACAAGATGCCGATCATCGTGTTCGACCTCTTCAAGCCGCATAACCTCAAACAGGTCGTCATGGGCGAAGCGGTCGGTACGCTGGTAACGAGTTAAGACCAGTCCCGAACCTTCCGCTGTTGTCATGCCTGAACTTCCCGAGGTTGAAGTGCTCGTCCGTCATCTGCGCCCCCTGGTCGTTGGAACGAAAGTCCGTGCGGTAGAAGTGCGGAAAGCAAAGGTGCTTCAGCCGACCAAACTGACCGCGCTGAGGCGCACACTGGAAGGCGCAACGTTTCAATCGCTCGAACGCCGTGGCAAGTATCTGTTGTTCACTTTGCGGTCCGCTCGTGGCCGCCAGCTGGTTCAGTTGGTCGGCCATTTGGGAATGACAGGACGAATGTTTGTCGCCCCCGCGAAATCGCAACTTCCCAAACACACGGCGGTTTTGCTCGATCTCGGCCGCCAGCGATTTGTTTACGAGGATCAACGTTATTTCGGGCGATTCACACTCGATTTGCGTTCAGTCGCCAAACTTGGGCCAGAGCCTCTAGGTCCAGAATTCTCTGCCGACTATCTGCAGCGCGAATTGAAACGCTCCCGGCAAAGCATCAAGGTCAAGTTGCTCGACCAGACGCTGGTGGCGGGCGTGGGCAATATCTACGCCAGCGAAGCGCTCTTCCTTTCCCGCATCTCGCCCAAGCTCAGTGCCAACAAACTCAATCGCGCCCAGATCACCCGGTTGGTGGCGGCGATTCGCAAAGTCCTGGCCGAGGCCATTTCTTTCGGGAGTACGATTCAACTGAATCATGGTGGTGCGGATGCCCGCGACGGTTTGTTTTACTTTGGTCGAGCCGAGGGGACGCCGGATTATTATGAGGAGCGATTGCGGGTTTATGATCGTGCCGGCGAACCTTGCCGGCGCTGCCGCACGCCGATCCGGCGAATCGTGCAGGCGGCGCGCGGCACGTTCTTCTGCCCGAAGTGTCAGACCGCTTGAACCGGGTGTGCGCGGGCGCAAGCTTGCGTAAAGGCACGGATCAGTGGGTGAGTTTCCTCGTTCAAAGCTGAGCGCTCGGGTTGGAAGAGTGTCCCGATGAAGAAGGGATGGCCTTGCAATTCGAACATGCGCGCCTCGCCGGTGACGTCAAAGCCCACGAATCGTAATCCGTCTCGTTCGATTTTTTGCCGAAACGCTGGATTCAGCCCGTAGCGGCAGTGATAAGTTTCCGTGAGTGTTTCGCAACCGCACAGAGCTCGCACAAATGAGCCGTCTTGAAGCCTAACTTCGCCGTTTTGCTCCACCAGCGAGCAGGCCAGGGGTGCGATGAGTTTGGCGGCGGCTTCCGGTTTTGATTCGGCGTGATCAGCGTCGGGCAAACCAGCCACGTTGCGCGCAAACTCGATCAGCGCGTGTTGGAAACCGCCGCACGTTCCGAGGAATGGCAGATTACTTTCTCGCGCGAAGCGGATTGCCCAAAGCGCGCCGTCCATGCCGGCATACGGACTGGCCGGCACACACCACAACCCATCGAATTGCGCGAATTGTTCCCGATCGCCAACTCTGATCTTGTCTGTCGCCAGCCATACGGGTTTGGCCTCGCATTCTTCTGCTTCCGCGGCCAGTGTCAGTGCGCGAGGAATCGCGCGATGGGCTGTGACGTCCGGGTTGAAATCACCGATCAGGCCGATGTGGATGGTTTGCATGGCGTTGACCTGCAGCATCGCACGAAAGAAATTCATGTTCAACCGCTTCGTTTACCCTTAAATCAACGCCGCATGTTTGAACTGCTGAAGACCGATCCGCATACCAAGGCCCGCCTCGGCCGGCTCACGACCGCACACGGCTTGGTGGAGACGCCGGTTTACATGCCCGTCGGCACGCAGGGCAGCGTGAAGGCGATCGACCCGCGCGAGTTGCACGAGATGGGCACGCAGATCATTCTCGGCAATACCTACCATCTCAACATCCGTCCCGGGCTCGATATCATCCGCGCGGCTGGCGGCCTGCATAAATTCATCAACTGGCAAAAGCCCATCCTAACCGACAGCGGTGGCTTCCAGGTATTCAGTCTGGCGAAAATTCGGAAAGTGAAAGCGCACGGCGTCGAATTCCGCTCGCACCTCGATGGTTCGCCGCTGTTTCTGGGACCAAAGGAAGCCATGGAAATCCAGCGCACGCTCGGCTCTGACATCGCGATGGTGTTTGACGAATGCCCACCCCACGATGCGCCCGCACGGGAACAACGTCATGCCGTCGAGCGCACGATTCGTTGGGCGCGCGAATGTCGCGAACAACCGCGCGCGGATGGGCAGAAAGTTTTCGGGATCGTGCAAGGGGGCAGCAATCCAGAGTTGCGTGAGCAATGCGCCAAGGCGCTCGTGCCGATGGAATTCGATGGCTACGCGATTGGCGGCGTGAGCGTGGGCGAGCCGGAGCCGGAAATGATGAAGGCGGTGGAACTCACCGAACCGCATCTACCGGCAAACAAAGCACGCTATGCCATGGGGCTAGGCACGCCCGCGCAGATGGTTGAGCTGATTGCCCGCGGGGTGGACATGTTTGACTGCGTATTGCCAACCCGGGTAGCCCGCAACGGCACAGCGTTCACGCGCAAGGGCCAGTTCAGTTTGAAAGGCGGCGCTTACAAGGCGGACTTCACGCCCATTGAGGAAGGCTGCGAGTGTTTCGCCTGCCAGCATTTCACGCGGGCGTACTTGCGACACCTGCTGAATGTGAACGAGATTCTTGGCCTGCGCATGTTGAGCGTTCACAATTCGCACATGTATTTGAAGCTGATGGCGGATGTGCGGGCAGCACTGGCCGGGGGCACGTTCGCGCAGTTCTATCGCGGGTTTATTGCCGGTTATGTGCCGTCGCGCAAGGTTTTGTCCGAACGTGCGCTGGCCACTTTGGAACGTTAGCGGGCTGTTGGCTCAAATTTGCGCTCATCGGATAAGCCACCGGCACGGTCTGGCCAAGCGCCGCTTATACCGTGATTGTCACGTTGCCAATTATGGCGTGAGTCATTAGATTTCCTCTCCATTCCGGGGGCGCGGTTCTGGCTCCCTACTCAATTCAGATGAATAACTTGTTTAATTCGTCCCTCGTCAGGAAGTTCATCATGGCGGCGACTGGCGGAGCGCTCTTCCTGTTCGTCGTCGGGCACCTGATCGGCAACCTCCAGGTGTTCGGGCCGCCCGAACTCATCAACCACTACGCCCATTTCCTGCAAAGCAAGCCGCTGCTGGTTTGGGGCGCGCGCCTCGGCCTGCTGGTCATCGTGACGCTGCACATCATCACCGCAGCACAGCTTACCGCCCAGAACGAAGCCGCGCGTCCGGTCGGTTACGCTGGTGGCGATGCCTATGGTTCAACCTGGCAATCGCGCTACATGTTGATGAGTGGCATCGTGATCCTGGCATTTATCATTTACCACCTTGCGCACTTCACCGTGCGGCTGCCGGGCATCAACGGCGTGGGCGATTTCACGCAATTCAAGACCGTGCTCGATGGACATACTGTGCCGGATGTTTACGCGATGATGATCCTGGGCTTCCAAGTCTGGTGGGTATCACTGTTCTATCTTGTGGCCCAGGCGTTATTGTTCATTCACCTCGGGCATGGATTGGCTGCGGGGTGTCAATCGTTGGGCTTCCGCAATCACATCTGGTGGCCACGGATCCAGTTCTTCGCGAAAGCCGCCAGCATCGCCATCTTCATCGGTTACGCGGCAATTCCGGTGGCGATTTATACACGCATGGTCGGGGCTGAATACGCGGATAACGTGCGCGCCGAGTTGAAGGCCAGGGCTACAAGCCCAGCTGCTCCCGCCTCGGCGGCCGCCCACGGAAAGGAGACGCACTGATATGGCTACGCTGCATCCCAACATCCCCGCCGGCCCACTCGCCGAAAAGTGGGAGAGCTACAAGTTCAACACCAAGCTCATCAATCCGGCGAACAAGCGGAAATACAAGATCATCGTCGTCGGCGCTGGCCTCGCTGGTTCGTCTGCGGCGGCAACACTGGCGGAACTCGGTTACGAGGTGCACAACTTCGTATTCCATGATTCCCCCCGGCGCGCACACTCGGTCGCGGCGCAAGGCGGCATCAACGCGGCCAAGAATTACCAGAACGACGGCGACTCCGTGCACCGCCTGTTCTACGACACGATCAAGGGCGGCGACTTCCGCGCCCGCGAAGCCAACGTGCATCGCCTCGCGGAAGTTTCGGTCAATATTATTGACCAATGTGCCGCGCAAGGTGTGCCGTTCGCTCGCGAATACGGTGGCTTGCTCGACAACCGCTCCTTCGGCGGTGCGCAGGTTTCCCGTACGTTTTACGCGCGCGGCCAGACCGGCCAACAGTTGTTGCTCGGTGCGTATTCTGCGTTGAACAAGATGATTGGCGCAGGGGCAGTGAAATCTTACACGCACTCGGAGATGCTCGATCTCGTGGTCGTGGACGGCCACGCGAAGGGCATCATTGTCCGCAATCTCCAGACCGGCGAAGTCTCTAAACACAACGCGGACGCGGTAGTGCTGGCGACCGGTGGTTATGGCAACGTTTATAATCTCTCGACTTATGCCCGCGGCTCAAATGCCACGGCGATCTGGCGCGCCTATAAACGCGGCGCGTGCTTCGGCAACCCCTGTTACACCCAGATTCATCCGACGTGCATCCCGGTGAGCGGCGATTATCAATCCAAGCTCACGTTGATGAGCGAGTCGCTGCGTAATGACGGTCGCGTCTGGGTGCCGAAGAAGAAGGAAGATTGCAAGAAAGCGCCCAAGGACATCGCAGAAGACGATCGCGACTATTACCTCGAGCGGATGTATACCGCATTCGGTAACCTCGCGCCCCGTGATATCGCGTCGCGCGCCGCGAAGATGGTTTGTGACGAAGGCCGCGGCATTGGTGAGACTGGGCTCGGTGTTTATCTCGATTTCGGCGACGCCATCAATCGCCTCGGCGAAGGCAAGGTGCGTGAGCGTTACGGCAACCTGTTCGCGATGTATCACGAGATCACGAACGAGGACGCCTATAAGACGCCGATGCGCATCTATCCCGCTGTGCACTACACGATGGGCGGCCTCTGGGTGGACTACAATTTGATGAGCAACCTGCCCGGGCTGTTCGTGCTGGGTGAAGCAAATTTCTCCGATCACGGCGCAAACCGCCTCGGCGCGAGCGCGCTCATGCAAGGTTTGAGCGACGGCTACTTTGTTCTACCGTCCACCATCAGTGCTTATCTCGCGTCGCAAAGCCCGGCCCAGCGCCCGAAGACCGACCACGACTCGTTCAAGCAAGCTGAGGAAAACGTTCAGACCATCACCAAAAAACTCCTCGGCAACAAAGGCAAGCGCACGCCTGAAAACTTCCACAAGCAACTCGGCAAGTTGATGTGGGAATACTGCGGCATGGCACGCAACAAGGCGGGCCTCGAAAAAGGAATCAAGGAAATCGCCACGTTGCGCGAAGAATATTGGAAAAACGTGAGCGTCCTCGGCGAATCGGGGGCGTGGAATCAGCAATTGGAAAACGCTGGCCGCGTGGCCGACTTCATCGAACTCGGCGAACTCATGTGCCGCGACGCGCTCCATCGTGAGGAGAGCTGCGGCGGGCATTTCCGCGAAGAGTATCAGTACACCAAGGACGATCCAGAAACGAAGCAAGGCCTCGTGAACCCCGGCGATGTGAAGCGACGCGACGATGCGTTCGCCTACGTGGCCGGCTGGGAATATGCAGGCGCACCGGACAAAGCGCCGATTCTGAACAAAGAACCGCTCGTGTATGAGGAGGTCCACATGAGCACGCGTTCCTACAAATAAGCCGCAACCTGAAACGATTTAGACGTCATGAAAGTTAAACTGAAAGTCTGGCGGCAAAAGAACCGCAATACGCCTGGTGAGTTCAAGACCTACGAATCACCCGCGCTGAACGAGAACATGTCGTTTTTGGAAATGCTCGACGTGGTAAACGAGGAGATTGCCAACAAGGGCGAAGACCCGATCGCGTTTGATCACGACTGTCGTGAAGGCATCTGCGGCACATGTTCCTGTGTCATCAACGGTAAACCACATGGCCCGCACAAAGGTGTCGCGACCTGCCAGACCTACATGCGCAGTTTCAAGGATGGTGACACTCTTGTTATCGAGCCGTGGCGCGCAAAAGCGTTTCCGATCATCAAGGACCTAGTCGTCGATCGGAAAGCCTTTGATCGCATCCAGCACGCGGGCGGTTTTATCAGCGTCCGCACCGGCGCCGCGCCGGATGCGAACGCGATTCCCGTCCCGAAAGAAAACGCCGACCTCGCGATGGATGCTGCGCAATGCATCGGTTGTGGTGCGTGTGTGGCAGCGTGCAAAAACGCCAGTGCCATGTTGTTCGTCGCAGCGAAGGTTTCGCATCTCGGTTTGTTGCCGCAAGGCCAGCCCGAACGTTTCAAACGCGTAAAGGTAATGGTGGACCAGATGGATGCCGAAGGATTTGGTTCCTGCACGGTAACCGGCAGTTGCGAAGCCGTTTGCCCGAAAGAAATCTCCCTCGACTTCATCGCCCGCATGAATCGTGATTACGGTTTGGCTCTACTCAAGGGTGATCCAAAACCGATCTCCGGCGGCGGCGCGGGCTAGAGATTATTCGGCGAGACGCCCACGCCGACGATGCTGCAAGCTTGAATCACGTTGAGTTTCAGCCGTTCAGCTTCAGCGATCACTTCATCCGATTCGGTGCCGGGATTCAGCCATAGTTCATCGCAACCACGCGCTGCGATGTCCGGCAACACTTTCAGCAACACCGCCGGAGGTAGATACACGCTGATCATCTGGGGATGCCCCGGGACATCACGAATGCTCTTGAAGGCAGGCAAACCTTCGATCGCCGTCTCTTTTGGATTCACCGGGAATACTTGATAACCTTGTTGGCGAAAGGCGCGCACGGCCTTGTTCCCGAATTTGGAGCGGTCGTTCGAAGCACCGATGATGGCGATGGTTTTCACGAAAGAATTATGGTTTTGAATTGCATCAACGCAAGTTGCGATGCTCGTGCCAGCGGCAAGGTGTGGGCTTGAGTTTTGGCTGAATTCAGCGATTTTACTGCCAGTCAGAACCATGAAGTCCTTTTGTTGTTTACCGCATTTTCTTTGGCCACGCTTCGTACGAGCCGTTTTTCTGCTTAACTTCACGTGGCTTTTCGTCCTGTCGAACGCGGTGGCTCAGCGGCCGGTTGGCACGGACGTCTCGGGATATCAGCCGGTGATCAGTTGGCCGTTCGCGAAGAATGCCGGGGTGACGTATGGCTGGGCCAAGGCGACGGAGGGAACGACCTATACGAATCCGGAATACCTCGAGCAACAAGCCGGGGCGCGAGCAGTAGGCATCTACATCGGTTCGTATCATTTTGCGCGCCCGAGCAAGAACCCGAACATCACCGGTCCGAACAGTGCCGAAGCCGAGGCGCAATTCTTCTGGAGCGTCGCCAGCAACTACGTGAAAGCGGGCGGCTTTTTCATGGTACCGATGCTGGATTGGGAGGATGTCAACATGAGCAACCAGCTCAGCACCGCTACTTGTTCGGCCTGGGTCAATCAATGGTGTAATTCGGTTTCCAATTATGCGTTTGCGAATGGTGTGTCGGGGGTCAAACCGGTGGTCTATACCGGGGCCTGGTATTCGACACCGTCCGGAACCTATTCCGGGTTGTCGACAGCGGTGACGAACTGGCCGGGATGGATTGCGGCGTATACCAGTAACTTTCCCCAAAGCGGTGGTCCGCCCAGCAGCTATCCGTGGCCCACGTGGACTTTCTGGCAATACGCCGACACGAACTGGACCGGCGGCGACTCCGACGTGTTCAACGGTACTGCGGCAGGATTGTCCGCGCACATCGTGGGGGGACTTGGGCTGCCATATTTTGTTTCACAACCGTCAAGCCGTTATGCCGATCAGGGCGGCAAGCTCACCCTCAGAGCCATCGCCAATGGTGCCTTGCCGTTGAAGTATCAATGGCGACTCAACGGCGCGAACATCGTTAATGCCACCAACACCTCGTTGATCCTCTCCAACATCGCAAACAGCCATGCCGGCGGTTATACCGTTGTCGTGACCAATTCATTCGGCGCCATCACCAGTGGCGTGGCGACGTTGACCGTGAACGGGTTCTTTACGCCGGTGTTCACCGACAATTTTGACGCGGACACTTCTGCCAGTTGGGCGCTCAATCGCTCTTCCACCGATTCGCGCGCGACGTTCGCCTACAACTATTCTGGCTATGGAATTCCCTCCGCGCCGAATTCGACCGGCGGCACGACCAAGGGCGTGAAGTTTGAAGCGAATGTGAGCGCTGCCGCCGTGTCCGCAGTGAATATTTCGCCCACGAGCCAGACATTTGGTGGCAACTACCGATTGCGTTACGATCTGTGGATGAACCAGAACGGTCCGTTCCCCGCCGGCGGCACCGGTTCGACGCAGCATCATACGTCTGGACTTGGCACGGCGGGCAATCGAGTGCAGTGGAATTCCGGCACGGCGGACGGCGTCTGGTTTGCGACCGATGGCGAAGGCCAGGCCGCCGATACGTCGGCGACATTGCCTGATTGGCGCGCATATATCGGCATCACGATCCAGCAGACCAACAGCGGTGTTTACGTGGGAGGCGTGGAGCCGAATGTGCGTGGCAATAGCCATCCCTATTATCAGAACGTGTTCTTTGGCGGCCAGGCAGCACCGGCCTCCCAGTCGCAGTCCGGCGGGCTTGATGGTGGCACGATCGGCTTTGCGTGGCGCGAAGTGGTGGTGAACAAAGCCGGCAATGTCATCGAATGGTTCATTGATGGGCTAAAGATTGCGTCCGTGACCAATGCGCTTACATCGAGCAATATCTTTGTCGGCTATTGGGATTCGTTCAGTTCACTCTCCAGTAATACGAACCTCAGTTTCGCCATCGTGGACAATCTGCGTGTCGAAGTTCCGGCGGTTGCCCCTGCGATCACATCGCAGCCTGTGCCCGTGGCTGTGAAAGTGACCAGCAACGCGTTGTTCACCGTTGCCGCGTCCGGTCTGCCGCTGCCGGCCTATCAATGGCGATTCAACGGAACGAACATCGTCGCCGCCACGAACGCGACCTACACCCGCACGAATGTGCAATACGCTCACGCTGGAAATTATTCGGTCACGGTTTCGAACCTTGCCGGTTCGGCCGTCAGTTCCAACGCGCTGTTGACTATCCTGCCGGCCGCGCCGGCGTTGTTCCAGATGAGCACGCTGCAACCGGATGGTTCATTGCAAATGGTTTTGGTCGGCGACCCCGGGGCGACTTACTTTGTGGAAGCCTCGACGAATCTCATGGACTGGTCGGCGTTTACCAACGTCCCGCTTACGGGCAGCAGCTCAACCTTCAATGCCGGTTGGGTGACGAACGATTGGCAGCGATATTTCCGCGCGCGCAGTGCGCCGTAGGTCGCGGAGTCTGCCACATCAGTTCCGGGAAAGATCATCCGGCATCTGCGAGAGTAACCGGTTGCGGGCGCCGCCTTTGGCTTTCAGGATTTTGCTCCAGAGTTGTTCCGGCGGTGTTTCGAACAGTAGCTCCAGCGAGGCAGGGTGCGTGAGCCAGGCTTTGCGCTGTAGTTCGGACTCCAACTGGCCCTGACTCCAGCCGGCGTAACCCGCGAAGACTTTTACCTTCCGGTCCTGGGAGAAGGAATCGCTCAATTCCAGCAAGGAGTCGAGCGAATGGCCAAGATTCAGGTTGGGCATGACGTTTGCATCGGGGAGAAATGCGTCCGTGTGCAGGAAACTCAATGCGGTCGGTTGCACCGGGCCGCCCAGATGCAGCGGGCTGATTTTCAGTACGTCCGGCAAATCTGCGACCAATGCCTCACCGACTTTATTGCCCGTGAGCCGGTTCATCACCAAACCAAAAGCGCCTTCGGCATCGTGCTGGCAGATGAGGACCACGGTGCGGGCAAAGAACGACCCGCCCAGTTCTCCGCTGTCAAGCAGCAGGTGGCCTTGCAGGAATTTTGGTTTCGCCGCCATTTGTCTTCTGTCGTTCGCTTGCTTCGCTGCCAATCTCGCTTAAAATCGGGTCATGTCAAAAACCTGTTGGCTTATCCTGTTGCTCGCCTCACTTGTCTTCGTGGCCGGTTGCAAATCCAGTTCCGGCAGCCGCGAGTACACGCCGGGCAAAGGCTGGCGGACGAATGATTGAACGCGTCCGCTAACGGGCCGGCGCCAGTTTTAGTTCCTGCTTAAACCCTGAAGCAGAGAACTGGATCACTACGGCGTCCGGCCGGATTTCAAGGCAGCGGATTGTCACGTTCGTGCCACCAATGCCCAGTGTAGTTTCCTCACCGCTTGCCAGATTCCGGTTGTTGATGGACGCCAGTGAACGGGCGCCGGCCCAGGTGATGCCTTGCAAAACCAGTTGGGTCGGTGCCGGCGGCCCGGGTCTCGCAGCGGCAGATTGTGTCGGTGCGGACTTTGCCGGCGACTGAATCACCGGCGTGATTGTCTGGCGGATGCGATCCACCTGGCCGGCGATCAGCCGATTGTCCTCGCCCGACTTCATCCAGTCCACAACCTCGTTAAAGCCAAACCGGCTTTCGGCTTCGATCAGCAAGCCCACCTGGCCACGGGTGTATGCGTTCTTGGTGATGAGTTCCTGCGTCTTGGTGTCGCCTAGTTCACCCATGGTCAGATAAGCCACCAATTCGCAGAAGCCCTCCGCTGTGTCCTTGGCCATCTTGGTCTTGCGCGCTTCGCTGAGATTCTCGGCGATCCAGGCATGGGCACACTCGTGAGCGTAAGTGGCGCGCAACACCCCCGGCAGCAGACCGCTCATCACTGAGATCTCGTGCTGCACCCGCGACCGGTTGGTGCGGGTCTGGATGTAGCCCATCACATTCGGACATTCGTAATCGTTGCCCGGCAGTTTGAAGAATGCGAGCAGGTTGACCCGGTCGGCGATGGCGATGGTGATGTTCGTATCCGGAAAGCTCGTGAACCGGGCGAAATGCCGGTCGAGCGCATCCTTGGTCTCGGCGCAGACCCGGCGGGCTTCATCTTCGTCCAGCACCACGCTCTTCGCATCGCGGGCGCAAAGGACGCGGCCATCGGAGAGCTCCGTCAGATCCCGTTTCACGGGCAGGCCACAAAGGTAACAGATCTTGGTGATTGTCACGCAGTTGGTGCAGACTTTCACTTTCTGTCCCGTGACCTGGTCGGGAACAAGGTAAACCGAATCAGGCAACGGCTCACCGCAGACCGTGCAGGTCTCGATCACGGCAGCGAGTGCCGGCGAAAGGTTGATCAAGCCGAGTAGGCAGGCGATGAAGCACAACTTCATTGACGGCGAATCTGCCCCGTCACCTCACGGGACGCAAGAAACGAAAAAGCCGGCAGGCCTGGGCCCGCCGGCTTGCAGAAAAGAATGCGCTTAGATCAGTGCCCGGACCTTCGCGACGATGGCCGCGGCGTCGATGCCGAACTTGGCGAGCAATTCCTCCGCTTTGCCGGAGCGGGGCAGCCCGTTGACGGCCAGCTTGTGAACCTTGATGCCGTCACCACTCAATTCACCAGCGACAGCATCGCCCAGGCCGCCTTCGGGATAATGATCCTCCACCGTCAGCACGAGATTGTTCGTCTTCGACGCTGCCGCCTTGATCACATCCTTGCCGAGCGGCTTGATGCTGTAAGCGTCGATGATCGTCACGCCCACATTGTCGCGGCCGAGTGTCACCGCGGCCTTCAATGCCTCATGCAACGTCACGCCCGCAGCGACGATGGTGATCTTGTCGCCGGCTGCCTGCTTGACGATCTTCGCGCCACCGATCGGGAATTGTTCGTCGTTGCTGTAGATCACCGGTGTCTTCGGGCGCGACGTGCGCAGGAAGTGGATGCCGCGGTTCACGGCCATCTGCTCCATGAGTTTCTCTGTGCTCACGGCGTCGCTGGGATACAGCACCACTGCGCCGGCGATCGCGCGCATCATGGCGAGATCTTCCAACGCCATCTGCGAAGGGCCATCCTCGCCGATGCTGACACCGACATGCGAGCCGACGAGCTTGAGATTCGCCTGTGAAATACCTGCCACGCGGATCTGGTCGTAAGCGCGGGTGAAGAACGTCGCGAACGTCGAAACGAACGGCACCTTGCCGCGCGCGCCGAAACCCGTGGCCACGCCGACAAGATTCTGCTCGGCGATGAAGCATTCGGTGAAACGATCGGGGAACTTCTTGAAGAACTTTTCCGCATAGGTCGAATTCTTCGTGTCGCCGTCCATGGCCACCACGCGCCCGTCCGCTTCGCCGATGCGCACCAGCGCGGCGCCGTAGGCTTCACGCGTGGCGATGGCGTCGCCAGGCTTGTAATTGATCGCCGGGAAACTGGAAGGTGCGGCCGTGTTCGGTGCCGGCAGGATGTCGGGGGTCGGAATCGCCACACCCGAAGCGCTGCGGGCGCTGGGCTGCAACTCGGCGATGGCGCGGACGGATTCTTCCTTGTTCAACGGCTTGCCGTGCCAGTTGTCGCGGTCCTGAAGGAACGACACGCCGGCACCCTTGAAAGTCTTGGCGAGGATGCAGAGCGGTTGATCGTTGATGCCCACACCGCTGAGCACTTCCACGATTTCTTCGAGGTCGTGGCCGTCCACGTCTTCGACGCGCCAGCCGAATGCTTCGAAACGTTCGCGATAGACATCGAGGTTGTGACCGAACGCCGTCGCCTGGCTCTGGCCGAGGCGATTCACATCCACGATGGCGATGAGGTTGTTGAGCTTGTTGATGCCGGCCAGCGACGCGGCTTCCCACACGGCGCCCTCGGCGATCTCGCCATCGCCCAGCAGCACGTAGGTGTTGTAAGTGAGTTTATCGACGCGGGCGGCGAGCGCCATGCCCACGCCTACGCTCAGACCCTGACCGAGCGAACCCGTCGCCACGTCGGCGAACGAGAGGCGCGGGGTCGGATGCCCTTCCAGATCGCTGCCGATGGTGCGGAGCTTCTGGAGTTCGTCCACCGGAAACAGGCCGGCTTCGGCCCAGGCGGCGTACAGGATCGGCGCGCAATGGCCCTTGGACAGCACGAACCGGTCGTTGTTGTGATACTTGGGATTCTTGGCGTCGTAACGCATCTGGCCGAAGAACAGCGCGGCCATCACTTCGGCGCACGAGCAGCAGGAAGTCGGGTGACCGCTGCCGGCGGTGGTAGTGGACGTAATCGAGTGAATACGCAGTTGGTTGGCGACGCCCTTCAGTTGCTCAATATCGGTCTCAATCATGGAGCGGGGAATCTAGGCTAATGGCGCGGAAAGCCAAGAATGAATTCTGTGAAAAAACGGTCGGGAAGGGTCGGAAAAGGGGTGTTGCAGCGATTTAACAGGAGGAAACGGAGGGAACAGAGGAGGAGAAAAAACTTCGTGAGTTTTGCGGCTTTGAGAGGAAGCGCCGCGCCATCGTCCCGTTGCCGGACTTCGTCGCTCAATCTTGTCTCTCTCCGTTTTCTCTCCGTTCTCTCCTGTTCAATTTGGCTTACTGCAGCGGTGGCAACCCGTGCCCGGGGATGGAGCAGGTGGGTGTGATGTTGACCGGACCAACGATGTAGCGCCCGCCACCGGGACACTGGGGCAATCGCTGGCCCTGCAAGTAAGGCAAAAGATCCTGGCGACCAGGTAACGCCTCCGCCGTCTTCTTGTTCTCCAAGGCCCATTGCTGCTTGGCGCCATCGATCTGGCGGAGATTGTTGATGCAGGCATCGATCACCTGCTGCGGATTCGCTGGAGCCGTTCCGACCGGGACTCCGCCAACCGGTGTCCCGGTCGTCGCGGTCGCGGCGCGTTGGTTTGCGGCTACAGCCTCGGCTTGGGCATTGGCGGCCTGTTGCTGGGCCTGTTGCACGGCCGCCTGCGCTGATTGCGCCTGCTGGGTGAGCGTGGTCTTGGTTTCCCGCAACTGCCGGACTTCGTTGCGCAGGCGCAACGCGTCGTCACTGTCCTTGCGCAGGCGGGCGAGTTCGTCCGGCGGCACGACGTTGGTCTTCAGTGAAACGACTTCGGCGCGCAATGTCTGCATCTCCTGGACGTCTGCCTGTAACTTGGTGACCTGTGCGGTCGAAGTCTTGTTGGCGTTGAAGAAATACGCGGCGGCGGCGAGGCCGATCACAGCTACGAGCCAGGGCAGGGCGGTCTTCATGTTCGCGCGATGGGTGATCTGAAAATGGTGCGCGCGGCGAGGGTCGAACTCACAACCTTCGGCTCCGGAGGCCGACGCTCTATCCAATTGAGCTACGCGCGCAACGCCGGGCACAGTAAGTCAAATCCACCGCCCGGGCAATGAGGTTTTCAACCCGGCACGCGCCGTGCCTTCCAATCGCAGGCCGGTCGGACTACTTGCTCTCGAGGATCTTTGCCTTCTTGGCCTGATATTCGGCGTCGGTGATGGCCCCCGCTTCCTTCGCTTTTTGCAGGTCGATCAATTGCTGACCGGCGGTCGGCGGCTTGGTCACGTGTTGCGGGCCCCCGCCGACTTCCCAGGCGCAGCCGGAGAGCAGGGTCGTGACGGAAATGATGGCGAACCAGCGGGCGATATTCTGTTTCATGTGGTGTGGTTTTGTCCGGTGATGATTGACTGGCGAGCGACTCGCACAGCGGCGGGCACAGTAAGTCAAATCTACCGCCCGGGCAATGAGGTTTTCAGGTTGTTCGTCGTGTCGCTGTCATGTCCGAATACCGCCCACGGACGCGAACCAGAGAACTGTTCCCGCGAATGAACAATAAGCAACAATGCGTTCTGATAAATGACGGTAGCGAAGAAATATGAAGATGCTCCAAACCGCCGGTATCAGTAGGACAGAATATTGCTCAAGGCCAGAAGCCGAAGATCTCAACGCTCCAATTTTTATCGGCGAAAGCAAAATGCTGACATGGATAGCCAAAGTAATCACAGCTAGCACTAGCCAACGGCTCCGTCTCTGATTC
>Ga0315910_10001432_pt1 | contig 21853 bp, 19 predicted proteins | sample EdamamesoilMG_FD_204470 | JGI IMG/M metagenome (GOLD analysis project Ga0315910, IMG submission 204470) | Garden soil microbial communities collected in Santa Monica, California, United States - Edamame soil | ecosystem: Environmental > Terrestrial > Soil > Garden | place: USA: California... | reverse complement strand
CCTACGTCCGTCTCGCCTTCGACGCGGTCGTTGCAGGCGCGGTGCCCGAGACCGTCGTCGCCGACATGTTCGTGTCCGCTCCGCGCATCCGGGACGGCGTGCTCTACTTCACGAGCGGCTCACTCCTTTACCGCGTGCCCGTCGCGGGAGGCACGCCAGAATCCGTCGGAGCCGTGGGCCCGGACGCGGTCGATACCGACGGCGAAACGCTGTTCTTCGTCTCGGATGAACGCCTCTATCGAAAGCCGATGATCAGCCCACCGAACGGCACCGAATGGACGCTGCTCGCCGCCGGTAATCGGCTGCTCGAAGGCTCGGACAGCCGCGAAGGGCTCGGCCCGATCGAGCTCGTGGGCGACCGCGTCTACTATCGCGAGTACAGCGGCGCGCTCGCCTGGGTGAAGACGGACGGCTCCGATTGCCGCATCGTCGCGTATCCGGCGTACGTCGTCTCGGAGACGCGCGCGTTCGTCGTCGAGGACGACTTCATCTACATCGCCCACGATGCGAGTGAGCTCTACGCGATTCCGCGGGTCGAATGAGGGCGATCGAAGGTTAGGCGAACGGGTTGATCATCGAGACGCCCAGCCGCTTGAAGTGAGAGGTATTCCGCGTGGCGAGGGTCATGCCGCGACTGAGCGCGGTGGCTCCGATCAGGACATCCTCGATGGCGACCGGCCGTCTACGCGTTTCAGCACGCAGTTTTCCCGCCATTCGGGCGACGGCTGCATCGACCGGGATCACTTCGACAGCGCCCGATTCGAGCAACGCGTCGAGCCATAGGCCCAACCTGATTCGCCTGGCGGCCGGTGCGGAACGAACGCCAGCTTCGAGCTCGAGGACGGAAATGGAGCTGAGCCCGACGACCGGGTGTTGCAGCAGGAAGGTCAGTACCGATGGAGCAGGGGAGCGACGAGCGGATTCCGAAATCACATTCGTATCTACGAGAATCACCGGCGCGCCCCGAACGGAGTCGGGCGACCCCGCTCGCGCTTCCGAGGCGGAAGAACCAACCCGAGGTCGCCGTCGTCGCGAAGCGCCGCGCAGCGCCCCAGAAAATCGCGCATGGGGTGGGGAGCCGTTGCCGGCTGAGCCTGGCCCGCGGCATCGATTCCGGTCATGACGGCGACCGGTCGCCCCCGTCGTGTGATGCGTTGTGGGGATTTCCCCGCGCGCGCCACGACGGTCGAGAACTTCGCTTTGGCCTCGGCGACGCTCCAGGTCGACATGGTCATCTCGTAGCACAAGATGACCATCTGTCGAGGACTTCAGCCGTTCCCCGCTCGGCGGGGCGTGCACTCGATCACGCGGCCTCGAGCATCGACGGTGAGCTCGCAGCAGTCCTCGAACATCCGCCGGATGCGGTCGCGACCACGCTGAACTCGTGACTTCATTCCGGAAGGCGAGACGCCCAGCATCGCCGCGGCTTCCTTCTGAGGTAGCCCCTCGAGCTCGGTGAGCGTGATGGCCTCGCGGTAAGGTGAGGGAAGGCGGGCCACGAAGAGCGCGATGCACTCGGCGAGCTCGGACTCGAGGTCGTCGTTGGGCTCGAGGACAGTCGGCTCGGCAGCTTCGGACGCCGTGAGCGGGGCGTGCGGATGGCGGGCGTGGGCTCGCGCGTGATCCGCGATGGCGTTCGAGGCGATCCGGTAGACCCAGGGGCCGAACCGTTCCCCGTCGGCCAGGTTCGGGAGTCCGCGATACACGCGAACGAACGTCTCCTGCACCACGTCGTCCACGTCCGCGGGGGCCACGCGGCGCGCGACGAACGGACGAAGCCGTGCCTCGACCTCACGCCACGCGCCGCGAGCCTCCGCCGGGATCACGCTACGGAACCTGCCGGTGCGCAGCACGTGGGTCCGCAGCAGCTCTTCTGACCGCCCGGCTTCCGTCCCTCGATGGTGGCGGATGCGACATAGTGCGCCGAGCCCGGCATGCAGGATTCCAGGACCTCGCCGCTCCCAGCGCGCACGCGGATCTCCACGTCCTCGAAGCCGGCATTGGTGAGAAGCGCCCGGATCGTCTCCTCGCTCGCGGCTCCCGCGACGCAGCCGGTGTACGCCTCCATGTTCTTGGCCACCTCGATCGGCATCGCTTGGGTCGCGATCACGTCCGAGATCGCCAGCCGTCCGCCGGGCTTGAGCACCCGAAACGCCTCGCGGAACACCGTCGCCTTGTCGGGGGACAGGTTGATGACGCAGTTCGAGAGGATGGCGTCGACCGAGGCGTCGAGAACCGGCAGGTGCTCGATCTCGCCCAAACGGAAGTCCACGTTCGTGGCCTCCACACGGCGGGCGTTGTCTCGCGCTTTCCCAACCATCTCCGGCGTCATGTCCACGCCGATCACTCGCCCGGTTCGGCCGACGCGCTTCGCTGCCAGGAAGCAGTCGAACCCGGCGCCGCTCCCGAGGTCGAGCACCGTCTCTCCCGGCTGAAGGGCGGCGATGGCCTGCGGGTTGCCACACCCGAGCCCGAGGTCTGCGCCGTCGGGGACGCTGGCGAGGTCGTCCGCCGTGTAGCCGAGGGCCAGGCTGCCGTCGCCCTGCGTCCCGCAACAGCCGACACCGCAGCCGTCCTGACCGCGGGCGACCTTGGCATAGGCCGACCGCACCTGGGTTCTCACTTCGTCGTTGTTTCTAGCTTCCATTCGAGCCTCCAACCCCTAAAGACGGCGACGTTGGGGGAAGGACGCAGGGCCAGGAGGTTATTTCGATAATAATCGAAGAAAGGCCTTGCGCAATACTTCGAATAAGTTAGAAATAGGCATGCCCTCCAAGCTCGAGCGCCACGCCGAGCAGCTCGGTGCCTTGGGGCACCCCGTTCGCCTGGCGGTGCTCCGCTACGTGGTGCAGGCAGGCGACGAGGGCGCCTCGGCCGGCGCGATCCAGGGGCACGTGGACATGCCCGCCTCGACCTTGAGCCACCATCTGAAGCGGCTGGTGGACGCTGGGCTTCTCCGCACCCGCGGCGAGGGAACGTTTCACTACTACGCGGCGGAGTACCCTGCGCTCCGCGCGCTCTCCGAATACCTCTGGGAGGATTGCTGCAAGCGCGGCAAGTCCGGTTGTTGCTGACCGTCATTTTCGCCTGCGTCCACAATGCGGGCCGCTCCCAGATGGCCGCCGCCTGGTTCAACGCCCTCTCGGATCCGTCGAAAGCCCGAGCGATCTCGGCCGGCACGGAGCCCGGAGAGCGCGTGCACCCCGAAGTGCTGAACGCGATGCGGGAGGTGGGCATCGAGCTCGAGAACGCGAAGCCGCAATTGCTCACGGCGCCGATGATCGCCGAAGCAGGTCACCTTGTGACGATGGGTTGCGGTGAGGCGTGTCCGGTCGCGCCGCCCTCGGTCGTTCGAGACGACTGGCCGCTCGAAGATCCAAAAGGAAAGGCGATCGAACGCGTGCGGGAGATCCGGGATGAGATCCGTAACCGGATCACGGAATTCGTGCGCGCCAACGGATGGGAGCGCGTGTGACTTCTGCGCTCACCTGAGGATGGGAAAGCGTTGTCGGGGTGGCAGGATTTGAACCTGCAACGTCCGGCACCCAAAGCCGGCCCTCTACCAAGTTGAGGTACACCCCGGGGGAGTCAGGTCATGCGGGTCGGCGTATAGCTCAGGGCGCGGGCCGATGCACCGACGAAGGGGGCGCTTCCGAACGGTCGCCGGCCTGGATGGCCGTGATCGCGATCGTGTAGACGATGTCCTCGACCAGCGCGCCGCGGGAAAGGTCGTTCACCGGACGCCGGAGGCCCTGGAGCATCGGGCCGATGCTGATCACGTGCGCGTTCCTTTGGACCGCCTTGTAGGTCGTGTTTCCGGTGTTGAGATCGGGGAAAACGAACACGGTCGCCTTGCCTGCGACGGGGCTGTCCGGCGCCTTGCTACGGGCGACGTCGGGGATGGCGGCCGCGTCGTACTGGAGCGGGCCGTCGAGCGCGAGATCCGGGCGGGCCTCGCGGGCCATTCGCGTCGCGGTGCGCACCTTCTCCACGTCCGTGCCGGAGCCGGACTCGCCCGTCGAGTAGCTGATCATCGCGACGCGGGGCACGATGCCGAAGCGTGCCGCCGAATCGGCGCTCTGGATCGCGATGTCGGCGAGCGTTTTTTCGTCGGGCTCCGGGATCACCGCGCAATCGCCGTAGACCACCACTTGTTCGGGCAAGCACATGAAGAAGACCGACGAAACGACGGCGGCGCCCGGTTTGGTCCTGATGATCTGGAGCGCAGGCCGAATCGTGTTGGCGGTCGAATGCACGGCGCCCGAAACGAGCCCGTCCACTTCGCCGAGCTTGAGCATCATCGTGCCGAGCCAGACGTTGTCCTCGAGGAGCTCGGCCGCCGCCGGCGGGGTGAGCCCCTTGTGCTTGCGGAGCTCGACCAGCGGGCCCACGTAGCGCTCGCGGGTCGAGCTCGGGTCCAGGATCTCGACCGACGGGGGTAGCTCGATGTCCTGGGCGCTGGCGACGCGCCGGATTTCTTCCGGATCGCCGAGCAGCACGCAGCGCGCGATGCCGCGTTCTCCGCAGATGGCGGCGGCGCGGATCGTGCGCGGCTCGTTGCCTTCCGGCAAGACGATACGTTTCTGCAGGCTGCGCGCGAGCTCCGTCAGCCGGAAGCAGAAGGCGGCGGGTGATTGGCGTGCTTCGCGCGGCAACGCGGAATGGTGCACGATCCAGTCGACGTCGATGTGCTCGGCGATGAACGCCATGCCGCGCTGAGCGCGCTCGAGGTCGTCGACCGGGATCTCTTGCGTCAACTGCCCGAGCGCGGTCGCGGTGTCCCAGCTGTTGGATTTCACGCGGAGCACGGGCAGCCCGGTCGCGAGCGCCGGCCGGCAAAGCTCGAGAACCCGCTCCGGAACGTCCAAATTGCCGGTCAGGACCAGGCCCGAGATCGGGATCTTGTTCAGGGCGGCGAGCGCCACCACGAGCACCACGTCGACGCGATCTCCCGGCGTGACCAGGAGCGAACCGGCGGTGATCACGTCCACGAGGTTTGGCACCGTGCGGGCGAGCAGCGAGATGTTTCGCACTCGCCGCTGCTTGATCTCGCCTTCGTGAACGATCGTCGCTCCGAGGTGGCGCGCCACGTCGACGGTGCGGTACGCGGTGAGCTCTGGATTCTCCGGGATGACGCCGATCACGTTGAATTCGGGGCGATCGACCGGACTCGGCAGCTTGGTGAGATCACCGTACCCGCTCGGCCGCTGCCCTTCACGGCGGCGGACGCGGTTGATGATGCAGCCGATCACGCGCCCGGGGCCGAAACCGCCGTAGGTCGTCGCGCTCCATTCGAGGCGCGCCTCGAACTCCGGGAGCGGCGTGGTGCCGAGAGCGCCCGCCAGGATCACTTCCGCGCTCAGCGTGCGGATCAGCTCGCGGTTGAGGCCGCTCCCGCTCGCGTCGTTGGTATCGACCAGTCCCTCGACCACCACCACGTCGGCGTTGCCCGCCGATTCGTGGAATCCGCGCATCACCTGCTCGAGGAGCTCGTCCGTGCGCTGCGCCGAGATGAGGCGCTCGGCTTCGGCGAGAGGGATCGGATTGGCCGGCTTGAGTGAGCTCGTCTGGCGAATGAAGTAGGTCGAGCGCTCGGGGCCGGTGTCGTCGCTCGCGCTCTGGCCGATCGGCTTGTAGAAGGCGACACGGATGCCGTGATTGTCGAGCGCTCGAACCAGCCCGAGTGCCACCGACGTGAGGCCCGCGCCGTGGCCGCTCGGCACCAGGTACAACGTGTGAGGCATCAGCCGGCTCCCGGGGAAGGGGAGGTGGCGAGCCGCGCCGCTTCGCGCGCGATCACGAGCTCCTCGTTCGTCGGCACGACGAGCGCGAGCAGGCGCGAGGCAGGCGTCGTGATGCGGCCGCCGCTCGCCTTGCCGTGAGCCGTGTTGAGCTCCGGATCGAGCTCGGGACCGAGCAGGCGCAGGCAATCCAGCGTTCCGGCGCGAACGGGCGCTGCGTGCTCGCCGATGCCACCGGTGAAGATCAGGGCATCCACGCGCTCGAGCGCGGCCGAGAGCGCGAGCACTGCCTTGGCGAGGCGGTAGCAGAAAATGTCGATCGCTAGCGCGGCTCGAGCGTCCCCGCGGTCGCGCGCCGCGAGCAGGGTGCGCATGTCGTTCGTGGTGCCCGAGATACCGAGCAGGCCGCTCTTTCGGTTCAGGAGCTCGGTGACCTCGGTGAGCGACAGGCCGGCGTGATCGACCAAGAACTCGTGCAGGTTCGGGTCGACGTCGCCCGAGCGCGTGCCCATGACGAGCCCTTCGAGCGGCGTGAGCCCCATCGTCGTGTCGACGCTCAGCCCACCTCGGACCGCGCTCGCGCTGCAGCCGTTGCCGAGGTGGGCGGTGACGAGCTCGAGCTCTTCGAGCGGCTTTCCGAGCAGGCGCGCTGCTTCGCTCGCGACGTAGCGGTGGCTCGTGCCGTGAAAGCCGTAGCGGCGGACCGCGTGGCGCTCGTAGAGCTCGTAGGGGATCGCGTAGAGGTACGCGCGTGGCGGGAGCGAATGGTGAAAAGCGGTGTCGAAGACGGCGACGTGGGGGATGTTCGGGAATCGCTGGCGCGCGGCGACGATGCCGCGGAGATTGGCGGGATTGTGCAGCGGGGCGATCTCCGCGCAGATTTCGATCTGGTGGATCGCCCTCGTGTCGAGGACGACGCTGTCGGAAAATGCTTCGCCGCCATGGACGACGCGGTGCCCGACCGCGACGATGTTCTGCCCGGCGAGGTTGGTAAGGACCTGGTCGAGCACCTCCGCATGGCCGGCGAGGGGCAGGTCCACCTTCTCCTCTGCGTCGGTCCGGAAAAATGCCTCGGCCGTGCCCAGGCGCTCGGCCATGCCTTGACGCAAGACCCGCCCGGAAACGGGCTCGATCAGCGCGAACCTGAGCGACGAACTTCCGCAGTTGATGACGAGGACGTTCGGGTCAATCACGGGAAGAATCCCCTGCCGACGCATAGCATACCCCCTAGCGATTCTGGGTTCAGTTCCGTGACCGGCTCGACTATTCATCGGGGAGGACATGCCTCTGACGGGTGGAACGAGCGTCGTCAGCGCGCCGTCGGCGCTGGCGCTCTTCTTGCTCGTCGCGTCGCCAGGCCGCGCCGAGGAGAATGCCGGCGGATCGGGCGATGCCACCAAGACCGAGAGCGCGGATCGTTTTTCGGTGTCGGCGCGGAGCGAGACGTACCTGGAGCTCTACGAACAGGCGCTCGTGCCCGGGCCGAACGGGACGCTCGTGCCGACCGAGCTCGCGGCGCCGATCCACGAGTACCTGCTGGCGAACGCCCAGGATCTCGATACGCCGTGGGACACCGACAGCGTCGATCTCGAGTTCGCGGCCTGGGCACGGCTCTGGCCGACGAAGTCGGACATGGAGCGTCCCTTCGACGGTGACGTGCAGACCGCGAGTGTGCGCTACCGCAAGGGTCCAGCTTGGGTGCGCCTCGGGCGTCAGCACGTCGCCGGTGGGGCGGCCCGCTTCGGGCGGTTCGACGGTGTGATGGTCGGCGCGAGCCACGCCGGTCTGTTTGCCGAAGGCTACGGCGGCTTCACGGTGCTGCCGCGCTGGAACGAGCGGCCCGGGTACCACGAGCTCGGCGAAGCCGAAGACCGGCTCCTGCTCTACCCGGGGCCGGCTCCCGAACGGCCGGGATACTGGCTCGCCGGCGGCCGCATCGGCTACTCGACGCCCCGGCTGAGCGGCAGCCTTTCGCTCCACGAGGAACGCCGCACGGGGGACGTGGACCGGCGAGCGATCGGTGTCGACGTGGGCGGGCGGCCCATGGACGACATCTCGGTCGGTGCCAGCACGCTGATCGATCTCGATGGCCTCGATTTCGCGGACACTCGGGTCTTCATCGAGACGACGCCGCATCGGCTGGTCGACGTCGGCGCGGAGTTCTCTCGCGCCGTGCCGGGGCTCTTGCTCTCGCGGCAATCGGTGCTCTCGGTCTTCAGCGAGAGCAACTACGACGAGGTCGGCGGGCGGGTGACCGTTCGAGCACAGCCCTGGCTTCGCTTCGAGGGCAACGGGTTTCTCGTCGCGTACGAGGGAGAGCCCGGAGCGCGGGGGGAAGTCGCGGCACGCCTGTCCGTCGATCGCCGTCATCCGACGCTCGCCCGCGTTGCGTACGCTCGTCTGGTGGCGCCGGAGAACGGCTATCAGTCGGTTCGCGTTTCCTTGAGTCGAGCGCTCTCGCCGCGGATCGCGACCACACTCGAAGCGTACGGCTACTTCTACGACGACCCGATCGGTGGGTCTTCGACCTCCTCGCTCTATTCCGGCACCGCGACCTATCGCGTGATCGACCCGCTCGAGCTCTTGTGGGGCGCGTCGCTCGGGCACTCGCGCTTCGCGGCGCTCGATGCTCAGACGATGGTGCGCGCGACGTATTCGTTCGACGCCCCGCCGCCCGCGAGGCGCCGATGAAGGCCGAAAAGCGCACCGGCGGGGGGCTCGGCCTCGCGCTCCTGGTCGTCGCCGTCGCCGCCTCGGCGATCCTGGCGGCGTGCCGGCGGAACGCCCCGCCGCCCGAATTTTCCCACAAGGTCCACCTTTCGGGGATCGCGTGCGGCGCGCCGGGGCAGCCGGAGTGCCTCAACTGCACGAGCTGTCATTCCCCCGCCGAGCGCGACGACGCGAACCGGTTGCCGGAGCAATCGGCCTGCGACGGCTGTCATCGCGACGTAGCGGTGACGCAAGCGGTGCTCGCGACCGCCCCGGAGCGGCCGCACGGCGTGATCCGCATCGATCACGACCAACACCTCCAGCTCCCCGCCATTCAGGGTCAGTGCCTGCCTTGTCACGCCGGCGTCGTCGATGCGAAGAGCCCGCCGATGCCGCCGATGAGCAAGTGCTTCGGCTGCCACGAGCACGAGGTCCAGTGGGAGCGGGGCGAGTGCACGCCCTGTCACGAGCGCCAAGACCTCGCCCAGACGATGCCCGTCACGTTCCTCAAGCACGATGCGGCGTTCCTCCGCCATCACGGTGAGGTCATGGCGCAGAAGCAGCAGGCCCTCTTGTGCCAGTCGTGCCACACGCAGTCCGATTGCCAGTCGTGTCACGACGTGACGCAGGGCCTCAGCGTCGAGGCCCGGCGCCCGGAGAAGATCGAGTCGGGTCAGGTGCACCGCGGGGACTTCATGGCGCGCCACGCGATCGAAGCCCGGGCCGAGCCCGCGAAGTGCCTCACCTGTCATACCCCGCAGACCTGCGATTCCTGTCACGCGGCGCGCGGCGTCAGCGCGAACGTCGCGAACGCGAGGAACCCGCATCCGCCAGGGTGGGTCGGCACGGATACGCAGTCCGAGGATTTCCACGGCACGTCGGCACGGCGTGACATCCTTGCGTGTGCGGGCTGCCACGACGCCGGCCCCACGACGAACTGCATTCGCTGTCACAAGGTAGGGGCCTACGGCGGCAATCCCCACCCGCGCGGCTGGAAGAGCGCGCGCGGGACGGATGCCGAGATGTGCAGGTATTGCCATGGCAGCTAGAGCACACCTCATAACCAGCTTCGCTGGTTCTGAAGCGGGCTTCGCCCGCTGCGCTGCTTCGCAGCGCGGCTCTAGCTCTGTCCCCGGGGGCGTCCCGCCCCCGGAAAAATGGCTGCGCCATTTTTCTCCCCCTCACCCGCTTCGCGGGTGGCTAGAGCTCCACTCTTCCTCCGCGGGGTTACGAGATGCGCTCTAGCAGCTGGTGGTCAATCGGTGCCGTTTGCGCGGGAGCGGTCGTCCTCGCGCTCGCGTCGCCCGGTTGCCTGGAGCGGCACGAAGCCCCGGCCGAGGACCCGGACGTGGCCCGCTGCACGAGCTGTCACGGCGATCCGGATCGGGCAGGGGACTACGTCCTCCGTTCGGCCCCGCCCAAGGACTTGTTCGGGCAGAGCGACCCCGAGTATCCGGGTGTCGGCGCGCATGCCATTCACCTGAACGCGAGCGCCACGCACGCCGCGCTTCCCTGCACGGAGTGCCACGTCGTTCCGGATAGCGTCGAGGCTCCGGGCCACGCCGACACCGGAGCGCCCGCGGAGGTCACCTTCGGCCCGATCGGGCGAACCGGCGGGCTCGAGCCCTACTACTCGGAGAAGCCACAAACCTGCATCGACAGCCATTGTCACGGCGACGCCTGGCCCGTGTGGAGTCAGCCTCGATCGAGCGCCGACGCATGCGGCACCTGCCACGGGCTACCGCCGGCGGCGCCGCACCCGCAGTCCGAAAATTGCTCGGTGTGCCACGGTGAGGTCATCGACGCCGACCGCCGGTTCATCGCGCCCGAGCGCCATGTCGACGGCGTCGTCGATTACGTTGCCGGTGAATGCCAGCAGTGCCACGGCGGCGACGAAAACCCCGCGCCACCGCTCGATACGCTCGGCAACTTCGAGGTGTCCGCGATCGGTGTCGGCGCGCACCAGGTCCACCTGAGCGGCGGCGACAACGGTCGTCCGCTCGCGTGCGACGAGTGCCACCGCGTGCCCGAGGACATCGAGGAGCCGACGCACGCCGACGGTTTGCCGGCGGAGGTGACGCTTCGCGGCATCGCCGAGAGGATGGGCATCGACGCGGCATGGGACAGCAGGGACGCGACGTGCAGCGCCTTCTGCCACTCGCCGTCACCGGGCGCCGCGCATCCGTCGCCGGTGTGGAACGAGGACACGTCCCTCGCGTGCACCTCTTGTCACGAAACACCGCCGGCGCTGCCGCATCCGCAGTCCAGCGCCTGCTCGGTGTGCCACGGTGATGTCGTCGCGGCCGACAATCGGACCATTCGCGACAAGGCTCGGCACGTGGACGGTACCGTCGATGTCACGGTCGAGGGCGGCTGCACGAACTGCCACGGCGACGTGAACGCGGCGCCTCCGCTCGATACCGAAGGCAATCAGGATACGACGGCGCCCGGCGTGGGTGCTCATCAGACGCACGTCGTCGGAACCGGAAACTCGCGGCCCGTCCCTTGCGGCGAGTGCCACGTCGTACCCGGTTCGGTCTTCGACGACGGACACGTCGACAGTGCGCTTCCGGCCGAGCTCGCCTTTTCAGGTGTCGCGCTCGGTGCGGGCGCCACGCCTACTTACGAAAACGGGAGCTGCAGCTCGACGAGCTGTCACGGCGACGTCTTTCCGGACAATCACGACTCAGGCGGGAGCAACACGACGCCGCGCTGGAATCGGGTCGACGGCACCGAAGCCGCCTGCGGCAGCTGTCACGGCCTGCCGCCGCCACCGCCGCACCCGTACCCGAGCCCCGAGTATCCCTGTCACCACTGCCACATGAACATCGCCGACGACGACACGACGTTCCTGTTTCCGGAAACGCACGTCGACGGGATCATCACCTTCGCCGTCCCGTAGCCCCTCAGGTCGCGGGGGTTCGCCAGGCGACCCTCAGTGCGCCTGAGTAAAGAGATGACAGCTCGAGCAGCGCGGGCTGTTCGGGAAGTGTTCTTTCCGGTCGGTGTGGCAGCTGACGCAGGCCTGCCGATCGGTCGCGTTCTTCGCGTCGTGGCCGGAATGGCAGCGCTCGCAGGCACGGTGCCTGGCCTCGGTATGGAGGCCGGGGAGCTTCCCGATGTCGTGGCAGGTCGCACAGGCGGGTGGCTTCGCCGTGCCGTCCGGACCGTGCGGGCGGTGGCAGGTGAGGCAGCCCTTGGCGATCTGCCCGTGGGCGCTGGCTCGCTCGGCGGCGTGGCACTCCGAGCAGGTTTTTTGTGCAGGCAAGCCGGCGTGCGGCTCGTGGCAGTTCGTGCACTGCTGGTGACCGGCTGGCGCCGTCTGGTGCTCTTTCTTATGGCAGCTCGCGCACGGCGCCGCCTGCGCGCCGGAATGCGGCTCATGGCACTGCGTGCATTTCTGGTGGCCGGCGTTTGCCTTGCCGTGCTCCGCCTCGTGGCACGTTTCGCAGCCGACCTCCGCGGCCACCGGGCGATGCGGCAGGCCCTTGTGGCAGTTGAGGCAGGCCTGGTGCCCCTGGTTCGTCGAGACCTGCTGAACGCGCTGGGAATGGCAGCCCGAGCAGATCGCGTGATTGGAAAGCGCGAGCTCGAACCCGTGCGGTTTGTGGCAATCCGTGCACGCCGCTTTTCCGTGCGCACCGTGGTCGGAGTTCACGAAGGAATGGCACGACGTGCAGGCGCGGGCGCTCGTGTCGGCGCGCGCTTGGTTCGGGTGCGGATCGTGGCAGCCCACGCAGGTGCCGGCCGTGCCTTGCTTCGGATGATCAGGATGAACGCTCTTGTGGCAGGTCGCGCACGCCGCCGCGGGCGACCCCTTCACGTCATGAGGTGAGTGGCAGCTCGTGCAGGTGTTGTGCGCGGCGATGCGCGCGCCCCCGAGCATGTTCAGGTCTTCGTGGCAGTTCTTGCAGGGTGTCGCCTTGGACTTTTCGAAGTCGTGCGGCTGATGGCAGCTCGTGCACTCCGTGTGGCCCCCGTTCTCGAAAAGCGCCGTCGGTGGCACCAGCGGCTTCTGCGTGGCGTGACAAGCTGCACAAGTAGCGACCGCTTCCGCTGCCGGGGCGTGCCGGTGCTGATGGCACGTCGAGCACGTCTCGACGAGGGTCTTTCCCTTGGAGGCGTGGGTGGTGGTGTTCTGATGGCAATCGGAGCAGGGCGCTGACTGGGTCTCACCGGATCCGTGCGGCTGATGGCAGGTGAGGCAGGGCTGCGTGCCGTGGGCGACGACGGCCGGCGTCTTGCCCTGGCCGGCCTGGTGGCAGCGTTTGCAGTCGGAGGGGCTGTAGGCCGCGATCCCGAACGCGTAAGCGCCGGTTCCGCCGTCCATGCGAACCCGGGGGGGCCCCCCATCCCTGAGGGCTTCGTCGTGGCCGGTCCCCTCGAGGGTGAAGGCGTGACACGCGGTGCAGTCGGCCTTGGTTCCGTGGCCGAATTCTTCGGCGGCCATGGCGGGCGCGTGCGAGATGCGTGCCTCCTTTTCGTGGCACGTGGCGCAACGCTCGGGCTTCACCGGCCCGATCTCTTCCCCGGTCATCGAGTGACACGAAACGCACGCGATCTTCCTTTTGACCACGTGCAGGCGATGACCGTTCACCGCCCGCGCGACACTCCAGTCCTCCCCGATGTAGACGCCGCGTCCCCAGTCCTTGTTCGGAGCTTCGTCGGCACAGGCCACGAGTACCGCGACGACGAGCGCCGCCACGAGCCCCCAGGCGGAAGCGATCTGGCGTCTCGCCTCGCGGCCACCCGGTCTCGCCACGCGGCCACCCTAGAGCGGCGCGAGGATTTTTTCCAGCGCGAATAGGCTGGCAGGGGGTATGCTCGGCTCGTGCTCCACGCCGGTTGGCTTGGTTACCTCTCGCTTGGGTGCGCGGCGGCGGCGGCGGCGATCCTGCTGCATTTCCTGTTCAAGCGGCCGATCCTCGATCTGCGCCAGAAGATGCTCCTGTTCCTCGGGCTCGGCGTGTTTCCGACGCTGGCGGCAGCGACTTCGACCGTCGCCGGGATGGAGCGGCTGACCACGCGGGACTTCTGCGGATCCTGCCACGTGATGGACGCGCACTATCAAGACGCTTCCAATCCGAAGTCGCAATCGCTCGCGGCGCGGCACTCTCGCAACCCGTTCTTCGGCAAGGAGAGCTGCTACACGTGCCATGCCGACTACGGGATGTACGGCTACGCACTGACCAAGCTCGGCGGGGCGCGTCACGTCTACTACTACTATCTCGGTGGTTACGGCGACATGACGATGGCAGAGGCGAAGAAAGCGATTCACCTCGTCAAGCCGTACGACAACCTGAACTGCCGCCAGTGCCACACGACGACGGCGCGCGGCTGGCGCGACGTGCCCGATCATCAGTCACTGCAAAAGGAGCTGTTCGAGAATCACGTGAGCTGCGCGAGCGGCGGCTGCCACGGCTTTGCCCACCCGTTCACCAAGGGGCCTGACGGGCTCGGGATGGTGCCCGCCGCGTCGTCCGGCGCGCGGCCGGCCTCGTCGGCGCCCGGCGCGCCGCAACAGGGAGCCAAGCATTGAATCTGAGCCCGGTCGTCGAACGCCTGCGGCAGCGCTCGGTCCTCAGCCTGACGCGCATCGCCTGCTGGGCGGCGCTCGGCGGCCTGGCGATCATGACGTTGTCGATCCTGTGGCCCGGCTCGCTGTCGGTGATGCTCGCGATGAGCGCCGGGCATGGGCTCGGCGCCCTGGCGTTCCTCTGTTATTTGCTATCGGTGGGCCTCGATTTGGCGCGGCCGGGGGCGCGGCCGTCGTTCGTGCCTGCCGAGAAGGCCCCCAGCTCCGAAGGGCGACCTGCACCCGACGAGTGAGCCAGCCGTGGGGCGCGCGCAGGATTTGCGGCTTCCTTTGCGCGCGAAGGAACTTGACGGGATGGATCTGCGGGGAGAATATCGCGCGCGTTCGGCGGGTGTGAACCTAGAGGAGCCGTTCTGATGGCCATGATCACGAAGACGCGTTGGGTCGCTGCGGGGATTTTGGGGCTGTGCTGCGGCGCTTTCGTCGCTTGCACGGGCGACGACGGGAAGCAGGGCCCAGCCGGCCCAGCCGGCCCGCAAGGCCCGCGGGGCACACAGGGCCCGCAAGGCGAACAGGGTCCGCAGGGCGGGCAGGGGCCCCAGGGTGAACCCGGCGAACCGGGCGAGCAGGGTCCTCAGGGTGAGCCAGGGCCGCAAGGCGAACCGGGTGAGCCGGGTATCGGCGCCGGTGGTGGCGACAATCAAGGCGTGGTGACGACGAGCTGCCTTTCGCCCTGTCACGGCTTCGGCGGGCTCGTCGATCAATGGAAGACGAGCACGCACTACGCGACGTTCATCGACACGATCGGCAGCGACGAGGTCGACTCCTGGACGGGCAACAAGACCTGCGGCAACTGCCACGCGATCGACGGCATCGAGCAGCGACTCGCCGGCAACGTGACCTTCACGGGCACCGCGGGCGCGGAGGATCTGGGCCACGGACAGATCGGCTACAAGAAGTCGACGGACATGACGTACAGCGAGGTCGCGTACGGAGGGCAGGCCAAGGTCGCGGTCGTGCACTGCAGCACGTGCCACGACACGTCGGAAGCGAACGACCCGCACGTCACCGGCGAGACCTGGACGCCGGGCGCGTTCCCGCTGCGCGTGCCTACCGGCGCGAACGACGTTGCTCTGCTCGAGCGGAGCAGCGCCGTCGGTCTGGCAGATGGCACACCGCTTGAGTACGGCGTGGGGAATGCCTGCATGTGGTGCCACAAGTCACGCAAAAACGTGACCAACTACATCACGGCCAGCAACAACACGAGCAGCAACTGGGGTCCGCACGACGGCCCGCACACCGACATCTACTCGGGTGAGGGTGGCTATCACTACGCCAACAAGATGTACGGCAAGTCGACGCACACGGTGAGCCTCTCGACCGGCTGTGTCCACTGCCACATGCCGGCCGTGGCTTCGAACGAGGGTGTCGGCAATCACTCCTTCTACCCGCAGCTCTCCGCGTGCCAGTCGTGCCACCCCGGCGCGACGAGCTTCGACGTCAACGGTGGTCAGTCCGACCGGGCGGACGTGATCCAGCGGCTGCGCATCGCGCTGAACAATCTGAGCATGCTCACGCAGGACGGGACGACGCCGCTCGACGACGAGCTCAGCAACGAAGACTTCGGGCTGGACAAGCCACTACCGAAGAATGGCGTGGTGGCGGCGGAGGCCGGCGCCCTCTACAACTACCTGATCATCGCGCGCGGTAGCGCTCTCGGCGTCCACAACCCGAAGTACACGGACCAGCTCCTCTACGATTCGCTCGAGGCCCTCGGCGCCGACTTGACCGGCCTGAACCGGCCGCCGCCCTGAGCTGACGCCCCTCTCGACCGGGTGGGCGAGCGCTAGAACCGCTCGGGCACGTACCTGAATGGGTGATCGGCCGCTTCGTAGCGGCCGATCTTCCGCTTGGGTAGTTTGATCTCGCCGTCGTCCGGCACTTTCTTGTAGGGCACCTGCTCGAGGAGGTGGCTGATCACGTTCAGCCGAACGCGCTTCTTGTCTTCGGAGCGCGCGACGTACCAGGGCGCATAGTCGGTGTCGGTGGCGGCGAACATCTCGTCGCGTGCACGGGTGTAGTCGTCCCAGCGGTCGAAGGACTTGAGATCCATCGACGTGAGCTTCCAGATCTTGCGTCCGTCGTCGATGCGCGCGGACAGCCGGCGCTCCTGCTCCTCGGGGCTCACCTCGAGCCAGTACTTGAGCAGGATGATCCCCGAGCGGGTCATCGCGTACTCGATCTTCGGTGCCACCTCCAGGAACCACTGCACCTCTTCCTCGCTGCAGAACCCCATCACGCGCTCGACACCGGCGCGGTTGTACCAGCTGCGATCGAAGATCACGATCTCGCCGGCGGCGGGGAAGTGCGGGACGTAGCGCTGGATGTACATCTGGCTCTTCTGGCGCTCGGTCGGGGCGGAAAGGGCGATGACGCGGAAGACGCGCGGGCTCACCCGCTCGGTGATGGCCTTGATCGTCCCGCCCTTGCCGGCGCCGTCCCGGCCCTCGAACACGATGCAGATCTTGAGCCCCTTGTGCACGACCCACCGCTGCAGCTTGACCAGCTCGACGTGAAGGCGCTCGAGCTCCTTTTCGTACTCCTTGCGCCCGAGCTTTTCCGGCGGCTGTGTCGCTAGGGGGGGCGGAGCCAGGGTCTCGCGCTCTTTTCGGTGCTTCTTCTTTTTCCCTTTGGCCAAGCGAGCGTTCCTTTCGGAGTCAGTCCGGAATGCGTTGGAGCACGACGTTGATCTCGATCGGGGCTCGGTCCGCGGTGACGAGCGCGTCGTAGGGAAAGTAGCCGCTTTTCTCGACCGTGACGCGATGCTCGCCGACCGGGAGGATCACGCCGTGAGCGGCGACGTAGGCGAGGGGGCCGACGTACTGCTCGTCGATCGTCACCGACGCATCGCGCGGCGAAGCCGTCTTGCGATCGATGTGAAGGGTGACGGCGCCGCGCGGCGGCGGGCCGCAGCCGGCAAACAGGGACACGAGCAGCGCGGCGACGAAGGCGAACGTTCCGGCGACGGCGAGCCAGGCCGTGGCGACGGTGGCGGGCTTGGCGCGGCCGGTCATTCCCATTCGATGGTGGAGGGGGGCTTGGAGCTGATGTCGTAGGCGACGCGGTTGATGCCCTTCACCTCGTTGATGATGCGGCTCGAGATGGTGGCGAGCACGTCGTGCGGCAGGCGCGCCCAGTCCGCGGTCATGCCGTCGCTCGAGGTGACGGCACGGACCACGCAGGTCTCGTCGTAGGTGCGGTCGTCGCCCATCACGCCGACGCTGCGCACCGGGAGCAGCACCGCGAAGGCCTGCCAGACCGTCTCGTACAGGCCGGCCGCGCGGATTTCCTCGTCCACGATCGCGTCGGCCTTGCGCAGCACGGCGAGGCGCGGCTCGGTCAGATCGCCGAGGCAGCGCACGGCGAGGCCCGGACCGGGGAAGGGGTGGCGGTAGAGCACGTCGTGAGGCATGCCGAGCGCTTCGCCGACGCGCCGGACCTCGTCCTTGAACAGCTCCCGCAGCGGCTCGATCAGCTTGAGCTTCATGTGCTCGGGGAGCCCGCCGACGTTGTGGTGGCTCTTGATGACGGCGCTCGGCCCGCGCACGCTCACGCTCTCGATCACGTCGGGATAGAGCGTGCCCTGCACGAGGTGGCAGGCATTTTCGACCCGCGCCGCGTGCTCGTCGAAGACCTCGATGAACACGCGCCCGATCGTTTTTCGCTTCGCCTCCGGATCGGTGATGCCCGAAAGCGCGCTCATGAACTGCGCTCGCGCGTCGACCGGCACGAGGTTCAGGTGGAAGCTCGAGCGCATCGTGCTGACGACGCTCTCGTACTCGCCCTGCCGCAGCATGCCGTTGTCGACGAAGATGCAAACCAGACGATCGCCGAGCGCGCGGTGGCAGAGCACGGCGGCGACCGACGAGTCCACGCCGCCGCTCAGGCCGCAAATCACGCGCTCGTCGGGCTTCACCTGCGCTTTGATCGCGGCGACCGCTTCGTCCACGAACGACCCCGGCGTCCAGTTCGGCTCCAGGCCGGCCACGTCGAAGAGAAAGGCACGGATCAGCTCGGTACCGCGCGGCGTGTGGGCGACTTCGGGGTGAAACTGGATCGCGTAGAGCTTCTTTTCCGGGTTGGCGATGGCGGCGTGCTCGGCGTGGTCGCTCGAGCCGATGGTGCGGAAGCCTTGAGGCAGAGCGGTGAGGCGGTCACCGTGGCTCATCCACACGGTGATCTCTTCGCCGGCACTGAAGGGGGCGAAGATGCCGACGCCGTCCTTGATCTTCACGCGGGCGGGGCCGTATTCGCGCTTGTCGCTCGGCTCGACCTTGCCGCCGAGCTGGTGCGCCATCAGCTGCTCGCCGTAGCAGATGCCGAGCACCGGAACGCCGAGCGAGAAGATCCCGGGGTCGCTCTGCGGGGAGCCTGGGTCGTAGACGCTCTGCGGGCCGCCGCTCAGGACGATGGCGCGCGGGTCGATCGCGCGCACCTTGTCCACGGGCAGGTTTCCCGGCTGGATCTCGCAGTACACGTGGCACTCGCGGATCCGCCGCGCGATGAGCTGCGTGTACTGGGCGCCGTAGTCGAGGATGAGAACGGATTGTCGAGCCGCCATGACGATCCCGTGTGGGCTATCACGGCGCCGCGCGCGGGGCGACGGTCACCAGCACGGCGGCGTCACGCCGGAGCGAAGCGAAGAATTTCGCGACTTCTCCCGGGGTGAGCGTCCGGGCCGGCTCGGGCCCGCGAAAGAGCTCGAGGGCCCGAAACCGCGGGTCGAGCCGCTCGGCCTGGTCGCGTTTTTCGAGCATCCGTTGGACGTCGGCAACGTCTTTGTTCGAGATCGCGCCGCCGGCCAGCGTCGCGAGCAGCGCTTGCACGCGCTCGAGCGCCGTCCGCTCGGCACCGGCGAGGGCGGCGATTTCGACCACCAGCGCGGCGGCGTGCGGACCGCCGACGAGCGTCGCGAGCGCGGACGCGCCGGCGTCGCGGAGCGCAGCCTCGAGCAGGCCGTTCGGGCGATTGAGGAGCTCCGCGGCGGCGCGCGCTTCGAGCGGTGGACGGCGAGCGAACGGTGCGAAGGGCAGGCCGAGGACGTTGTGGGGCACTTCGTCGCCGCGCGGTACCAGCGTGAGCTCCCGCGCCGCCGGCACGAGCGCGGCGTGGTTCGGACAGCGGGTGACGGTGCCGCGCACCGGCCGGAGCAGTCGCTCGACGGTGCTCGCGACCACGCGCCCCTGGGCACCCTGATCGTTGGTGACGACGGCAAGCCGGAGCGGCCGGCCGAGAAAGCGCGCGATGGCCGCGTCGATGCCGCCCGCGGGGGCCGGACCGAGCGCGTCGAGCGTCCCGCGCGGCTCGAGCCACGACGGGTGCCCCTGGCTCACGGCGTCGAGCGTCGTCACGTAGCCGCGCCGGGTGCGTGCGGAGAGCCGTTCGACCAGGTCGTCGCGGGCGGCGGCCACGTCGCTTGCCGACGGTCGTGTCACGGCGAGCGCCTCGCCGAGCGCGCGGCCGAGCCGCTCGCCGAGCGCCGGGAGCGACTCGGCGGCGTCGACCCGCGTGGCTTCGGCGAGCAGGCCGACGGTGTCGGCGCTGACGATCGGTGTGAAGGTGATGCCGGGAGCGGTCTTCAAGCGCGAGAGCGACATCACGACCAGCGCGGCCTCGCCGGCGTCGGCGGCCGATTCGGGACCGGTGCCGCACGGCGTGCCGAGCAGCGCCAGCGCGCGCGCCTGTCCGGGCTCGTTGCGCACGCGAACGTCGAGCGACGGTCGGCGCCTGGCCTCGAGCTCCGCGGCGACGGCGCCCCCGAGATCGAACGAGCGCTCGCTCGCCGGCGCCGTGTAGGACACGAAGCGGCGGGAAACCCCCGAGCCCTCACGCCCGGAGAGAGCGTTCCAGGCCGCAGCGGAGGCGGCCTCGCGCGGATCGGTCGGCGCGAGCACCGCTTCCTCGAGCGCGTGGCCCGGCGGTGCGGCGAGCGCCTGGTCGAGCTCCTCGGAGGCGACGGCGAGCGCACGGGCCGCGTCGGCGGGGAGGGGGCCGGGCTCACCGGGCGGTGGCAACAGATCGACGCGGATGCACGCTCCCCGCACCCTGGCCGTCGCCTGTGCCCGCTCGACCGTCCAGGCGGGCCTCAGCTGGGCAAGGCGGCGCTCGAGCAACCCTCCGGGCCGTCCGAGGACTCGCGCGGCCAGAATCGCCTGGTTGGGATTCGCGATCCGCGACGCGACGGAGAGCCTCCGCGCGCTTGCCGGCCCGAGGTCGACGCCGAGCTCGTCGCGAACGGGCCATGCGTCGGTCGTCGCGGTCCCCTCCGGCCAGGCGGGTGCGCTCGACAGGGCGCTCTCGACCGCCTGAAGCGTCGATGCCGGTCCCAGTGCCGACACCGAGCTCGAGGTCCGCGCTCGCGCCATCCGAAGCCAGCGTCCGAGCTCGCTGATCGCCGCCGGCGTGGTCGGATCCCAGGTCGCGCCCGCCTTGGGCGGGATCACCTCGCCCGAGCACGCAGCCACCCACGCTTCTGCCGGTCCAGGTGCGGCGTGGCGCCCGAGTGCGTTCACGGCCGAGCCGGCGGCTCGGAGTGCGGCTTCGCCGGGTTTCGGCGGCGCATCGAGTGCGCCGATCAGCTCGGTGACGAAGCGCCGTGCCGCGCCGGGCTCGGAGGCCAGCGTGGCGAGCGTGAAGCCGAGCGCGTGGGGGCGGGGAGCGATGCCCGGGAAGCCGCGCTCCGCAAGGCGTGCGGCGAGGAACGCGGCGGTCGCGACGGAGGCCACTGAGCCTTCGGCGTGTGCGGTGGCGAACGCCACGGCACCGCTCGGATCGCCCTCCCGCGGTACGAGCACGAGCTTCGGGCGGTCCACCAGCGCCCGCTCGGAGAGGCGTGCCCCGGAGGTGCCGCTGCGCGCGCCACCGGGCGGCGTGCCGCCGCTCTGACAAGCCACGGCGAGCGCGACGAGGAGCCAGGCCGGGCGTCGGGACACAGGGCTATATAGCCCGCCCGGCCGTCACGCAGCCAGGCGTTGCTCGGTGAGCAGGCTCACCAGCCGGCGCTGGATCTTGTGTTTTTTCGAGTAGACGGTCTTCACGCTGATGCCCATGCGTCGCGCGACCTCGTCCGGCTCGAGCCCCTCACCGAAGTAGAGCTCGACGAACTCGCGGTCCTTGCGGGTGAAGCCCTGGAGCACGGTCGCGAGGCGCGCGAGCTGCTCGCGGTGGAGCGTGAGCTCGGCCGGATCGGGTCGGTCCTCGGACAGGTCCTCGGCCTCGGTGAGGCCGTTCGCGTGCGGGATCTTGCGGATGCTGCGCAGGAAGTCGTACGCCGTGTGCGTGGCGAGGAGGCCGAGCCACGTGCCGAGCTTGCACCCGCGCTCCGGTGCGAAAGACCGAAGCTTCGAGCGATCGTTCGCGAGCAGCTGGACGCACAGCATCGAGTAGATCTCGCTCGCGTCGTCCTTCTGCACCACCGACGCGAAGCGGGACGTGACCCGGTGGATGCAGCTCTGGATCAAGCGGCCATAGCGGACCGTGAGCGCCTGCCAGGCCTCCGGGTGGTTGTCGATCAGGCCTCGGACGAGCTCGAGGTCGCCGGCGTTCGCAAACGAGGAAACGGCGAGCGCGCGCGGGGTCTGATCGATGGAGGGGGAAGGGATGGGGGACGACATGGCGGTGCCTTTCGAGCGCGGGCCGTCTTGGCCCACGTCGAGTCCTTCAGCACCCGCCGTGCCAGGCTAATAGCCTAGTAAATTCAAATATTTACAGAGCGTAACAGGGCGTCACAGCGTCACGTAGGTGACGGCGCTCGAGCACGCCGCCGCTCCGTTCTACTCGGAGCGGAGGGCACTTCTCCCCGCGCCTT
>Ga0315910_10001428_pt1 | contig 21888 bp, 20 predicted proteins | sample EdamamesoilMG_FD_204470 | JGI IMG/M metagenome (GOLD analysis project Ga0315910, IMG submission 204470) | Garden soil microbial communities collected in Santa Monica, California, United States - Edamame soil | ecosystem: Environmental > Terrestrial > Soil > Garden | place: USA: California... | reverse complement strand
CTGCGCTGATACTATCTGAACTTGGATTCAAAACACTTTCTGTTCTCCATGACGGAGAATGGAAACCATTACCCTTCAATGAACATGGCATCATCCGCTGAGCATCCCATCACACGCTGGCTCCGGAACCGGAATGCCGCATGGTTTACCGTTTACGCATCGCTTTCCGCATTTTGTCTTTACACTTGTGTCTATGCTTTCCGGAAAACATTTGCAGCGGCTACATTTGACGGCATCACGTACCTGGGCGTGAGTTATAAAGGATGGCTTGTTGTTGCACAGGTACTGGGCTATGGTCTCTCCAAGTTCATCGGCATCAAAATTATTTCAGAATTGAAAGCTCACTCCCGCTCCATGGGAATATTACTCATGGTAGGCATTGCCGGACTTTCCTGGCTTCTGTTTGCCATAGTCCCCGCTCCATATAATATAGTGTTCCTGTTCACTAACGGTCTCCCGTTAGGAATGGTGTGGGGCATGGTATTTGGCTACCTCGAAGGCCGCAGAATGACGGAAGTACTTGGCGCTGCGCTTTCCGTGAGCTTTATTTTTTCTTCCGGACTTTGCAGAACTGTTGGCGGCTACCTCATACGCGACTGGCATATATCAGAAACATGGATGCCTTTCGCAGCCAGCCTGGTTTTCATCTTACCCCTTCTGGTTTTTTTGTGGCTGATTGATAAAGTGCCCCCTCCTTCTCCGTTAGACGAACAGCTGCGGACAAAACGACAACCCATGAACAAACATGAACGACAAAAATTCGTCATGACCTTCCTCCCGGGGATTGTATTGTTTGTGATTGCCTACATGCTGCTCACGGTGTTCCGCGATTTCAGAGATAATTTCTCTGCCGAAGTATGGAAGACGCTGGGGTATGGTGGATCACCCGGGATCTATACGTCCACCGAAATTCCGGTTTCCATTGCCGTTCTTCTAATCATGGGAAGTATCATGCTGATCAAAAACAACAAGCTTGCCTTAATGGTGAATCACGCCATCGTAGCGGCTGGAATGATACTGATCGGGTTAAGCACTTTTTTATTCGAACAACAAATGATCACTCCTCCCCTGTGGATGATCCTTATTGGCCTTGGACTCTACATGGGTTACATACCGTTCAATAGTATCTTCTTTGACCGGATGATTGCTACGTTCTGGTATGTAGGTACGGTGGGATTTATGATGTACGTAGCTGATTCATTCGGGTACCTGGGCAGCGTGAGCGTAATCTTTTTGAAAGAATTCGGTTTCACCAAACTCAGCTGGCTTCATGTATTCATATCATCCGGATACATCATTTCAATATCAGGTACTTTGCTGATACTGGGATCGATGCTGTACTTCCACCGCAAACACCAGCGACAACGTATCATCAGTTCCGCGCCAGCGTCTGATTTTCCTTAACGAACTTATTGTAATACATCACGATCTCGATAGCATTTGCTGATTTGTTCGGATTAAGTTTATGGTCGCTAACATACGACTCAAATTGCGGGCCGCCCTGAAGAACCATGGCCGGATACACCTTATCGCGAAACGAATACAGAAGCGACAGTTCATTATTATAGTGAACGAAATACACAAAGTCGTCATTATGCGATGAGCCCGTAGTGATGGATTTCTCTCTGCGCAAAACATTTACTTCTCCGCGTACCACCGTTTCGTACAAATGCCATTCATGGACAACACCGTTGTTATCCGACAGTGAAATAAATTTCCGGTTAATGTCAGACCGGATGTCATAAAACCGGACCTGATGAATCTTGTGCGCAGGATACAGCGTCACCTGATTATTCACCCGAAATAAAATCAGATCATGATTGATCTCCAGGGATATCTCTCCCACCAACACTTCACGTGTTTCCAGAACAACAGAACCTTCGTACCAGGTAAGCTCGTCAACTCCTGCTGAGAGTTTACAAAGGGTAAACGAGAAAATAAAAATCCATACAGCGCGTTTCACGTCACATTACATTTAAGTAATATGAAGATAACATTCTGTTAATGTAACATCAAGATTCGGCTTCGATAATTCGGATAACCTCTGTAATATTTTCTACCAGATGTGTGTGATTTTCTTTTTCAAGTTCTGCTTTTGAAAATGCTCCGGTAGTAATTCCGACCACCAGCCTGCATCCGGCTGAAGCACCCTCCTGCAGATCGGAAGCGGTATCGCCAATTTTGATAACGTGAGATGGATCGGTTATTCCGGTAAGCTCCATCGCGCGGAAAATCATATCCGGGAAAGGTCTGCCGCGTTTTACTTCATCGCTGGTAACGCTCGCATCGATCAACCCGTTTTTTTTCCAGCCGAGGCGGGCCAGCAACGGATCGGTGATCTGCCGGTCAAAGCCGGTGTCGACAACGATTTTTAGTTTCCTCTCCTTCAACTTTCTGAACGTTTCACTAACACCCTCTTTTTCACCTACCGAATCATCCGCCTGGTAAAATCGGATCATTCCGTCAACAAACGTTCTGTGAATTGCGTCAATCCATTCTCCTTCAATATCTCTGTTTCCCTGATACCGTTTTTCCAGCAACGCCCGGATAGCAACCGGTTTTGGAATTCCCATCACCGCATTCGCATCGTCAATCGTTATCGCTACATCGTACGCGGCCAATGCTTGCTGAAGAACCCGATGCACATCGCGGTTATCTTTTACTGTGGTTCCTGCCAGATCAAAAACTGCCAATTCAATTGCCATAAATACAAATTAACTGCAGCAAGGTATCACGATCAATTCAAACTATTGTGCCTGATCATTCACATTCGATATTATTTTCACGTGATACTGAATTAATGATCGGATAACAGGTAAGCTCTACTTTTGATTATGAAAACGCCCACATCATGAACCCGGAACAAATTGCTGACGAAATTTTATCGCTGTACAAAAAATTCGGTGATGCGGATTACATCGGAGAGCCTGTATCCCAACTGGAGCATATGTCGCAGTCAGCACAACTGGCCATCGAGGAAGGCTTCGATGATGAAGTAGTACTCGCTGCATTCTTTCACGACATCGGTCACATCTGCGTGATGCAGAATGAATCCAATAACATGGGTGGGTATGGCATCAAACGTCACGAGCAAATCGGTGGTGACTTCCTCCGCGAGAAAGGCTTTCCTGAGCGCGTTGCCCGCCTCGTTGAAAATCACGTTCAGGCAAAACGTTACCTCACCTTCCGTTTCCCGCAATACTACGAGCAACTCAGCGAAGCCAGCAAAAGAACCCTCGAATTTCAGGGCGGTGTTATGAAATCAGCAGAGGCTCATGCGTTTGAAAATGATCCGTTGTTTCAATTGAGTATCCGCCTGCGTCAATGGGACGAGCTAGCCAAGGAAATAAATGTTCCCCTGCTTAATCTGGCTGACATCAGGCGAAGGGCCATAAACGTACTGATTCAGAACGGTGTATCACAACCCTCCGTTTCTACCCAAACTTATTGACCGGTTTGCTTTGAACTGACTGAAAAAACCCTCAACTTCATTGCTGAGCCCATCAAAAAAACTGTATCAATGGATACGGTTTATTGGTGGGCTTTGTATTTAAGCAATTGCCGGATGTGTGTGAATGATTCCCGGAAGTGATCGCTGGTTGGGTGTGATGTGAAAGTGAAAGGTTCTATAACGTACAGCGATACAATCCACCGTGTTTAAGGCAGGCGTTGCTGATTCCATTCGGAACCGCTTATTCTAATCTAAATTGTTATGCAACAACAAGGTAAATTCCTGCTGCTCACACCCGCTGAGTTTGCAAAATGGCTTGACGGCCTCAAGGTAACACGCACCATCAAGCTCGTTCAGAATCACCACACCTGGCTACCGAACTACAGCACGTTCAACAAATCAAGAAATCATTTCAAGCTTTTAACGAGCATGGAAAACTCGCACAAGGAACGGGGCTTCACCCAGATTGCCCAGAACCTAACCACGTTTCCGGATGGATCGATTGCTGTATGCCGTCCGTTCGATGATATTCCTGCAGGCATTAAAGGCGCCAATGCTTTTGGCATCTGCATCGAACACATCGGCAACTTTGATGCTGACAAAGATGTGATGACAAAGATCCATCGCGAAGTCATCCTGAAAGTAAATGCATGGCTTTGCAAAAAATTTAAGCTTCCAATAAACACAGACTCGGTTGTATACCATCACTGGTACGACCTCACCACCGGGAAGCGTGTAAAAGAAGGTAGCCCGAATACAAAGACCTGCCCCGGAACCAGCTTCTTTGGCGGAAATACCCTTGCGGCCTGCGAAGCGAATTTCATCCCCGAACTTAAAAAGATCTAACCCTCCAACTTTATGACATCGTTTTTTATTGACTTCCATTGTCATCCTTCCATGAAACCATATGGAAAAAGTTTTGACCACCAGCCCATAGGTGCGAACAGTGACAATCCTGCCAAAATCAACAGCTGCTGGTTTTATGACTCCCCGAATTTATTCGACCGTGGACTTCAGCTGCTTGCGGGGATTTCCAAATTTACGCAAGCTGATTTTACTACGCTGGCGTTCGGTGATGTAAGGCTCGTGTTCGCTTCGTTGTATCCGATCGAGCGCGGCTTCTTCAACAACAAACTCGGCACCGGAGCCATCAGCGATCTGGTAGATGATTTCATCACCGGAGTAGGTAAAGGTCGTGTGGATGACATTCAAACCAATACCAATTATTTCCTGGACGTACAGCGTGAATACAAATTTTACGAAGACCTGCACAACAAACCTATCGACACCGTATCGGGCACTTACAAGTATATGATGGTGAACAGCTATTCACAGATACAGCGTATCCTTGAAAGTGATCCGATGCGTGACAACATCATCTTCGTGATCATGTCCATCGAAGGACTGCATGTACTGAACGAAAACATGAAGGGTAAACCGGATGAACAAAAATTCATCGCTAACCTGCGTACCATAAAAAAATGGGACTTCCCGCCCGCCTTTGTCACGTTCGCACACCATTTTTATAATCACCTGTGCGGACATGCAAAAAGCCTCACGGGGATAGTCGGGAAAGCTACCAACCAGGCTGAGGGACTAAACACCGGATTTACCCCGCTTGGAAAAAAAGTGCTGGCTGAAACACTCCGTGAAGACAATGGCCGGAGAATTTATATCGACATCAAGCACATGAGTGCGCTGGCGAGGAAAGAATATTTCCAGCTGCTGAAAACCGACTATGCCGGCCAGGAGATTCCGATCATTGTAAGCCATGGTGCTGCGAATGGTTTAAAATCCATGGACGACCAAACCATGGCCAGTCCTTCAACCGCGATCAAATTGCTTCGTGAAGACATCAACTTCTATGATGACGAAATTGTGGAAGTTGCCAAAAGCAACGGTATATTCGGTCTTCAATTGGATGAACGGAGAATCGCCAGCGCACAAACCCTCAAAGCCGTGAAGCACTCGTTATTCATGAACAAGATCCGTCACTACCGTGCGGAACTCTTGTGGAATCAGATCAGGCATATTGCCGAGCTGCTCGACCGTCAGGGTTTTCCGGCCTGGGATTGCATGGCCATCGGAAGTGACTTCGAAGGCATTATTAATCCGCTGAACGGATACCTTACTGCCGAAACTTTAGTGCATCTTGAACAATACACCGAACGTTATGCCTTCAACTATATGCAGGTTGGTGGAAAAAAATTGAAACCCTTTAACCAGATTCCGGCAGATGAGATTGTCAACCGGATCTTTCATACCAATGGCCTTGACTTTCTGAGAAGATTCTATTAAACCGTATTATGCTTCCTGATAATAATATCCTTGACATTCTGATTTCACTGGTGCTTATCTATGCCTTGCTCAGCATTCTGGTTTCCATTCTGCTGGAGTGGTGGAATCACAAGAAAAAAGCGCGGGCCAAATTTCTCCGGAAAGCGGTTCATCAGTTGTTGTGTGATCCACTCAATGTGAATTATGGCGAATTGTTCTATAATCATTACCTGATCGAAGGATTCCGAAGCAAAGAACTGAAGACCGTACCGCAATACATCTCATCGCAGCTCTTTGCCGAAGTGCTGATCGATGTTATCGCCAACCGGAAATTTCACGACACACCCGTAACGATGACCGGCCAAAGTGAAGACATCGGGAAACAATATGAGCTGATCGAAGCTACCGTACCTGAAAGTACGATAGAACGTTTTCAGAGCGAGCTGATGTCGATGAATCCCAGTCCGTTTTCAGATACCTTAAGATCCTTCTGGCAAAAATCAGGAGGTGACTTTGACCAAATGAAACGTCAGCTGAGTTTCTGGTTTGACGATTACATGGACCGGGTAAGCGGATGGTATAAAACAAAGCAGCGTACGAAGCTGCTCGTCTTTGGATTTGTTGTCGCTATCGGTTTAAATGCCGACAGTCTTCACCTGCTTAAAGTACTGAGCCTGGATGACCAGCTGCGAAGCCGGTTAGTGGCAACAGCCGGGCGGGTAGCCGATAACTATGAAGCTGAATCAAAGCAAGCCAAGGACATCAACTACTTAACGGTGGTGACCAGATCCATGGACAGTGTGCAGTTGAAGGCCATGAAAAACAAAGAGACGCTCATCGATTCACTAAAGCGAAAGTACCCGCTAACGAAAGAACTTAAAAGACTCAATGATTCCATCGATGCCGTGTACATGTTGCAAGCCGACAGTGTCATGGGGATCATGGCGGCACTCGATATTCCGATCGGATGGAAAGAAGACGCTGCGCCCATCAGTTGGTTCAGAGAACCTAACGCTGACGGCCCACCGGCCGGAAAGGGAATTCTATCGTATCAATATCACCGGAACGAACGGAGCGTGAAAAGCATAGGCATGTATATTCTGGGGATCATCATCTCCGGAATATCGCTGAGCTTTGGTGCACCATTCTGGTTTGAAACATTAGTCAAGCTCATTAACATTCGCAGAGCAGGTAAAAAACCTGAACCTGTAAATTCAAAGACAAAAGAATAAGGCCATGCTACCATTTACCAATATTCATACGCACGTCTTTACAAGCGATTGTGCTCCAGACCGGTTCCTGAAGATTCTTCCCGTAAAATTTGTAAGACGTTTTCCCGGCCTGATCAAGTCGGGCCTCGATTCGAAGACCGGCCGTAAGGTAATTCAAACACTGGCTACTTTCCTGAAAGGGAGAAACAGCAACAAACGAAAGGAAGTTGATAAATACATTGCCTTTCTCGATGTAGGCACGCAGGCTACACAGCTTGAAGTTTTCCAACGTGCATTCGAGGCAGGTCTAAACTATGATCATGCCGTACGCATCGTTGGCTTAACGATGAACATGGACTACATGGATTCAGAACCTTCTTCCAAACAGATTTCGTTTGAAACCCAACTCGAAGAAGTCAAAGATATCAAGCGCTATTATCCCGCCAACTTCTTCCCTTTTTTAGGAATTGATCCGCGACACAAAGCCGGGGTCGACCTGGTGGCGTGGGCGCGTCCCTATTTTGAAAAGGGTGTAAAACACAACGTCACCGGAAAGGTTTATCCTTTCTTCAGCGGTATCAAACTTTATCCGGCCCTGGGTTTCTTTCCGTCAGATGCACGCCTGGAAGAACTGTACGGTTATGCTGAAAAAAATCAGTTGCCCATCATGTCGCACTGCACGCGTGTTGGCTCGCAGTACATTGGCAGCAAGATCGAAAGCCTTATCCCTGAAATTCCAAACCTGATGACCGTGCCGGGCAATGCGAATGTGGAGAATGCCCGTGTCTCCATTGAAAAAAGAATCAAGCAATTTTATGACAACGGATGGGTCAAAAACAGCAAGCTGGGTGCAAATGACCGTGCATGCGATTTATTCGGTCATCCGGAAAATTACATTCCCATACTCGAGAAATTCCCGAAATTAAAAATCTGCCTTGCGCACATGGGTGGCAGTAATGAGATGCTTGAACCTCCACTCACCGGAGAACTTGCTGAAATCCGAAAAGTAGATACGCCCGGTTGGTTTGAACGAATTACCGCAATGATGAAAATGTACCCGAATCTCTACACGGACATATCGTATACCGTGAGCGATTTCGGAGACACGAAGAAAGAAGTATTCAAACGTTTTGTAGAGTTCCTGAAAACACCCGACAACGAAGGAAAACTTCTTGCCGATCGCGTGCTGTTCGGCACTGATTTCTTCATGACCGAACAGGAAAAACGTGAAGTAGAATTGTATGCCCTCACGCAAAAGAATTTGCGCGAATGGTTTGACCTGATGGGCAGAACCAATGCGCAGAAATACCTGATGCAACCGCTGTAATCTTAACGCAAAAAAAAATGGCCAAGCAGAAATTGAATGACCCCACCCTTCCTGTTCATTTCGAACCCAGGACGCTGGACAAGCCGAAACTTATCGAACAAACCATTGCCGGGGATAAAATAAACTTTGTAGTGGGTGCCGATGGCAAAGTGGGGATATCGCTGTTCAATTCAGAAGGTGATGAAGATCCTTCTGAACTGTTTGGCAAGAGTGGCACAGCGCCAATCCCTTTCAATTCGTCTAACGCGTGGTTAAAGTATACAGCTGCCGCCAACATTAAATTAAAATCGGGGCTGGATATCAAAGGCATCGGCTTTGATATCGACATGAAAGCCGGCCTGGAGTCGTATGTTTACCGCAAACACCGGGCTTCCGAATTTCTGGACGAAGCCCGAACGGAAGATATCCTTGCCTTGAAAACGATCTTCCTGCCCGACAACATTAAAGAGCTCGATATTAATGAAGCGGTGGGGCTTGAATTCAATGGAACACTCAACACCGTGGTGACACTTTCCTGGTCAGACATCTGGACCACGCAGTTGTCTGCACTGGGTCAACTGCTCGATACATCCGAATTGATCAAACTGAAATTTGGTCCGGAAGTATCCATACAGGCCGGTGTAAAAGTTGAAGACACGTTCCGTACACAAATTGTCAAGAAGGGAGCAAACAAATTTTTTCTGTTTGTTAAACGTAATACATCGCGGGCCGTCACTGCCGGACTTTCCCTGAATGTAACGGTATCCATCGAAAATCCCGAAGTATTCACCAAACAGCTTGACGCGCTCTTTGAAAATCTGCTGCATGTAGGCTTCGACAAACTTCAGAAGATCGTGGCCAAAAAAGAAAGCTCGTTGTCTGAAAATGAAAAGGAAATTATCAAGGTAGTAGCCGACAAACTGGGATTGCCCAAGGATGGCGTCCTGGGATTGCTGAAAGAAAAACTGGAGGGTTACTACGAGGATTTCAAAACGAAAGCAGACGAAGCGGTCAGAACCAAAATAACAGCGGGATTTACCTATGAGTATCTCCGCTCAACCGAAAAAGAAAATATTTTCTCTACCCTACTGACCGGAAAAGCTATCGATGAATTTCACCTGGAAATACTCAAGGCGCGTACTGCACCGCTCATCGCTGCTGCGAAAAAATCATCACCACTCCTGGAGGATGTGAAATTCATGAATAAGGAAGTAAAGGTTCGTCAGAAGACATGGGGATTTTCGATCGGGTTTGGCAAATGGGTTGCAGCTGATCAGCAGAAGATCAACATGACGGTTACCAAACGCGAAACGCAAAAAGGCATTCAGTTGAGTTACGATGGCAAACGTACTTTTGAAGACAAGGTGGATGCCTCCGGCAGAAACTGGCGTGTTGACTTTAATGCCAGCATGCCGCATATCTCCAACCTTAACATTCCGCTCGCCAATGAATTTGATTATAGCCTTTTCCTGAACTACTCCTGGACGGAGAAAAAATTTAACAAGAAAGATCTTTTTCACTTCCTTGATCTTTGCCTCATCTGGAATGTTATTAACGAAGGACAGTTTACCGAGCTCAGCGAATCGTTGGTTGCCGACCTCAAAGGAGGAAAAGACTACAGCTACTCCTGTCACGTAACGTACCCGGCTGAACTCTTCCGAACAATGATCGCGATCATGGGCGGCACATCCGATGTGCTGGATGATGTTTTCTATGAGTCGCTGGGTGCAGCACTTCCTTACTGGGATGCGTTCGCTTTACGTATGGATCCGGAGAGGCGCGCACAACACTATGGTCCGATCTGGAAAGAATTCCTGGCTACCGATTCTGCCGCTCCGGAGGAAATTGCATTTCAGCATTTGAAAAGTGTCGATAAGAATCTGGCCAAAGAAGAGCTTAACTATAAACCCAACAACTTCATCAATTTTAATTCCTTTGCTTTCAATGCCAATGCCAATCCACAGACGAAAAGACGCTGGGAGGCTTTCCGCAGTGGCGTACGTGCATTAAGCCTCGCCATCGATGTGAAGGCCCTTCAGCCCCATAGCCCGGTGATCAATAATTCATTTCAGAAAATGGAAGACTTGTGGAATTTTCCCATTCACATCCGTGCCTTTGGAAATTATTTATCGCGTGTTGCTAAAGAATCAACGGTAGCTGCCGTTTGCGTTGGTGAACTGAAATTCAAATCAGGCGGTGAAGAACAAACCATCCTGATCGGGAAATCGTAACGATAATATTTCAGGTTCAAGGTTTAGAGCTCAACATTCAGGTTTAATGGTGTACCTTAAACTTTAATTCCCTTTCAAGTAGTTCTCTGCAATCATAAAAACAAAATCCTTTCCTTTCCCCTCTCCCCATTCTTTATCATATTTTTTTGCTACCTCAATGGACGTGATGTCTTCCAGTTTGATTCCTTTTTGTATCGCGGTGACCACGCCCTGATACATGTCTTTAATTTTATCGCGGAAAACGATGACATCTTTTTTCGTAGCCAACTCCCCGTGGCCGGGAATTACTTTTGCGGTATCGTCCATGCGCTCGATCAACTGATCGAGGAAGGAGACGAATCCTTTCACCGTTCCTCCCCGTGACATGTCGATATAGGGATAACCGTAGCGAACAAACACATCGCCCGTGTGATACACATTCGACTGCTTAAAATACACTACCACATCGCCATCCGTATGTGCCCGGCCCAGGTGAAACACTTCGATGTCTTCACCATTCATGTGGAATTTCATTCCTTCCGTAAGCGTGATCACCGGCAGGGCCTCACGCGGACGAGGTGGATCAATGTGTTCACCATTCACATGTTCTTTCATCATGCCTTCACGCACTTTTTCATGCGCTACGATGGACGCTCCTGCTTTACTGAAATTTTCATTGCCACCGGAATGATCACCATGAATATGAGTATTGATCAGGAAACGGATCTTCCCTTTATCCAATGCTGCGATAGCCTTTGCAATCTTTTCTGAAAGCGGAGCATACTGATCATCGATCATAAGGATACCGTCCTCACCCACCAGCACACCGATGTTTCCACCGGATCCTTTCAGCATGTAAATCCTGTCGGTGACTTTTACCGGCTCAATGACCACATCATCAAAATTACGTTGGGCTGCAGCAACCAAAGGCAACAATACCAGAATAAAGGCAAGCTTTCTCATTCGCATGAAGTTTGTTTAAATTCCAAAATACAGAACATTGACTTACTATGATAAGCACCGGTTAATAACTTTTTGGTAAGGGTTCTTAAAAGCGGTAATTTCGAGATCAGCCATACCCTCAACATGAAATCAAGGAATTGCTTCTGAGATGCATCGTTTTGCCACAACCTCACCATCGAAGAGATCAGCGTGCAGAACCGGAAAAATGCAAATGGATTTGACCGTAGACTTGAGCCTCACCGTGCTGACCAATTATTTCACCATCCGATACAAGCTTTGAGAAATGAGTCACGGTTGCGTTAACTTGCTGATCTGGTCGCGCGCAAAACTCTTCGTTTCCTCATCGCCATACTGAATCACTTTTTTATAATACTCAATGGCCTTGTTGTTGTCCTTCAGCCGGGTGTACACGTAAGCAATGTTCCCCAGAACAATTCCGTCCTTTGGTGATTTTTTCTCTGCACGTAAAAGTGCTTCTAATGCCTTATCGTAATCTTCTTCCAGTATGTAACTGATGCCGAGGTTCGACAGGCTGATGATGTGATCCGGATAGAGCTTGAGTATTTCCTCCGCAATACGTCTGATATTTTTGGCCTGACGGTCACCGCCCTGATTGAAGAGATCGTTGATGTAATCCTGAATACTGCCCAGTAAAAAATTGCGCGGATCTTTCACCGGTTCGTTCAACGTCCATAGCCACTTGTTTTTATTCACTCCGGAATAGGCAATGGTTCTTACGATCTCCCCGGTGAATGCATCGTAATCTTTTATTTCACCCAACATATGGGTTTTACCAAAACGCATATCAAGGCGATCGGGAAATTTGTCTATCCCTTTTTCGATGACATCGAAGCCGGGGATAAGATACCTGGGATTATAGGTAGTCTCTCCATAGATGTAACCTACCGTATTCGTTGAATCATACACCTTCAGATTTTTTCCTTTGCCGGGCTGCCGGTCCAGCCGAAGTCCTTCCTGCTGGCTTTTATACACATAGTAATTAAAATAGCTGGTGTATAATTCGGGGTCGTCTGGTTTGGATTTCTCCCATTCAATCAACAGCTGGTGTTGAGCGGCTGTGTCCTTTTTCGCCAATAACGTTTTGAACTGGTCAAAGTTAGTTTGACCCTGTGTCGGGCAACTCAGCACCAACCCGATAACCATAACCACCCATCCGCGCATTACGAAGTTGCTTCTGTTGAGATATCAGAACGCATGCACAAAGTAGCAATTTGCACGGGCATATTAAGCCCGTGCAAAATAAAAGAAGCCGGAATATCCGGCTTCTGCATCGGTGGTGTGTTTATTATTCGTTCTTCAGATTTTCTACCGGTCGCACAAACGTTGCCCGAATGGTTTGCGACCCGATCGTCAAAATCCCAAACAGCAGCAGGAAGGCTACCCCGGATAAAATTACAGGCAGATCAACTGACGTATGGTACGCCATAAGCTCAAGCCAAAGTGTATTTGCAAAGTAGGCCACAGGCACTCCAATCATCACGGCAAGTCCTAAGATGATCAAAAAACCTTTCGACAATAATATCACCAGGGAAAGGCCGTCTGAACCCAACACCTTTCGGATCGCGATTTCCTTCATACGGGTTTCGGTGGTGTAGGTAGCCATGCCCAGCAGGCCGAGACAAGAAATCAGGATTGCCAATCCGGCTATAACACTGAGCACATTGAGAATATCGCCAAAAATAATGTCATAGAATTTTTTTACTTCCGAGTCAACCAGTGCATAATCCACCTTGAGACCCGGATTGGTAGTCGCCCACGCTTTTTCTACCGATTGAGCGGCTGCCGCAAACGTTCCGTTGAACTTCACTTGCAATACACCAAATTCGTTCGGGCGGTACATTAAGGCCAGCGGACTTATTTCCTGCATCAGGTCACGGTGATTGTAGTCGGCAACTACGCCAATAATTATACTGGGCAGCGAGTCGTATTTGTGAATAAGCTCCTGCCCGATCGCATCTTGCGGACGTTCATACTGAAACTTTCTTACAGCGGCTTCATTGACTACGATGAAGTGCTGATTAGACTTGCCGTGTTCGGCCGAAAAAAACTTTCCGGCAACCAGCCTGAGCTCCATGTTTGCCAGGTAATCTTCATCGACATCAAAATAGCCGACACTTGTCCACTCTTTTTCGCTGCTCTCCTTTTTAAACTGACTGGACTGGCTTACGCCTGAAGAGGGCACATGTGAGGTTGCCGCCACGGCTTCAATGTTGCCGTACTTGAGTAGCTCTGTCTTCAGGGGTTGTGCTTCCGCGCGATTGAGCCTTATCATCAGGTTGCGCTCCATATTAAATCCGTAGTCTTTATCAACGAAGAGGTTCATCTGGTTATGCATGACGATCACGGAAAGAATAAAAAACAATGACAACGTGAATTGCGATACCAGTAACACCTTACGCATGCCCATGCGGGAGAAAAGCCTGACGTTATTAAATCCTTTCAATACCGATACGGGTTGAAATCCGGAAAGAACTACCGCAGGAAAAAATCCAGCAAGTATTCCAACGCCAACCGCGAAAAGCAGAAAAACTCCGAACACCATTACGTTAGCCTCCAGATCCCACCGGAAAAGATGAGCGAAGTTCAATTGAAGTATTACGGGTTTCACCAGGAAAACAATTACTACAGCCATAACCAGTGCCACCAACGCAGTAATGACCGATTCGGACAAAAACTGAATGAAGATTTGCGCGCGGGCTGCTCCCGTTACTTTGCGAACACCGATTTCGCGTGCACGCGTTAATGACCGGGCGATGGACAGGTTCGTGAAGTTGAAGCACGAGGTGAGCAGAATAATCAATGCGAGTCCGCTGAGTACGTAGACAAAAACCCACGGCAACATCGGGCCAATCGGATTATTCATCAACGGTCCGGGTGTAATATCACTCAATGCCTGCAGTCCGAATTTCATGATATAAGCATCTGGATCAGCGACCGAGGCAATGCGTTGCTGAAATATTTTATCGAGGTGTTTCTGAATATCAGCTGGCGATTTACCAGGCTCCAGTAAGACATACGTCCAGCCATCCCAGAAATTTGTCCAGTCCTCCATCTGCCGCTGGTAATCTTCAGCATTGAAGCGGCTTTTTATAGTTGACATACTGGCAAGCGCATCAAAAACAATATGTGATTTTTCGGATGTTTCCTGTAGCACTCCGGTAACCGTATAGGTTCCGGCCTCGCCAACGTCAATCGTCTTCCCGACCGGGTTTTCTTCTTTAAATAATTTATTTGCCGCCTTGCGCGTAAGCACAACGGAATAGGGTTCTTTCAATGCCGTGGCGGGATCACCGTATTGGAATTTGTATTCGAAAAATTCAAACACTTCCGGATCTGCATAAAAACCGGCAACCGGAATATTGATGTCCTGATTTTCGAGCTCCAGCCAATTGTTGGCGAAGCCTCTTTTTATCCGCACAATTTTTTCAGTACCGGCATAATTTTCCGATAATTCCTGCTTTAAAATCAGGGGTGATGTTGAATTGTCAGGGCCACCTGTTTCTCTTCCCTGATGATCAACGCCCGTGGTTGTTACCCGGTAGATACGATCACGCTTGGTATTAAACCGGTCTGACTTAAGTTGATCCGCCACCAACATGATGATGATCATGCTGATGGACATGGCCACGGCCAACCCAAAAATATTAATAGCCGAAAAAAAACGATGACGCAACAAACTGCGCCAGGCGATCTTAATGTAATTCTGAAGCATTCACGCTGGATTTTGGTATTAGACTACAAACACACACCTGCTGGTTACAGCCGGTGCCTCTGAATTTCAAAATCGATACCGAAAAAAATTATCACGTTATCAGCCGATTTGCCCACTTGCCTGGATTCGAATGTACGTTTCCGTTCAGGGCACTGTTCGCATTTTTAAAAAGGTCGGGCATGGCTATGCAATGAATTAGCCGGGGTCCGGACTGCATCAACCATTTTTAATTTTACCTTCTGCTTTTAATCAAGAAACACACCTATGAAAGTAATGTTCAGCCTTTGGATGACGATCATGTTGATAGCGGCTGTACAGTCGTCCTATTCGCAAACCAGCACGGCACCGAAGTACGTTTCGATGGCCTTTATAAAAAGTAAGTCGCCCGATTTCATTCGAACAGAAAAAGAATTTTGGCTTCCGATACACCGGCAATTGATAAAAGACGGTGGGGAGGCTGCGTGGTACCTGTATCGTGTTAAGTATCCGGCAGGGACGAACGCAGGTTATGACTACATCGCCTTCACCGTATTTACGCAGTGGCCGCAGGCCGAAGCCCCGGATGCCACCGCGGAAACCGCTATGAAAAAAGTACATCCGAACGTTAACGATCAGGCGATAAAAAAATCAACTGACTTACATGAAGTGGTGTGGAAGCAGTTGTTCCAGGTAATTGGCGAAGCCGCTGACAAAATAAAAACACCCTCACGGTTTCTGAACGTGAACCAAATGAAGACCGTGCCTGGATCCGAAAGCGAATACGTCAACCTGGAGATTACGTATTTCAAACCCTTTCACACCGAACGCGTCAGCCGCGGAATCATGAATAACTGGAGCCTGTATAAACCCGCGTTTCCTTATGGTGAAAAATATGAGTTTGACTACATGACCCTGAACGGCTTTACTGCGTGGGACGATATCACCCGCAACAATCCTCCCGATGTTTGGAGTAAGGTGCACGGCAATCTCAACTTCGATGAGATCCACAGCAAAATACTTTCAAAACGCGCAACGGTTAACAACGAATTGTGGGAGCTCGTAGCGTATGTGGTCGAGCCGTGAAGCCGGTAAAAAAATAATCCACAGCAAAGCGCTTGCTGTGGATTATACGATCTGTAGTATTAGTCAATTATTTTTTAGCCATGCCCTTCACCTCACCATAGGTGGGTACCTGCTGCATGATAGACGCCCGGAGTTGGGTAAGCAAATAAACTTCCGCCTGATAAAATTCAAAAGCAACTACAGCATTGGTAGCGGTCTTGATTTTCTTGTAATAGGCTTCGAGCGTTTTTTCCTGTTCAATGCGGTTGACAAAATACCGGTTAGCCAGCGAGTCTGCTTTTGCAGCACTCATGTTCTGGTACGATAGTGCAGTTGCTTCGTACAACTTGATTCTGCTTTTCGCATTTTCGATATTTCCGTTTTGATACTCGTCATAGATTTTCCAGAACGCAACTGAATCTTTCCCGCTGACCGGAACCAGCTTGGAAATAATCTCGCGTTTCTGAACACCCAAAAGATTTATTATAGCTTCAGCTTCAGCATCAGAGGTTTGAGCCTGGATGGTCCAGGTAGTACATACATAAATAATGGCTAGGAGAACAATCTTGTTTTTCATGGTGAGGTCGGTTTAATGCAAACAAATTACTGGAATTAAAGCAGCAATTGACCATGAGGAACGGGAAATATTCCGGTTTAACGGTTAAACAACTAGGGAAGCTTTGCAGCGAGCCGTTCCGGGAGGAGCTTCAGTATCCAATAGATAATCTTCCACTTAAAGCCGGGCACCATCACAAAGCCGTTCCCTGCATTGACTACACATCGCGCTATAAATTCCGGCTCCATCAACAGGTTCTCCGGAAGGTTCAGGCCCGCTGTCATTTTGCTGCGGATGTATCCGGCTACAACTACGTTCACGGTGATGTTTCGCGAAAAAAGATATTGCCGCAGTCCGGCAAGGTATTGCGTAAAGGCAGACTTCGTGCTGCCGTAAATAAAATTGCTCTTCCTCCCCCGTACACCCGAGAGGGATGACAGGCCAATGATGCGGGTAAGGTTCGTATTTGCCGTATCCATGGCAATGAGGTTTAAAATAGAAACGGCTCCGCAGTAGTGCACCTTCATCATTTGAAACGTGCCTTCCCAGTTGCCTAAGGCCTCGTCATTGGTCACCTGAAATCCTGCCGCATATAAAACGATGTGTGGCTTCTTCGGCAAGTCATGATAAAAGGCGTGATGCGTTTCAAAAGCTACAGCGTCAAAATAGCGGATATCTACCTTACCCTGAAGCTCCGGGTGCTGATCAACCAATGCGTGAAGAACCTTAGTACTTCTTGAAGCTGCGACTATAAAACAACCCTTACGGGCATAGTGTATGATCGCCTGTTTGGCTACATCGGAACTGCCTCCGAGAATAAGAACAGTTTGGGGAATGTTTACCTGCATCGTGAACCTGACAATAAAGAAACAACATTCACTTTACATTCATTGATTTTTCCAGGTCAGCAAATGGGATAATTGTCTTTACACCATAGTCTGCTACCGGCCATGACTGAACGATTGTCTCAACGTCTAACCCAAGTTCCTTCACGGCAGTATACAATCCCGCTTGTCTTCTGCCTGCCTTTTGGATTTCACCCTCGCGGGCTATCCATACCAGGTCATCCTGGAATAATAATTTCTGAGCTGGAAAATAATAGATCAGGTAGTCGTTGGTGTGCGCTGACTTATTTCCGATAAAATAGATTTTCATTTCAAACTGATTATCGGTTATCGTCAGGCTGTCTTTTATTTCAATGAACTTCACCGGTTTAGGATGCTTATACAGGCTATCGGGATTTAATGTGTGCGGAGCAGAAGCGATATACTGCACGTATTCCTGATCGGCTTTTGAGGCGATGACTTTAGCGCCACGGCTGATGAAGGGTCTTATCCCTCCTAAATAATGCGGATGATAGTGTCCGAATACAAAATAACGAATGGGTTTTCCGGGGGCTATCTTTTTGGCTTCCGCAATTATCAATTCGCCATTGGCACTATTGACGGGAGCTTCCGCCACCAGCAGGAAGTCATTGAATTCAACCACCATCACCCGGTCATCCGTATGTTTGAGTTCAATAAAATGAATATGGTCGCTGTACTTTTCAGTTTTGATTTCGGGATTGGGTTTCGGATCTTCTTTTATCCTGTAGTCTGACGGCCTTTCGAGGAGCTTCGGTGCATCCTGAACAACCGATGCCAATGAAAGCGCGACTTCATCATTTACCTTTCCGTTAAACCGGGCTATGGCAATGTTACGTGGATAGGTCACGTTTTCAATTTTCGTATAGTTGGCGTATGAGAAGACCGTGAGCACATCACCAAATAAGTCATGATCCTGCAGCAGGGTTACTTTGGCCGGAAGATTGTCTTCTTTCCGTATAAAAAGTGTAACAATCGTTTTATTGATCGTGAGTTTATAGACAGCAAATTCCTTCGTGCTGGCTTTGTCGAGGGCAGCTTTCTGATTGTAAAAGTAGGTAACGAGCTTCACGGGCGAGTACCTTGCCGTGGTAAACGTTTGATCCAAAAACAAACTACGGGTTACTGCAAACAGATCTTTATCGCCATAGTCCAGAAACAACAGCTCGTCTTTGGTGAGTTGAGTTTTTGAATAGTACGATGCATTTCGCGCAACGTTTATCAGCGTGTCATTTTTGATAAACGAATCTTCCGATATCCATATGATGCCCTTACCGGCATAATTGGTTTGTTGCCAGGGCTCGAAGCTGTGCTCCAGTTCGTTTAATTTTTCAGTGTATGCGAATTGTACGTATTGTCCCTGTGTGGGCCTGACCAGTTTCCAACATTCCTGCAAATAGTCCTTGGGTTTTGCTATGGTGAGTAGCGGAAAGAAGAATACCAGGAAGAGAAGATTTCTTTTCATGTTGCGTTTGCGGTAAACGGTTATACGGGATGATGATTGTTAACTTAAACTTCCACACCAACATAGTAAAAATAACTTTGCCAATAACAACGGGGGAATAACTTCAGTTAAAAAGCAATGAAGGTCTGCATCACCGGGGCTTTACCGGAAACCCCGGTTTTCATTTGATGTAGAATCAGGACGCGTGATGTACCTCATAAAATAAAAGAGTCTTGCCCGGCAGATCCCCGGCAATCCCAAGCATGTTTGATGATGAGAAATTGTAACCGCTGCTGTTCAACCGCGTGCCGTATTTCCCATTTTGAATAACTCAATTGGGTGCACCAGCCTTTGTAATCAATTAGTTCTTACACCGGAATCGTTTTATTCACTGATCTGCTCACTTCAAACAGGCAGTACTTCCTATTTATTACAGGCGGCACTATATTTGACCCTCGCTGCTCGTTAATTGGCGCCATTCACGCGCTGATGAAAGTTACCTGTTACGTACGTTGAGGATGAAGCTCCGTCTACGCTATACCGGAGTTGAAGACCACTGTGTGCGTAGCCTGTTACAACCGTGCAGTTGATATGAATAAAGACCTGATGAAAAAAATTCGTGTTGTTCTTATCCTGACAGGAATAGTCCTTGCCATGGCAAGAATTTTCTGGTACCAGGAAATGCAGTACCTCATGCCTACTCCCGTACCGGCAGGGTACACGGTTGTACATCCCGAAGAACTTATTGAATTTGATACTGTACTCTTTCCACAACAACATGCCAGGCCGAAGCTGCTCCATTTCTTTAGCCCGGATTGTCCGTGTTCGCGATTTAACCTGAAACACTTTCAGCGCCTGTATAAAGAGTTTGGAAACCGGGTCAACTTCTATGTAGTAGTAGACGATGCTGAAAAAGCAGATGGGGCCAAAGAACTGGTGACGCCTGAAATAACAATCCTGGTAGATCAGGATAAAAAGCTGGCAAAAGTATGCGGAGTTTACTCCACACCACAGGCTGCCATTATACAAACATCAAATCATCTGTACTTTCGGGGCAATTACAACCAATCAAGGTATTGCACGAACAAGGAAAGCAATTTCGTACAAATGGCGCTGGACTCGTTGGTGGCGGGAAAAATGCCTCCGGTGTTTAATGAGCTGGCAACCACCTCATACGGCTGCAGCCTCCCGGCAGCTGCAATATCAGTAACGCCATGAGCCTGTCAAAACTTTATTCCGGCCCCGCATTGAGTGACGAAAAACTCAATGAACGCGAACGAAAAGAAGTAACCCGTGGCATCTTTTCATTCGCCAACAAAGTGAACGAAGGCTTGCTCGTAGCAATGTTCCTCTTCGGAATATTCATCGCATTTTTTTACGATACCTGGTTGATCGCTTTTGCTATTGGCGGTTTATGTCTGGCAGCATACTATACCACCAAACAGATGCTTCCGGACTCTGATCTATACCAGTATGTGCTCAGCGGTGTGTCAGCTGTTTTTGCAGCCCAGTTTATCTACCAGATGCACGGCATGGCCGAGATGCATTTCTGGGTGTTCATCAGTTCTACCATTCTGATCATCTACCAGAATTGGAAACTGCAACTTCCGTTGATTGTCATTGTGATTATTCATCACGGAACTTTTGCCTACCTGCAGTATGCGGGTTACGAACAGGTATACTTTTCTCAACTCGACTACATGGACCTGACGGCATTCCTTTTTCACGGTGTGCTGGCGACTTGCGTATGCACGGTATCTGCGTACTGGAGTTATACCATTCACAAACGCACCCTTCAGGATGCTGTGAATCTCAAAACGCAGATGACCTTGAAAAAAGAACTTCAAAAAATTAACGAAGAACTGCGAACGTCAGAAGAAGAACTCCGCGCATCGCAGGAAGAACTGACGCTCATCAACGAAAACCTGAACGGGCTGGTGCAGGAAAGAACATTGACCATCATTGATCAGAATAAAAAACTCGTGCATCATGCATTCATCAATGCACATAAAGTAAGAAGTCCGCTGGCCCGTATCCAGGGCCTGGTAAACTTGCTGGGCTATGAAGGAAATCAGTTAAATGAGAATGCTAAAGAGATCCAGCGCCTGCTTGAAGAGTCCTCCACCGAACTGGATGACATCCTGCGCGAAGTGAGGACTAACCTCGATGCAGCGGAGTACAAGAACCTTCCGGAATAACTTCCCCTGTGCGGCCACGCCTTTGCAGAATAAAATTCCAAACGCGAAGAAAAAGACGATGCATTCACCTGATTGTGATCAATGCGGGAATGCAGAAAACGAACCGGGGATTCTAAGTCCCAAAACAAGAACAAATCTCAATAAAACCGGGGCACCCAGAATTGAAAACCCTGTTTAACCGCTAAAAAATCGTGTTCGCCCAAACACACATTTTTTTTGCATCTTGGTACAGTATTGTTATCAGAAGGTCATGTGCTAAAAGGAGTTTAGCGGAAGACTGAAAATAACTTGTTAGGAGCCCATCCAAACAGATTTAAAACATGAAAAAATTAACACTCTCTGCCCTGGTTTACCTGGGGCTGGCAACTATTGCCTTGTCGCAAAACATCGGTATCAATGCTACCGGTGCAACACCTAATGCATCAGCCATGCTTGATGTGGCATCCACCAATTCAGGATTGCTGATACCCCGTGTTGCACTTACGGCTACGAATGCTGCGGGCCCGATAACGTCCCCCGCTACCAGCTTGCTTATATATAATACGGCTACCGCGGGAACTGCACCCAACAATGTAGTACCCGGTTTCTACTACTGGAATGGTTCGGCCTGGATCGCACTGATGACATCTTCCGGT
>Ga0315910_10001427_pt1 | contig 21905 bp, 21 predicted proteins | sample EdamamesoilMG_FD_204470 | JGI IMG/M metagenome (GOLD analysis project Ga0315910, IMG submission 204470) | Garden soil microbial communities collected in Santa Monica, California, United States - Edamame soil | ecosystem: Environmental > Terrestrial > Soil > Garden | place: USA: California... | reverse complement strand
GTCAGCGTGAAGCCGCGTGCCCGCCGCAAGCCGCGCATTGCGCCCGAATCAGCGCGGAAGTGCAGCGGAAATGAGGCAGATGCGCCTACCATCCTGCGGCCCCGCCGCGTGTCTTCGTGCCGTTGTCCATGAGGATGAGTTCGCCATCCGCTGCCTGGCGCGTGCCGGTGATCGGAGTCGCCCGCACGCGGAACGAAGGCGGGACACTTACGGCGCCGCCGCCGCCGGAATTTTCCACCGCCACGCTATAGAACGGCGAAACTTCCGGCGGCACCGGGAGGTTCAATTTCGCGGCGTCGAGGGCGTCGGTGCCGACCGCGTAGTTGCGCGCATCGAGCAGGTATTGCGCCTGCTTGCCCGAGATCTGCATCATGAACGCCTGCGCGGCGGCGCGACTGCCGCGGCGCAGGTAGGCGTCGTAACTGGGAATCGCGATGGCGATCAGGATGCCAATGATCGCCAGGACCACCAGCAGCTCGATGAGCGAGAAACCTTTGGATGATGTTTTCATGCGTCGTTCTCCCCTAAAGATTAGTCCTGCGTGCGCAATCCAGGTCAGGCAAGGCGACAGAAGGTCGGCGGGCCGGCATCGGCGGTAGCCATGGCGTTGCGGGACAGCTTCGGCCGCAGTTGCAGTGCCAAATCCGTCACGTCCGCACGCGCTGGTCATTGCGGCGAATTGAGGGCCTTTTCAAGCTGATCGAGGGCCACGAAACCGTTGATCCGGCGGCCGTCGCCGAGGAAGACAACCGGCGTGCTGGAGATCTCCAGGCGTTTTGCCAGCGCGGCGACCTTTTCCAGCGGATTCGCGCAACTGGCGGAAGCGGCCAGTGTGCCGCCGGACATCAGCGTGTCCCATGCCTTGACGCGGTCGGCTGAACACCAGGCCGCGATCGACTTTTCGGCCGAGTTCAGCGAAAGGATCGGCGTCGGAAAGGTGTAAATCGTGACGTTGTCCAGCTTGCCGAGCTCCAGGTGCAGCGCCTTGCAGAACGAGCAATTCGGGTCTTCAAAGGTGTAGAGCACGCGCTTGCCGCTGCCGCGCACGCGCTTGATGGCGACCTCGCCGGCCGCGTTCGCCAGCACGCCGACAATCGCGCGCCGGGCGTTGCCCTCGGTCAGATTGCGCGGCGGGAAGGTACGGATGTCGTAGATGTTGCCGCCGAAGAAATACTCGGTCTTTTCGTCGGTATAGACGATTTCCCCGTCCACCACGACTTCGTAGAGCCCGGCGAAAGGCGTCCGTTTGACGCTTTCGATGTCCATTCCTGGCAACCGCCCACGCAAATCGCGCTTCACCGATTCTTCGTCGGCGTTCGCCGGCGGGCTGGCGAGCAGCGGACAGGCAAACAGCAGTGCTAGCAGGCAATTCCTCACGTGGTTCCTCGCGCGCGCCAGTCCGGAAAATGGCGCGCCATGTTACCATCCCATTGATTTAATTCCCTTCGCTGCGCCGGGCTGATGTAGCTCAGCTGGTAGAGCAACTGATTCGTAATCAGTAGGTCCCCCGTTCGATTCGGGGCATCAGCACCAACTCTCGCAGCGAATTGCGCCGCTATTTCGCGGCCCCCGGGGGCACGTAGCGCCCGGGCTTGTCGCTCCGGTTGGACGGCAACCCGCTCGTATCGTAGGGTCCGGGCCCCTCGCGCCTATTCGAGGGAAGCCCGCTCGTATCGTAGGGGCCGGCCTTCGCAGGCGCTTCCGCTTGCAGCGGTTCGGCCACTGGCGGCGCGGTGCCGGCGGGAATTTCAGCGGCGCGCTGCGCGCGCGCCGGGACGGCCCCTTCCTTGGGATAGCCTGCAGAATCGAGCAGGCTGTCATAGCGCGTCGGTTCGTAGGCATTCAATACGCTTCGGCCCACGACCAGAACGGGCACGGCCTCGGCTCCCGCCAGAGCCTTCACTTCCGCAAGAGTTTCGACCGTGACGACCGGGATTTCCTTAAACGGGATGCCTCGTTTGTTGAGCGTTGCGCGCGCCATTTCGCAGGGCTCGTTGCATGAGGGCGCGGTGTAAAGCGTCACCGGAAAATCCTTCAGCGCGCGCTGTACTTCGAAGGGCGGGGCCGGCTCCTCTGCCGGGTTGGGCGCCTTCACATCGGCTTTTGTCACACCCTTCGCTTTCGCGGGTGGCGTGTCCGAGTACTGCTGCCGGCCCTGGTCGTCCACCCAGCGGTATTGCTGCGCCTGGGCCACGGCCCCGGCACATAGCAGCGCGACCAGAAGGGTGGATCGCATAAGCATCTGAAAATAATACCATTGAGCTGCCCGTTGGGCGCCCAAATGTTTGACGTTATGGGAAAAACTCGCTACCGTGCCGGCCCCGAATGGGCGCAAATTAAATGTATGGCAGCTAGGATTCTGGTGGTCGACGACGACGAGAGCTTGTGCGCCCTGCTGCGCATGCATCTCGCCTCGGCGGGGTATGAGGTCAGCACGGCAAACGACGCCATTAGCGCCGGCTACCAGATTTTGAAAACCCCACCCGACCTATTGCTGTCCGACGTCAACATGCCCTACATGGACGGGTTCGAATTCGTCGCCGCCCTGAAAGCCGACGCCACGCTGCCGTACATCCCGGTCATTTTCCTCACCTCGCTGGACGATGGCGACGGCCGCGGCAAGGAGCTGGGCGCGGTGGGCTATCTCACCAAGCCTGTGCGCGCCGACCGCCTGCTGGAGCTGGTCGCGCAGCACGTGCCGGGCGGCGCCATTCCGATCGGCTAAAGAAGGAGCGCACCCGTGCGCTAGGGACAATCCCGCACTTCGGTGCCCGGGAAAGCCTGCGCGTGTTCGCGCAGCTTCACCAGCAGTGCGGCATCGGCGCCGCGCACCTGGAACCAGATCTTGGACACCGATGTGTCGCGCTCGCCGGTCTGTGCGCTGCGCACGCCCCTGGTGCGCAGTGCTTCGAGCCTGTTTTTGGCGGCTTCCTCGGTGCTGAAGATGCCCAGCGAGACCGACCAGCGCAACTTGCCCTCGTCCTGCAGGATGAAGTAATCGTCGATGCCGAGGGTTTTCAGCTCGGCGGTCTTCTTCAGCGCCGCAGCCCGGTTGGGCTGCGGCGGGATGAACACCCACCAGCCTGCCGTTTCCTCGCTGCGCCGTTGCACGAGGCGCGTGCCGAGCGCGAGCGGCGCGAGCGCCTGCTCGGCCTTCGGTGCTTCAGCGACCGCGAAGCCGCCCCATTCGCTGCATTTGCCTTGCGCGGCCACCGGCGCCGCCGCGGGCTTGGCGCCTGGTTTCGGCGCGGCGGCGCCGCCCGCCGGATCCCGGTCACGCAACACCCGAATCATCTCCGGGTTTATCTGCCGGCGCGCCGGTTCCGGATCGGTCGTGCCATCGGAGGGCGAAAAATGCTGGAACCAGGCAAGCAGCGCCAGGTTTGCCGCCAGCAACAGGAGAAAAAGGAGCCGCATGGTCGTCCCGGGACTAGGTTGCGCCGATGCGCGCCAGTCCCTCGAGCACCAGATTCTCCACATAGCGGCAGGGCAGGTCGAGCCGTTCGATCAGCGCCGGGCCGCCGCCCCCGGAAACCAGACAGGCGCTGTCCGGGCTCATGCTGCGGAACATGCGCTCCACCGCGCCCGCCTGCGCGTGCCGGCAGCCGGTCTCGATGGCGTCGGCGGTGCTGCGCGGTGCCGCCACGAAACGTCCTTCCTGCAGCGGCAGGCGGCCGGTGTGCTCGTGCAGCACGAAGCGCATCAGGTCGATGCCCGGCAGGATCAGGCCGCCGGTGAATTCACCCTGTGCACTGAGCGCATCCACGGTGGTGCAGGTGCCGGCGTTGACGACCAGGCAGGCATGCCGGGGCTGCAGCGCCCGCGCGGCGATCAGCGCCGCCCAGCGATCGGGGCCGAGCAGCTCGGGCCGCTCGTAAAGGCTGCGCACGCCGCATTGCTCGCGCTCGCCGCGCACCCATTCCGGGGGTGCGTCGAAAATACTGGTCCAGTTGACGATCAGCTGCTGGGCGCCATCGCCGGCGACGTTCGAGATCAGGATGCGCGACGGATTCTCGTGCGTCGCGGAAAACGGGTTGACGTGGTCGCTCGAGGCGGCAAATTCGATCAGCGATACGTTGGCGATGCTCGACCACCCGCCCTGCTTCAGGTCGTACCAGCCCCACTTCACGCGCGAGTTGCCGGCGTCGATCGCGAGGATCACGCTGCGCGCTCCAAAGGTCGCTCCCAGGCGCGCTCCCAGGCAGCGAGCGCGCCCAGAACTTCGCGCGCCACCGCGCCGATCACCGCGTTGCGCAAGACCGGGCGCTGAAGCACCTCGTCAAGCGCGGCGACGCCCCGGCCCAGGCGCGCGCCCAACCGCAGCTGAGCGCGGCAGTTGATGCCGATGCCGACAATCACAACGCTGCCGGGGGACGCAGTACCCGCGTCGGAACGTGGGAGCGGCCGAGTCTCGATCAGGATTCCGCCGAGCTTGCGGTGGTTCACCATCAGATCGTTCGGCCACTTTAGCGAGACGCCCAGCGCGCCGAGGCCGCGCAGCCCGCGCGCCACGGAGATTCCCACCGCGACCGAGAGCCCGGCGAGCCTGCGTTGCTCGCATGCCATGTGCCGCCGGATCGAAAAGGTCGCTCCTGCGCCGCGCATCGAGCGCCAGCGTCGCCCATGCCGGCCGCGGCCGGCGGTCTGCAACTCTGCCGCGAGCAGCACAGGTGCTGCGGACCGCCCGTCGCGCAGCAGCGCGTTGGTGGAGCTGCAGCGCTCAATGACGCGCACTTCGACCCCCGGGACGCGGATTTTCTCGACCGCCAGACGATCCATGCGCCGGATTCTACGTGTTGCCGGGTGCCGAACCGAAGGCGAAGCCGCGGCCGGGCGCGGCGTCGAACAGCGCCTGCGTGTATTCGTGCTGCGGCCGCAGGAAGATCTGTTCGGCGGGGCCATATTCGACGACGCGCCCCTTCGACATCACCGCGACCTGGTCGCAGACCTGCGCCGCCACGCGCAGGTCATGCGTGATGAACAGCATCGCAAGGTCGAGCCGGGTGCGGATTTCCTCCAGCAGCTGCAGCACCTGGGCCTGGACCGATACGTCGAGCGCGGAGACTGCCTCGTCGGCGACCAGCAGTTCGGGCTCCATCGCGAGCGCCCGCGCGATGCAGATGCGCTGGCGCTGGCCGCCGGAAAACTGGTGCGGGTAGCGCTCGAGCGCGCTCGCTTCCATACGCACCAGGTCGAGCAGCCGGCGCGCGCGCTCCAGCGCTTCGGCGCGCGGCGTGCCGTAGTTGAGCGGGCCTTCGATGATCGCCTCGCCAACCGTGCGGCGCGGGTTGAGCGAGCGGTAGGGGTCCTGGAACACGATCTGGACCTTGCGTCGCAGCGGGCGCAGCGCGCGCGCGCCCAGCGCCGCGATGTCGGCGCCGGCGATGCGTATCTCGCCCGCGCTCGGGTCGATCAGCCGCACGATGCAGCGCGCGACCGTGGACTTGCCCGAGCCCGATTCGCCGACGATGCCGAGCGTTTGGCCGCGGCGCAACTGCAGGTTGACGTCTTCAGCCGCGCGCACCTCGCGCGCCGGACCGAACCAGCCGCGCTCGGCATAGGTCTTCGCCAGACCGCGGGTCTCGAGCACCATCGGTGCGTCCAGCGCGACGGCGCGCCCGTGCGGTTTCAGCGTCGGAACCGCGCCGATCAGCATGCGGGTGTACTCGTGGCGCGGCCGCTTGAGCACTTCGTCGCGCGCGCCCAGTTCGACCAGTTCGCCCAGGCGCAGCACCGCGACGCGGTGCGCGATTTCCGCCACCACGCCGAAATCGTGCGTGATGAACAGGACGCCCGTGCCGTGCCGCTTCTGCAGTTCGAGGATCAGTTTCAGGATCTGCGCCTGCGTCGTCACGTCCAGCGCGGTGGTCGGCTCATCGGCGATCAGCAGCGCGGGTTCGAGAACGAGCGCCATGGCGATCACGATGCGCTGGCGCTGGCCGCCGGAGAGCTGGTGCGGGTAGGAGGCGATGATGCGCTCCGGGTCCGGCAGCGCGACTTCGCGGATGATGTCGAGAATCCTTGTTTTTCTCTGCATCAACGACAAATCAGTATGAAAGCGCAGCACTTCATCGATCTGGTCGCCGCAGCGCATCACCGGGTTCAGCGCGGTCATCGGTTCCTGGAACACCATCGACATGCGCGTTGCGCGCAACTGCCGCAGGCGGCTCTCCTTTGCCCGGATGATGTTTTCATCGAGCAGGGAAATCGCGCCCGCGGCGACCTGCAGTGTCTTTGGCAGCAGGCCCATCACGCCCTGGGCGATCACGGATTTCCCGGAACCGGATTCGCCGACCAGGCAGACGATTTCCCCGCGCGCGACGCTCAGTGAGACGCTCGATACCGCCTGCGAGCGTTCCGCGCCCGGGGGCAGCGCGATGGAGAGATCGCGAATGTCGAGGACGTTCATACCCTTGACGTTCACACCCTCTTCGCCATTTTCGGGTCGAGCGTGTCCCTGAGGCCGTCGCCCAGGATGTTCACCGCGAGCACCGTGACCGCGAGGAAGATTCCCGGGAAGAAAACGTTGTGCGGGAACGAGACGAACTGCGCGCGGCCCTCGGCCATGATGTTGCCCCAGGTCGGAATGTCGGGCGGCAGCCCGACACCGAGGAAGGAGAGGATGGCTTCGACGAGGATCGCGAAGGCGCAGGTGAAGGTGCCCTGCACCAGCAGCGGCGCCATGCAGTTGGGCAGGATGTGGCCGAGGAGAATTTTCCGGGTCGGCGTGCCGAGCGCGACCGCGGCCTCGACGTAGGGTTCCTCGCGGATGGTCAGCACGAGCGAGCGCACCAGGCGGGTGACGCGGGGAATTTCCGGAATGGCGATGGCGACGACCACGGTTACGATGCTGCCGCGCCAGAGCGCCACCAGCGCAATGGCGATCAGGATCGCCGGAATCGCCATGATCCCGTCCATGAAGCGCATCAGGATGCCGTCCAGCCAGCGCAGGTAGCCGGACAACAGTCCGCAGGCGATGCCGACCGCGAGCGCGAGCAGCGCGGTCGCGATGCCCACCACCAGCGATACGCGCGTGCCGTAGATCACGCGGCTGTAGATGTCGCGGCCGTAGGAATCCGAGCCCATCAGGAAGGTGTGCTTGAGCGTTTCGCCCTCGAGCGTGGTGATGTCGCCCGACTTGCCGGGCAGCAGGTCGCGGCTGCCGGCGTCGAACAGGGACGGATCGACGGTGCCCAGCCAGGGCGCCGCGACCGCCACCAGCACCATCAGCGCGATGACGGCGGCGCCCATGCGCACGGACCAGTTTTTGAAAATGCGTTTAATAGCGGATCCGCGGATCGAGGAATACGTAGGTCAAATCCACCAGCAGATTGACCAGGACATAGATAAACGAAAAGAACAGGATCAGCCCCTGCACGGTGGGAAAGTCGCGCGCCAGCACCGCATCCACCGTCAGGCGCCCGAGGCCCGGAATGGCGTAGACCGATTCGGTCACCACCACGCCGCCGATCAGCAGCGCAATGCCGATGCCAATCACCGTGACGATCGGCACGGCCGCGTTGGCGAGCCCATGCCACACCAGCACCCGCAGCTCGGGCAGGCCCTTGGCGCGCGCGGTGCGGATGTAGTCCTCCCCGAGCGCGTCCATGACCGAGGCGCGCGTCACCCGGGCGATCAGCGCGACATACAGCACCGATAGCGTGATCGAGGGCAGAGCGAGGTGGTAGAGCCAGGGGCCGGCGCCCTCGGCAAGCCGCTGGTAGCCCTGCACCGGCAGCCAGCCCAGCTTCAGGGACACCAGCCAGATCAGGATGTAGGCCAGCACGAACACCGGCACCGAAAACCCCATCACCGAAAAGCCCATCAGCGCGCGGTCCAGCCAGCCGCCATGGCGCCAGGCCGCGAGGATGCCGAGCGGCACCGCGATCAGCACGGCGATCACGATCGTGATCGCGGCGAGCGACAGCGTGGGCTCCAAGCGCTGGCCAATCAGCGTGGCGACCTTGGTCTTGTAATAGAAGGACTCGCCCAGATCCCCTGACAACAGGTTGCCGAACCAGATGCCGAATTGCGCGAGGATCGGCCGGTCGAGCCCGAGGTTCGCGCGGATCTGCGCGATCTGTTCGGTGTTGGCGGCGTCGCCGGCCATGATCGCCGCCGGGTCCCCCGGCGTGAGCCGCAGCAGCAGGAACACCAGCACCGCAACGATCAGCAGGACCGGGACGGTGGCAAGGACGCGCCGCAGGATGAAATTGAGCATGAAAAAAAACGGCCCCGCTCAGGGGCCGCCTTGTTCCGCCATCGGCTTCAGTTCTTCTTCAGGTTCCAGTAGATGTTGCCGTTGGTGATGAAAAAGCCGCTGATGTTCTTGCGCGCGGCCATCGGTTGCGAGTATTCGCCCAGCGGCGCGTGCGTGCCGATCTCGAAGGCGCGCGCCTGCAGCGCCTCGGCCATCTTCTTCTTCTTCGCAGAATCCGTCTCGCGCATGAACTCGGCGCGCATGGCCATCAGCTTGTCGTCCTTGGCCCAGCCGAACCAGCCCGAGGCTTCGCCGCGCGTATCGAAGGTCGGATTCGCGATCGGGTTCCAGATGTCGTGCCCTTGCCAGGCGGTGAGGAACATGTGCCAGCCGCCCTTGTCGATCGGGTCCTTTTTGGCGCGGCGCCCGACCAGCGTCTGCCAGTCCATCGCCTGCAGGTCGACCTTGAAGCCGGCCTGGCGCAGCAGCTGCGCGGCCACGTCCGGCAGCTTCTGGATCGACGCGAGATCGGTCGGCTTCATGAGCACGATCGCGGTGCCGTCGTAGCCCGAGGCCTTGAGCAGTTCCTGCGCCTTCTTCATGTTGGACTTGGACTGGATGTCGCTGCCGAACGGGCTCGACAGCGGCGTGCCGCAGGTGAACATCGACGGGCAGCTCGTGTAGAGCTCCTTGACGCCAACCTGCGCCTGCAGGAAGGGCTGCTGCGCGAACGCGGCAAGCACCGCCTGCCTGACCTTGGCGTTGTCGAAGGGCTTGTTCAGATGGTTGAAGCGCGCCATGTACTGCAGGTTGACGGTCGAATATTTCGGCAGCTGGATGCTCGCATCCTTCTTGGCGGCCTCGTAGAAATCGAAACCGAGCGCCTCGATGATGTCCACTTCGCCTTTCTGCAGCGCGTTGACCTGCGCCTGCGCATCGCGCAGCGCGAGGTTCCACTCCACGCGCTCGACGTAGACGTTCTTGCCACCGGTGGTGCCCGAAGGCGCTTCCTTGCGCGGCACATACTTCGCGTTCTTCAGGTACACGGCCTTGTCGCCGGGCTTGAACTCGTCGCGCTTGAACACGTAGGGCCCCGAGCCGGTGTAGTCGTCGATCTGCTTGAAGGGGTCCGTTTCGGCGACGCGCTTGGGCATGATGAACGGCACGTTCGACGAGGGCTTGCCCAGCGCCTCCAGCACGAAACCGCAGGCCTCGCGCAGGAAGATGCGGAAGGTGTCGGGCGTGGGCGTGTCCATGCGGTCGATGAAGGTGAACAACGCCGAGCCCATGGCGTCGCGCTTGCCCCAGCGCTGCAGCGAGGCGACCACGTCTTCGCTGGTGACGGGCTTGCCGTCGTGGAACTCGAGGCCCTTGCGAAGTTTGAACGACCAAAGCCGATGGTCAGGACTTTCCGTCCAGGACTCCACCATCTGCGGCTTGATCTGGCTTTTCTCGTCGGTGCCGAACAGGGTGTCGTAGATCATGTAGCCGTGGTTGCGGCTCATGTAGGCGGTGGTCCAGATCGGGTCGAGGATCGCCAGGTTCGAGTGCGGCACGATGCGCAGCGTCTTGGCGTCCCCCTGTGCGAGTGCGGCGCCTCCGGTCCCGAGCAGCGTCGCAGTCAAGGCTCCGGCAATAACCCCGGCAATCGCGCGTTTGGTCAACATGGCTTCCCCTCTGGATAGTGAACCGGTGCAAGATAGCGCAAAGCGCCGGAATACGGCAAGCAAAGGAATTTGAATATGTACGATCTGGTGATCCGCGAGGTCACCCTTTACGACGGCAGCGGCGTCCCGCCGGTGACTGCCGACGTGGCCATCGAGGGCGATCGCATCGCCGCGGTGCACGCGGCTGCGGGCGCGGCACCGCTTTCGGGCCCGCTTTCAGCCCGTACCACGCGGGATGGCCGCGGCCTCGCGCTCGCGCCGGGCTTCATCGACGTGCACACGCACGACGATTTCGCCGCGCTCATCTACCCCGACATGGCGTTCAAGCTGGCCGGCGGCGTGACCACCTGTGTGGTCGGCAACTGCGGCTTTGGCGCCGCGCCGCATGCGGCCGCGGCGGTGATGGCGAAGACGCTGCATCCGAACCTGAGCCTGCCCGAATGGCGGGGCTACGCGGGTTACATGCAGCGGCTGGAGGCGCAACCGCCGGGCGTGAACATCGGCGTGCTGGTGGGCCATGGCACGGCGCGGCTGGAGGCCATGCGGCTGGAGCAGGGCGCGCCGACGCAGGCGCAGATGGCGGCGATGAAGGCGATCCTCGCCGAGGGACTGGAAGCCGGCGCGCTCGGGCTATCGTCCGGGCTCGTCTACGACCCGGGCCGCTTTGCCGCGACCGAGGAACTGGTCGAGCTCGCCACGCTCATGCGAGGCACCGGCGCGCTCTACGCCACGCACATGCGCGACGAAAGCACCGGGCTGCTCGAATCGGTGCGCGAAGCGCTCGCAATCGGCGCGGGCGCCGGCGTGCCGGTGCAGATATCGCACCACAAGGCATCCGGCAGGAGCGCCTGGGGGCTGGTGAGCGAGTCGCTGAAGCTCATCGAGGCGGCGCAGCAGCGCGGCCAGAAGGTGCAAGCCGACCAATACCCGTATACCGCCGGCAGCACCATCCTTTCGGCCGTCTACCGCGACGGCAAGCTGCGCGGGGCGATCGGCGATTTGCGGGCCGAGGACGTGGTCATTGCCTCGACCGCGTCGCACCCGGACTGGGAAGGCCGGTCGCTTGCGCAGCTGGGCGTGCAGATGGGCTGCACGCCCGAACAAGCCGCAGAGCGCGTGCTTGCGGCCGATGCCGGCGTCACGGCCATCCTGCACGCCATGAACGAGGAAGATGTGCGCACGGTGATGCGCCATCCGAGCACCATGATCGGTTCCGATGGCATCCCCACGATCGAGGGCAAGCCCCATCCAAGGCTCTACGGCACCTTCCCGCGCGTGCTCGGGCATTACGCGCGCGACGAGAAGCTCTTTCCGATGGAGGAGGCCGTTTACCGCATGACCGGCTTCGCGGCCGCGACCTTCGGCCTGCAGGACCGCGGCCTGATCCGGGAAGGCGCCTATGCGGACCTGGTGCTGTTCGATCCGGCGACGATCATCGACCGCGGGACTTTCGAGGATCCAAAGCGGCTGCCCGACGGCATTCGGGCGGTGTTCGTCAACGGCAGGAAGGCGATCGACAACGGGACCACGACGGGCGTGCGAACCGGCAGGGTTTTGCGCCGTTCACAGGGTTAAGCTTCTTCTTTCCAAATTCGAATCCAAGAACAACTTATGGCGCGAATCGCAGTCGGCGGCATGCAGCATGAAACCAATACCTTCGCGCCCTCGCGCGCCGACTACAAGGCGTTCGAGGCGGGCGGCGGCTGGCCCGGCGTGCAGTTCGGCGCGCCCGTGTTCGCGGCCGTCGAAGGCGCCAATATTCCCGCCGCGGGCGCGATCCAGGCACTGCGCGCGCAGGGACACCAGCTGGTCGCCACTGCCTGGGGCGCGGCGAGCCCATCGGCGCACGTCACGACGGACGCGTTCGAGCGCATTGTTTCCGGTTTGATCGCCAATTTAAAAAAAGAACTTCCCGTGGATGGGGTCTACCTGGACCTGCATGGCGCGATGGTCACCGAGGCGCACGATGACGGCGAGGGCGAGATTCTGCGCCGCGTGCGCGATGTCGTCGGTCCGCGCGTACCGATCGCCGCCAGCCTTGACCTGCACTGCAATTTCACGCGCGCGATGTTCGAGCACTGCGACGCGCTGGTCGGCTACCGCACCTATCCGCACGTCGACATGGCCGATACCGGCGCGCGCGCCGCGTTGCTGCTCGACCGCATGCTGCGCGACGGCAAGCCGCTCGCCAAGCACTACCGCACGCTGGACTACCTGACCGGTCTGCCGTCGCAGTGTTCGTTCATCGATCCGTGCAAGACGGTCTACGAGGACATTGGCCGCAGCGACGACGTCACGCTGTCGTTCACGCCCGGCTTCCCGATGGCCGATTTCCCCGAGTGCGGCATGGCCGTGTTCGGCTATGGCGCCGATGAGCAGAAAACGCGCGCTGCGGTCGACGGGCTGCACGCCGCCGTTGTCGATGCGGAGAAGGACTTCGTGCTCGAGCTGCACCTGCCCGGCGAGGCCGTGACGCGCGCGCGCAGCCGCGGCGAGCCCGGCCGGCCGGTGGTGCTCGCCGATACCCAGGACAATCCCGGTGCGGGCGGCAATGGCGATACCACGGGGCTGCTCAAGGCGCTCATCCAGCAGCAGGCGCAGGACGCGGTGCTGGGCCTGTTGATCGACGGCGAAGCGGCCACGAAGGCGCACGAAATTGGTTTGGGTTTTACTTCGAATTTCAGGCTTGGGGGACGTTCAAGCATTCCCGGTGATTCCCCGTGTGAAGGTGAATTCACCGTTGAACGGCTCGGCGACGGCAAGTTCACCTGCACCGGGCCGATGTTCAAGGGCTTTCGCATGCAGTTGGGCAGCATGGCGCTGTTGCGCAGCAAGGCGTCGCCCGGCGTGCGCGTCGCGGTCGCCTCGCGCAAGTGCCAGGCCGGCGACCAGGAAATGTTCCGTCACCTCGGCGTGGAGCCGCGGCGCAGCCGCATCCTCGCGCTGAAAAGTTCGGTGCACTTTCGTGCCGACTTCGAGCCGATCGCCCGGGAAGTGCTGGTGGTCAAATCGCCCGGACCGGCGCTCGCCGACCCGACCGAATTTGTCTGGACTCGGTTGCGCAAGGGCCTGCGCCTGCGGCCGATGGGTCCCGCGTTCCAGGGCTAGCCGTGCGTGTCGCGTTGGCGCTGGCGCTGGCGCTGGCGTGCGCCTCTTCGGCATTCGCCCAGCAGAGTTCGCCCGCGCAAGTTCCCCATGAGAAGCCGCAAGGCATCTACGCGACCATCGACGTGAGCGCGTCGGAGGCGCGCATCCGGCAGCTCGGGCAGCTGATCCCCTATCCGCGCCGCGAGGCGATCGCGGCGGCCGTCGCGAACGCTCCCCGGCTGTCGCCGCCGGTGCTGTACGCGCTGGCCAATGCGATCGCGCTGGATGACGCGAACATGCCGGATGCGGTTTTCTGGTATCACGTCGCGCGCATTCGAGCGGTCTACGACGGCCTGCGCTGCAAGGACGCGAGTGCGCGCACCGTGGTCAACGAGTTCGGCAAGCGGCTCAACCCGGACCTGGCGCGCTACCAGCGCCAGCATCGCCAGCACACGCTGCAGATCGCCGAACTCGCGGTCAAGTGGGACCAGAACAACCCGCGCAACTACGACCACCGCTGGATCAACCTGTACGGCAAGGTGGCGCGCCATTCGGACGGCACCGATCCCGCGGAGCTCACCGCGCCAGAAAGCGAGTGGCCCGCGATCCTGCAGCGCACCCACGACGCGCACCTGAAGAGCGTGCAGGAGTTCGCGGCGGTGAAGTAACCTCTCCGTCGTCCCCGCCCTTTCTTCGTCGTCCCCGCGAAAGCGGGGACCCAGGTTTTCCTCCAATGCCCAACCTCGTCGTCATCGCCGGTCCCAACGGCGCCGGAAAATCCACTGCCGCCCCACTCCTGATCGGCAAGCGGCTCGGCATCGCCGAGTTCGTCAACGCCGATGTGATCGCGGCGGGCCTTTCGGCGCAGTCTCCTGAGAGCGTCGCAGTCGAAGCGGGTCGCGTCATGCTGCGGCGATTGCGGCAGATCGCGGAAGAAGGGAAGGACTTCTCGTTCGAAACCACAATGGCCAGTCGGAGCTTCGCACCGTGGATCGCGCGGCTGCGGCGCGAACAGGGTTACCGGTTCCATCTCATCTATCTCTGGGTTCCGGATCCCGCGCAATCGGTCGCGCGTGTCGCCGCCCGGGTGCGCGCGGGCGGGCACTTCATTCCGGAGGCGGTCATCCGTCGCCGCTACGAACGGGGCCTCGCCAACTTCTTCTCCCTGTATTCGCCGATTGCGGATGCCTGGGAGATGTTCGACAATTCGGGTGAGCCGCGGCTGATCGCGGCCCGCGAAGCTGCGGGCCAAGTGCGCTTCGGCAACGAAAGTCTCTGGGAGGCCATCCGGAATCGTATGCAAGCCAGGGAACAGGAAGGCAGCTATGCGGCGGGCGACGAACCGAAGCTCATGGGCGTGCCCGCGAGTGAATTGGAATCCGTCCTGCGCGAAGCCGTGCGCGAGGCGCGCAGGCGCCATAAGGCACTCGGCGAATCAATCGTCGTCTGGCGCGATGGCAAAGTCGTTGTCGTGCCGCCGGAGGAAATCGACGTAGACGCCTGATCCTGCCGCCCCCTATGGCAGAATGATTCGAAGGGGACGGAGGGCATGGGGAGCGAGCAGGAAGCCCGCGCAGAAATCGACCGGCTGCTCGCCGCGGCTGGCTGGCGGGTGCAGGACGCCAAGGCGGCCAATATTCATGCCTCGCTTGGCGTCGCGATCCGCGAATTTCCGCTCAAAGAGGGCCACGGCTTCGCCGACTACATGCTCTATGTGGACGGCAAGGCGGCTGGCGTTCTGGAAGCAAAGAAGGAGGGCGTCACGCTCTCTGGCGTCGAAACCCAGTCCAACCGCTACGTGAAGGGCCTGCCGGACGGGTTGCCCGCATGGCGCAAGCCCTTGCCGTTTGCTTATCAGTCCACCGGCGTCGAGACGCGATTCACCAATGGCCTGGACCCCGCGCCTCGCTCAAGAGACGTGTTCGCTTTCCACAAGCCCGAGATGCTCGTCGAGTGGATGAACTACGCCATCCCGTCGTCGGGCGAAGCCCCGGGCAGCTTTCTCGCCCGACTTGCCACCGGCATGCCGACCCTGAAGGTGGAAGACCTCTGGCCCGCGCAGATCACAGCGGTCAAGAATCTCGAAAAGTCTCTTGCCGAAAATCACCGACGGTCGCTGATCCAGATGGCGACGGGTTCGGGCAAGACCTATACCGCAATCAGCTTCATCTACCGCCTGATCAAGTTCGGAGGTGCGCGGCGGGTGCTTTTCCTGGTCGACCGCGGCAACCTGGCTGATCAGACGCTGAAGGAATTCCAGCAGTACGAGTCGCCGTACAACAACTACAAGTTCGCCGAGGAATACATCGTCCAGCGGCTGACCTCGAACAAGCTCGACACCACCGCGCGCGTGTGCATCTGCACCATCCAGCGCATGTTCTCGATGCTGCGCGGGCGCGAGCTGGCCGAGGAGGACGAGGAAACCTCGGTCGAGGGGCTGGAGAAGGTGTACAAGGACATCCCGCCGATCGAGTACAACCCGAAGATTCCGATTGAAGCCTTCGACATCATCGTCACCGACGAGTGCCACCGCTCGATCTACAACCTCTGGGCGCAGGTCCTGGAGTATTTCGACGCCTACCTCATCGGCCTTACCGCTACGCCTTCCAAGCAGACCTTCGGTTTCTTCCATCAGAACCTGGTGATGGAGTACCCGCACGAGCAGGCGGTGGCCGACGGTGTCAACGTCAATTACGACGTCTACCGCATCCGCACCCAGATCGGCGAGGCGGGTTCCACCGTCGAGGCCGGCTACTACGTCGAGAAGCAGGAGCGCGACACGCGCGCCAGGCGCTGGGAGCAGCTCGACGACGACCTTGACTACGAAGCGCGCCAGCTCGACCGCGACGTGGTCGCGCCCGACCAGATCCGTACCGTCGTGCGCACCTTCCGCGACAAGCTCTTCACCGAGATCTTCCCGGGCCGCACCTGGGTGCCGAAGACCCTCATCTTCGCCAAGGACGACGCCCACGCCGAGAACATCGTCAGCATCGTGCGCGAGGAGTTCGGCAAGGGCAACGACTTCTGCCAGAAGATCACCTATCGCACCACCGGCGCCGACCCCAAGGAGCTGATCAAGCAGTTCCGCAACAGCCCCATGCCGCGGATCGTCGTCACCGTGGACATGATCGCCACTGGCACCGACATCAAGCCCGTGGAGATCGTGATGTTCATGCGCGCGGTGAAGAGCCGCTCTTTCTTCGAACAGATGAAGGGCCGCGGCGTGCGTGTCATCAACGCCGACGACCTCAAGGCCGTTACCCCTGATGCGACGGCCAAGGACCATTTCGTCATCGTGGACGCCGTGGGCGTGTGCGAGGAAGAGAAGACCGACTCGCGGCCGATGGAACGCAAGCCCTCGGTCTCCTTCGAGAAGCTCCTCCAGGCTGTCGCCTTCGGCAACACCGAGCCGGACGTGCTCTCATCGGTGGCCGCGCGCATCGCGCGCATGGAATTCCGCACCAGCGCCGAAGACGAAGCGAAGATCCGCGCCACCAGCGGCGGCCTCGGCCTGAAAGACCTGAGCCGCGCCATCGTCCATGCGCTCGACCCGGACGCTGGCACCCCCGCGTCCGTGCAGCAGGCGGTGAAGCCGCTGATGGAACCCAAGCTCCGCGAACTGCTCGCTGACGTCAAGCGCAAGAACGAAATCGTCATCGACCACGTCAGCCAGGATCAGGTCATCGAAGCCGGCTTCTCCGCCGCCGCGCTCGATCGGGCCCGCGGCATCGTCCAGTCCTTCGAGCGCTTCATCGAAGAACATAAGGACGAGATCACCGCGCTGCAGGTGCTCTACAGCACGCCCTACAAGCAGCGCCTCAAGTTCGAGGACGTCAAAGACCTCGCCGCCCGCATCCAGGCCCCGCCGCACCTGTGGACCGAATCGCAGCTCTGGCAGGCCTACGCCGCGCTGGAGAAAGACAAAGTCAAAGGCGCGAGCGGCCGCCGCATCCTCACCGACCTCGTCTCCTTGGTGCGCTTCGCCATGCACCAGGACAACGAACTCGTCCCCTTCCCCGAGCGCGTCAACGCCAACTTCAAAGCCTGGCTCGCGCAGCAGGACGCGCGCGGCAAGCGCTTCACCGAAGAGCAGCGTCGCTGGCTCGTGATGATCCGCGACCACATCGCTGCGAACCTCGGAATAGAATCTGATGACTTTGAACTGGCGCCGTTTGCGAAAGAAGGCGGTCTCGGCAAAGTGCATCAGCTTTTCGGAGCTGAGTTGCCAAAGGTTCTTGAGGCGCTGAACAAGGAGTTGGCGGCGTGAGTTCTCCGTCGATGGTTCGCCTGCGCGATCTCGGCGAGTGGTCCGGTGGGAATACTCCGTCCAAAGCGAACTCAGACTACTGGACCAACGGCACCGTGCCTTGGGTTTCGCCCAAAGACATGAAGGTCGATGAAATTGTCTCGTCAGAGGACCGCGTTTCCGATTTCGCGCTTACAGATGGGCGAGTATCTCTGGTTCCCGAAGGCTCAGTGCTATTGGTGACACGAAGCGGCATCTTGGTTCACACGTTGCCGGTAGCAGTAACGAAGCTGCCCGTCACAATTAACCAGGATTTGAAGGCACTGACGCCGAAGGCGGGGGTCAATGCAAAGTACGTCGCACATGCTGTGCGCGGCGCGAGCCGACAGATCTTAAAGAAGTGCTCGAAGAACGGTACAACCGTCGCATCAATTGATACCAGCGCGCTGCTCGATTTTGAGATTCGAATGGTCGACCTCGACGAGCAACAGCGTATCGTCGCTGAGATCGAAAAGCAGTTCTCCCGCCTCGACGGGGTAATTACTGACCTTAAGCGCGTCAAGACCAATCTTAAGCGCTACAAGGCCGCCGTTTTCAAAGCGGCCGTCGAAGGCCGCCTCGTTCTCACCGAGGCCGAGCTGGCGCTGCGCGAGGGCCGGAGCTATGAGACGGGCGCACAACTATTGCAACGGATCCTAGAAGCTCGTCGCAGTCGGTGGAAAGGCAAGGCTACGTCTACATATAGTGAGCCCGTCACGGTTGACAGGACCGATCTACCCCAATTACCGGATGGTTGGGTTTGGACTACTGCCGAACAGATATCAGAATTCATAACAAAAGGTACGACGCCAGCGGCTGCCAAGCTGAGCGATGGAATCGGGGAAGTCCAGTTTCTAAAAGTCTACAACCTCACCTTTGATGGCGTGCTCAATCAGAATCACAAGCCAGCATTCGTTAGCCGCGCCACACATGAAGGAGAACTGGCTCGATCGATGGTTCGAGCAGGAGATGTACTGATAAATATTGTCGGGCCGCCGCTAGGACAAGTTTCCGTCGTCCCTGTGGACATTCTCGAAGCAAATATCAATCAGGCGATTGCACGATTCCGTCCGGTTTCACCGATGACGCCGAAGTATTTGGCGATCGTTCTTATGACTGACAAGATCATGCGCTGGGCGATTCGTCGCGCTAAGACAACTGCGGGTCAGGCAAATTTGACTCTTGAGCATTGCCGTCAGTTACCGATCCCGTTGCCGCCCTTAGAGGAGCAAGCGCGCATTGTCGCGGAGGTGGAGCGCTGTTTTTCTGTTGCCGACCGACTTGAAAAACAAATGCTTGCTGATCTTGCGCGTGCTGAGAACATTCGCAGAGCGGTCCTTAGGAGGGTCTTTTCAGAGTAGACGGGACGCAACTCAGAAAAGCCGGAAACGATGAGCCTATAAGATCAGCTTTTGCGGTTGATTTATTTGCGATCACAGCACGCTGAGCACTGTGACCAGTATTCCCGACAACAAGAACGCGGACCTCTCTGACCGCAGCAACTCGGCGTCAAGGTAATGATGGTGTGCGAAGTAATTTCTCGCGAGCGTGCAGCAAAGGAACGCGCGCACCAGGACATCGTCCCGTAGGCAAAGGCCAGGAGTGAGGTTCATGACTGCGCCGATTGGGTCCTGCGGGGTGCGCTTGAGGTTCGTGTATTCCCTGTCTTGGGCTTTGAAGTAATCAACCGTCCCTTGAGCGATGCCTCTCTTCAGGGCAAGGTGGGTGATGTATTCCCTTAGGGTGTGGTTTTGCGCATCGAGCTGGTGGAGCAAACCCTCTTTTTCGAGCGCGTATCGAAACGAGCCTTCGGCTCGGATCGCTAGGTGAGAGTAGTGGTAAAGCGGACGCAGTTCGCGAAAGTCGATTTGGCCCCTTTGACCCCATCGGTATCCCAGTTCCTCGTGCAGTTGGCGGAACGCGCCGAGAAAACTGCTGAAAGGATAGTTCGTAGACCGATGTCGATCTACCAGTTTGGCGAGTCGTTCGCCGTCCAGTCGTTCGGATTCCGGCAGGATTGCGTTGTAGCTCTTCAGGTATTCCGGCGCGTCACGTAGAAAATTCTTCCGGTCGGAGAAAAACTCGTACGGAAGAACAGAGTGAAGCTCGGCCCACTCCCGACGGCCAAAATAGTCTCGATAGCTCCATTCCTCAAGGAAGTCGTCAAATGTCTTCCCGGTGAGGTGGCAAAGCCAGTCAACCGCTGCCGCGATGTCTTGCTGAAGGTAGGGCCAGGCGTGAAGCGTCCACGTAGTGCGACTTCTCTTGTTTGCACCCAGCCAATCCTGCGCTAGGACGAGAAACCGGTCTTTGATGGCCGCGGACAATGTTTCGGCGGATATGCCTAGGTGGGCCGCAAGCTCCTTGGCTCCGGTTCGCCGCAACGACCGATCGCCGTCGTGCTGGTGCTCATACGATGAGAGCGCTTCACGAAACGAGCGGTAGTGCGAAAGCCAAGTCATCGGCTTGGCTAAGCCGCCCCAACGCCTTTCGATCGTTAGCACGGCGTGTGGGTCATGTTGCTTGGCAAGTTCGGTGAGATGAACCATGCCGACCGCGCGCTTCTCGATATCGGGCGTCACCATCAGGGGTCCGATGCAATCCGCAGATCGAATCACATCGACCAGCGCATATCCTTGCCAGTGGAAGAAGTAGTCTGCGTATGGGGCCACCTTCCGACCGTTCGAATGAACGATGTCCGGCGGAAGCGGGTTACTTAGAATAGTCGTCCCTTCCTCGATGAGGATCCGGCCGGTGCTGTCTCCGGGCCTGAAGAACGGGTGGAGGAACCATAGGGGCTCGTCCTTCGCATCGACGCTCCATGTGGAATCCCAGAGCAGCGAATAGTCTCGAAATTCCGGACCCGGTCCGTCGCTTGCATATGGGTAGTCGTGCCATGACGTAATGAATTTTTCGGGAAAAATTATGCGATGACAGGGAACAACCCAACCCCAATCGATCAGCTGACGTAGCGAATAGCGGCGAAGGAAGTCCGTCAGCCCCAGGTCTTCCAGCCAGCGCGGGAAATCGCCATCCTTGCCTTGCTGAGCAGCAAGTAACGGTCCACTGGTAAACATGGCGAGATAATGTACTTAAAACCAATGAACAGCGTGAAGATCACTTGGCGCGGCACGCTGCTTGCGGTGCAGCCGCGCATCCGGCTGACGCGCTCGTTCGACGAGCGCCACCACTCGTATCTCGGTTACGTGCTCTTCATGCGTGGCGCGGTCGCGGGGGAGGCGCGGGAGTTTTCGGTCGGGATCGGGAAGTCGGCGCAGGCGAAGCACGGGTTTCGTGCCGGCGACGAGGTGTCGGGCGAGGCGGTGGCGGTGGCGAGTCCGGAGAGGGAGCCGGCGGAGTTCTACAAGGCGAGCGCGCTCGGGGTGCTCGCGCGCGGCGCGGAGACGGGCGCTGCGCCGCCGCCGTGGCTCTGTTCGCCGCCGGCACTTGAGGTCTATCGCGCGCGCGGCCATCGGAGGCTCGATGCGCGCACGTACGAGGCGAAGTGCCGCGCCTGCATCTGGGGCTGCCGCATGCCGGTGGAGATGATTCTCGACCAGTGGAACCCTCAGGAGCGGGAGCACCGCTTCGAGACGTTCTGCTACGGGCCGAAGTCCTGTTCCTTGTACCGCGCCGGGCCGACGCGCAAGGTGCCGGGCCGGAAGGGCATGTCCTGGGAAGAGGAGGACTGGATAGACGCGGAGGTGACGGCGCACCGCGGGGTGGATGAGTAAGCTGTGGCGCGCGCTCCGCGGAGGTAGAATCGAGCCGGAAGCCTTGCACCCGGGAGCCAGAGCCATGAAATTCACCCGCATCACCGTGAATCCCCAGCAGATGGGAGGGGTGCCGTGCATGCGCGGGCTGCGCGTTCCCGTGGCCACCGTGGTCGGCATGGTGGCGGACGGCATGACGGAGGTGGAGATTCTGAAGACCTATCCGGATCTCGCGTCCGCCGACATTCACGAAGCCCTGCAATACGCCGCTGAAGCGGTGCGGGAACGCGAACTGCCGCTCGCGGCATCGTGAAGTTTCTCGTCGACAACGCCCTCTCGCCCGAGGTGGCGGAGGGGCTGCGTCAGGCGGGACACGATGCAGTGCACGTTCGGGACTACGGGCTTCAGCAAGCTGCCGACGAGGTGATCTTCGCGAGGGCGGCGCAAGAGGATCGGATCGTCGTCTCAGCAGACACCGATTTCGGCACCTTGCTGGCGCTGCGGCGCGCGACGAAACCGTCGCTGATCCTGTTCCGGCGCGGAACCGGCCGCCGGCCCGAGAGGCAGGTGGCGCTGCTGGCGGCGAATCTGCCCGCCGTGGCGGAGTCCCTGGACAAGGGCGCGGTGGTGGTATTCGAGGATGAGCGAATCCGCGTGCGCGCGTTGCCGATCGGCGAACAGTGACAGGATGAATTCTTCCACCATCGTCCAGAAGCTCTGGAACTACTGCAACGTCCTGCGCGACGACGGTATGAGCTATGGCGATTACGTCGAGCAGTTGACGTACCTTTTGTTCCTCAAGATGGCCGACGAGCGTGCGGGGGCGCCGTACAACCAGAAGAGCCCGATTCCGGCCGGGTACGACTGGCTGGAACTGCTCAGGCGCGACGGCGATGATCTGTTCGTGCACTACCGCCGCACGCTGGAGAAGCTCGGGGCGGGGAAGGGGCTGC
>Ga0315910_10001426_pt1 | contig 21910 bp, 14 predicted proteins | sample EdamamesoilMG_FD_204470 | JGI IMG/M metagenome (GOLD analysis project Ga0315910, IMG submission 204470) | Garden soil microbial communities collected in Santa Monica, California, United States - Edamame soil | ecosystem: Environmental > Terrestrial > Soil > Garden | place: USA: California... | reverse complement strand
GCTTTCGTGGCCGTCACGGAGCGCGCAGCCGGTGGCGGCAAGCTCCGTGCACTGGGCACCTGCCGCTCGGCAGTCAGCGGCATCGAACTCGCACGCCGAGGTGCAGACACCACACAGGCAGCTGTACACATTCGAACAGTCGTCGTCGTCGCTGCAGACACTCCAGTTGGTATCGCTCCCCGAATTGCGCTCGGTTGCGCCACAAGCGAGCGGGATCAGGATCGAGAGCCCGAGCGCCAGTACCGAGAGCCTCAGTTGCAGCAAAGGACAACCCCCGGAGATCGGCGCGCTGACTTCGCGATCAGGCCCTGGGCAGCTCGCGGCGGAGCCGCACCTGCAGTTCGGGCTCGTCGTGGTGCTCGCTCGACCACATGGGGAACGGGTCGTTCAGATGGAGCCAACCCATCGGACCCATCTTCATCTCTTCATCGTCGAGCAGGCACTCGTCGAGCCGGCCGCGCAACGCCGCGCGGTCCATGTCGATGCCGACCACCACGAGCTCTTGACGGCGATCGCCGAACGGGCCCTTGAACTCGCCGGCGATGCTGCCGCGCAAGTCTTCGTCCTCGGGCCAGTCGGTCTCCGGTACGGTGGCCCACCAGCGGCCCGCGCCTTCGGCGCTGCAAACGGGGCCGGCCTGCGACCAGAACCCAGACTCGCTCATGCGCGAGGCGAGCCAGAACAGGCCCTTGCTGCGCAGCACGCCCGGCCATTCGGAGTGCAAAACTTCCCAGAGCCGTTCCGGGTGAAAGGGGCGGCGCGCGCGGTAGACGAAGCTCGACACGCCGAACTCGTCGGCCATGCTGGCGTTTTCGCGGGGTAGCACATTGCTGAGTCGGGTCGGGTCGAAGAGCTCGGCGAGCAGCATCGAATCGAGTGGGACCACGCCGAACATCGTCGTCACGATTTCGGCTTCCGGATTCAGGTTCTGCAGAATGGAGCAGAGACGCTCGAGGCTTTCGGCACTCACCAGGTCGGACTTGTTGACCACGATGACGTTGGCGACCTCGACCTGTTCGGCCAACAAGTCAGCCACCGTGCGACCGTCGCTTTCGTCGAGCGCTACCCCGAGCGTACGCAGCGGTGCTGCCTCGTCCCAGTCATCCAAGAAGTGGTGAGCGTCGACCATGGTCACGAGCGTGTCGAGGTGCGCGACGTCGCCGAGCAGCTGGCCCTCCGGTTCGGGTTGCTCGAAGGTCAGCGCGATCGGGAGCGGCTCGGAGATCGCCGTCGCTTCGACCAGCAGCATGTCGAGCTCACCTTTTCGGGCGAGTGCGGCAATGTGCGAGACGAACTCATCACGCAGCGTGCAGCAGATGCAGCCGTTGTTCATCTCGATCAGCTCGGCGCATGCAGGCGCCACCGCGCTCGCGCCCGCCTTGAGCCCCCCGTTCTTGAGCTTCATCGCGCCCATGTCGTTCATGATCACGCCGACTCGAAGCCCGCTCGAGTTGTTGATCAAGTGGTTCAACAGGGCGGTCTTGCCTGCGCCCCGAAAGCCCGAAATGACAGTAACTGGTAAGGAGGGCGCGCTCTTGGCTGGGTTGTTCATGACTCTGGAGCTTTTCGGAAGCTAGCAATCGAAAGCAATTGCTGCAACTGCCGTGGCCTGGGGTCAAGTTGACGAACTGTGGCGGATGCCTTCAAAAGTCCATCAGTCCCCCAACTTCGCTAGTCTTTTCGAAAGCTGGTGCGTTAACGCCGCAGTCTACCCGCAGCAGGCTGTCGCAGGCGTTTTGCAGGCCCGTGCACTCGCGGCCCAACAAAGTCGAGGCCAACAAAGCTGGACCCACAAAGTTCGCACGCCAACGAAAGCGCGCTGCGGAGGCTCCGCGGCGTTTATTGGCTGTAGCTCGAGCCGTTGAACGTGTAGAGCCGGGCGCCGAGCGATCCCCAAGGTAGCGCCAGCGGTTCGAGCCCCCCGGCAGGGGTCGTGTCTTCAGGGAAGGGATAGTCCTTCTCCGTCCACCCGACGGCTCGCCCCGGACGTAGCTCGATGCTGAGCCCTCGCTTCGCGGGAGCGAACGCCACGGTAGCGAGGATGCGCTGCGATCCGAGCGCGCGCCCGGTCTCGGCGCCGAAGATGCGCACGAGCTTTTCGCCCTCGACCTTGTAGATGAAGAGCGCGTACCTGTCGATCGTGTCGCCGCCGAGCTCTTTGGAGGCCTTGGCCTTCAAGATGCCTCGCACGATGATCTCGGCCTTGCCGTCGCCAGTGATATCGCGCGCGGTCGCGTGCAGGATGTCTTTGTCCTCTTTGACGCCCACGTTGATGAACGTGTAGCTCTGGCCCTCGCGAAACCCTTTGCCGAACACCACGATGTCTTTTCCGTGCACGAGCACGCGTTCGGTCTGTGAGTCGCCGACCACGTCAGTGACGAAGTCGAAGCGCGGCTTCGCGCCACCCACGCCACGGTCCTTCCTGTACAAGGCGTACACGCGATCGAGCAGCTCTTCGGACGTAGGTGGCCGCGGTGCCGGTGGTGGAGGCGGCCCCGAGCTGGCCGCGGCCGGGCGCCCCGCGGAAGCGGCACCCCGCACTTTGGCTACCTTGGGCTTCCACGAAGTTTCATCCGAAGGCTCCATGCGATCGCCCTTCCACTCGAAGCTGCGGCTCTTCACGGTATCCCACGGAAGCAAGGCTGATTCGACGCCTTCGCCGGGCAAGGGCTCGTCGTACGTGGCCGGATCGAAGCCTTCGTTCGTGCCCTGTTCGATCGTAATCTTGCCGCCGCTGATGCTCACCTTGTTCTTGATCGAGCCGTCTTCGGTCACGATGCCCACCTCGTGGGCGAACACCACGCTCGGCGCATCCTTGGGGTCGAGCTTGAAGGCTAGGAGCACCTCGCGATAGCCCTCGTCGCCGCCGAGGTGTTTCTGAACCAGCACCTCTTTCTTGCCGTCCCCATCGAGATCGTGGAGCTCTAGCCGGGTTAGCTGCTTGCCGCCGGTGATGTTCAGCTCACCGTAGTAGAACTCCTTACCGTCGCGGTAGCCGGGACCGACTACACACATGTACTGGCCGTAGACGGCCACCCATTCGTACTGGCTGTCGCCGACGACGTTGCCGAACACCTGTCGCGTCGGACGATCGGAGAGTCCCTTCGCTTTGAGCAGCGCGCCGCGCAACGCCTGTTCGCCCTCGAGCGGCATGTACGGCATGCTGCCCGCGGCCTTCGCGCTGGTCGCTACCGCGTTCTTGATCGCCCCCTGAGCCCGAGCGTCGCTATACTTGAGCGTGGCCTTGAGCCCCACGCGAGCGAGCGCGGACTGGCTGAACTCGCTCCAGGGGATTTTCGCTTCGATCACGAGCCCGCCCTCTTCGGGGGCTTCGACGAGCTTCGAGACTTTCGAAACGCGCCCGTTGATCTTCACGACGCCAGGCAGCTTGCCCGGATCGCCGGGGTAGAGCTTGACGTCGTAGCTCGTGTAGTGACCGGACGTGTTCGGGAACGCCAAGCTGAAGGTGGCGTGGTCTTCGCTGTCGCCGGCGCCCGCGGTTCGCACGATTTTCTCGTCGGCCGCTTTGATGGCCACGTACAGATCCTTGTCGTCGTAGCCGACCAGGCCCGACGCTTTCAATGACCCCTTCAGTGTCGTCTTCAACGATGCGAACTGGCCCGGCCACTCGCGCAGCAGGCCATCGATGCGCATCTTCTTGTCGTGCAGTGGTTCGGCCTCGATCACCACGTCGGCGAGCGCGCTCGTCGAGATCGACAACGCAGACCCAAGGGCGCAAAGCGCAACGGTATGTCTCAGCGCAACGGCGTATTTCTGCATACTCGATTCTCTGGCAGTGCGAGCGCGTCGCTACACGTGCCGTCCAGGTTAGCGTTTCATGCGCATGGCGGCTTGGTCTTCGGCCTCGAGATCGGCCAGCGCGCGTGCCAGTTCTTCTTGTTCTCGAGGATCTAGCTGGTCGAACTCCGTCGCCTCGTCGGCCTTCTCGACCCTGACGGGTTTCGCTTCGGGCTCGGGTTCCGGCGGCAGCACGCCCATCTTCCGCTTGAGCGCGGTCAAGTCTTCGTCGGCGCCGTGTGACGCTTCGAGCTGTCCGAACTTGTGCGCGAGCACGTCGCCCGTGTACTCTTCCGCGAGTTCGGCGCCCGCCTCGGCTTCGGCCTCGATCTGATCGATCTTGCCCGCCATACGATCGAAGGCCTCGAACGCGCTCGCGTTCTTCAGCCCGCTCATGGTCTCTTGGATCGCCTTCTGTGCCTCGGCGCGTTTCTTGCGCGCGATGAGCAGCGTCTTCTTGCGCTTGGCCTCTTCTATCTTCGCGTTCAGCGCGCGCAGGGCGAGCTTCAACTGGTCGACGGCCTGCTTTTGCTTCTGCCACTGCTGCTGGTACTGCTCGGTCAGCTGATCGTGCTCTTTCTTACGCAGCAGCGCCTCTTTGGCCAGGTTGTCGTCGCCAGCGCGCACCGCCATCATCGCTCGGCGCTCCCACTCTTTGGCGCCAGCGAGCTCGGCTTCGGCCTGCTTCTGCAAGCGTTTCTCGTCGGCGATCGAGGCGGCGACCTGTTTCTTCGCCTCGATCAGCTGGGTGTTCATGTCGATGACGATCTGATTCAGCATCTTCTCCGGATCTTCGGAGCGGCTGATCAAGTCGTTGAGGTTGGATTTGATGAGACGAGCTAGACGAGCGAAAATCCCCATGGCGTCTATGCTTTCTCCTGAGCTGCTGCGCTTTCTTGAAGCGGTGCGCTTTCTCGAAGCAATGCGTGTAGTTCGGGCACGTGATTGGCGAGAGCCATGTCCATGTCGGCAAGTACCGCCTCGAACTCGCTGAAGCCCAGATTATCGAGGTCGAGGGCCGCTGCGAGCACCACGCGATCTTTCTCGATGCCGTACGCAGAATGCACCAGGTCGTTGGCGTTCAGCTCCAGCAGGCGCCGGTAGAGCGTTGCATGCCGCTTGGCTTCGCTCGCAGGCGCATCGGTGATCCCCACCTGCAGCACCGCCACAGGCGGCACCACGCGCATCGCCACCGGTGGACGCTGAGCTCCCATCGACACCAGCAACGTCCCGTCCTCCAGCTTCTCGAAACGGCGCTCGAGCTGCTGAAGGTAACCCTCGATATCCTCTAGCGACAAGGCCATTGCCGGGGAGCGTAGCATAGCGGCGAACCGAGCGACCCTCGAGTTTTCCGGGCCATTTTCATGGGCCTCCGAGCGTAGGCGAACGCCGTGATCGGGCGCCGGTTGACTGACCCCAAAACACGTAGTAGGTCACGCCATGTTTGAGCAAAGCCCTCGCGAATGTTTGACATTCGACGACGTCATGCTCGTGCCGGCCTACAGCGAGGTGCTCCCCGCAGACGTGGATGTCCGCTCTCGCCTGACCCGCGAGCTCGAGCTGAATATTCCTATCGTCAGCGCTGCGATGGACTCCGTTACCGAGGCCCGCGCCGCGATCGCCATGGCCCGCGAAGGGGGCATCGGCATCATTCACAAGAATCTGACGCCTGAAGAACAGGCGCACGAGGTCGAGCGCGTGAAGCGTGCTGAAAGTGGCATCATTCTCGACCCGGTCACCGTCGGGCCGAGCGAATCCCTCAAGAGCGCGCTCGAAACCATGCGGCACCACGGCGTCAGTGGTCTGCCGGTCGTCGAAGGCAAACGCCCCATAGGCATCTTGACCGCGCGCGACGTGCGCTTCGAAAAGAACCTCGATCAGCCCATCAGTGCGCTGATGACGACCAAGCTCGTCACCGTCTCGCCCCAGTGCAAGGCCGAAGAGGCGCGCGAGCTCCTCCACCGGCATCGCATCGAAAAGCTCCTCGTCGTCGAGAACGGCGTGCTCGTTGGCCTGATCACCATCAAAGACCTGCTGCAAGCCGAACGGAACCCGCTCGGCCTCAAAGACGAGCGCGGTCGCTTGCGCGTCGGCGCAGCCATCGGCCCGGGCAAAGACCGCATCGCCCGCTCCGAGGCCTTGGTCGCCGCCAACGTCGACGTGATCGTTGTCGACACGGCGCACGGCCACTCCAAGGGCGTCATCGATGCCGTGCGCGACACCAAGAAGCGCTACCCCCACGTCCAGCTCATCGCCGGCAACGTCGCTACCGCCGAAGCCACTCGCGCCCTCATCGACGCTGGCGTTGACGCCGTCAAGGTCGGCATCGGTCCCGGCAGCATCTGCACCACCCGCATCGTCGCCGGCATCGGCGTCCCGCAGATCACTGCCGTGTCCGACTGCGCCGAGGTCGCCGAGCCTGCCGGCGTCCCCATCATCGCCGACGGCGGCATCAAGTACTCGGGCGAAGTCACCAAGGCCATCGCTGCGGGCGCCTCCTGCGTCATGATCGGCTCCCTCTTCGCTGGCACCGACGAAGCCCCCGGCGAGCTCGTGCTCTACCAGGGCCGCAGCTACAAGGTCTACCGTGGCATGGGCTCGCTCGCTGCCATGAAGAAGGGCAGCAAAGATCGCTACGGCCAAGTCGGCACCGCCGACGAAAAGCTGGTCCCCGAAGGCATCGAAGGCCGCGTCCCGCACCGCGGCTCTCTCTCCTCTATCCTGGCCCAGCTCGTCGGCGGCCTGCGCGCAGGCATGGGCTACACCGGCTCGCGCGACATCCAAGCCCTCCGCAAAGACACCAAGTTCATCCGCATCTCGAACGCTGCCCTCCGCGAAAGCCACGTCCACGACGTGATCATCACGGAAGAAGCGCCGAACTACCGGGTGTGAGTTCCCGGCGGCTCGCTAGCCGCCGGAGCCCCGGGATTTGCCAGCTTCCGCGTTCCAGCGAGCCTCGAGCTCTTCCCAGGTCGGATACGCGAGGCCAGGAACGCGCGGGGTTTCGACATGCCAGCCGTGAGCCCTGTCCCAAGCCTCCCAGATTGCGATCTTGTAGGCGAGGGCTTCGGGCGCTCCCGCATCTGAGTAGTGGAACTTGTCCCAAGCATCCGTGGAACGCACGAGGGGCCATCCCTCGAGCGCGAGCCAGAGGCTGAGCGTGGAAGGGGCGTCCCAAGCGAGTCCTCGGATTCGTTCGTCGGTGCCACTGGGGCAGTCGATCTCACGCAACACGAGTCGTTCTCCCTCGCGTTCGGCGCGCGCAAGTTCGACCGACCTCTGGTCGACCGCTACTGACAAGCTCACCGCGGCCGACCCAAGCTCGACGATGGGCGGAGGGGCATCATGATCCGCCAATCTGTTCTCAGCCAGTGACGCTAGATCGCAATCGCCCCACAGTAGCTCGTCTGCGCCACCCAGACCCAGCTGCTCCACCGCGCCGGTAGCCACGAGCTCGCGATGCAGCGCCGTTACATCGATCGCGTCGGCTCTGAAACGGATTCCCCTAGCCATCCAGCGCGCAAATTCCCACGAACTCTCAGCCCGAACAAGCCGTCTGCCCCATCTTGGGCTAGATCAGATTAACGCTGCGCGCCCTGGTTCGCGTGCGCCAACGTGGACTCAAAATGACGACGGCAAAGCTCTATCAAATCCCACTGCGCACGCTCGACGGCACCAGCACTACCCTCGAGCGTCATCGCGGCAAGGTCTTGCTCATCGTCAACGTCGCCAGCGCCTGCGGCTTTACCCCGCAGTACACCGGCCTCGAACAGCTCTACCGCTCGCGCTCGAGCCGGGGCCTGGTCGTCCTCGGCTTCCCCTGCAATCAGTTCGGCAAGCAAGAACCGGGCTGCGCGGCAGACATCGAGAGCTTCACGCGCGACCAGTACGACGTCACCTTCCCCCTGTTCGAGAAGATCGAGGTGAATGGCTCGGGCGCTCACCCGCTCTACCAATTCCTCAAGCGCGAGCAACCCGGCCTGCTCGGCACCCAATCCATCAAATGGAACTTCACCAAGTTCGTCATCGACCGCCAGGGCGAAGTCGTCGCCCGCTTCGCATCGACGATCAAACCCGCCGCGCTCGAAAGCGTGATTGACGAGCTGTTGGCGCGCCCGGGCGGGTGAAGGCTGCCGCAGGAAGACTTCTGTCAAGCCACAGGCAGACCTAGCGGGGAGAAGTACGAAACCGATGGTGGCCCCGGCCTGCTCGAAGTTTCTCGAATCTTGACCTCGTCGGACTCGCGCGATGCCGACCTCGCGACGCTCCTCAAAGCCCAGCTGCTCTTCTGGATGTTGGCCGCCACCGACGGTCATGCCAAGAACTTCAGTATCCATTTGCTGCCTCGAGGCCACTAGAACAAGCACTACCGAATCGCCGACATCCGGCGCGATCACTTCAACACCACAGCCCGGGCTTGCGGACTGGGTCACGATATGGACGACATCGTCGACACGGTCGTCGAGACTACTCCGCTGGCGATCGAACGAGTCGGCAACCAGCTGCCGAAGGGCTTTTCGGCGAGCGTCTTTGACTCCATCACGGCGGGCCTGGCGAGAGCCAGTCGCTCGCTGAAAGCAGCCGCTCGCGCGCCTACTCCGCCGCCTCGTCCGGAACGCTCACGCTGAGTCCGAGCGCGCGCGCCACGCCCGCGCCGTAAGCGGGATCGGCCTTGCTGCAATTGGCGACGTGGCGGCGCTGGATCTCTGGGCTGGTGCCGCGCATGGAGCGCGCGGTGTTGGCGAACAGGACCTCGCGTTGCTGCGGTGTCATCAGTCGGAACAGGTTGCCCGGCTGCTCCCAGTGGTCGTCGTCGAGGCGGTGGTCCCAGTGACGGGCGTCGCCCTCGAGGGGCAGCGGGGGCTCGGCCTCGGCGACGCTGGAATGGTCGGCCCACTCGCCGTGGCCATTGGGGAAGTACGCGGGGGTGCCGCCGAGGTTGCCATCGACGCGCATGGCGCCGTCTCGGTGGTAGCTGTGAAAGGGGCAGCGCGGATGGTTCACCGGTACCTGGTTGAAGTTGACGCCGAGGCGGTAGCGTTGGGCGTCGCCGTAGGAGAAGAGCCGGGCTTGGAGCATTTTGTCCGGTGAGAATCCGATTCCGGGGACGACGTTGGCTGGCGAGAAGGCGGCTTGCTCGACGTCCGCGAAGACGTTGTCGGGGTTCTTGTTCAGTTCGAGCACGCCGACTTCGAGTAGCGGGAACTCCGCTTTGGGCCAGACTTTGGTGAGGTCGAAAGGGTTGTGCCGATGGGTGCGCACCTGGTCTTCGCGCATCAGCTGGATGAACAACTTCCAACGCGGGAATTCGCCGCGTTCGATGCTCTCGTAGAGGTCACGGCCGTGGCTCTCGCGATCGCTGCCGATGAGGGTGGCCGCTTCTTCATCCGTCAGGTTGTGGATGCCTTGTTGGCTGAGAAAATGGAACTTGACCCACGTGCGTTCGCCCGCGGCGTTGATCAGACTGAAGGTGTGGCTGCCGAAGCCGTGCATGCTGCGATAACTGCGGGGAATGCCGCGGTCACTCATGACGATGGTGACTTGATGGAGTGCTTCGGGGAGCGCGGTCCAGAAGTCCCAGTTGTTTTCTGGGCTGCGGAGGCCTGTTCGCGGGTCGCGCTTCACCGCGTGGTTCAGGTCCGGAAACCTGAGCGGATCGCGGAAGAAGAAGACGGGGGTGTTGTTGCCGACAATGTCCCAATTGCCTTCGTCCGTGTAGAGCTTGATCGCGAAGCCACGAATATCGCGCTCGGCGTCCGCGGCGCCACGTTCGCCTGCGACCGTGGAGAAGCGTACGAACGCGGGTGTCTCCTTGCCGATGGTCTGGAACAGCTTGGCTTTGGTGTAGTGAGTGATGTCGTGAGTGACCCGGAAGGTCCCGAAGGCGCCGGAGCCTTTGGCGTGCATGCGGCGTTCGGGGATGACCTCGCGATCGAAGTGGGCGAGTTTTTCGATGAGCCAGATGTCTTGGAGGAGTACGGGTCCGCGCGGGCCGGCGGATTGGACGTTGACGTTGTCTTCGACGGGGGCTCCCGCCGCATGAAATAGTGAACGGTCTGCCATGGGTTCTTACCTCGTGCTCCACGAAGCACGGCATGTGCCACGGTGAGACTCGGCCCTTTCTCGCTGTGCGACCACATGAGGCGATCATATGAGGCTGCCAAAGGTTGGGCAGACTGACCAACTCGCAGCCACGAGCGATGTCGGATTACTCGACAACCCACACCTAATCGCGGGGCGCGCGGGCGGCACGGCAATTGCTCCTGCCGGGTGACATGACGACGTACAGCATCGTTACGGGCGCCAGTAGCGGCATCGGTCTGGAAATGGCCAAACAATTGGCGGAGTCGCACCATTTGATCTTGGTGAGTCGTGATGAGGGCAAACTACGGCAAGCAGCTGCCGCCATCGGAGACGTTCACCCGCATGCGGTGGTCCACGCGTTCGTAGCCGATCTTTCCGCGCCGGAAGCGCCCGAGCGCGTGCTCGAGTTCACCCGAGAACTGGGCGTTCAAGTGGACGTTCTCATCAACAATGCAGGGTTCGGATTGTATGGGGAACACCTGGGGTTGGATCCGGAGCGGTTGGACGCGATGCTTCAGCTCAACATCCACGCGCTGTGCAAGCTGTGTCTCTTGTTCGGGCAGCAGATGAAGGCACGGGGTGGGGGGCGTATCTTGAACGTCGCCTCGACGGCTGCCTATCAGCCCACGCCGTTCTTTGCTGCCTATGGGGCTTCGAAGGCGTTCGTACTGAACTTCTCGGAAGCCTTGGCGAAAGAGCTCGAGGACTTCGGTGTGACTGTCAGCTGCTTGTCGCCCGGGCCCACGGACACGGCGTTTTTCGGAGAAATCGACCGTCACGGGGTCGACGCTGGCCACTTCGACAAGCGCTCGCGCCACACGGCCATGCGCGTCGCGTCGGTCGGCATCGACGCGCTGTTCCACGGGCGCCTTTCGAAGATCGTGGGTCTCAAGAACTTCTGGCGGGCCTGGTCCCTTCGCCTTGCTCCGCGAGGGCTGGTCGCCAGCTACTCCAAGAGTCTGATGCGATCGTCCGCCGCCGGCTCTGCTCGCTCACGGTCGCAACTGACCGGCCCGTAGGCATAAGAGTGCACTCGAGTGGGGACGCATGCCACTCATCATTCACTACAACACATCGGAGAGATCACTATGTCCAACAGCACGTTCAACACCGCGTTCGAGAGCCCACCCCAGAGGCGGATCGCAAAGTCGCCTCCTGCCAAGGACTGGGAGAATCCGTACCTGAATAGCGGCAACTTCGCGCCCATGGTCAGCGAGACCACCGCCATCGATCTGCGAACGCACGGCAACATCCCGACCGATCTCGACGGCAGGTTGGTGCGCATCGGGCCGAGCCCGATTGGTCCGCGCGACCCCGTGCTCTACCATTGGTTCACAGGCACCGGCCTGGTGCACGGGCTGCGCCTGCGCGCCGGGCGCGCGGAGTGGTATCGCAGTCGCTTTACATTGAGCGCGGACGCCGCGGAGGCCTTGGGAAAGCCGCCAATCTCAGGCCCAGGCGAGCCACAGCTGCCGGTGAACACCAGCGTGGCGGTCGTTGGCGGCCGTCTTCACGCTATCGTCGAGGCCGGCGCGAACCCGATCGAATTGGACTACAACCTGGAGAGCGTCGCTCGTTCCGATTTCGGTGGCACTCTCGAAGGCGGCTTTACCGCCCATCCCAAGTGGGACCCGGCGACCGGCGAGATGGTCGCCATTGGGTATGATCCCAGCCGGCCGACGCTCCGCTACGTGGTGGTGAGCGCGGCAGGGCGCGCCGAGACTCGCGCCGACATACCCACGCCTCACAGGCCGATGGTCCACGATGTGGGCCTCACTCAGAACTTCATCGTCGTGCTCGACTTACCCGTGACGCTCCAGCCTCAGCGGCATCCAGGGCACGTCTTCCCTTACTTCTGGAATAGCGAGAAGACCGGGCGTGTGGGGCTGCTACCTCGTGATGGCGATCTCAGTCGCATGGTCTGGTTCGAAGTTCCCCCTTGCTTCGTGTTCCACATCGTCAACTCCTACGAGACGGAAGGCGGTGAGGTCGTGGTGGACGTCGTGCGGCATCCGCGCAGCTTCGACATCCATCCGCATTGGCCGGAAGAGGGTGCTCCAATGCTGGTCCGCTGGACGCTGAATCTCACGCGCGGCCAGGTTTCGGAGCGCGTTCTCGACGACCACCGGGGCGAGTTTCCGCGTATCAACGACGACTTCAGCGCGCGGAACTATCGCTACGCGTATACAGCGCACTGGTGGGGAGACAGGGGCAGCTCCGGACCCGTGTACAAGCACGACGTGCGCAACGGGCGCACCGAGGTGCACGACTTCGGGCCCGGTCGGGCATCCTCGGAGCCGGTGTTCATCGCGCGCAGGGGCGCAACCGACGAGGACGACGGTTACATCATGTCCTGCGTTTACAACGCAGCCCGCGACGCGAGCGAAGTCACGATTCTGTCCGCGCAAGACTTTACCGGCTCGCCCCTGGCGGTCATCGAGCTTCCTGTCCGCGTACCCTTTGGCTTCCACGGGGGTTGGTTTCCGGACGAGCAGTGACCCCGGCAGCCGAGCGCGGCCCAGCATCGGGCCGCGCCCGCCGCACCAGGCTTCAGTCCCGGTCCACGGGCGGCGTTGCTTGCAGAGTCTCGATAGAGACCCGAGCGACCTGCTGCAGCAGCCGTGGAGCCAGCGCTTCGACTTGGGCGATGAGTGGTCCGCATTCATCGAGACGTTCCGCCTCGGCCAAGTCTTCGACGCGCGAAACGGCCAGCGCTGCTTCGGAAGAAAAAGCAGCCAACATGCTCCCGAGTTGGTGTGCGGTGTCGAAGAGGCGCTGGCTATCACCCGCCTGGAAGGCCTCGAAAAGCCGGGTCACTTGCAGCGGCAGGTGAGTTCGAAACGATTCGCAGATCGCGGACAAGATCTCTGGGTCGGCGCCGCAAGCAGCGAGGAGCGCGTCGGGACTGAGCAAACCTCGTGTCGACGCTGTGCTCTCGGCTGCTGCCGGGTGGCGTTCCCCTTGATCGAGCACCGCCCACAGGTCGGAGACGCGTACCGGTTTGACGAGGAAATCGTCGAGCCCCGCAGCCAGGCACCGCTCGCGGTCTTGTTGTCGTGACCGCGCTGTCAGCGCGATGACGCGAAGGCGTCGACCGGTCGCGATCTCCCGCTCCCGAATGGCCTGGATCACCTCGAACCCGTCCTTTTCGGGCATGTGAATGTCGAGGAACAGCAGATCGAACGTCTCGGTGTTGGCGAGCGTCAGCGCCTGGTTGCCGTTGGCGGCACGCCGGACGCGATGGCCGCGTCGGGTCAAGAGCGTCGCCATGAACTGAGCGTTGTACTCGTTGTCCTCGGCGATGAGTATGTCGAGCGGTCCCGCGCTCGCCGCGGCAGCGTGAACGCCGAGCGATCGCACCCGCTCGAGCGAGAGCTGCGTTTCGTAGGTGGTAGGCGCGGGTGCTTTCGAATTCACCACGAACTCCGCCGTGAAAGTGAAGACACTTCCGCGGCCCCGGTCGCTTTCCACCCGGATCGCTCCATTCATGAGCTTCGCAATCTGCGCCGAGATCGTGAGGCCCAAACCGGTGCCGCCGTATTTTCTGGTGGTTGAACTGTCTTCCTGCTCGAACGCGCAGAAGATCGCTTCTTGCTTGTCCTTGGGAATGCCGATGCCTGTGTCACGCACTGCGAACGCCAGCAAGACCTTGCTCTGCGTGGCACGCATGGCTGCGACGCTGACGTGAATCACCACCTCGCCCTGCTCGGTGAACTTGACAGCATTGCCCACCAGGTTCAGGACCACTTGCCGCAGCCTCACGGGGTCGCCCACGACCGCGTCTGGGACGTCGGGCTGAACGCGACTTGCCAGCTCGAGGCCCTTGCGATGTGCCCGCAGCGTCAACGCGCGCAAGGTATCGCCGAGCACCGCACGCAATGAGAATGCTTCTGCCTCGAGCGCGAATCTGCCGGCTTCGATCTTGGAGAAGTCGAGCAGATCGTTGATCAACTCGAGCAGGTTGTCTGCTGCAGACTTGGCGGTTTTCAACGACAGTCGCTGATCTTCGGTAAGCGAGGTGTCGAGCACCAGCTCGGTCATGCCCAGAATCGCGTTCATCGGCGTGCGGATCTCGTGGCTCACGTTGGCCAAGAACTCGTCTTTGGCGCGATTCGCGGCTTCGGCGGCGTCCTTGGCATGCCGCAGCTGGGTGACGTCGACGCTGCTGCCGGTGAAGCGGATCGGGCGCCCCGTGTCATCGCGCAGAATACTGCCGCGGGCCAGTGTCCAGCGATCTGCGCCGCTCTTTGGCCGCACGCGGTACTCCGACTCGAAGTCGCTGCCGTTGCCGCTCAAGGCCGCCCCAAGCTCCCGCCCCACCCGCTCCTGGTCGTCGGGGTGCAAGGCGAGCGCAAACGCCGCGCTGAAGTCCGTCGGCATCTCCGCTGGGTCGAAGCCCAGGGGTTCCCACACGTTGATGAAACAGACGCTGCTATTTTCGATCCTGCCGTCGGGCATGTCGAATTCCCAGATCGTCAAGTTGGAGCCGTGAACCGCGATGTCCAAGCGATCTTTCGCCCGACGCACCTCGGCTTCGAGTCGGCGGCGTTCGGAGATGTCTTGGATCACGGCGATCGTTCGCAGCGGCCTCTGCTCCATATCGCGCTGCACCGAAGCCGAGAGTGCTACCCAAACCGTCGCCCCGTCCTTTCGGACGTAGCGCTTCTCGACGGAAAAATTGGGGATCTCCCCCCGCAACAGCTCCTGAAATTGCTGTTTATGGGATTCACGGTCGTCGGGATGTGTGATGGCTCGATAGCTCTGACCCGCGAGCTCCGCCTCCGAGTAGCCGGTGATTTCGGAGAAGGTTTGATTGACTCGCAGAAAGTGGCCCTCCACGTCGCACAACGCGATGCCCGCGCCGGCATTCTCGAAGGTCGAACGAAATCGGTCCTCGCTCTCTCGGATCGCGATTTCGGCTTCCCTGTGCGCTTCCTCGGCTCGTTTCAAGTCCGTGATGTCGACCCCCGATCCGTTGAAGCGGATCGGTCGTCCGGCGCTGTCACGGACGACGATTCCCCGACTGAGATGCCAGCGCAGCGATCCGTCCTTGTGCCGCACTCGGTTCTCGATCTGAAAGACATCGCTCGAGCCTTCGAGGCAATCCCGCACGGCCTCCAAAACCTTCTCCAGATCGTCCGGTGGTATCGCCTGTGCGAACGCCGCGAGCGAATCACTGGGTCCTTCCGATGGGTGATAGCCCAATGACTCCCAGACGTTGACCAGCGTGGCTCGGCTATTTTCAAAGCTCTGGCCCTCGGACATGTCGAATTCCCAGAGGCTGATCTTCGAGCCGCGCAGGGACTGTTCCATACCCTCCTTGATCCGACGGATGTCATCAGCGGCACGTTCGTGTACATTCGAAGCCGGGCGCGCGAGCGAGGCGAGCGCTATCCCTGCGACGAGCCACAGGCCGAGCGCTAGTGCCCAGCCCATCAGACCAAAGCGGGTCAAGTCTGGCTCGGCGTAGAGGCCCCAGAACCCGCACCCGAAGAGCGCCGCGACGAGCCAACAGCCGACGAGGACCAGCCGCGGACGTCTGCCTTCGATGGTCATGGGACGGTCAGAGTACCAGCAAAGACCGCGCCAAGGGGCGCTGGCGAGCGCCCCGTAGCCGCCTCGCGCGCTCAACCGCTGACGAACGCGAGCAAGTCTTCGCTGAGTTGTTGCTTGTGCGTGTCGGCGATACCGTGGGGTGCCCCCTTGTAGACCTTCAGTGTCGCGTTCTTGACGAGTTTCGCGGACATTCCTGCCGAGGTCGCGAAGGGCACGATTTGATCGTCATCACCGTGCACCACCAAGGTGGGGACGTCGAAGCGCTTCAGATCCTCGGTGAAGTCGGTCTCGGAAAAGGCTTTGATGCAGTCGTAAGCGTTCTTGTGCCCGCACTGCATCCCCTGCAGCCAGAACGAATCTATCAGACTTTGGGAAGCTTGGACGCCGGGGCGGTTGAAGCCGAAGAAAGGACCGCTGGCGAGGTCGCGGTAGAGTTTGGACCGGTCAGCGGTCGATGCGCTGCGCAGCCCATCGAAAACCTCGAGCGGTAGCCCACCGGGATTCTTTGCGGAGCGGACCATCTGCGGAGGCACGGCGGAAATCAATGCCGCCTTGGCGACGCGCCTAGTCCCATGCCGGCCGATGTAGCGGCTCACCTCGCCGCCTCCCGTAGAGAAGCCGACCAGCACGACGTCCCGCAGCTCGAGCTCCTCGATGAGTTGAGCCAAGTCGTCGGCGTAGGTGTCCATCTCGTTGCCTTCCCACGGCTGGCTCGAACGGCCATGGCCGCGGCGGTCGTGGGCGATGCAGCGGAAACCTCGCCCGGCGAGAAACAGCATTTGGGATTCCCAACTATCGGACGACAGTGGCCAGCCATGGCTGAAGACGACCGGTCGTCCACTGCCCCAGTCCTTGAAGTAGATCGTCGTCCCGTCTTTCGTGGTAAGGGTATTCATCGTCGTTGCTCCTCGGTGCTTGGAAGGTGTCGAGCTCCGCGGCGTACTCTCCGCAGAGTTGGCCGATCGCGAAGGCTGAATGGCGGGCACACAAGCGGCCGCGGTGACCGTGGCGCCGCCAAGCAGTACGCTCCGCCTCGTTAAACCAGGGCTCGGTTTTGCTGGTTGCATGGTGTCACCGGTTTGCATGCGGCGTGCCGCGCCACAACCTGCGCTTTGTAGGCGTTTTGCTGGACCGGCGTGCTCATGTGCTGGCCACTGCTGCCAAATGCTGGCCCGACCTAGCCCGCGCTAAAGTGCAGGCGGAAGCGTGAGCTCGGCCCGTGGGTGATCGACAGCTCACCATGCAGCTGCTGGGTCAAGTCATGGACCAACTGCAAGCCCATCGAGCTGCAGTTGGCGAAATCGATCGAGGCCGGTAGACCCACGCCGTCGTCGTGCACGCTGAGCACGCAGGCGCCGTCCGGGTCCCATTCGAATTCGACGTGGACCGTGCCCGCGCGTTGGTCGGGGAAAGCATGCTTCACGGCATTGGTCACGAGTTCGTTGACGATCAAGCCGACACACACCGCCTGGTCGAGGTCGAGCTCCATGTCGCCGATACGGGTGAAGAGCTCGATGCGCCGTCCGGCCAGATCGTAGACCCGGCTCAGATGTGCACACAGGCTCTGGACGTGACGAGCGATAGCGACCCTCGTAAAGCTTCCGGTGCGATACAGGTTCTCGTGAACGAGCGCCATGGAACGCACGCGATTCCGACTATCGGCGAACAGCTCCGCTACGGAAGGGTCGACAATGCGTGAGGCCTGAAGGTTGAGCAGGCTGCTGATGAGCTGCAGGTTGTTCTTGACGCGATGGTGCACCTCTTTCAGCAAGGCTTCCTTCTCCTCGAGCGAAGTCTGAAGATTCGCATAAAGGCGCGCATTCTCTAGCGAAATTGCCGCCTGCGCGGCCAAGAGCTCGAGCACCGCAATGCGCGCGGGAGTGAACACGTGTGGCGCCAGGCTGTTCTCCAGGTAGAGCACCCCGACGCACTGGCCCAGTTTGAGCAGCGGCAGGCACAAGAGTGACCGACACCGCTGCTCACGCAGATACACGTCAGTCGCATGCGAGTGGTGCGCGAACGCGTCGTCGAGCAGCACGTGCTCTCGCGTCCGTATCACGAAGCGCACCAAAGACTCGGGAAGTTCGGCGCCGCTCACGAGTGTCTTGGCGAGCTGCACCTCCACGCGTTCGAGTTGCACCGTAGCCATTGCTTCGACGAGGAACTCGGCACCGTTCGGTCTCAAGAGCAGGGCGCGGTCCGCACCGGCGTTCTCAACGGCCAAGCGCATCAAGCGTTCGATCAGCCGCTCGAGCACTATCTCACCCGACAACGCTTGCGACACCGAAAGCAGCGCTGCCAGATCGAGCTCTTTGGTCAGCGTCGTTGCCGTCGTTGCACCGCTTGCGAGCGTCATGCCGGGCCTCCGCTCCAGTGCCTGCGCTTTGCCACGCGCTCCCCAGCGCTGATAAGCTTCAAGGGCACACCCGAGCAGGCTGCGCTCGACGGAGAAAAGCTTGCGCACCGCGTAGAACGAGGCCGCGCGCTCGAGGGCAAGTGCCTGCTCGGGGAGTTGCCGGTTTTCCCGGGCCGCCGCGATGGCCTGGTCGTAGTGCCGCTCTGCGTCCGCGAGGCGCCCTTCGCGCCTCGCCAGCTCCGCGGCGACCAGCGCCGCCCGGCTCGCAAACGTCCAGGGGCAGCGTGGCGCAAGCTCGGTCAACTCTCGCTCGAGGGCCGAGGCGTCGTTCGGATCGCCCGCAACGGCGTGGGCCAGGCCGCAATAGAACAGGTACTCCGCGCGGTCCCAGAACGTGCGCGTGGTCCACATGAGGCTTTCGACCTTGGGCACGTAGCGCATGGCCTCGCTGAAGTCGCCGCCGAGCACATGGCGCTGCACCTGTCGGATGAAGTACCAGCAGGCGGGCAGCACCAGACTGGGGTCGGTTTCCAACCTTGCCTCATCCAGGGGCGTTACCGGTTCGCCGAGCAGCGACTCGACCACGCCCAGCATCCCGACCAAAGAGGTCGTGACGAGCTCGAATTGGGCCTTGCGCGTGAAGCCGAGCAGGCGCGTAGTCTCCGCTTTCACGTCCGCGAGCGGTGCGCCCGTTGCGATCAGGTAGGCGACGAGCGAGTGCGCGGTATAACCGAAGTAGGCAACGTCGCCGGCCTCGTGTGCCGCTCTATTGCCCGCGCGCACCATTTCGAGTGCGCGCGGGAGCGGCTTCGTCCAGCACATCACATGGTAGCCGAAGCCCCCGAGCACTCGGCCTCCAAATCGCTCCGAGCCTGGCCGCTCGAGGAGCTTGACGCCGACCTCGGCGAAGCGGTAAGCGCGCTCGCGGTCGCCGAAGCGAAGCGGGAGCGCCATCGCCAGGTACGTGAACGCGAGGCACGTGGTCGGTGCGTTGCCCTTCTCGATGCTCAGCGTCGACATGCGGATGACCATGCGGTCGAACAGGTTCTTGTCGAGCATCGACGCCGCGGGCAACATCGCATCGAAAATGTCGAGCGTTGCTGCCACGTCCGGATCGGCAAGCTCGGGCAGAGCGACCAAGTCCTCGATGGCACGCTGCTCCATCAGCGCCAGCAAGTGCTCGTACTCGGCGCGCACCTCAGCGTCGGTTGGTGCCACCGTCCAGATCACGCACACGCGTTTCAGGTACGCGAGAGCAATCCCGATCGCCTCGGTCGGACGGTTCACGGTGGTGAGGAGCCAGATCCGCACGATGGCGACCCGCGCGAGATCTCGTGTCGTTCGCGCGCGCTCCCAGAGCCGAGCCAAACGCGGCGCCGGGGACTCGGCATCATTGGTCAAGAACTCGCATTCGGAAAGGTTGAGCTCGAGCTCGAAGGCAAGCCGATAGTGGAGCTCCCAGTCAGCGTCAGTCAGTAGCTGGCACCCGCGCGCTAGATACGCCAACGCAGATCCGTATGCAGCGGCGCCTTTTGCGCGCAGGCCTGCCTCGAGATTGATCTCCGCGAGCTGGCGTTGCTCGGCTTTCGACAGCATCGCCACTGCGCGGTTCAGGTGGCTCACGACTTCGAAGACGCTATCCCCCAAAGACTCGAAGCCCGACCGTTCCGCGAGTCGGTTGCCGATGCGCAGGTGGGTGCGCGGCCGGTCGTCGATACCGAGCAGCGAGTAGGCAGCTTCTTGCACCCGATCGTGCAGGAACGCATAGCGCTCGGCGGATTCGTAGACGAGCGAAGCCTCGACGGCGTCCCCCAGCGCGTCGTGAACCGCACCCACGGGCGTTCGTGTGACGACGCTCAAGGTGTCGGCGCTCGCAGCATTCCCAAGGCACGCAAGCTCGGTCAGCATGCGCCGCGTTGGTTCGGACAAGCGCTCGAGCCGGCGGACCAGCAAGTCTACCACGTTGTGGGTATGGCCCTTGGCGCGGATGCGTTCGAGTTTCGCGTCCCAGACCCCCGCGCCCGCGTCGAACGTCAAGAGGCCCTCGTCTGAGAGCGCATTCAGAAATTGCAGCAGAAAGAAGGGATTCCCCGCGGTTTTCTCGTGTGCGAGCCGAGCCAAGTCTGCCGTGCCTTCGGAGCTCGAGTGCAGGGCATCCTCGATCAGGTGACGGACGTTTTGCTCCGCGAGCGGCGTCAGCACCACTTCTTCGCAAACCGCGCCGGCAGATCTGATCCGATTCAGCGTCGAGCGTAGGGGGTGATCTGCATCGACCTCGTTGTCACGGTAAGCACCGATGAGCAGCAGCGATTGAACGCCTCGATCGGTGGCCACATCTGCGAGCAGTGTCAGAGTGCCCGAATCGAGCCACTGCAGGTCATCCAGGAACAGCACCAACGGGTGCTCGGGCCTGGCAAAGACGCCGAGCATCCGCTTGAAAACCATCTGGAAGCGTATTTGCGTCTCGCGAGGCGGGAGCTTGGCAATCGCTGGAAATTTTCCGAGCAACAGCTCGAGGTCGGGGACGAGGTCGAGCATGAGGCGCCCGTTGGTGCCTAGGGCAGCGTTCAGGCTTTCCCGCCACTCTTTCGACGTGGCTTCGTTCGTTCCGAGCACGTAGCGCACCAGACCTCGAAGTGCTTGCGCTAACGTCGCGTAAGGAACGTCGCGCTTCGACTGATCGTACTTGCCGCTCGCAAACAGGCCACGGGGAGGGACGATCGCCCTGTACAGCTCGTGGACCACCGAAGACTTACCGATGCCCGAGTAGCCAGACACCAGTACCAGCTCGCAAGAACGTCGACGAACGACCCTGTCGAATGCAGCGAGCAGCGACGCCACCTGATCCTCACGACCGTACAGCTTTTCGGGGATCCTCAAGCTGCCGTGGGTATCGTGTGCGCCCAAGCTGAAATCAGCGGTGCTGCCAACCGACTCGAACGCGTTCAGGCGCTCCAGGTCGGCGGCGAGCCCGCTGGCGGTCTGGTAGCGGTCCTCCGCTGCCTTCGACAGCAGCTTGAGTACGACTCGTTCGAGCAGGGGTGAGATCTCTGGATTGATCTCGCGCGGTGGTCTTGGGAGTCGCGCGATGTGACAGTGGATCCACTCCATCGGTTCTCGAGCGGAGAACGGGGGTGTTCCTGCCAGCATCTCGTAGAGTGTGGCTCCGAGAGCATACAGATCGCTGCGCGAGTCGATCGTGCGGTTCATGCGCCCGGTCTGTTCCGGGGCCATGTAGGCGAAGCAGCCGTCGATCACCTCGGGCGGCCGCAGCGCTTGCCGCTCGCGCGCGAGGCGGGAGGCAATACCGAAGCCCATGACGCTGACGCTGTCGTCGTCGTCCACCAGCAGATTCGCGGGTCGGATATCCTTGTGGATCAAGCCCGCGCCGTGGACCTTCGCCAGCGCGCTTGCCAGGCGGCGGGCGATGCGGAGCATACGGGCGAGTGGGATCCCGCGGCGAATCACCGCTTCGAGCGGTTCTCCCCCCGGATCCTCGAGGACCAACGCTGGGCGCTCGCCGACCTGCCCGAGTGAGACCGGACGCACCGCCCACGGCCGATCGAGCAACGAGGCCAGGCTCCATTCGCGCTCGAGCCGCAACGCCCTCTGCGGACCTGCCCCAGAAGCGGTCAGAACGAGCCACGGAGTCGTACCGTCGGGAGACTCGGTGCGGTAGAGCGAGAAGTCAGCGTCAGCCCGCACCTGTCGGAGCACGAAACCCGTGAGGTCCACGTTTCCCCGTAGCGAGGCAAGTCGTGTGCCGCCGCATATCCCGGCCCACCGCGACGCTGCTCGCAGCAATTGAGCCAGCCACGGGTCAGAGTCTGCGCAGCGTGCGCAAGAATTGGCCACGTCCGGGCCCGAACTCGTATCGCAAAGCACGGGCAACGCTGGCACGGCGGTTGCGTCTACGCAGCGATTCAGGCGGCACCAGTCCCTTGACCTCGCCCACTTCGGCTCGGATCATGATCGTCGAGGACGATCGGGTGGTCCTGCGTGATATCGCCACGCAGCTCACCCGCCTCGGCTACACCGTCGTTGCGACCAGCGAGCGTGGCGAAGACGCCCCCGAGCTCGCGCTCAGGTTCAACCCCGACCTGATCGTGATGGACA
>Ga0315910_10001425_pt1 | contig 21947 bp, 15 predicted proteins | sample EdamamesoilMG_FD_204470 | JGI IMG/M metagenome (GOLD analysis project Ga0315910, IMG submission 204470) | Garden soil microbial communities collected in Santa Monica, California, United States - Edamame soil | ecosystem: Environmental > Terrestrial > Soil > Garden | place: USA: California... | reverse complement strand
TGAACCTGTTCATCTTCTCGATGCTGGTGCTGATCTTGGGCGACAGCCTGCCGATCTTGTTCATCGGTTGGGAAGGCGTCGGTCTGTGCAGCTATCTACTGATCGGTTTCTGGTTCGAAGGCAGCGCGAACGCGGCCGCGGGCAAGAAGGCGTTCATCACGAACCGCATCGGTGACTTCGGCCTGCTCGTGGCGATGGGGCTCTTGGCCTACTACGCGGGCGCGCTCGACTGGACCGGCATCGACAATTCGAGCGCCAGCCTGGTCCGTTCGGTCAAGCTCTGGCCGATCGGCAGCGAGGTGCCGATCGCGACGATCCTGCCGGACTCGTTGGCTGAATGGGTCAACCAGCCTCGCTACGTCAACGTCGCCACGCTCATCGGCTTGGCGCTGTTCCTGGGTTGCGCCGGTAAGAGCGCACAGATCCCGCTCTACGTCTGGCTGCCGGACGCGATGGCGGGTCCAACCCCCGTCAGCGCGCTGATCCACGCTGCCACCATGGTGACCGCGGGCGTCTACCTGGTCTGTCGCATGGCGGGCGTCTTCGTGCTCAGCCCGGCGGCGATGTTCACGGTCGCGTTCTTGGGTGCGTGCACCGCGCTATTGGCGGCCACCATCGCGTTGGTCCAGAACGACATCAAGAAGGTGCTCGCCTATTCGACGGTGAGTCAGCTCGGCTACATGTTCTTGGGTGTCGGCGTGGGCGCGTTCACCGCGGGCTTCTACCACGTGCTCACCCACGCCTTCTTCAAGGCATGTCTGTTCCTCGGCGCCGGCTCCGTGATCCACGCCATGCACGCGCGCATTCACGACATCGACGCCTCGCAAGACATGCGCAACATGGGCGGGCTGCGCAAATACATGCCGTTCACCTTCGTGACCTTCGTGGCGGCGTGGGCGGCGATCGCTGGCGTGCCCCTCACGAGCGGCTTCTTCTCGAAGGACGAAATCCTGCTGAAGGCGCAGACCTCCATCATCGCAGTCCCGAGCGGCGGAACCATCGGTTACGGTCCCGGCGAGATCAAGCTGTGGGAGTGGCCGGAGTGGGGGCCTGGCTTCCTGTACGCCGTGGGCGCGCTGGCCGCCATCCTCACGGCTTTCTACATGACGCGCCTGACCATCGGCATCTTCTTTGGTGACTTCAAGGGTTGGAAGATCGTCAAGCGTTACACACCCGATCCGCACGAGCACCACGATCACGGCCACGACCATGCCCATGCGCATCACGCCCCTGGCCACGAGCTGAAAGGCCCGAAGCCGCACGAGTCGCCGTGGCAGATCACGGCCCCGCTCGTCATCCTCGGTTTCCTGTCGGTGGCGTTCGGCTGGATCAACAACCACATCTTCCACACGACCGTGCTCGAAGAGTGGCTCGCTCCGGTGTTCGCCAAGGCCAGCGCCTCGGTCACCCTGACCGAAGGCCACGAATCGGCTGGAAGCTTGGTGATGGGCATCGCTGTCGCCTGCACCGCCGCCGGCGTCGGTTTCGCGTACTGGGTGTACGAGGTGCAGCGCGGAGCGCCGGCCAAGGCCTGGGCGGAGCAGTTTCCGCGCTTGCACGCCCTGGTCTACGACAAGTGGCGGGTCGACGAGTTCTATCAAGAAACCATCCTGGGCGCGGTCGACTCCCTCGCAGAGTTCGCGGTTTGGTTCGATCGCTGGGTCGTCGACGGCATCTTGGCGCGGGTGTCGGCGTTTACCGTCGCAGCCGCGGGTAGCATCCTGCGCCTGACGCAGACCGGTCGTGTCCACACCTACGGGGCCGTGATGGCGGGCGCGATGGCCGTCGTCGGCTGGTTCTTGCTGATGCCGCACGCGGAGGCTCGCGTCAGCGAAGACCCCGTGAGCGGCAACTATTCGATCAAGGCCGCGCCTGGGTTCGGCTACACGTATCGCTTCGTGGATGCTCGCAACGGCGCGCAAGACAAGAGCGAGTTTTCTGGTGAGCGCGAACACGCCTTCCAGCTCGGCGTGGACGAGGAACGCACGGTCACCCTCGAGGTGAAGAACTCGTTCGGCAGCGTCGCCAGCAAAGAGTACTCGCTGAAGCGTCCGAAGCCCGACTTGTCTCGACCCGGTGGCACTACACGCATCGACGTCGAGCAAGGTCCGGACGGCAAGCTCGTCGGAAAGCCGCAACCGTTGGCCGGTGTACCCACAGACCCCGCTGAGACCGCGCGCCAGGCGGAGCAGTTGATCAAGCAATTGCGTGCAAATTCCATGGAAGCCAAGCCGTTGGCTCCGGAGAAGAAAGAGCCATGAGCCCGGCTGCCAAAGGTTTGTTCGAAATCCTGCCCTACCTGCTGGTATTTCTGGCGGGCGTTCTCTTGCCGAGACGCCAAGGGCTGACTGAGCGTTTCGGTATCGGCATCGTCGCAGCGCTGAGCCTGCTGTTGATTCGAGGGTTGTGGCCGGAGTCGGCCGTTGCCGGCGAAGCGGGCGAAGAGTGGCCGCACCTGCTCGACCTGATCGTGTTCTTGCCCATGTTCGGCGGGATCGCGGTGATGTTCATGCCGCGCCAGGCACCGAACTTCCTGCGTTCGTTCACCATGGGCATTCTGCTGCTCGATCTCTTGGTGTCGCTCTTCTTGCTGTCCGGTCCCATGGATCGCGGCTGGCACTACCAGCACATCGTCGAGTGGGTTCCAAGCCTCGGTATTCGCTACCATGTGGCCGTGGACGGAATCAGCCTCTGGTTGGTGCTGCTCACGACGTTCACGACGCCTATCGCCGTCTACGTTTCGTTCGGGTCGCTCAAGAAGCGCGTCAAAGACCTGTGTGTGGCCTTCCTGCTGTTGCAGGGCGCGATGCTGGGCGCCTTCGTCTCGCTCGATCTGTTCCTGTTCTTCGTGTTTTGGGAGCTGATGCTGGTTCCCATGCTGCTCTTGATCGGCATTTGGGGCGGCGTCGAGCGCATCAAAGCGGCATACAAGTTCTTCATCTACACCATGGTGGGCAGCATGATGATGCTCGCCGCCATCCTGTACATGGTCTGGACCCATCACCAGCTGGCAGGGTTCATCACCTTCGACTACCTGGCGCTCAGTCACGTGGTGCTGCCGAAGACCGCCGCCTGGCTGTGCTTCTTCGGCTTCGCGCTGGCGTTCTTGATCAAGGTGCCGATGTTTCCGTTCCACACCTGGCTGCCGGACGCCCACGTGCAGGCGCCGACCGGGGGCTCCGTGGTGCTGGCGGCCGTGCTGCTGAAGCTCGGGACTTACGGCTACATCCGCTTCTGCATGGGAATGCTGGGGGGACCCGCCGGTGAAGCCGCCGTGAATTTGGCGGGTATCGCCGTTGGCCTCGGCATCTTGTACGGCGCACTCGTGGCCTGGAAGCAGGACGACGTGAAGCGGCTGGTGGCCTACTCGTCGGTCGCTCACATGGGTTTCGTGATGCTGGGCTTGTTCGCGGCGACGACCTCGGGCGTGCAGGGCGCGCTGATCCAGATGATCAACCACGGCATCTCGACGGGCGCCTTGTTCCTTTTGGTCGGCGTCATCTACGATCGCCGCCACACGCGTCTGATCCGTGAGTTCGGCGGCCTGGCGAAGGTGATGCCGGTGTACACGGCGCTCTTCGTGATCGTGACGATGTCGAGTGTCGGCGTCCCGGGTACCAACGGGTTCGTCGGCGAATTCATGGTCATCATCGGCACCTTCACCTCGAAGTTCCTCGGGTCGCACTCGTTCGTACAGGCGATTCTGGCATCGCTCGGCGTGATCCTCGCGGCGGTCTACATGCTGACCGTGGTGCAGAAGGTGTTCTTCGGGCCGCTCACCAATCCCAAGAACAAGGCGCTCGAAGACATCAACGTGCGCGAAACTCTGGCTGTCGCGCCGCTGATCGCGATGATCTTCATCCTCGGTCTATTTCCGAATCTGCTCTTGAGTCGGATGAACAGCGGAGTCGAAGTCGTGCTCGAACGCTACGTCGACGGTCGCCGCGCCTTCGCCGCGATGGAGGACGGGGCACCCGCTCAACTCCTGACTCGTCGTGGTGGACCGCTCGAACGCGGCTACCCGAAGGCGCCCGAGGCGAAGGCCGCCGCCGCTGCGACGGCGATGAACACAGGCGCTGCTGAATAACAGGGAACTCTGAACATGGACGTCTTACTCGGTATCTCGCCGTTACTGTCGGTGGCGCTGGGCGCCCTGCTCTTGATGCTCGCCGAGGCCTTCGGCAAGCCAGCCTCTGGCGCTGGAGTCAGCGAAGAAGGTGTAGTGATCGACGCTGGCGCCGGACGCACCCAAGAGCTGGCACTAGGTGCCAGCGTCGTGCTGTTCGCCGGAGCGATCTTCAGCGTCGCCGTGTGGCTGGTGGGGCCCGAGAACATCTCGGGGCTCGAGCAGGTGGCGCCTTACCTCATGCTCGACCGCTTCACGCTCTTCTTCAGCTTCGTCCTGTGTCTGGGCGGTGCGCTGGCGGCGCTCTTGGCTGGCGGCTACTTGTCCGAGCACAAGATCGACCGCACCGAGTTTTTCCCGCTGCTCATGTTCTCTACCGTGGGTGCGCAAGCTCTGGCCGCCGCAGGCGATCTGGTTAGCTTGTTCGTGGCCCTCGAGACGATGTCACTCGGCGTGTACGCGATGGTGGGCCTCCGCCGCACGAGCCCCCGATCCAGCGAAGCAGCGCTCAAGTACTTTCTCCTCGGCAGCTTCGCCGCAGCACTGCTGCTGTTCGGCGGCGCGCTCCTCTACGGCGTCACGGGCCATACCGACCTCGCTGGGATTGGTCAGTCGCTCGCCAAGTTGGGACGGGCGGAGTCCGCGTCCGAAACGGTCACGGTACTGATCGCACTGGTGCTCACGCTCGCCGGGCTCGCGTTCAAGGTGAGCGCGGTACCGTTTCACATGTGGGCACCAGATGCTTACGAGGGGGCGCCGACGCCGACCACGAGTTTCATGGCAGCCGCCGTGAAAACCGCCGCCTTCGCCGTGCTGCTCCGCGTCTTGCTCGTCAGTTTTGGGGACGAGCGACTCACGAGCTGGGGAGCCGGCTGGCCTCCGGTGGTTGCGCTGATGGCCGCGCTGAGCATGACCGTCGCGAACGTGATCGCCGGTCGCCAGGACTCGGTGAAGCGCATGCTGGCGTATTCGTCCATCGCACATGCTGGCTATGCGCTCGTGGGCGTCGTGGCTGCGATGCGTTCGCCCGAAGCCGAGGCGAGCGTGCTCTTCTACATGCTGACGTACACGGTCTCGACCGTGGGTGCATTTGGCGCCCTCATCCTGTGCGGGCGTCACGGGGCCGAAGCCACGAGCTACGAAGATCTCGCGGGTATCGGCAAACGCCACCCCGCGGCTGCACTTGCGTTCTCGTTCTTCCTGCTCTCGCTGGCGGGAGCGCCGCCTACGGCCGGGTTCTTCGGCAAGCTCTACGTGTTCAAGGTAGCGATCAGCTCCGAGCTCTACTTGCTCGCCATCATCGGCCTGTTGAACAGCGTGCTCGGTGTCTACTACTACCTGCGCGTGATGGTTTACATGTACATGCGCGAGCCGGCGCCTGGCGCCCCGATCGCCACACCGATGCGCTCGGGCTACGTGGTGACCGCGCTGGTGATCGCGGCGGTGTTCGTACTGGCGCTGGGCATCGTCCCCGACATGTCGCTGAACATGGCCAGCGCGGCTTCGCTCGGCGCCGGCTGATTCGCGCGAGCGCCCGCGAGCGCCCGCGAGCTGTGAGCCGCCCTGTCAGCGGCGGCGTTTTGCGGGCAGCTTTGCCTTGCGCGCTCGCTTGGGCGCGTACACCCGCTCTTCCTGGCAGGTGTGAGTCACGGAATACCCCGAACGCATCTGCGGCTTGGGTCGGAAGGTGGACACGAGCGCGGGCGAACCGGGCAGGACGCGATCCGTGGGCAACCCCAGGCACGCCTCGGAGTTGGGCAGCGGCTCGTCGTCCGTGGCCGCTGCGCTGCGCGCCACCGGTAGGCTGAACCTGGGCAGCTTCGGCGCCGGCGGGATTTGGGAGGCCGGAGATGCAGGGCGTCCACCCGCGTGCACTGCGTCCGTCAGGCAGCGCGGGAGAGGTGTCTCGGGAGCAAGCGTGGGCGCTGGGTCGATGCTGGAGCTGGAGCTGGAGCTGGAGCTTGGGGGCGGTTGCGTCCGTTCGAACGCGAACGGCTCGAAGCGTGGCAACGTGGGATCGAACTCGAGCTCGGCGTCTTCGTCGCGTTTCACCGCCGTCGCTTCACTGCTCGGGGCCGGTGGAGTCAGTGACCGTGGGGGCCGCCGCCGGCCCGTGTCTTTCGGGCCAAATCCGTCGTTGTGCGAAGAGCCTGCCGCCATCCGTAATCCCAAACCGAGTATGGCTCGTTTCGTGGCTTTCACAACGAAAGATTTGTTGACACGCGCGCCACACCGATTCAACTGGTCTGGACATCCTCCACGGGCTGCCGCGGCGGCCACCGTCTCCTACCTTGGCGTCGCGTCCGTCTCTCAATTCGCTAACCTGCGAATCTACCTTTTCTATAACAAACCTAGCGCGGGCCGTGCTGGGCAAATGCTGCAGGTTCTTAGGGTTTTCTCGCGCCAACGCTGCCCGGGTTTTGCGCGAATGTCTGCTGGCCCAGCCGCGCGTGAACGAGCGTCGTTCGTGGCTGCGCGGTGTAGGCTGGGGTAGCGGACACGTGTGCGTGTGTCGCGCTGTGGTAGAGTGTGCGCACGTGTCAGTGGGCGGATCTGGAGCAGCTGAGCAGACCGTGAAGCGGACACGAAAGCTTGGCCGTGTGCTGTGGCTCTGGCTCGGGTGCTTGCTGCTGACGTTGGGGTGTGGCGCACCCCCGAGCTACCTGTTTCAAGCGGCCGGCGGACAGCTGGAACTCTACCGAGAGGCACGACCCATCCCTGAAGTCGTCGCGGATCCTAGAACTCCTGAATCCATTCGAGAGCTCTTGCTCGAGGTGCCCAAGGTCAAGGCATTTGCGTTGGCGAACGGGCTCGCGGTCAACGACAACTACGACGACTTCGTCGAGTTGAACCGACCCTACGTCGTCTGGTTCGTGAATGCGAGCGATCCGCTGGGCTTCTATCCGCTGGCGTTCTGGTTTCCGGTGGTCGGGACGTTCCCGGGCCTCGGTTGGTTCGATGAGACGGATGCGCATCAGCACGCGGCAGAGCTCGCGCGCGGTGGTTGGGACGTGAGCGTACGCGGTGTACGCGCGTTCTCCACCGGCGGCTGGTTCCGCGATCCTATCGTCTCCAGCATGTTTACCGACAGCGCGAATGCGTTCGGGTATCTGGTCAACGTGATCTTGCACGAGTCGCTGCACGCTACGATTCTGGTGGCCGATCAGCAATACTACAACGAGAGCCTCGCGAGCTTCGTAGGAGATCAACTGACCCTGAGTTACCTGGCGCAACGCTTCGGCCAAGATTCGGAAGAAATGCGCATCTATCAGGAGCGGGAGCTCTTGGGCGATCAGGTAGAGCAGCTGATCAACGCACGCTACGACGAGCTCGAAGCGCTCTATGCGTCGAACAAGTCCATCCCCGAGAAGTTGGTGCGGAAACAACAGATCATGCGGGAGCTCTTCGTGCGCGTGGGCTTCGAAGACCTGCCCACCAATGCCACGTTGGTGGGCAGTCGCCTTTACGACGTGGGTCAGGCGGAGTTCAAAGCCTTACTGGCGCGCTGCGGCCACGATTGGCAGCGCTTCATTCGCGTCACAGGTAGCGTAAGACCGCGGCAGTTCGGCGCCCCTCAGGAAGAGGACTTCACCCCCATCGTCAGAAGCATGCTGGAGCGCGACTGCCAACCGTTCAAGCCGCGGCGGCCGACGCGCTATCGGATGGGCCGCTAGGTCGCGGGCCGTCAGCCGTCAGAGCTATCAGCCGTCAGCCGTCAGCCGTCAGCCGTCAGCCGTCAGCCGTCAGCCGTCAGCCGTCAGCCGTCAGCCGTCAGCCATCCGCGATCAGCGCCATCAGCCGTCAGCGATCAGCCGTCAGCCCTTCAGCCTGCAGCTGTCCCCGGCCCCTTGCCCATCTGTAGACCTGGGGATCGGAGTGCATTTTCATGCGCTAGCTGAGCTCCCGGCGGGCTCGCGCTCCGTTGGGTGTTGCCTGCCAAGTTCGTGTCCCACGCACGAAGCTGATAGCCGCCAGCGCCTGCGCTCCTGCGGTGCGTTCGGGGGCGCCCGCTCGCGACCCTCGCGGTGTCACGGCGGGTGGCCACGTTCTGCCGCACTGCCTCAGCGTCCGAGCCGGCAAGCGAGCTTGCGGGTGTGCCAGCCCCACGGGATCTCAACCATGCCGCGAACCGGCTGATGTGATCTGCAAACGTTGGGCTACGGTTGGAACGACTACTCCGAAACGCGAACCCATGGGATGGGCCTTCCCGAGCTCAGCTACGAAGTGATGGAGTCGCCGTTGGGCTTCGCGGTCCGCGGTATCAGCGAGGCCCGCCGCGTCCTCCGCGACGTCGTGGCCGCGACTTCAGCAGCGGGCCGGTGCGGTAAGTATCGAGCCAGCGGCTCTCGGACTTTCAGCGGCTTCTGCTCGCGCTTACGGGCCATGAAACCAGCTCCGAAGTCGCGATCGGCTTCGAGGGCGTTGTGCGCGGGACACCTGAGGCAGAGGTTATCCGCGGTGTTCGCGCCGCCCTTGGCTCAGGGCTGGATATGCGCAAATTCGAGCCCCCGAGTCTCATTGCAGCGATGGCCGTCGTCGCTGACGAAACCACAGCGGCCTTCGTCCCGCGGCCACACCTTGCGCCGCTCGGCGGCAGGAACGTGGCGGCTCCGCTCCGCGCCCGCGGTCATGGACTGGGGCTGGGACGGGGACGGGGACTCGATCTGGGGCTTCTGTGCCCGCGCCTTGTCCGTGAGCCCGATCTTACGTTTGTGCACATTGGCCAAGAGCGCGTCGAGCGCGCGTTCGATGATCGCGCCGGGGTCCCTATTCGGGATCTTGTGAGCGAGCAGAGCTTGAAGCTGTGTCAGCTTGTCGTGAGTGTCTTGGCTGATGGTCAGCTGAAGCCTATAGCGACCCGGCGATAGCGGCGCAGGGTCAGGGTCGCGTCGCGGCGGGAGCGTCGCGCGTGCCGTCTCGACTGCCGGGGCGGGGAGCATGGGAGCAGCGGGAGTCGGCGTGATGAAACCCGGCGCAGCCGGTGCGGGAGCGGCGACCGTCAGGCCCGGCGCAGCCGGTGCGGGAGCGGCGACCGTCAGGCCCGGCGCAGCCGGTGCGGGAGCGGCGGGAGTCCGTGCTGGGGTGGTCCGATTCGGGAGCGCACGCAGCGTCGTGGGGACATCGGGCTGGGGAGCGAGGCGCGCGACGAGCTCTTCGATCTCTCGAATCGTCATGTGTTTGGCCAGAGCCAGCACTTGCTCGTGGTTGTCGCGAGTCAGATGGGATTTGAGGCGGTGGATGCCACTCAGGTGGATTTCTCCGCGGGCCACCATGGCAAAGAGCATCGGGAAGCGTCGGGCGGTGCGCGTGGCACCGATGCGTTTGAAGGCGGCCGCCTCGGACATGTGGTGCCGGGTCACGAGAAACTTGAAGAGCGAGGAATGGCCCTGCTTGGCCCATAACTTCCGCCGCTCGATGATGTCGATGTGGCGCAGCAGGTCGGCTTTGCCCTCGTGATCGCGCCGAACCAGGTCAGCGAATTGCGAGAGCAAAGCGTTGTCGTTCAGAGCATCCAGCGAAGAGTTTTTGATCATGGGTTGTTTATAACATGCGTTTTTTGGACGCCCCTGTTCGGCGTCCGGATCGAGAGGGGTGCGCTGCCGTGTTGTTGCGCGTGCGCGCCTCGTGGCGGCGGTTTGAGGGAAAAATCGACACGGCGCGCGTTTGGACGCACGCGAAGCCGTCAGCGCTCGCGCCAAGCGGCCTCGAAATGCGTCAAGCGAAATGAGCGGAGAGTGCTTCGTAACTGCGTGCCGTGCTTGGGCCTTCATGCGCGGGAGGCGTCGCCGGAGCTGGAGCGCTGCCTGCGACAAGTCTATCCGAGCTCAGCAAGTGGTGCGGCTGCGCCTCCGTGGGTTCTGCGACGAAGAGCTCGGTCGCCGCTCGGCGTCCGGGGTCGAGGCGGACTGGGGAGCACCGCTCGGCGCACCGAGCGTAACTCCGCTCGAGAAGATCGCCCGTGGCACTTCGTAGTCGCGCGGGCGAGACTGGTCGCGCTGTCGCGAGGTGGCCGCGCGGCCACCCCCCGCTGCCCGTCGAGCTCGCGTAGCGCGAGCAAGCCGAGCCTTGCAAGCAAAACCAGAGGCAGCCCGAGCCCGCGTGGAGCTCAACTAGCGCATGAGAAATGCGATCAGCGCAAACCCCAGCTTTGCAGCATCCACTCGTAGCAAACCCGAGCGCTAGCGCCCGAGCGCAAACGTGAGTACTTCGGGCCCGACGCCGACGACGAAGGGAGCGTAAGTCATCACCAAGCCCGTGGCATCCGCGGGCACCTCGAACGTGATGAAGCCGCGCGCTTGGTCGCTGCGGGCCAGGCGATCGGCACGCAGCGTCGGCGTGCAGCCGGCGATGTCGGCCTGATAGTCGCGCGCCTGAGAGTCGCGCAGCGTCGCGAGGAACGGATTCGTCGGGACTTCGCGCGGGCCGCGGGCTTCGACCAACACGTCCAGACCCAATTTGATGCGCCCCGCAGCGGGTCGAAAGTGTGGTTCCACTTCGCAGGTGGTCACAGCGAGCAGCGTCATGAAGTAGTCGCGCGATTCGGCTCGTTCGCCGATGGCGTGCGTGGCGACAGTCGGCAGCAGCGGTTGCGGCTCCGGCGTCGGCGGGCTCAGCTCGAGCTTGGGTGGCGCGCTTTGGTCGCTCGGTGCAGCGCTCGAGCTGAGCCGAGCGGGGGCACTGTCGGGGACGGATAGGTGGGGCGCAGGTCGTTCTTCGCGTTCACAAGCGGCGAGCACCGCGCAGAGCAGCGTGCCAGCCGACTTCCAAGCACTCGCTGGCGCCATGGTGCTCAACGACCTAGGTCGCGAGCCACGACGCTCGCGCGCGGCTTGTTGGTGTTTCCAATGCGAGGGGCATACTCGAGCACGAGGCCGCGGGCCTCGCGCGGTAGTCTGAAGTTGACGAAACCGGTCGCGGTTGCTCCGGCCGCGAGCGGATCGCCCGTCAGGCGCGGGGTGCAGCCGGTGAAACTGGCGGGGTAGCGGCGCTGGTCGGAGTCCACGATGCTCGCGTAGTAGTAGTTCTGCGGGGTCTGGGCGCTGAGCGCGCGGAGCTTCAGCTTGACGCCGATCAGTACCTCGTCGTTCTCGAGCGGCGCATACTTGGGGGCTTCACAGTCGCGGACCGCCACCACGTCGAGCTCGAAGCGTCGATCGCCAGCCGGCGCTGCCGCGTTCGGTCGAGCTGCCTCGCTCGCCCCCGCTGCGCTCGCAAGGGGCGCGCTCGCTCCCGCTGCGCCGTCGCGCTCTTGGCAGCCGGGTATGGCTCGGACGAGTGACAGCGCCAGGCACAAGCAGGGTAGTTGGCGGTACATGATGCGTGAGAGTCGCGAGGGTTCAGCGCCCGAGGTCGAACAAGGTCGCCTGGTCATTCAAGAATTGCCGGGGTCTCACGCTCAATTCAAGCGAACTTGCCGATGCCGGGACCAGAAATACGACCCAACCCCGCAGGCTTTCGTGCGCCTCTAGACGCGTGTACTTGAGCAGAGGTTCGCAATCTTCGGTCTTGATGAAGGGTTCTGCAGAGATCGTCCGGCCCGCGTAACGGAGCTTCACGTGACTGTGCCCCAGCGCGACCGATTCGTCCTTGGCCTCCGCTTCGAGCTCGATGCCGAGAAACAGACGTTCGGGGTCCGAGCGCCAGCCATCCCGCCCCGAGCACTCGAGGATGCGCCTGACCCGCAACACGTATCCCGCACTGCTCGCTTGCTGTCCGACTGAAAAGACGCGTTCGCGCGCGAAGCTGGCGAGATCGGCGCGCGGCGCGGAGGCGGTCGAGTGTGGCTGTGCTTCGGAGGGAACGGGGGCGCTCTCCGAACGGCGCGAACATGCAGCACCCGGTGGTAAGAGCGAGAGCAGTGAGCACACCGAGACCCGCCGTCGGTACCGGCTCCCGCGGCCGCCTGGCCGAGGGGTGCGGGAGTTACGGTGGTCGGCGTTGTGCTGTGCTACACCCGGTGGCCGCATGACGATGGAGCTCGAGTCAATCACATCAAGGGCCTCGATCAACCCCCCGAAACCCAGCTTTGCTTTGGTTCGGGGCGTTGCCGGTGTTCGGAGGGTTGCTGGGGCTTTGCTGGGGGCCGCACTGGTCGTGCCGGTGCTGCCCTTCTCGGCGGGGTGCAACTCCGGGTCGAGCAGCTCGCCGAGCGCGTCCGCGTCGGCTGGCGTCGCGGCGGGTGCCGCGGCGAGTGCCTCCGCCGAGCCCATCGCCAAACTCGCGGGCGGCGTGCCGATCGCACCAGCGTTGGTCGAGCGGGTCGTGAATCCGAAGCGCGAGCCCGCCTATACGGGTCCCGTGGGAAACGTCGCAGGTTCCGTGAGCCTGGTCGGTGACGAGAGCCCCGACGATCCGGAGCGCACTCGTTCGATTCCCTCCGATTGCCTCGCAGCTCGCGAGTCCTACAAGGACTTGTTCCGCGAGGGGCTGATGCGCAGCGTCGCAGACGTATTCGTCGCGGTCACCGGCTACAAGGGCTACCTGCCGGCCAGCGCCGACGTCAAGACGGTCGCCGCCTCGGGCTGTGCCTTCGATACGCGCACGGTCGGGTTGACCTTTGGCCAGGCGCTCGACATCGTCAGCAAAGACCGCCGCTCCTACGTGCCAGAGTTGTTGGGGGCGCGGGCATCGGCGCAGCTCGTGGTCACGCCCGGCGGTAATCCCATCAGGCTCTATCCAGAGCGTCCCGGCCGCTACGTGCTCGTGGACAGCATGCGCACCTTTGCGGCAGCGGAGGTGTTCGTCGTCGCCTACCGAACGTTCGACGTCACCGGCTTGGACGGCAAGTTCGAAATCAAAGACGTACCTGTCGGCAAGGTCAAGCTCAGCGCCCTCTTGCCCGGAGCCATGATCACCACCGAGCGAGAAGTCACCGTCGAGGCCGGAAAGACGACGAGCGTCGACCTCGAGCTCAAGTTCGACCGTAAGGTGTACGCCGAGCAACTGGAAAAAGGCAAGCAGGCACCCCCCCCTGCCGATGCCAAGGCTGCTGCGGATCCAAGCACAGCCGCAGCTCCGAGCACAGCCGCGCCCAAAGCATCCCATTGAGGCGTGGGCTGACCAAAAGCGGCTAAAACGGGCTAGCGCTACCGATCGAGACGCGTGAGCCCCCGAGCTCCGAGCGCCGGCCCGAGCGCGCTTGAAGAGCGCCGCGACGTTGCTCTATAGTGATCGGATTATGTGCGTGTGTATTGGGAGTAATCACACTAGCCGTACCCTGCCGGAGTCCCAGCGTCGGCTCGGGTGGCGGGCTAGGTTCGCCAAGCTCACCCGTTGGTGGTGCGCGCCTTTGATCCCACTCTTGGCCGCTTGCTCCGGCGATCAGGCTCCGCCGCGAGGTGAGCTGATGGTGTCGCTGGTCACGGACATGAGCGTGCCCAAAGACGTGACGCACATCCGGGTGAAGGTGAAGCGGGAGGACCAGGTGCGAGAGGAGCGAGATTTCTTCGTCGCCCCGGACGGAGAATTCTTCTTGCCTGGGACGATTGCTGTCATCGAAGGTTCGACGCCGGCTCCGGTCGTGTCCGTCGAGGTGGTGGGTATTCGCACGCCGCTCGGGGGCAAGGCCGAAGCTCGCACGTTCAGCAAGGTGACGACGACCATCCCGCGTGAGCGTATCGCCTTGCTCCGGGTGCCCGTGCAGTGGCTTTGCGATGAGACCGTGGTAAACGATGGCACGGACTCGTACGCGACCAGCTGCCCGCCTATCGGTGGGAAAGAAGCAGCTTGCGTGGCCGGTCGTTGCGAGCTCGTCGAGGTCGACTCGAGCACGCTGCCTACCTACGATGCGCGCGACGTGTTCGGCGGGGGTGAGTCGGCAGACGACGATCTCGCGCGTTGCTTCGACACCGTCGGGTGCTTCGACCGCGGCGTCGACGTAGATCGCGACGACCTCGGCGACGACTGCACGCTCGAACTCGACGAGGAGGACGAGGCGTCGCACAACGTCGCCATGCGCCTGGCTGAGGGCGAGGCGGGGATCTGCCACGCCGGTGAAACGGATCCGTGCTACGTGCCGCTCGATCAAGACGACCTCTGGGGCTGGCGCTACGCAGAAGATCCGCCCGACGGTAAGGTGCAGCTCGTGCTTCCGCCGGCGGTGTGTGACCGCCTGGACAGCGGCAGCATCGAAGCCGTGCGCGTGACCACGGTGTGCGACACAAAAACGGGTCGCACACCGACCTGCGGTCCATGGTCAGGAATAGACGTAGCGGGCTCGATCCACGGCGGTGAGGGCGGTGCGGACGGTAGTGGCGGCTCCGGGTCGGGTGGCGCGAACACCAGCAGTGCTGGAGGCTCCGGAGGTTCTGGTGGTAGCAGCACCGGCCCCGTAGGAGGCGGCACGGGTGTCGTGCTGACCACCACCACCACCGGCGCTACCGGCGCTACCGGCGAGGGTGGCTCCGCGGGTGAGCTCGGTACCGTCAGTTCGAGCACGACGTCCATCGCGAGCGGCGGCACGGGGCAAGTCTCCGAGTGTCAGGATCCATTGGTCTTCGCCGACCCCATCGTCGAGTATGCCGTGCGCACGGTGGCGGGGGTGGCGACCGATCCCCTGACGGCGGATGCAGTTGCCAACGTGACGACGTTGGGCCTCACCGGCGTGAGCGATCTCGATGGTATCCAGTGTTTGCCGAGCCTAACCGGTGTCGACGTATTCGACTCGTCGCGGCCCAATCTTGCGCCCCTCGCCGAGGTCGCCGCGCTCAACTATTTGGGCATCACCCGCTCTGAGCTTCCGGACCTCGCTCCGCTCGGATCTCTGAACACCCTCAATACCCTCAGTCTCAACGACAACGGTATCACTGACCTTGGGGCGTTGGGTTCTCTGACGAATCTCGTAGCTCTCTACCTCGCGGACAATAATATTAATAGTATCATGCCGTTGAGTAGGCTGACGGGCCTCCTCACCCTGCGTCTCGAGCGTAATGCCATCGATAGTGTGGCGGCGTTGGGGCCTTTGACGAATCTCACCAACCTCTACCTCAACGAGAACGAGATCGACGACGTGAGGGCGTTGGGGAATCTCACGAACCTCACCTATCTCGACGTCACCGACAACCCCATCAGCGACGTCTCGGAGCTGGGGTCCCTCACTGCCCTGACCGGCCTGATGCTCGGTTCGACCGGCATCAGCGACGTTACGGAGCTCGGGGACTTACAGAACCTGCGGGGCCTCGACGTCTCCGGCAACGCCATCAGCGACGTCTCGGCGCTCGCGGGGCTCACCAACATCCGTGTCCTCGAACTCAGCTCGAACGCCATTAGCGACGTGTCGGCGCTCCAGTCTTTGCCTCTCCTCACCGATCTTTACCTCAGTTCGAACAATATCACCGACATTTCTGCGCTCGGCTCGCTGACGACGCTGCTTTCCCTCGCTCTCGACGACAACAGCATCAGCGATATTGCGGCGCTCGACACGTTGACTAACCTCACCACGCTTTACCTGAGCTCGAACGATATTAGCGATATTACAGCGCTCGAGACTTTGACCCTGCTCATCTACCTCCATCTCGACAACAACAGTATCAGTGACCTTTCGGCGCTCGAGTTGCTCGAAGACGTGATCAGCCTGAATCTATCTTCCAACGCCATCGAGGACCTCGCTCCCCTCGTCGACAAGCCATGGATTCCTAGTTCCACGGTGGATGTCACGGACAATCCGTTCGATTGCGATGGGCAGTCCGTCAATCTCACGGCGCTCGATGAGCTCGGTGTAAGGGTCTACTCGGATTGTCCATGAGTTGGTCATGACTCCCGAAGCGTTCGGCATCGCTCCTGGCACCGTGCTCGCGGGGAAGTACCGCGTCGAGCGAGTGCTGGGGAGCGGCGGCATGGGCTTCGTGGTGGCCGCGTTGCACCTCGAGCTCGGGCACTTCGTGGCCGTGAAGTTCCTGCACGGCACCATGATGACGAACGGCGAGGCGGTGGCTCGTTTCGCGCGCGAGGCGCGAGCCGCCGCGCGGATCAGGAGCGAGCACGTGGCGCGTGTCCTCGACGTGGGGCGGCTCGATGAAGGCGCGCCCTACACCGTGATGGAGTTCTTGCAAGGGCAAGACCTGGGCGCGCTGCTGCTCGAGCGGGGGCCGTTGCCGGTGGACCTGGCCGTGGAGTACGTGCTTCAGGCATGCCACGCAATAGCTGAGGCTCATGCGGTGGGCATCGTGCACCGTGACCTCAAGCCGTCCAATCTGTTCCTCACCGAATCGTCGGACGGCGTCGGCATCATCAAGGTTTTGGACTTCGGGATCTCCAAGCTCACGACAGCTGCTTCCTTCGAACCTCAGCTCACGAGCACCAAATCGTCGATGGGCTCGCCACTCTATATGTCGCCTGAGCAGATGAAGTCGTTTCGCGATGCCGATCATCGCACGGACATCTGGGCGCTCGGCGTGATTCTCTACGAACTGATGTGTGGCAGGCCACCCTTCGATGCCAGCTCACTGCCGGAGCTCATCATGGCGCTGGTCATGTCCACGCCGGCGTCGCTCAGCGCACAGCGTCCCGAGATTCCGCCGGGGCTCGAGGCCGCCGTGATGCGCTGTCTGGAGAAAGATCCGGGCGCGCGCTTTCCGAGCGTCGGGGAGCTCGCGCGTGAACTCTTGCCCTTCGCACCGCAGAACTCACGGAGCTTGGTCGAGCGCGTTTCGCGGCTCTCCGGGGCTCCCGCGGCGGCGCCCGCCGGCGCTGTCGGCGTGGGGGTGCACACGGAGGCTCCTTGGACGGCAACGCGGGCGACCGGGGCGCCGGGGCTGCGGAAGCCGGTCGTTTTCGCAGTCGGAGCCGTACTCGTCGTGGGGGCAGCCGGTCTGGGCGCTTGGGCGCTCCGCGGCTCGACAGCAACGGTTGCCTCGAGCGCCGCAGCATTGACGAGCGCACCGAGCGAGCAGCCTCCGCCGGAGCCGAAGGGCGAGCCGTCGACCGCGGCAGCGCCCGCTGTGCTGTTCGAGGCGACCGCTTCTGCGACCGCTGCGAGCGCGCCGGCGCCCTCGCACTCCGTAGCCCCGGCGCACCCAGTCCGCCACGCCGCAAGGACGCTGGCCCCCGCCGAGCGAACCAGTGATCGCGCTTCCTCAGTCCCCGTCCCCCCCGCGGAGTCCGGCACTCGCCGGCGAACACTCGACATAGACCTCAAGTAGCCTGGAGAGCCTCATGACGACATTTGGAGCAACCCTGCGACGAGCCTGCGCCTTGACTGTCGCTTTCGGTGCCGCGCTGCAAAGTGCGCCCGCGCGCGCGCAAACTCCGGCGCCCGCCGCGCCCGCCGAGCCACCTCCCGGATCAGAGAGCTTGCTCCCAGCTCAAGTGCCGCTGGCGGAGAGCCTGACGGGCGAAGCGAAGGCTGAGTACGAGTCCGGCAAGCTGCTGTTCGAGCACGGCGACTTCGCTGCCGCCGCCGTCAAGTTCCAGCATGCTTACGAGCTCGGCAAGGACCCCCGGCTGCTCTGGAACGTCGCCGCTGCGGAAAAGCAGCTGCGTCACTACGCGCGCGTCGAGGTGCTGCTCACGGAGTACTTGAACATGAGCGGCCCCACGCTCAGCGCATCCGACATGCAGAACGCGCTCGACCTGCTCGAGACGATCAAGGCGTTCATCGCAGACCTGAAGCTCAACGTGAACGAGGCCGGCGCGACGGTGAGCGTCGACGACGTTGAGCGTGGACGCACGCCGCTCGCCCGAGCGCTGCGCGTCGACATCGGCCCGCGCAAGATCCGCGTTGCCAAGTCTGGCTTCCAGGATTTCGTAGTGACGCGAACGGTCGTTGGCGGAGAGGAAGAGGTCGTCGATGTGACGCTCGCGCCCGTGGTGCACGAGGGCCGCCTGCGCATTTCTGCGCCCGCAGGTGCATCGGTGCGCGTCGACGGAAAGCTGGTCGGGCTCGGCGAATGGGAAGGTCGCCTGCCGAGTGGCACGCATCAGATCGAGGTGAGCGCGGACAAGAAGCAGCCCTGGCGTTCCGACGGCGTGGTTCGGGACGGGCAGCTCACGACCGTGATCGTTTCACTACAAGCCGAGTCGCAGCCCGAGGCCACCGGCATTCCGAACTGGGTCTGGATTGCCGGCGGCAGTGTGGCGTTGGCGGGGCTTGGCGTCGGCGGCTACTTCCTCTTCAAGCCCGAAGACGAAGGGCCCCCGCCGCCGGTCGAAGGCACCTGGGCCAGCGTCGAACTCGCCTTCACACGCTAACCCCAGACGCGAGGTGCAGGAGGGGGTTGCGGCCCTGGGGGAACCATCTCACAGTAACCTCCCTCATGCAGCGGCGATTCCCAACAGCGCTTCTAGCTGCAGTGCTGCTGCACGCGGTGCTGATGGGTCTGGGCGCGCTGTGGGCTGACGCTGGACCGCCCTCGCTTCCGGTTCAGTCGAACCAGGTCGAGGTCTCGCTGCTGGTCGAACCTGCGCCGACGCGAGCGACTGTTACCGAAGGCTCAGTAGGCCACGCAGGCGGGTACGAGCCCGCCCCGCAGACAGCCGTCGCGCGCGGACCGAGTCCGTCGCAGAGTGCGGCGGTGGGCCCCGCGCAGCCCGAAGCGGAACCGAAGCTCGCCGAGCTCGAGCCGTCCGGGGTGGAGGGCACAGAAGGCTCCGATGCGGGCGCTCCGGCGGGACCGGGCGAAACAGCTCGCCCGCACATCGATCTCGGGCTCGACGGATCGATCATGGCGCGTGCCTTCCGCGACCGCGAGCCGCGCGCTAGTGGACAGCGTCGCGCGCGTCGCCCGACGCTGGTCTTCGACGGTTGGTCCGAAAGCGTCGTGCGTTCGGCAGCACACACTACTGCCCCGGACGACGGCAGCACGCTCTTGACGATCGAGTGGGATGCGGCCGGGCGTCTGGTGTCCGTGCGGTCCTCGGCGGCGTCTGCCAACGCGGACGGCTGGCGCAAATTGGCCGTCAAGCTCGAGCAGCAGCTCGCCCAGCGGCCGCAAGCGTCGTCGAAGGGGCTCAGGCTGGTGTACCTGGTCAAGTCCGAGATCGTGAAACCAGGTGAGAAGTCGAAGCTCCCCGTGTCCGAGAACGTGTCGGCGTTGCGGCTGACCGACGAATACCTGCCACCCGCGTCGGCGCTCATGTTTGGCGTGAAGGCGGATACCAGTCCTGCGGCGCGCCGTGTCGTTTCGGTCACGCTCGCCAATGGTCAGGTGCTTTGAGGCGCCGTTAGTTGCCGAATAGCCCGTTCAGCGTCGTCGAGCCGACCTTGTCAGGTGGCTCGGAGCCGGCGCCTGCTTGGCTGCGCTGACCGCTGCTCACGCACACGCCGTTTTCGGGGGTGCAGTGATTGACGGACTTGCAGTTGCTGGAGCGCTGGCAGTCAGCCGCGCTGGCGGCTAGGCAGCGGCCATCCTTGGCGGTGCAGGTGCCTTCCAGCGGACAGCGCATCGATTGACGACAATCGCTATTGCTGGTGGCGGCGCAGGCGCCCTCGATCACGCCGCACTTGCCGTCCTTGCTGCACTGCGCCGACTTCTGGCAATCTGCTTCGGTGGCGACGCAACGGCCGCCTTCGGCGTGGCAGCGCCCTTGATCCTTGCAGAACGCGGAGCGCGCGCAGTCGGCGTCGCTCACGGCCTTGCAACTCCCGCTCTCGGCAGTGCACAGACCCTCGGCTCCACAGGGGCTCTCCGGCTCCGGTGTTTCGTCGAACGTGCCAGCACAATGCAGCCGCGAGAGCGCGACGCATTTGCCGGCTTGCAGCACACAGGCGCCGTCGCTGGCGCACGACTTCGTGCATTCGCCGTGCACGGTCTTGCTGGGATCCTGGCAGCTGCCTTGGTACACGCTGCAGCTGCCCTGCCGTTTACAGGCTTGGGAACTCTGGCAATCGCTGTCCGCGGCTGCCACGCAGGCTCCATCCTTCGCGCTGCACTGGCCCGAGACGCTGCAGAGCTCGGAGCTCTTACAATCCTGACTCGCTGCAACGACGCAGGCCCCCTGCTCGCTCGGAGTGCACTTGCCGAGCTTGGCGCAATCGGGTTTGGCCTTGCAGCGATCGGGGTCTTCGCAAGCGGCGCAAGCAAGGGCGAGCAGCAAGAGCGTGAGCCAGCGACCGGTCCGAGCAGGATGAGCGGAGACAACGGGTTCGTAGGGCATGTTCGTTCTCACGGAAGCGGGGTCTCTGCTTTGGGGACGTCGGCCGAAGCCGCGTCTTTCAGTTCGTTTTCCAGTCGGCGCAACTGTCGCGTGGCCAGGGGGGTTTCAGGGGGCTCGGCAGCGGCAGCCTCGAGCCAGGCCCGGGCGGCGTCTGCGCCCACGCGCCGCTTCAAGAGCTCGGCGAACAGCACTACCGCGAGGGAGCTGGGCGCCGTCGGCTCTTCGTCGAGCGCGCTCAGCGTGGCTTCGTACAGGACCTCGTCGCGCAACAGATCGGCGGAGCTGAGGAGCGTGACCCACGCCGTGCCGTCCGCGGGATCGGCCTGCTGCACATGCTGCGCCTGCTCCCGTCCTGTCTTGGTTTTCCCGAGCGCGACAGCTCTAGCCGCGAGCTCGCTTTCGCCGAGATCCAGCGCGAGCGCGAGCTCCCGCGCAGTGTCGGTGGTGTCGTTCAGCAGCGCGCGGTCGAGCTCGTCGAGCTTGGGGCGCGGGACTGTTCGGGCGTCAGCTGAGCCGCGGCCCTGGAGGATCGCGTGCTTCCACTGCTCGAGCGCGCTCACGTGCGGGTAGAGGGCGATCGCCGCGTCCAGGTAGCGCAGCGCGCTTTTTGCTTGCTTCAACTGGACGAAGGTCTCGACGACCAGCGTCGTCGTCGGCAGGTGCAACGGATCGAGGGACAGGGCTTTGAGCGCAGCCTCGTTTGCTTCGCGAGGCTTGTTGCGCTGCAGGCTGCAGCGCCCGCGTTCGTACCAGAGCGCCGCGAACTCTGGTTCGAGACGCTCAGCGCGTTCGAAAGCTCCGGCCGCATCGGACTTGCCGCCCGCGCAGCGGACGCTACCGAGCCGGGTCCAGATCCCGACGCTGTTCGGGTCGAGTTCGAGCGCTTCGGTATAAGCTCGTTCCGCCTCCGGATACTGCTCTTGCGCTTCGAATTGTGCGCCCCGCGCGTAGGCTGCGTAGCTCTCGGGCCCGATGAAAGGGCCTTCCTGCGCTTGCCCGTCGACGACGCGTGTCACCCCGCCGCCGAAGCCGCTGCAGGCTGCCACGAGGGGCAGCCCGAGCACGCACCCCCTGAACCAGATCGACGCACGCCGCGTGACGATCTGCTTCAAATCACCTCCCTGAGAGCGCTCAAGAACCTTGCGTTTTCGTGCTCGAGGCCAATGGTGACGCGCAAACAGTGTTTCAAGCGTCCTCCATGCTTGTGGAAGCTTCGCACGAGCACGCCGCGCGCTTTTAGACCTTCGTACACCTCTTCTGCGGCGGCCTCGGTCTTGAGCCAAAGGAAGTTGGCTTCGCTGGGCGTGACCGTGATGCCGGCAAGGTTCCCGAGCTCCTTTGCGACGCGCTCGCGTTCGCTCACCACGAGGTCGCGTATTCTCGCGAGCTCGTCGCCGAGCTCGGTGACGACCACGCGGGCCAGCTCTTGAGTGGGTACGGGCAGGTTGTACGGCAGCCGCACCTTGTCGACTTCTCGCACGAGCTCGCTCGGTCCGAGCATCCACCCGAGGCGCAGCGCGGCAAACCCGATCTTCGACAGCGTGCGTAAAATGACCACGTTTTCGTGGTCCCGAAACAGCGCGAGCTGATGCCTCGAAGCGTAGTCGACGTAGGCTTCGTCCACGACGACGAGCGAGTCTCGGGCGGCCTCGATCACGCGCACCAAGTGCTCGGTGTCGACCATCGTGCCCGTCGGATTGTTCGGACTCGCGACGAAGATCAGGCTGGG